>Ga0209477_1001253_pt1 | contig 15547 bp, 13 predicted proteins | sample KloWWTupernatant_FD_187180 | JGI IMG/M metagenome (GOLD analysis project Ga0209477, IMG submission 187180) | Active sludge microbial communities from Klosterneuburg, Austria, studying microevolution and ecology of nitrifiers - Klosterneuburg... | ecosystem: Engineered > WWTP > Aerobic digester >... | reverse complement strand
TGATGATCGCCTTGAAGGGCACGATGATCGAGCGGAATGCCAGCGTCAACAGGACGAAGCTCAAGCTCAGCACAAACGCGAATACGATCGGTGTCCGGTCACTGACAAACTGGTTGAAATCTTCGTTGAACGCCGGCGCGCCGGAGACATACACGTTCCCGGCAAGATCGCCAAATGCCGCCGGGACAAGATCGCCGCGCAGCAGATGGACGGCGTTCGCAGACTCAGGGGACGTCGCGTCCACCGCCAATGGGCTCGTCAGCAATGTCAGATCACCGGCGTCATTCGTCACCGTCTGGACAGGCCCGAACACCGGTTGTTGCGCGAGCTCGGCGGTGAGGCGGTCGACCCCCTCCCGGACTCGAGGATCACTCGCGGGTGCGTCGATCACGACCTCGATCGGAGAGACGATACCGGCATAGAAATCACGAGCGATGATCTGGTACGCGTCCCGGATCATCCCCGGCGGGTAGTTCTCGACCCCGACCATGCCGGTTCGGAGATCGAGGAACGGGATCGACATCGCGACGAGAAGCCCGCCCGCCAGGATCATGCTGACGATCGGACGGGCCATGACCAGGTGGCTCGCCCGCGACCAGAACCCCGGGCGCCCTGTCGGGCTGGTGGTCGCCGGCTGGTCGTACGACCGGCGTCGCGGCCAATTGATCCGATCGCCGAGCAACCCAAGCAGGGCAGGAACGAGGGTCACCGAGACGGCAATCGAGACAGTGACGACGACGACCGCGCCGGTTCCGACGCTTCGGAAGATCGTCACCGGCATCAGAAACATGCCAGTCAGCGCGATGATCACCGTTGTGCCGGAGAAGACGACTGCCTTGGTCGCAGTCGCTCCGGTGCGCTCGATCGCCGCGAGTCGATCGAACCCGCGGGTACGCTCCTCGCGGAAGCGCTCGATGATGAAGAGCGAGTAGTCGATCCCGACGGCGAGACCGATCATCGTGATGACGTTCAGGATCAGCGACGTCAGTTGCATCATCTGCCCGACGACAGCCGTGATCCCCACCGCGACGGCGATCGCCACAAGGGCGACGACAAGTGGCACAGCGGCCGCGACGAGCGCGCCGAAGACAATAACCAGAATCACGAGCGCGATCGGCAGACCAAAGAGCTCGGCCTGCTCCAGGTCCTGTTGCGCAATCTCGCTCGCGTAGTACGACGCGCTGAGATCGCCAACGGTCAGGACGCGGATGTCACCCTGCCCCTGCCTCCGGACAAGATCGAGGAATTCAGCGCCGTGCTTCTCAACGTCCTTCACCTGGCCGGTGAGGGTAACCGGGATGATCGTCGAATGGCGGTCGGCGGACACCAGCCCGGCCGCCTGAGGAGCGCCGGCAGACGACAGCTGGTAGTAGTTCATCGCCGACGCGACAACATTCGTCATGCCAAGCAGGTGCTGGGTTGTCTGATCGACGGTCTGCTGAAATGCCGGGTCATCCACTGTCAGCGTCGGCGAGGTAACGACGATGGTCTCTCGGGCTGGCTCGACGCCGTGTAGCCGCTCTTCGACCAGCCGCACACCCTTGACCGATTCCGGCTCGCTGGTGAACTCCGCCTGACCGGTGAGATTACTCGGCAGTATGGCCTGAGCCGCGAGCGCGACGCCCATCGCAACAATCCAGGCGATGATCACGAGCCATGGTCGGCGCGCGCTCCAGTGCGCCAGACGACCAATCGACATGAACGCTCCCTCTGTCCTTCACCGGCCGGCCAGACTGTCCCCACCGTCTACCAACGCAGAAGCCAGCGGGGAATAATCACCAATCGAGGAGTATCCCACACCAGGCGCCCTTAACGTCGCGCGCCTGCTGCCTCAGACCGACCCAACCAGGTGCGCCGACTACCCCGACGGAGTCCTGGCAGATGTCGTAGGATCTGCGAATCGCGCAAGCGCACCCGGTTGATATCCGACAGGACGGCAGCCCTTGCCGCCACTTGCCGCAGTAGTGGGCACACCATGGACGAACCAGGCATCATCATCCGAGCGTTGATTCTCGGCTTCACTGTCGCTGCGCCGCTTGGCCCGACTGGCGTGACGGTCGTTCGACGGAGCCTGTCACTGGGCGCGTGGTCAGGGTTCGGCGTCGGGCTCGGCGCGGCATTGACGGACTTCGTCTATTTCGGCGCGACACTGGCCGGGCTAACGCCGCTGATCGAACGGGTCAGCTGGCTACCTCCGGCACTCTATATCTTCGGGGTAGCCCTGCTCGGGAAGATGGGAATCGACGCGATCCGCGAGTCTCGCCACGACATCCACGATGTGATGGTGCTGACGCGTGGTGTCGCGCCAATCCACGACGCTCGCTGGCGCGACGCCGTCCTACTTGGGATCGGCGTGACGATCGTCAATCCGGCTGCGATCTCGGCGTGGATCTCGCTCGGTGGCGCGTTCTCAGCAGCGCACATGGCAGGTCAACCGATTACGATCGGCATCGCCGCGATGCTTGCGGTTGCCACCGGCAGCGCGACCTGGTTCGCGATTCTCTCCGCAGTCTCCGGACTCGGAGGAGCATCTGCCAGCCGCGCGCCTATCCTGATCCGTTCGGCCGGCTTCGCCTCAGGGATCATCCTGTTGGGCTTCGCTGCCGCTTTTCTCTGGCGGGCCATCGACGTGATCTTCGGATAGCCCCGGCGCTCAGATCCGCGCGCCGTGCGACGCGATGATTCGATCCGCGAGCTGCTCGGCAGCAGCTTTGCCCGCCGAGATGTTATCTGGTATCCCGACACCGCGAAGCGCTGATCCGGTCACGACTACGCCCGGTATTGCCTTGGCGAGCCAGTCGATCCGGAGCAGCCGCGCGGCGTGGCCGACGACGTACTGCGGCATCGCATCGACCCATCGATAGACTCGCGCGAGCGTAGGCTCGGCGTCAATTCCCAGGATCTCACGCAACTCCGCCCGGACACGGAGAACGACATAGTCGTCCGGCGCGTCGCGCCACCAGCTTTCGCCAGGCCGGCCAATGACGACGCGCAGAAGCGATTGCCCGGCCGGCGCACGGCCCTCGAACTTCTCGGACGACCAGGTCACTGCCCGGATCGCCTTTCCCTCAGCGCGAGGGACGACGAATCCTCTTCCAGCGTTCACCGGCAGCGCCCCTGCCGGGTAGCCCAGTGAGACGCTCACGCTCGATCCATACGGAATCTTCCGCAGCTCGTCCGCCAGTTCCGATGCGAGTGTCGCCAGCAAATCAGCGCTGGCCGGCGCCGGTGTCGCCAGAACAACACCATCGACCGCGAGTGTCTCGCCGCTCGACAAGTCCAGCCGGTATCCGCCATCAACTGACGAGAGCCCGACGACAGCGTCATTCAGCCGCACGTCGGTCTCGCCCAGCGCCTCGCTCATCGCGTCGATCAGCTGCCCGAGCCCGCCGGCCAGACTGACAAACGGCGTCAATCGCGCCGAAGGGCTGGGGCCAGGCGCGGCGGCCCGGCGCTGGGCGATCGCTCCGCGGATGATTCCACCCTGTTCGAGCTCGACCTGCCGCAGACGGGGCATCGTCGAGAGGACGCTGAGCTGGTCTGCGTCGCCGGAGAAGATTCCGGAAACCAGTGGCTCCGCCAGGTGATCGAACACCTGACTGCCGAGCCGGCGACGGACGAATGAGCCGACCGATTCATCTGCCTCGTCGCGCCGGGCCGGGACCGCGACATCGAGCAGCATCCGCAGCTTGCCGACCGGCGAGAGGAGCGGCGTGGTCGCGATGGCCTTGTACTGAGTCGGGACGAGCATCGTCATCCCCTCTGGCAATGGCACGAGCTCGCCGTTATGCAGGATGAACGTGCCGCCGCCCCCGGGCCGGGTCTCGACGAGCGAGGCGCACAGCCCGAGCCGGTCGATCATTGCCACCCCGGACGGCTTGTATGACAGGATCGAATCCGGCCCGCTCTCGAGCAGGAACCCATCCACGTGGTCGGTCCGGACAACCCCGCCAAGTCGCGAATCACGCTCGATCAATACGACTTCGACGCCGCGATCGCGGAGCGCCAACGCAGCGCTCAACCCCGCAACACCGCCGCCGATGACCGCCGCGCGAGGCCGATTCCCAATCGTCTCAGGCACGATACGCATCCTCCTCGAGCTCAGTGTTCTTCACGCGCATTCTAGCGGGTATGGTGTTCATTCAATCCCCAGTTTCGAGCCACAGCAGAGAGGACGGGCCGGCCAATCGTGGCACAGGAATCACTCGGGACGATCATAATTGTCCGCCGCGTGTCGATGTTCGCGCTAGGCGACGAGCGATGATGCCAGCAGAACGACGAGCGCCGTCAGGAGGATATTCAGAACCAGAAAGCCGAAGGAAATTCGCTCCCACTTGCGACGCTGGAGCTTCAGCGTCGGGTCTGCATCACCGGCCGCCAACTCCTGCTCGACAATCCGGGCCAGTCGCCGATTGACCCAGTAAGCGTGGATCAGCATCAGCACGAGGACGACCCCGGCATATTCCAGCTTCATGTGCAGGCGTCGGCCATAGAACGTCTCGGTCAGGTGCAGCCAGGCGACGCTCCGGCGCTCGCCGTTGTAGTAACCAGTGATCGCCCCGATCGTGATCATCACCCAGGCGATTGGCTGGTAGCGCTTGCCGATCTGAAGCAGGAGGAGCGTCCGGTTCACCGCCGCCAGGCCCGGCATCGCTCGCACGAAGGGAATGACGACTAGCAGGATGAAGATCATCCCGCCGAACCAGGTAATAATGGACAGTAGGTGCAGCCAGCGCACAACTGCCCAAATGGAAATGGATGCCACGAACGCTCCCAGCTAACCGCAGATTGTCGTCACCCGCGATTTTACCCGGCCGCGACCGATGGCTCGCCGACTCGTGGCTCGTAGTTGCAGGCGCTATCGCTTTCCAGATAGTCGCCGGTCCGTGCGAACGCGCGTGAGCGCGATCCCCCGCAGATATCCCGGAACTTGCAGATGCCGCACTTGCCTTTCAACAGCGATGGGTCGCGCAGCTCCCGGAAGACCGGATGGTTCCGGTACACGTCGACGACCGACTCCGAGCGGACATTGCCGGCAACGACCGGCAAGAAGCCGCTCGGGCAGATCTCGCCGATGTGCGAGATGAAACAGAAGCCATTTCCCGCGTTGACTGCCCTTGTCGCGCGACCGATCCCGTCGCTCGACTGAAACCCCGGACCGGCGACCGGCGCTTGCTGGTGCTGCATCAATACTCTGCGATAGTGGTAACCCTCGGTCAGCTTGAGGTTCCACGAAGCGGTCTTGCTGCGCTCGATCAACCACTCGAAGACTTCTTCGTACTCATCGGCGGTCAACTCGTCGAGGTTCGCGCCCCGCCCTGTCGGCACGAGACAGAAGACGGCCCAGACTACCGCGCCGAGCTGTTCCGCCAGATCGGCCATAGCCGGGAACGACGCCAGCGTCCGACGGCAGAGCGTCGTGTGGATCTGGACAGGGATGCCCAGCCGATGGGCGGATGCGACGATGTCCATGGCCCAGCCGAACGCCCCGTCGACCTGTCGGAAGGCGTCATGCTCGGCGGCGTTGGGGCCGTCGAAGCTTACCGCGATCCGCGAGAGGCCGGCCGCCTGTGCCTCCGCCAGCTTGCGCTCGCTCGTCAACGCCGTGCCGGCCGGGGTCAGCGTGCAACGAACCCCCCGATCGGTCGCGTAGCGGATCAGCTCGTTCAGATCCGGCCGGCGCATTGGGTCGCCGCCGGTCAGGATCAACACCGGTGGGACATCGAATGTGGCGATATCGTCAATAACCTTCAGCGCCTCGGCGGTCTTGAGCTCGCGCGGATCGCGGCGGAGCTGTGCCTCGGCGCGACAATGCACGCACGCGAGATTGCAGGCGCGGGTCAACTCCCAGGCCAGCACGAACGGTTGACGATTGAAGTCGCTCTCGGCCAGGATCGGCCGACGCGGCAGGACAGCAATGCCGGACACTACAGGCTCCCTCCCCAGGAGTCGATCGCCTCGGGCACGCCAAGGCGAATGCCGCCAAGCGGGCCAAGCGTGATGATGGCCCGCGGGGATGGTGCCATGCTGTGCGAAATGTCACAGCAGGACGACACAATCGGTTTGACCGCGCTCCGAGCTTCCGCCTATCATCGAGGCTGGAAACGCAATCGAATTGGATCGGACAACACAGTATGGGTTCGGCTAGCCGGCTCGACAGGGCAAGATGGGCGATATTGAACGCTCCGCGCGAGTTGCGCTTCTATGCGCTCGTATCGCTTGGCGCCTATTTCTATCAAGAGCTGGTGCCGGGAGACCCCCGCTTCAGCACAACCGTTGTGTTCGTGGGTTGGGTGCTGGTTACCACGATCCTGATCCTGCTCCTGATCCGTCGGGTGTGGCTCGCCTGGTTCATGTCCCTCGTGCAGAACCTGCTGTTTCTCTTCGTGCTCGTTGCCAGCGGCGGCTGGCCCTGGACACTGAAATACACAGGCCTCGTCGTGCTGACAGCCGCAGCAGCAGCGCTGCTCGCAACGCCGGCCGTTCGTCGCCACATGCAAGGCAAGCGTGCGTAACGCGCGAGCCTCACCTGAGTCCCGCCGACCTGCTGGAGGTCGCGGCATTTGCGCTTCTTACGACGGTGACGGCGGTTGTCCCGCGGGACACGCGCCTACCTGGCGATCGATCGGCCGGCGACCACCGGATCGAGATCCTGTGCGGTCGTTGCGCGCCTGATTGCCGCGAATCTCTTCGGGCATTGCTGATATACTAATGGATATGTTACCTGGAGCTTGATACGATCGGCGTCGAGCCGGCCGACGTTGGACGCATCCTTCCTGGCCCGTGGCCGCACTCAATGGAGGCGTGGATGCCGATTCCGTCAGATCTCGTCATCGACAAGGCGACCGAACCCGCGCGCGAGGCCATCTTGCGTCACCTGCGGCAGTTGATCGTCGATGGCGCGCTTCAGCCCGGCGAGATCATTCGCGACGGTGAGATCGCCGAACACTTCGGTGTCAGCCGCACCCCGGTCCGCGAGGCGTTGCTGCAGTTGCGCTTCGAGGGGCTGGTCATCATGAAGCCGAAGGGCTGGACGCAGGTGAAGCCGCTCGATCGTAGCCAGATCGAGGATCTCTTCCGCGTCATCGTCGAGCTCGAAATGCTGGCCGCGCGTCTCGCCGCGGAGAAGACCGACGCGGATACGACGACCGCCGAGGAGATCAATTCCAGGCTCGAAGCGCTTCTCGACGAGCCGCATTCACCAGATGATCCCACGCGAGCATGGCAGCTCATCGAGCTGAACGACCGATTCCATGACTCCATCCTCGATATCGCCGGCAACGCCGTCCTGACAGACGCGCTCAGACCGATCAAGGCGCGGATGCGGCGGTACGAGCGCATCTACTTTGACCGGGCGACGCCGATCGATCACCTGTCCGTGGCGCAACACCACGAGCTCCTTTCAGCGATCCGCGCTGGTGACGCGAGTATTGCCGCGGCGGTCGCGGCACGAAACCTCGAGAACTCACCAGTTCGGGCTCATTACGCCCGCCCGCGGCACGCGCGGCCCGTCACGGAAGGAGCAAGCGCATGAACGACCTCATCCTCCGCAACGCGACGCTACCTGGCGGCGAGACTGCCACGATCGCGATTGCCGGCCAGCGCATCGCCGCGATCGATCGAACCGGTCACTCTCCAGTCTCCGGCAGCGCCGAACTCGATCTCCGCGGCGCGCTCGTCCTGCCGGGTCTCGTCGATGGTCACATCCACCTCGACAAGACGTATCTCGGTGACGGTTGGCATAGTCACCGGCCGTCAACGTCGATCGTCGCCCACGTCGCAGCGGAGCGCCAGGAACGACATGCGCTCGCGCCAGTCGAGCAGCGCGCCTCAGCGCTTATCGAGCGCGCAATCACGAACGGCACAACCATCCTGCGCACCCACGCCGATATCGACCCGGTCTCCGGCCTGTCGAATCTGGACGGAATTCTGGCTGCCCGCGAACGCTACCGCGACGCGATCACGATTCAGGTCGTCGCCTTCCCCCAGAGCGGCATCATCGCCGCGCCGGGCACGTACGACCTGCTCGATGAGGCTCTGCGTTGTGGCGCCGACCTGATCGGCGGGCTCGATCCAGCCGGATTCGACAACGACGTCGACGGGCATCTCGAGGCAATCTTCGGGCTGGCTGACCGCCACAGCGTCGGGGTGGATATCCACCTCCACGACGCCGGCGACGTGGGTCTGGCCGAGCTCCAGCAGATCGCCGAGCGCGCCGTCGCGCTCGGCATGCAGGGTCGCGTCACGGTCGGCCACGCCTACGCGCTGGGCACGGAGCCGTGGAGACGCGTGGCGCCAGTTGCGGAGGCTCTCGCGAGCGCCGGCGTCTCGATCATGACGACCGCGCCAGGAAGCCACGCCTTCCCGCCGGTGCTCGCATTGCGCGCGGCCGGCGTCAACGTATTCGCAGCCAATGACAACATCCGCGACTCGTGGTCCCCTTTCGGCGAAGCCGACATGCTCGAGCGGATGATGCTGGTCGCCTATCGCTCGGGATTTACGACGGACGCCGAGCTCGACGTCGCGTTCGATCTGGGAACCAACGCCGCTGCGCGGGCATTGGGGATCGAGGGCTACGGTCTTGCCGTCGGCAACCCGGCAGACCTCGTCGTCCTCGACGCACGGCACGTTGCCGAAGCCGTCGTCGCGCGTCCGCCTCGCCGCTATGTCATGCGGCACGGCGTAATCGTGGCGCAGGATGGCATGTTGACGACGGGTAGTGGAGAGATGACCTGACGGCCGGGGAGGCCGGCCGCAAAGATAAGGAAGGGAAACCAATGGCGCGTGACATGTTCGTCCGGAACGTCCGGCCGATGAACGCGGACGCTATCGACCTGCTGGTGCAAGACGGCAGGATCATCGAGGCCGGCGCAAGCCTCGCGGCTCCCGACGGAGTCGAGGTCATCGACGGTGGCGGACGACTGCTGTTCCCCGGCCTGATCGACGCCCACACGCATATGGACAAGACGCTGATCGGCATGGGCTGGTATCGCAACGAGGTCGGCCCGACCTTGATGGACAAGATCGAGAACGAGCGCAACCTGCGGCGCGAGCTTGGCATCGACTCCCACCAGCAGTCCAGCCGCCATGCGCGGATCGCCATCGCCGACGGAACCAGCCATATCCGGACCTTCGTCGACATCGACACCGAGGTGAAGCTGGGCGGCTTCGACGGCGTCTTGCGGATGCGCGAGGACTTTCGGGACGCGCTTGATGTCCAGATCGTCGCCTTCCCGCAAAGCGGGATGCTGGTGCGCCCCGGCACGGTCGAGCTGATGGAGGAGTCGCTGCGGCAGGGTGCTGATGTTGTCGGCGGGCTCGATCCGTCGTCGGTGGATCGCGACCCGGCGAAGCATCTTGATGTCATCTTCAACATGGCGGAGAAGCACGACAAGGATATCGATATCCACCTTCACGAACCCGGAGAGCTCGGCGCGTTCTCGATTGAGCTGATCGCCGAGCGCACGAAAACGCTCGGCTGGCAGGGCCGCGTCGTCATCAGCCACGCGATTTCCCTCGGCGGTGTCGATGACGCCTACCTTGACCGGTTGATCGAGCTGCTGCTGGAGAACGACATTACGATCATGAGCCATGGGCCAAGCGGCCTCCGGCCCGTTCCTTCGGTCAAGCGGCTGCGCGAGGCCGGCGTGCGGATGTGCACCGGCAACGACGGCATCCGCGACTCCTGGGGTCCGCTCAACATGCCGGACATGCTGTTGCGGGCGTTCATCATCGTCTATCGCAACAACCTGCGTCGCGACGATGAGATCGAGATGGTCCTCGACATCGTCACCTACGGCGGAGCCAGGGTACTCGGTGACACAGGGTACGGCCTCGAGCCGGGCTGCTGGGCCGACTTCGTCCTGGTCGACGGCGAAACGCACGTCGAGGCTGTCATCGAACGCCCGAAGCGCCACCTGGTCGTCAAGCACGGCCGGGTAGTCGCCCGCGATGGCGAGTGCCTGGTCTGAGGGGTGGGTGGGACGGCCCTCACCCCCTGCCCCTCTCCCAACGTTGGGAGAGGGGGGTAGTAGGTTTGCTGACGCCGTCGCGCGCTCCTTCTCCCAGCGTTGGGAGAGCGAAATAATGGATCGGCAGTACCATCTGCCGCCGCCGCACTCCCCCTCTCCCAGCATTGGGAGAGCGAAATAATGGATCGGCAGTACCACCTGCCACCGTCACACTCCCCCTCTCCCAGCGTTGGGAGAGGGGGTCGGGGGGGTGAGGGCCAATCCCCTCACCCACGGAAGGAGCACGAACATGAAGACACTGATCCGAGCCCGCTACGTCATCGCCAGTGACGGACAGAGCCATCACATCCTCGAGAACGGCGAGGTCGTCTACGAGGGCGACACTATCCTCTTCGCCGGCCACGACTATGCTGAGCCAGTCGACGAAGTGATCGACGCTGGCAACGCGATCGTCGGTCCGGGATTCATCGACCTCGACGCGCTGTTCGACCTCGACTCGACCGTGCTCGGTTTCGACAGCCACCCCGGGTGGGCCAAGGCGCGCGTCTGGGCCAGCACCTATGTCGACCGTGGGCCGCGCGATGTCTATACGCCCGACGAGGAGCAGTTCCAGCACGAGTACGCGATGATCCAGCTGCTGCTCAACGGCATCACCACCGCGCTGCCGATCCGTTCGATCCTTTATCGCGAGTGGGCCGAGACCTACGAGGAGAATGCCCGCGCCGCCGAAGCAGCCGCGAAGATCGGCATCCGGATGTACCTCGGGCCGTCCTACCGCACCGGCCTGCCGGTGGTCTACCCGGACGGTTCGTTCGGCATGCACTGGGACGAGGAGCGCGGGCTACGCGGGCTGGATGACGCGATCCAGTTCGTCCGCGACTTCGACGGCGCTCACAATGGCCTCATCCGCGGCTTCCTGCAGCCGGACCGCATCGAAGGCTGCACCGAGGAGCTGCTCACCCGCACCGCGGCAGCCGGTGAGGAACTCGACTGCCCGGTTCGGCTGCACTGCTGCCAGGGCGAGCTGGAGCTCAAGCTCGTCGAGGAACGCTGGGGCAAGTCATCGTTGAGCGTCCTGCGCGACCTCGGGTTCCTCAGTCACCGTGCGCTGCTGCCACACGGCTCGCTGCTCGGCGGGGTGCGACCGACACCGGAGAAGATCGAGACCGAGCTGGGCTGGCTGGCCGACGCCGGCGTGGCAATCGTCCACTGTCCACTGGTCATGGCACGCGGCGGTGGCGCGATGAACTCCTTCCCCTACTACCACGAACGCGGAGTAAACATCGGCCTCGGCACCGACACTTTCCCGCCAGACATGATTCTGAATATGCATGTGGGGACGATGGTGACGCGCATCCGCACGGGGGGGCCGACTGTCAGCGCAGCCGACTACTACACCGCCGCGACGATCGACGGCGCGAACGCGATCGGCCGGCCGGATCTCGGCCGGCTGGCGGCAGGCGCGAAGGCCGACATCACGGTGTTCGATCTGTCGGCGTTCCACATGGGCCAGGTTGTCGATCCGATCCAGACAATGGTGCTGAACGGCTCAGGGCGTGACTTCACAACGGTCATCGTCAACGGCCGGACGGTCATCCGCGATCGGCAGGTCGACGGTTACGATCTGCGCGCGATGCACACGCAAGCGCAGCAGCAGTATGAAAAGCTGATGGCGTCGTATCCGGAACGCTCGCACCTCCACCCGCCGGTCGAGGAGATCTTTCAGCCATCGTTCCCGACTGTCGGTCGCGGGACGGCGTAAGCGCAGACGGTCGCGGGTCGTGTCCATCTCTACCCGTCGATGCTGGATCGCCGGATGCGGCGAGGCGACGCTCAGCAAGCGTGAGCTTTCTGGTGATGTCGCCTTGCCGCGCTCACGCCCGAGTAAGTCCGACGACGTTCAGTACCGTCTCAGATCCATGCGCGATTGCCCGGTGGTGACTGATCGGTCGAGCTCGTTGACCGCCAGCGTCAGCCTGTTCAGCTCGTCGGTCGAATTCGCCAGCGCGCGCACCATGAGCCATGCAACACCGTGCCGCGAACCCCTGGTCACCCCCGCCTTCGCCAGGCCGGACTGTGTGACTGTGCCGCGCACACAATCCTCGTAGCCATCGTCGATGTGCGGGCCGAAGACAAGGATGCTGCCCATGTGGCTGGCTCCTTCGAGGTAGCCCAGCCCGTCGATGGCCTGGTCGATCTCACTCGGCCGTAGCCGCACATTGTCGGTGCAAACGAGGCCGGCGTGGCCGGCCGCACGGATATCGAGGCGCAGATGTATGCCCGAGTACGTGAACTTCGAGTCATCCGGGTCCCAGCCAGGGGTGACGGCTTCGGCGAAAAACCCCTGGGCATCCGGCGCGGCGACGATTGTTGTGAACTGCCGATAGTCGGCGTCTCGATACGCGATGAGCTGGTCCGGGACATATTCCAGCCGGGAGCCTGAGCCCAACACGATCGTGGTTTCCTGGACTGCCGGCCTGGTGGGTGTCCTGTGGATACGCGTCGCCGCCTGCGATGAAAGAAGCAGGCTGGAATTCGGGCCGAGGTCGATATCGTATCGATACGCTTCGCCGAAGTAGGCCCCGCCCGGGTTCATCACGATGTAGGTGAGCTGCCCGGAGTCATCCAGGTAGAGCGGATGCATCAGCCGGAGAACCCCGTGGCTCTCGGTTATCACCGGTCGCGTCCGGTCGCGGTGGCGCGCCACCTTAACGCGAATGGAGCCGGCAAGATCATCCGGCGCGGCGCGACGGTATCCCAGTGACGCCTCGGTCACGCAAGATCGCTCATCAGCACATCATGTTGCAGCCAGTGAATCACCTCATCGAGACCCTCGTCGGTCTTTAGGTTGGTGAACACAAACGGCTTGTCGGTTCGCACGATTTCCGTATCGCGGCGCATGACGTCGAGGTTCGCGCCGACGTAGGGAGCAAGATCCATCTTGTTGATCACGAGCAGATCGGACTTGATCATTCCCTGGCCAGACTTCCGTGGGATCTTCTCTCCCTGGGCAACGTCGATAACGTAGATCGAGAAATCGACGAGCTCGGGGCTGAACGTTGCCGAGAGGTTATCCCCGCCGGACTCGATAAAGAGAACCTCCAGATCCGGGTGGCGTTGTAGCATCTCCTCGACTGCCGCGTCATTCATAGAGGTGTCCTCGCGGATCGCCGTGTGTGGGCAACCCCCGGTCTCAACCCCGATGATCCGATCCTCGGGCAGCACACTGGTCGCCGCGAGAATCTTGGCGTCTTCGATGGTGTAGATATCGTTCGTGATCGCAGCCATCGATACATCGATGGCCATTCGACGGGTGATGCGCTCGATGAGCTGTGTCTTGCCGGCGCCAACAGGGCCGCCGACTCCGATTCGAATGACACCGCCGTGAGTCATGATCTCTGCGCTCCCTAACTCATGAATATCCGCGCCCGCAGGCGTTCGTGCTGCATCTGGGCGATCTCCAGTCCGGGGACAACCATGCCCAGGTCGCTGTAGTCGAGCGTGTGTGCTTCCTCGAGCGCGCGCTCTATCCAGGCATGAGCCGCAGTGATGATCTGTTGACCATCGGACTGCCCGATCGGAATGCCTCGAACAGCGTTCTGCGTCAGAGTGGTCACCGTCCCGGTCAGGTGGCCCAGGATCGCATCATCAACGGGAACATTGAAGTGGAGTGTGATGCGCGCAAACTCCAGCGCAGGATGCGCCACCTCGGCCGTCGAGGACGGCGCCCCCAGCGCCTGCTCGCCGATCTTGCGGATCCGCCGGGCGATCGCGACATCTGCGGTCCGTATCTGCGCCGGCAACGTCGCGGCAATGGCACGATCGGCGAGGTCATCCTCACAGACTCCGTCGTAGGCCATCCGCATGAGCAGCGCGTCGGTGTAGGTCAGCTGGGTGGCGACGAAAACGCGCAGCCACTGCGAGAACGTGCTCGCATCATGCACCTCCCCACGAGAGAGATACTGCTCGAATCCGAATGAGTGACTGAACCCACCGGTCGGGAGGGCGGAGTCGCTCAACTGAAGCAGCAGCGCGAGGGCTCTCAATGCGCGTGCTCGGCATGGCGGAATGGGATCGGCATAATGCGCTGCTGTCGCGCATATGGGACGCCTACAGACTCCAGGTACTGGACTACCGTGTGATCGTACTGAACGACCATGACGTCGGCCTGATACTCCGATTCGGCGTCGAAGAACTGCGCAGGCAAGTGGCGGTTCCCCAGGCTATGGGCAACAACGGCCATCTCCAGGATCGAACGTGGCTGGACGACGATCACATCAGTCGATTCGACCCGCACGACGATCGCATTACCGCCATCCAGGTGCAGGATGTCGCCATCCTGCAGATCAGGCGCATCCGTCGGGAGACGGATGCCGACCTCCCGGTCGTGGTCAGTGCGAACCCGCTGTATCCGCTTGACAAGCTGATCGCTGGGGAGGGTGACCGTCTCGACATGAACACCCGCAGGCAAGGGGGACTCGTGGAGGTTCCCGTAAATCTTCGTAACAAGCATTGCGTTCCTCAATGTGCCTTTCTCGGAGACCCGGTGTCCCGATTGGAGATACCCCGAGCGAGCAACACGTCGTGCCCGACCACCGACGTGGGCGTTACGACCTCTCGCTCGGGGCAATTCGTATGTTCTCGCTACCCGCAGCGAGCTAGAACAGGAAATACCGCTGGGCGAGCGGAAGTCGCTCGGCCGCCTCCGCGGTCAGAACCTGTCCGTCGATCGACACCTCGAATGTCTGCGGATCAACATGGATGTCCGGCGTCGCAGTGTTGTGCTTGAGGTCTGCCTTGGAGATTGTGCGCACGCCATGCACGGCGTACGGATGCTTCGTCAGCCCCAACGACACCGGAATACCGGCATCCATTGCTGCCTTCGAGACGAAGATCAGGCTGGAATGACCTCGCGCCAACCCATGCGCGCCAAATTGCCGGCGCATCGTTCGCGGCTGCGGCGTCGGGATCGACGCGTTGGGGTCGCCCATGAGCGACATCACGATCATGCCGCCCTTGAGGATCAGGTCCGGCTTGACGCCGAAGAACTTTGGATCCCACAGGACGAGATCGGCGAACTTGCCGACTTCGACGGACCCGACCTCGTCGGCGATTCCGTGCGCGATCGCGGGGTTGATCGTGTACTTGGCGATGTAACGCTTGATCCGGTTGTTGTCGTTGTGCGTCGAGTCGCCGGCGAGGGCGCCCCGCTGATGCTTCATCGAGTCGGCAACCTGCCACGTTCGCGTGACGACCTCACCGATCCGGCCCATCGCCTGGGAGTCGGACGAGGTGATAGCGAACACGCCCATATCGTGCAGGACATCTTCCGCGGCGATCGTTTCCTTGCGAATGCGCGAGTCGGCGAACGCAACGTCCTCCGGGATGTCGGAACGCAGATGGTGGGTCACCATCAGCATGTCCAGGTGCTCGGCGATAGTGTTCCGGGTGAACGGCAGCGTCGGGTTCGTGGAGGCGGGCAGCACGTTCGGCAGGCCGGCGATCCGGATGATGTCAGGCGCGTGTCCGCCGCCAGCGCCCTCAGTGTGGAACGTGTGAATGACGCGGCCAGCGAT
>Ga0209477_1001252_pt1 | contig 15551 bp, 15 predicted proteins | sample KloWWTupernatant_FD_187180 | JGI IMG/M metagenome (GOLD analysis project Ga0209477, IMG submission 187180) | Active sludge microbial communities from Klosterneuburg, Austria, studying microevolution and ecology of nitrifiers - Klosterneuburg... | ecosystem: Engineered > WWTP > Aerobic digester >... | reverse complement strand
TGATGATGCGGAAGTCGAGGTTGACGTTCGCCGAAACGGAGCCGGCACCGAGGGTAGTGGTGATGTCGGAGCCGGCCATCGACGCAACCGGAACAGCAAGCGCCACGGCAAGCGCGATCCTGCTGAGATTCGAGGTTTTCATTTTCATTCTCCTGTCACTTCAACGTTTGGAATTTCGCAGGGTGATTCTAAGAAAGATCGATGAAAAAGTCCAAATCTTCATATGTTTAACACATGTTCCTCGACCTTTGCTTGAACTTCCGGGCTGTCACCGAATCCCGGGTTCGGGGGGGCCATCGGGTCCTTTGCCTCTGCGCATCCCGTTTCGCCCTCCATCTCGTGTTGCTACGGTTCCCATTAGACGCGCACCGGGCCGGTATTTCCGTGACCCCAATCACAGAAAATCCATGAATTTCAGTAATTTCCGTGCGTTCGACGTTACAGCGGTAGCCCCGTTGAAACATTCGGGACGGAACGGCCTCTCGGGCGCAAACTAGGGTCCCGCCCCCGCGTACCCCGCCTGCCGCCACGCCTCGAAGACCGCCACGGCCACCGCGTTCGAGAGGTTCAGGCTGCGATTCCCGGGCACCATGGGCAGGCGGATGCGCTGCTCCGGCGGGAAGTCCCCGAGAAACGCATCGGACAGGCCTGCGGTTTCCGCGCCGAACACGAAGACGTCGTCCGGGCGAAAGGCGATCTCGTCGAACCGCCGCGATCCGCGCGTGGTGAAGGCGAAGAGGCGCCGGCCGGCGAACCCCGCCGCGCAGGCCGCCCAATCCGCGTGGACCGTCACGTTGGCCATCTCGTGGTAATCGAGCCCGGCGCGCCTCACCTGCCGGTCGTCCATCGAGAACCCCAGCGGCTCGACGAGGTGAAGCGGCGTGCCCGTGTTGGCGCAAAGGCGGATCACGTTCCCGGTGTTGGGCGGGATCTCGGGGTGGACAAGGACAACCGCGACCACGGATCAGCCCTCAGCCGGCGGCTCTGGGGTGCGCGCGACGACCCAGCCGCTGACCCTTCTCGCGCCGGCCCCTTTCAGCACGCCCGCGAGCGCCCCGAGCGTCGCCCCCGTCGTCATCACGTCGTCGACCACCGCGACGTGCAGCCCCGCCACGCACCCGCGCACGGCGAACGCCCCGGCCAGGTTGCGATGGCGGTCGTCGCGGCCCAGCCCGGCCTGCGGGGGCGTGTGCCGCACCTTCGCGAGCGTCCGGGGATCGATTCCTAGACCGAGCTGCCGGGCCGCATGCCGGGCGAGCACCAGCGCCGGGTTGAACCCGCGCTCGCGGATGCGCGCTGCCGAGGCGGGCGAGGCCAGCACGAGGTCCGGCCGAGGCCCCGCCTCGACCGCTCGCGCCAGGGCCGTCCCCAGGTAGGCGCCCACGGCCAGGTCGGCCGAGAACTTGAACCGGCGCACCAGCCGGTCCACGGGAAAGCGGTAGTCGAAGGCGGCGGTCACGTCGTCGAAGGCGGGTGGGTCGCAAAGGCAGTCGGCGCACTCCCGGGCCTCGGGCATCGGGACGGCGCACCGGGGGCAGCGAAACGGCGATACCGGGAGCAAGCGCTCACAATTTTCGCACAGGGCCACGGCCGGCGACGGGTCGAGGCAGAGAAGGCAATCGCGGCCCCATAGGGCCTCGAACAACCCCGGGCTGCCCATTTTTTGTGCACCCGTTCGGGCGCAGCCACCGAGCCATTTGACAGCCCGCACTTTCTCCAGAATCATCAGGGTGTTACGGATATCCACCGGGGCTCCCTTGGACCAGATCGTTCACCTTGCCACGCCGGCCGGTTCGCGCACGCAGGCGCTGCGCGACCGCGCTCGCGCGCTCCTCGACCTTCCCTTCAACGATCTCGTCTTCCAGGCGCAGACAGTCCACCGCGAAAATTTCGACCCCAATCGCATCCAGCGCTCCACGCTCCTTTCCATCAAGACCGGCGGCTGCCCCGAGGATTGCGGCTACTGCCCGCAGTCCGCGCGCCACTCGGCCGGCGTGGAGAGCGAGGCGATGCTGCCGCTGGAGGAAGTCGTGCGCACCGCGCAGGCGGCCAAGGACAAGGGCGCCACGCGCTTCTGCATGGGCGCCGCCTGGCGCGGCCCCAAGGCCCGCGACCTCGAGCCCGTGCTGGAGATGGTGCGCGAGGTGAAGAAGCTGGGGCTGGAGACCTGCTGCACCCTCGGAATGCTGAAGGAGGGGCAGGCCGAGCAGCTTCGCGTCGCGGGGCTCGACTACTACAACCACAACCTCGACACCGCGCCGGAGTTCTACGGCGAGGTGATCACGACGCGCGACTACCAGGACCGCCTCGACACCCTGGAGCGCGTGCGCAACGCCGGCCTGCACGTCTGCTGCGGCGGCATCGTCGGCATGGGGGAATCGCGCGACCAGCGCGCCGGGCTCATCGCCCAGCTCGCCGCGATGGACCCGCCCCCCGAGTCGGTGCCCATCAACCAGCTCGTGCAGGTGGAAGGCACGCCGCTCGCCGGCACCGAGGCGCTGCCGTGGGCGGAGTTCGTCCGCACCATCGCCGTCGCGCGCATCCTGATGCCGAAGAGCTTCGTGCGGCTTTCGGCCGGCCGCACGCAGATGCACGAGGCGGTGCAGGCGCTCTGCTTCCTCGCGGGCGCCAATTCCATCTTCTACGGCGAGAAGCTCCTCACCACGGGCAACCCCGAGGTCGCGCGCGACGACGCGCTCTTCGCCGCGCTCGGCCTCTCGGCGGCCTGACTCCCGTGGCGCACGCGGGCCTCGCCGCCGTCCGCCGCGGCCTGGCGGAACTCGACCGCGAGGGCCTGCGGCGCGCGCGGCGCGTGCTCGATTCGCCGCAAGGGCCGGTCGTGCGCGAGGGCGGGCGCGAGCTCGCGAACTTCGCCTCGAACGACTACCTCGGGCTCGCGAACCACCCTCGCATCGTCGCCGCGGCCCGCGAGGCGATCGACCGCTTCGGCTTCGGGGCGGGCGCCTCGCCCATCGTCGCGGGGCACTCGCGTGCGCACGAGGAGGCGGAGGCCGCGTTCGCGCGCTTCACGGGGCTGCCGCGCGCGCTCCTCTTCCCGAGCGGCTATGCCGCCAACCTCGGCATCCTCGCCGCCCTCGCCGGCCGCTCCGCGGCGATCTTCGGCGACCGCCTCGACCACGCCTGCCTCGTAGACGGCGCGCTGCTCTCGCGGGCAGCGTTCCACCGCTACCCGCACGGGGACCTCGCCGCGCTCGACGCCCTGCTCGCGCGGTCGAAGGCGGGCGTGCGGGTGATCGCAACCGACACCGTCTTCAGCATGGACGGCGACGTGGCACCGCTCGCGGAACTGCTGTCGCTGGCCGAGCGGCACGACGCGTGGCTCGTGCTCGACGACGCGCACGGCATCGGCGTGCTGGGCGGCGGGCGGGGTTCGCTCGCGGAGTTCGCGCTCGCCTCCCCGCGCATCGTCTGCATGGCCACGCTCGGCAAGGCGCTGGGCGGCTATGGCGCGTTCGTGGCCGGCGACGCGGAGGTGATCGAGTGGCTCATGCAGCGCGCGCGGACGTACGTGTTCTCGACCGCCCTTCCCCCGGCGGCGGCGGCGGTGGCGACCGCGGCGATGGCGCTCATCGATGCCGACCCGTCGATCGTGCGCGCGCTGCACGCCCGCATCGGGGAGTTCCGCCGCGCCTGCGAGGCGCAAGGGGTCGCCGCATCGTCGGCGACGGCGATCCAGCCAGTGATCGTGGGCGAAAGCGCGCGCGCCGTGGCCCTTTCGGCGCGGATGCGCGAGGCGGGCCTGCTCGTCCCGGCGATCCGCCCGCCGACGGTGCCGCAGGGCACGGCGAGGCTGCGGATCTCGCTCTCCGCGGCCCACACGCGCGTGCAGGTGGAGACGCTCGTCTCCGCCCTCGCGCAGGCCCTCGACGATGGCGCTGCACGTTGAGCTCGCGGGCCAGGGCCCGGACCTCGTGCTGCTCCACGGCTGGGGGCTGCACGGCGGCGTGTGGCAGGGCCTCGCGCGGGAACTCGCGCCCGCTTTCCGCCTGCACCTCGTCGACCTGCCGGGCCACGGCCATTCCCGCGCCAACCCGTTCGGCTCGCTCGACGCCGTGGCCGATGCCGTCGCCGCCGTCGTTCCGGCGGGCGCCGCCCTTTGCGGCTGGTCGCTGGGCGGCCTCGTGGCGATGCGGCTCGCGACGCGGCACGCGGGGCGCCTGCGCGCCATCGCCCTCGTGAGCACGACGCCCTGCTTTGCCAGGCGCGACGACTGGCCCCACGCCATGGCGCGCGAGACGCTGGAGGACTTCGCCGCCGGGCTGCGCGACGACCCCGCGCGGACCATCCGCACCTTCGTGAACCTGAACGCGCTGGGCGGGCCGCATGCGCGCGACCGCATGCGCGACCTCGCCGCCCTCCTCGTGGAACGCGGCACGCCCTTCGCCGAATCGCTCGCGGCCGGCCTCGCCGTGCTGCACGACGAGGACCTGCGGGCCGAAGCAGCCGCCATCGACCTGCCGGCCGCCGTGATCCACGGCGCGCGTGACGCCCTCGTGCCCGCAGGTGCCGGGCGCTGGCTTGCCGCCGCGCTTCCCTTCGCGCGCTACACGGAGATCGCCGACGCGGCCCACCTGCCCTTCGTGAGCCATTGCGCCGAGGTGGCGCAGGCGCTGCGGCACCTCGCGGGCGGTGACACAGGAAGGAAGCTCGCCCATGGATGAGGCGATGCTCCCGGTGAAGCGCGACGTGCGCCGGTCCTTCGACCGCGCGGCGGCCACCTACGACGACGCGGCCATCCTGCAAAGGGAGGTGTGCGCGCGGCTCCTCGAGCACCTCGAGCCCATGCGCATCGCCCCGCGCCGCGCCCTGGACCTGGGCTGCGGCACCGGCCACGCGTTCGACGCGCTCGCGAAGCGCTTCCCCGCCGCGGAACTCCTGGGCCTGGACATCGCGCCGGCGATGCTGGGCCGCGCGCGGGCCCGCTCGCCCTGGTGGCAGCGGGTGCTCGGCGCGAGGCGGCCCGCGCTCGTCTGCGCCGACGCGGAGCGCCTGCCGCTCGCCGGCGCGAGCGTGGACCTCCTGTTCTCGAACCTCGCGCTGCAGTGGTGCGAGCCCTCGCGCGCCTTCGCCGAGGCGGCGCGGGTGGTCTCGAACGACGGCCTCTTCCTCTTCTCGACGGTGGGTCCGGACACGCTGCGCGAGCTGCGCGCGGCCTTCGCGGAGGCCGACGGCGAGCCGCACGTGAACCGCTTCGTGGACATGCACGACCTCGGCGACGCGCTGGTGCACGCGGGCTTCGCCGACCCGGTGATGGAGATGGAGACGATCACGCTCGAGTACGAAACCGTGATGGCCGTGGCGCGCGACCTGAAGGCCATCGGCGCGGTGAACTCGCTGCCGTCGCGCGCCCGCGGGCTTCCCGGGCGCAACCGCTGGCGGCGCATGACGCAAGCCTACGAGCGCTTCCGCCGCGATGGCCTCTTGCCGGCCACCTGGGAGATCGTCTACGGCCACGCGTGGAAGGTGCCGCCGAAGCGCCTCGCGGACGGGCGGCAGGTCGTGAGCTTCGCGCCGAGGTCGCCGCGGTGAAGGGCGTGTTCGTGACCGGCACCGACACCGGCGTGGGCAAGACCGTGTGCGCCTGCGCGCTGGTGCGTGCGCTCCGCGCGCGCGGCCTGCGCGTCGCGCCCATGAAACCCGTGGCGGCGGGTGCGGTCGCGCACGCGGGCGACTGGGCCAACGACGATACGCTCGCGCTCATCGAGGCCGCCGGCCCGGGAGCGCCCTCGCCCGCGGGGGTGACGCCCATCCTGCTGCGCGAACCGATGGCGCCGCACGTGGCGGCCGCGCGCGAGGGGCGCACGATCGAGGTCGCCCCGCTCGTCGCCGCGCACCGGAGTCTTGCCGAGGCCGCCGATTTCACCGTGGTCGAGGGCGTGGGCGGCTTCCTCGTCCCCCTCTCGCCCGCGGAGGACACGCGCGACCTCGCCGTAGCCCTGGGTCTCCCCGTGGTGCTCGTCGTGGGCCTGCGGCTGGGCTGCCTCAACCACGCGCTGCTCACCGCGGAAGCGGTGCGTGCCGCAGGCCTGCCGCTCGCCGGCTGGATCGCCAATGCGATCGACCCCGCCATGACGGTGCCGGACGAGAACGTGGCGGCGCTCGCCGGGCGCCTGCCCGCGCCGCTGCTGGGCCACCTGCCGTTCCTGCCCGGGGCGCGCGCCGATGCGCTCGCCGCGAGCCTCGACGTTTCGCCGCTCGTCCCATGAGTGCGGCGCCGCTGGCCCTGCTGTTCGATCTCGATGGCACGCTCACGGACCCGCGCGAGGGCATCACGAAGTGCATCGCGCACGCGCTCGAGCGCATGGGCCGCGAGGCGCCGCCGCTGGATGCGCTCACCTTCGCCATCGGCCCCCCGCTTCGCGCCTCCCTCGCGCGCCTCCTCGGCACCGACGACCGCGACGCGGTCGAGCGCGCCCTCGGGCACTACCGCGAGCGCTTCGCCGGCACGGGCCTCTACGAGAACGCGCCGTACGAGGGGATCGACGCAGCGCTCGCCGCCCTGCGCGCGGCGGGGCACCGGCTCTTCGTCGCCACCTCCAAGCCGCGCGTCTACGCCGAGCGCATCGTCGGCCACTTCGCGCTCGACGCGCACTTCGAGGCGGTGCACGGCTGCGAGCTGGACGGCACGCGCGAGGACAAGCGCCACCTCCTCGCCCACCTCCTGCCGCGCCACGGCCTCGCACCACGGGCGACGGCCATGATCGGCGACCGCGGCGTGGACATGCGGGCGGCCCGGCACCACGGCGCGCTCGCGCTGGGCGTCACCTGGGGCTACGGGTCGCGCGAGGAGCTGCGCGAGGCCGGGGCGCACGCGCTCTGCGATTCGCCCGGCGAGCTGGCGGCAAGGCTCGCCGCCGTCCTCGGGAAGCGTTGAGCGGCGCTGCAGCGCCTAGGCAGGCAGCGCCGCCGAGCGCAGGGCCACGCCGTGCGCGCCGTGGCGCCTCGCCTCGGCGAGGTCCGCGCGCGTGAGCCCGCCGATCGCGTAGGCCGGCAGCGGGCAGTCGCGCACGAGCGACGCGAACCCCTCCCAGCCGAGCGTCGCCGCGCCGGGATGCGAGGCCGTGGCCTTCACCGGCCCCACGACGATGTAGTCGAGCCCGAGCTGCGCCGCATGCGCGACCTCGCGGGCGTCGTGGCACGAGGCGCCCACGAGCCGAGCCGCCGGTCGCGACGCTGCCGCCATGAGCGCCGTCGCGGTGAGGTGGATGCCATCGGCCTGCGGGAACTCCCCGCAGTCGCTGTTCACGACCACCGGCGAGCCGAACGGCGTGGCGCGCGCGAGCGTGCGCGACAGCAGGTGCTGCACTCGCAGGCGCTCCAGCCCCTTCTCGCGGACCTGCACCAGCGGGCGCTCGGTGGCGAGCAGCCCCGCGAAGCGCAGGATCCACGCGTCGAACCCCGTGTCCGCGGCGTTCGAGACGACCATCACGGCCGGCAGCGCCAGCGCGGCCAGCACGGGCGCGTTGGCCGGCAGCATCGGGCTCACGTCGGGCGAGAGCGTGTCCTGCCAGGCGATGGCCTGGTCCTCCAGCGGCCGCGGCTCGCCGTCCCAAGCCGTCACGCGGAAGAAGTGCAGCCGCACCGTGGCGTGCGTGTAGGCGTAGACGCGCGTGATCCACTGCGTGGACTCGCGCACCGCGATCCCCAGCTCCTCCTGCAGCTCGCGCGCGAGCGCCGTGCGCGGGTCCTCGCCCGGCTCGATCTTGCCTCCGGGGAACTCCCAGTAGCCGGGATAGGGCTTGCCCTCGGGGCGGCACGCGAGGAGGAAGGTGCCGTCCGGCCGCTCGATCACGGCGGCGGCCACCTCGGTGATCTTCGTCACTTGCGGCCGCGCGCGGAGGCCTGGCGGCCCACGTGGTCCTTGGCGAACTGCCAGGCCACGCGCCCGCTCCGCGAGCCCCGCTCCAGCGCCCACAACAGCGCCGCCGAGCGCATGGCGTCGTCGGCCTTCCCGCCCAGCGTCGTCACCCAGTGCGTGGCGATGTCCAGGTACTGGTCCTGGTCGAAGGGGTAGAACGAGAGCCACAGCCCGAAGCGCTCGGAGAGCGAGATCTTCTCCTCCGTCGTCTCGCCGGGGTGGATCTCGCCGCCCACGTGCCGCGTCTCGAGGTTCTCGTGCATGAACTCGGGCATCAGGTGGCGGCGGTTGGAGGTGGCGTAGATGAGCAGGTTGTCGGCCGACCCGGCGATGGTGCCGTCCAGCGCCACCTTGAGCGACTTGTAGCCGGGGTCGGAGGCCTCGAACGAGAGGTCGTCGCAGAAGACGATGAAGCGCTCCTTGCGGCCCGCCACGAGGTCCACGATGTCCGGGAGGTCCACGAGGTCGGCCTTGTCCACCTCGATGAGGCGCAGGCCCTTGCGCGAGAACTCGTTCAGCGCCGCCTTCACGAGCGAGCTCTTGCCCGTGCCGCGCGCGCCGGTGAGCAGCACGTTGTTGGCCGGGCGCCCCGCCACGAACTGCGCCGTGTTCTCGCGCAGGCGCTTCTTCTGCCCGTCGATGTCCTTGAGGTCGGCGAAGGCGATGGCGTGCGGGTGGCGCACCGGGTCGAGGAAGCCGCGGCCGGCGCGCTTCCTCCAGCGGAAGGCGGTTCCGGCGGACCAGTCGACGGGCTCCGAGCCCGGAGGGAGCATCTTCTCGAGGCGGTCGACGAGGGCATCGACGCGCCCGAGCACGCGTTCGAGGGTGTCGGTCATTTCAAGGTGAAGACGAGGAGCCAGTAGTACTGCGTTTCCTCGAGGCGCGCCTCGCGGGCGTGCGGGCGCACGGCCTCGGCCAGCTCGGCGGCGGTGGGGAAGTTCTTGAGCACCTCGTGCGTCTCGCCCGAGAGGAGCGCCCGCACCTGGTAGGTGTTGCCCTCCGCGTCGCGCCGCGAGACGGGCGTCGAGCTGCCCTCGACGTAGCGGTTGTCCAGCATGGCCACGAGCGAGCCGGAGGGAAGCGACTTCGCCATCGACGCGAGCCACCGCGCGAGGTCCGACTTGCGCACGTGCGACCACCAGAACCCCGCGAAGGCGGCGTCGCACCCCTCGCACAGCCCGCCGGGGTTGAACGCGTCGGCCTTCGCGAACGTGGCGCGCCCCTTGGGGATGGGCTTCTCGCGCGCGATCTCGAGCACGGCCTCGTTGATGTCGCAGGCCGTCACGTGCGCGGCCTGCGCCGCGATGTACTGCGTCCAGTAGCCCGTGCCGCAGGCGACCTCGAGCACGCGCCGGCCCGCGAAGAGATGCGGCAGCCGCCCGCGCAGCCAGGCGAGCTCGTCCTGGCGCTCCGCCTTGTCGTAGATGCGCTCGTACTCGCGCGCGCGCTTCGCGTAGTAGGTCTCGAGCTGCGGGGTCACGCTCCCGGCCATGGCCGCCTCCCGGGCGATCGGGTCAACTGCGGTAGTCCGCGTTGATTTTCACGTAGTCGTAGGAAAAGTCGCAGGTCCACACGGTGGCGCTCTCCACGCCGCGGCCGAGGCCCACGCGCACCGTGATCTCCGCCGGCGCCATCACGGCCTTGCCCTGCTCCTCGGTGTAGGCGGCGGCGCGCCCGCCCTGCTCGGCGACGAGCACGTCGCCCAGGTGCAGGGTCACCTTCGCCGGGTCGAGGTCGGCGATGCCGCCGTTGCCCACGGCGCAGAGGATGCGCCCGAGATTGGGGTCGGAGGCGAAGAACGCCGTCTTCACCAGCGGCGAGTGGGCGATCGACTTGCCCACGCGCAGGCACTCCTCGCGCGTGGCGCCCCCCTCGACCACGATGGTCATGAACTTGGTGGCGCCCTCGCCGTCGCGCACGATCGCCTGCGAGAGGATCTGGGCGACCTCGAGCACGCACTCGGCGAGCCGCGTGAACTCCGCCGTGCCCTCGCCCACGATGCGCGCGTTGCCGGCGAGGCCGGTCGCGATGAGGACGAAGGAATCGTTGGTGGAGGTGTCGCCGTCCACGGTGACGGCGTTGAACGAGCGGTCGGCCACGAACCGGACCATGTGCTGCAGCGTGTCGTGGCCGACGGCGGCGTCGGTCGCGATGAAGCCCAGCATCGTGGCCATGTTGGGCTGGATCATGCCGGCGCCCTTGGCGATGCCGGTGACGGTGACGGTGCGCCCGTCGATCACCACCTGGCGGGAGACCGCCTTGGGCACGGTGTCCGTCGTCATGATGGCCGCGGCGGCGTCGGCCCAGCCGTCGGCGCGCAGGCCGGCGACCGCCGCCGGGATGCCCGCGACGAGGCGCTCGACCGGCAGGTGCTCCATGATCACGCCGGTGGAGAAGGGCAGCACCGAGCGCGCCTCGACGCCGAGGGCGCGGCCGACGGCTTCGCAGGTGGCGCGGGCGCTCGCGAGCCCCGCCTCGCCGGTGCCGGCGTTGGCGATGCCCGTGTTCACGACGATCGCGCGGATGCGGGATTCGCCCGCGAGGTGGTCGCGGCACACGAGCACGGGGGCCGCGCAGTAGCGGTTGCGCGTGAAGACGCCCGCCACGCGGCTTTCCGCGGCGATCTCCACCACGAGGAGATCCTTGCGGTCCTTCTTGCGGACGCCCGCCTCGGCCACGCCCAGGCGCACGCCGGCGATCGTCAGGAGGTCTTCCGCGCGCGGCGGAGCGAGGTTCACGGCCATAGCCGCGGATTATCGCACGGCGCCGCCGCGTGACCGGCGCCGCTGCTCAGGGCCCCTTGGGCCGCAGTCGCGCCATGGCGAGCGTGTCGACGAAACGCCCGTCCCGGAGCGCGTAGGCGCGGTGCGTGCCCTCGGCCTCGAAGCCGAACCGGCGGTAGAGCGCGATGGCGCGCTCGTTGTCGGCGAAGACCGTGAGCTCGAGGCGAAAGACGTTCAGCCAGCCGTCGGCGAATCCCGTGAGGGTGCCGAGCAGCCGCGTGCCCACGCCCTTGCCCTGCCAGCGCGACGGCACCGCGAGTCCCACGCTCATCGCGTGCGCCCGCCGCGGGGAGTTGCCGCCGGGGTGCAGGCCGGCGTGCCCCGCGATCTCCTCGCCCGCGCAGGCCACGAAGACGTAGTGCCCCTCGGCAGGCTCGGCCAGGCGCTTGCGCCAGAGCTCGCGCGAAGGCATGGGCAGCTGCAGCGTGCCCGAGTACGCGCTCTCGTCGGAGAAGTTGCGCCAGATGCCCTCGAAGTCGCCGGGCTCGGCGCGGCGCACGGTGATGTCCATGCGCCGCAGGATGCGGCCCTCGGCGCGGGGCCGTCAATGCCTCAGGCGAGCTTGCCGTGGCAGTTCTTGTACTTCTTGCCGGACCCGCACGGGCAGGGGTCGTTGCGGCCGACCTTCTGCCCGGCGCGCACGAAGGGCTGCGCGGGCTCGGCCGGTGCGGGCGCGGGCTCGCCCGCCTCCTCGGCGGCGGCCTGGGCGAGCGCCTCGTCGGGGTCGGCGTGGTGGTACTGGACGTTCTTCACCGCCTGGGCGGCCTCCTCGGCGCGGCGCTCGGCCTCCTCGACCTCCGCCTGCGAGCGGATCTGCACCGCCATGAGGTGCTGCGTCACCTGTCGCTTGATGGAGTCGAGCATCGCGCTGAAGAGCTCGAAGGCCTCGCGCTTGTACTCCTGCTTGGGCTGCTTCTGGGCGTAGCCGCGCAGGTGGATGCCCTGGCGCAGGTAGTCCAGCGCGGAGAGGTGCTCGCGCCAGTGCGAGTCGATGGACTGCAGCATCACCGAGCGCTCGTACTGGTGCAGGACCTCCTTCTCGATGGGCGCGAACTTCGCCTCGTACTCGGCGGCGGCCTGCTCGATCACGCGCCCGGCGATCTTCTCCGCGTCCAGCGACTCGTCCTTCTCGACCCACGACTTCACGGGCGCGGCCATGAAGAAGTCGGCCTCCAGGCGCCGCTCGAGGCCCGGGAGGTCCCACTGCTCCTCGACGCTGTCCGGCGGCACGTACTCGCGCACGATGCCGGCCAGCACGTCGCTGCGGATGGCGGCGATGGTGGGCGTGATGTCGGAAGTCTCGAGGAGCTCGTTCCTCTGCGAGTAGATGACCTTGCGCTGGTCGTTGGCGACGTCGTCGTACTCGAGCAGCTGCTTGCGGATGTCGAAGTTCCGGGCCTCGACCTTGCGCTGGGCGTTCTCGATCGAGCGCGTGACCATCTTCGCCTCGATCGCCTCGCCCTCGGGGATCTTGAGCGAGCGCATCACGGCCTGCAGGCGCTCGCCGGCGAAGATCTTGAGCAGCGGGTCCTCGAAGGAGAGGAAGAAGCGCGAGGAGCCGGGGTCGCCCTGGCGCGCCGCGCGACCGCGCAGCTGGTTGTCGATGCGCCGCGACTCGTGGCGCTCGGAGCCGATGATGTGCAGGCCCCCGGCGGCCACGACCTCGTTGTGCAGCCCCTGCCAGGCCTCGCGCACCTCGGCGATGCGCCGCTCCTTCTCCGGGGCGTCGAGCGACTCGTCGGCCTTGATGCGCTGGATCTCCGGGTCCGGGTTGCCGCCCAGCACGATGTCGGTCCCGCGGCCGGCCATGTTGGTGGCGATGGTCACCATGCGCGGGCGCCCGGCCTGGGTGACGATCTCGGCCTCGCGCGCGTGCTGCTTCGCGTTGAGCACCTGGTGCGGCAGGCCCTCCTTCTGCAGCATCGAGGAGATGAGCTCGGAGTTCTCGATCGAGGTGGTGCCCAGCAGCACCGGCTGGCCCTTCTCGTGGCAGGCCTTCACCTCGTTGAGGATCGCCTGGTACTTCTCCTTCGCCGTGATGAAGACCTGGTCGTTCGAGTCCTTGCGGACCATCGGGCGGTGCGTGGGGATGAGCACCGTCTCCAGGCTGTAGATGTGCGAGAACTCGAAGGCCTCCGTGTCGGCCGTGCCGGTCATGCCGGAGAGCTTGCCGTACAGGCGGAAGTAGTTCTGGAAGGTGATCGAGGCGAGCGTCTGGCTCTCGTTCTTGATCGCCACGCCCTCCTTCGCCTCCACCGCCTGGTGCAGGCCGTCGGACCAGCGCCGGCCCTGCATCATGCGGCCGGTGAACTCGTCGACGATGACCACCTCGTCGCCCTGCACCACGTAGTGCTGGTCGCGGTGGTAGAGCGCGTGCGCGCGCACCCCGGCGTACAGGTGGTGCATCAGCATGATGTTGGCCGGGTCGTAGAGGCTCGCGCCCGCGGGCAGCAGGCCCGCCTTCACCATGAGTTCCTCGGCGTGCTCGTGGCCCTCCTCGGAGAGCGTCACGTTGTGCTGCTTGAGGTCCACCCAGTAGTCGCCGGCGCCCTTCTCCTCCTCCTGCTTCACGAGCGAGGGGATGAGCGCGTTGATGCGCCGGTAGAGGTCGGTGGAGTCCTCGGCCTGCCCCGAGATGATGAGGGGCGTCCTCGCCTCGTCGATCAGGATCGAGTCGACCTCGTCGACGATGGCGTAATTGAGGCCGCGCTGGAACCGCTCCTCGACCTGCGTCGCCATGTTGTCGCGCAGGTAGTCGAAGCCGAACTCGTTGTTGGTGCCGTAGGTGATGTCGGCCTTGTAGGCGGCCTGCTTCTCGGCCGGGTCCATCTGCGGCACGACCACGCCCACGGTGAGGCCGAGGAAGCGGTGGACGCGCCCCATCCACTCCGCGTCGCGGCGGGCGAGGTAGTCGTTCACCGTGACCACGTGGACGCCCTTGCCCGTGAGCGCGTTGAGGTACGAGGGAAGGGTCGCCACGAGCGTCTTGCCCTCGCCCGTGCGCATCTCCGCGATCTTGCCCTGGTGCAGCGCGAGGCCGCCGACCAGCTGCACGTCGAAGTGGCGCATGCCCAGCACGCGCTTGCCGGCCTCGCGCACGACCGCGAACGCCTCCGGAAGGATCTCCTCGAGCGGCGTGCCGGCGGCGACCCGGGCCTTGAACTCCGGGGTCTTGGCGGCCAGGGCCTCGTCGGAGAGGTTCTCCATGGCGGGCTCGAGCGCGTTGATGGACTCGACCGTCTTGCGGTACTGCTTGAGGAGGCGGTCGTTGCGGCTGCCGAAGATGGCCTTGAGGACGTTTGCGAGCACGGGGGCGGGGGCTTGGGCGGGATGCGATGCGAAACCGGCCCCAGGGGGGCCGGCAAGAGGCGGAATTATAAGGTGAAATGGGGCGGGCTTGCCGGAATGCAAGCCCCGCCCGGCCGGGCCGTCACTTGCGCAGGGCCACGGGCGTGACGCTGCCTTCCTTGCGGTCCAGCGCGAAGAACTTGTTGGGGTTGAGGGGCACGCCCTTCTCGCGCACCTCGAAGTGCAGGTGCGGCCCGGTGGTGCGGCCGGTGTTTCCCACCTGGGCGATGTGCTGGCCCTTCATCACCACGTCGCCCACCTTCACCGAGCTCTTGAGCAGGTGCGCGTAGCGAGAGGTGAGGCCGTTGTCGTGGTCGATGTCCACGATGTTGCCGTACTCCGGGTGGAAGGCGACGGTCGAGACCACGCCGCCGGCGGCCGCCATGACGGGCGTGCCCGGCGTGGCGATGATGTCCACCCCCGTGTGCAGCGCCTGCCGGCCCGTGATCGGGTCGATGCGGTAGCCGTAGTTGGAGGAGTAGTAGCCCTGCGCCACCGGAAGCGTCGTGGGGATGGTCTTGCGCGCCAGCCGGTCGTCCATGAAGACGGAGTCGAGAACGCCCATCTTGTCGGTGCGGTCGTCGAGCACCCGGGAAATCTCCTCCAGCATCTGCCGGAACTCCGGCAGCGTGAGGTCGCGGGTGAAGGCCGGGGCCGGGGCGGCGCCGCCCTGGCCGGGCTTCTCGTCGAAACGGAATTCGGTGGGCTTGATGCCGGCCGCCTTGGCCAGGCGCTCGCCGAAGGCGTCCAGGCGCAGGATGCGGGCCTGCAGCTCGCCCACCCGGACGGCGAGCGAGTTGAGCGTCTCCTTCATCTCCGTCTCGCTGCGCTTCTGGTCGGCTTCGTGCAGCGAGGCGAGGAGCGAGCGCAGGTAGGGGTTGCGCAAGTCGGTCGAGAACCGCATCGTGACGACGTAGGTGGCCATCGCCAGGAAGAACCCCGCCATGAGGATCCCGAGGGCCACCAGGACCACCTGCGCCTGGGACAGCGTGACGCTGCGGCTCTTGGCCAGGCTGTCCGACACCAGAATAATGTTCATCCGTCACTCCTAGATCGCCAACGATGGCCACCGAACCGCTCGCCCGATTGCTCCGGCAAAGCCCAGACCTCGCGCCGGTTCGCGACCGGCTGGAACGGGTCAGGCGCCTGCAGGGGCGCTATCGGTCCGTGGTACCCGCGGAGCTCGCTTCCTCGAGCCGGGTATGCGCCGTTGATGGAACGACTGTTGTGGTTCGCGCAGACAACGCGCCGGTCGCCGCCGCCCTGCGGGCGTTGGCGCCGCGACTGCTGGCCGGGCTGGCGGAGCCTGCCGGGCCGGGGAAGAACTCGAAAAACTCTTTGAAAAACAAAGCGGATCAAGAGCTTACCGCATTGCGGGTCGAAGTTCAAGTCGACCGCCTGCCACCGGCGCGCCCGGTGCGCCCGCGCGCGCCCCTGCCGCTGGACAAGCTTGCGGGCGTGGCGAGGGGGCTTTCGGACTCCCCGCTGAAGGAGGCCCTTGAGCAGATCACCGGGGGTCAGGCGAAGAGAAGCACCCGCTC
>Ga0209477_1001251_pt1 | contig 15552 bp, 18 predicted proteins | sample KloWWTupernatant_FD_187180 | JGI IMG/M metagenome (GOLD analysis project Ga0209477, IMG submission 187180) | Active sludge microbial communities from Klosterneuburg, Austria, studying microevolution and ecology of nitrifiers - Klosterneuburg... | ecosystem: Engineered > WWTP > Aerobic digester >... | reverse complement strand
GGTTGGCATGGGCGATTTGTCCATTCCGTGGTTTCCGTCAACCGAAGAAATTTACGTTTTGAACGGGGGTTTTGAAGGCTCGCGGGTGTCGTCGGTGTTGCGGTTTCACGTCAGGAACGAGTTCCACCCGACCGAAAAGCCAGTCGCTTTGATGCAGCACCTTGTGTCGCGCTGCCCCTCTGGCACCATTCTAGACCCGTTTTGCGGCTCGGGTTCTACAGGCGTTGCAGCCGTTCAAATGGGCCGCAAGTTCATCGGCATCGAGCGCGACGAGGGCTACTTCGAGATTGCGTGCAGGCGTATCGAGCAAGCGCAGCGACAAGCCGACATGTTCATAAAGGCCTCAACATGACCCATTACAGGATGATAGCCCGCCAGCGCGCCACAGAGCGCGTCCACGGTGCCCCGCTCGTTCGCATCGCCGCTAAGTCACCCTCGCATTGTGCAGGCTGGGTGACACGCAAGGCTAAGCGGCTGGCGGCGGTCATGGCGCATTGTGCGGCGTTGCGGGAGAGTATGGAGCGATGACGACCGTATCGCTACCGTGGCCGGACAAGTCGCTGCACCCGAACGCCAGGTCACACTGGGCCGTCAAATCCCGCGCCACCAAAGCCGCACGAACTCAAGCGTATTGGCTGGCGCATATGGGGATGATCGAGCTACCCGAGGGGCCTATCGCGGTGCGCATAGTGTTCCACCCTCCCGACAAGCGCCGCCGCGACGTGGACGGCATGTTGAGCGCGTGCAAGGCGTATCTCGACGGCATTGCCGATGCTTACGGCGTGAACGACAATCGCTTTACGCTGGCATTGGAACGCGGGGATCCGGTTAAGGGCGGTTGCGTCAACATCACGATAGGAGGCTAAAATGTATAGCACGGAAGATACAGGCGTTGCCGATCGGCGGCTGCTTGAAGCAATGGCGAACGCGATATCAGGGGCTGTCGGTCGGTATTGCGCGAGCGAGACGCATGACTGGTCTATGGAGGCAGCGAAGGCGGCGCGGCGTGTAATGCGCCTTGATGCGACCGCGCGACGCAAAAAGCATGAACGGTCGCTAGCGTATCTTGCAACCAAATTGTAACGGGCGCATAGTGCAAAAGATAAGGGCCGCCCCGCGTCACACGGAACGGCCCTTGATAATCAGCGAAGAGGAGTTCGCCTTGACAAGACGTTTACCCCAAAACCGCCCGCCCGCGCAAGCAAAACCGCGCGAGCCTTTGCACGTCATCCTAGCGCGTATCCATGCCAATATCGAAGCGCGTAAGGTGGCAGGGTGAGCCGGTGGTTTCGCTTCTATTCAGACGCCATGCGCAATCCAAAGGTTGCCAGTCTGAACGATTGGCAGTTTCGGCTATGGGTCGAATTGCTCGGCGTGGCGTCCGAAAACGACGGCACAATCCCGCCAGCAACGCAGCTTAACAGGATGCTTAAGAGGCGCTTAGACCACCTGTTAAGGGGCTGTGATGACCTCATAACAGCGGGCTTAATAGACCCATTAGGGGCCTCTTACACGCCCCATAATTGGAGCAAATTCCAATATAAATCAGATACTTCAACGCCGCGTGTAACGTTACACCGTGCGAAGCGTGAAACGGCCCCAGAAACAGAAGCAGATACAGAACAGAAAGAAGATACCGTTGCTAGCGCAACGGACGGCACGCCGTCGCCTGACGAACCTGTCGATTTGAAGGCCATGCTTTTCAGTTCCGGTGTGCCATATCTGGTTCGCAACGGCACGAAAGACGCGAATGCTCGCGCCATGCTTGGCAAGTGGCGAAAGCAATACGGTGACGGCGCGGTCATCGACGCAATATCAGCAGCACAATCCGAATGTGCCAGCGCACCTATTCCCATGATAACCAAGATTTTGGAGGCACGAAATGGACGAACCAACCGACCAGACCGCGACACAGAGCCTAGCAATCCAATGGTCATCGAATTTGCCCGCATGGCTGGACATATACCGCCCGATGGCAGAGCGACAAGCGGAAATGGCCGATGCGATGCGACCGGCTCACCCCCAAGTGCGCGCGAACATTCTCGGCCTGCTCAGCTCGCGCTATCCAGTATCAAACACCACTGACGCGGCAACGTTGGCCTTGCGCGCTCGCCTGCTATCCGATGACCTTGACGACTTGCCGGAAGCATTGCTGCGCGAGGCTTGCCGCGAAGCTGGCCGAACGTGCAAGTTCATGCCGCTCGCTGCTGAGATTATCGCGATTGCCAAGCCCATGATGGACAAGCTGCGCGATGACGCCAAGCATATGCGCGACATGGTGGCGCCTGATATTCACCGTGCGCCGCCTGCACCAAAGCCCGAATACGTCGATCCCGCAACCATCGGTGACGCGCTCAAGTTCATGCACGCCAAGTTTGCGGAAGCCGACGCGAAAGAGGGCGTCAACACGCGCAAGGTCGATTACACGCAAGGGCCGCTCGTTCCGAACATGCCGGCACACGCCGACGCCAGCGATGAATTGCGCGCGTTCGTATCGAGGCGCATGGCATGACGTTCGCCACCATCATCGCGTTCGCAGTCGGCTTCGGCTTGAACGAGGCCCGCCATTCCGCTACACTCCCCCTCATGGGTAACATGACACTCGCCAAGTCATTCGCGCTTTGGGCGGCGATATTCGCGGGGCTTTGCGCTGGCGTCGCTGCGCTGCAATGGCTGGTGGAAGCGGGCGCGCTGTAGGCGTTGCAACAACAGGCCCCGCATGGTAGTAAAGTAACGCGGCGGCTTGGCAGGGCATTGCATGAAGCGTTTACGGGACAGATTGCGGATTGTCGGCACCGGCTCATCGAGTAGCGGCAGTGCCGCGCTTATATCCGCAGTCGCCGCAGACGGCTGGCAGGCAACATGGGCAAGTGGCACCCCGCCGACGTTTGACCCTGACGGTAGCCCCGAAGTGCAGACATTCAGCCGTGCGGGCTATGACACGTCGGGCGCAGCGACGACCTACAGCGAAGATATGATCATATTGCGGCGCGTTCGCCTGCCGTATCCTACCCCGACGATTGACGTAACGACCGCCACCGGCAACAGCCCCGCGAACGCTGTCGCGCTTGGGGATTATATCTACTCGACCGATAGCGCTTCGGGTGTGACGAACAGCAGCACCGAAATCAGCCCCGTCCCGATTGCGAATTGGGTAATGAATGACCGTCTGCTGGTCGGCAATTCAGTGTTTTGGGAGATCATCGCCTTTCACCGCAACTATCGGTCGCGGTCGCAGGTGCCTTGTGTGCGAGTGCGGGCGAACGACGGGACGACGCAGACCGCATGGCAGGTTGTCAGCACGACGACTGTTTCGAGCTACAGCGAAGACCCTAACCCGCTTGAGACATTCAGCGGAACGCTTGACGTTACCGCTTTGGCAAGCGCGACAATGTTCTGGCTTGAAGCTGAGGTATTCCCTTGGATTGGCGGCGCTGCATCTGTGCTGAAAAGCGAAGACAGCAGCGTTACGCGGGAGTTTAGCCGCCGCTATTTCTACAAGGATGTTGCACGCGAAGCCGCGCCGCCGCTGGCCTATGTCTCCAGCACTGGAGACAATGCGACAGGCGTATGGTCAACAACCGCCGCGACCGCCGCCGCAACGCCGTTCCTGACGGTATCTGGCGCGATGATTGCAATGACGGTCGGCGCAAATGCCGCTGTCACCGGCAGCATTGCCGACGGGTGCCGTATCCGCATCGTTGACGGTGTGGACATCGGCGCTGTGATGACGGCATCGCGCCCGCAGACATGCGCGTCGATGATTTGGGAACGCGCGCCCGGCACCGCACGCGCGGCGGCGATACTGACGCATGGCACTTCTTTCCGCCCGCGCCTTGGTCAGACTGGCCTTGCCAGCCCGTTGACCGAAGGCTCGTTGCTGATAACCGACCTGACCTACAACCGCACCGGCGCGTTCAACTGGGACGGCATCAGCACGGCCAACTCGCAGCAAATCCGCTTCCACAATGTTGACCTGAAAAACAGCCACGTCAGCAGCAGTCTCGCTTTCTGCCACCTCTACCTATTCGGCGTCACGATGAGCACGACGCGCTTGAGCATGGGGCAAACGGCCAATGCCCAGCGCCGCATTGTGCGCGGGGTGACGCTCGACCTGAACGCCAGCGGTATCGAAGGCTGGATTATGGTCGGCAGCGTGGTAACGCGCGGCAACGACATTTCCTACGAAGACCGGACGAAGCCGTTCATCAGCTACAACAACAAGTGGATTAACCCCAGTTCAACATCAGGCGTCGGCGCGTGGATTGGGACGGTATCGGGCGGTGACCTTGGCGCGGTGGCATGGGTGCAGAACCTTATCGAGTGCTATCACACGACCAGCACGACAGCCGGTTGGCGCATTGCGCACGATAGCCCATCATTCGGCAACATCGTTCACGCCGTCGTCTATGCCAACACCGACACGGGCTACGGCAGCGTCAATCGCGCCAACTATTTCTATGACGAGGCCCCGGTAGCGCGGTTCCACAAGCTGGTGCGGCATAGCGGCTGCATTGTTTCGCAGTTGAACACCAAGGGCGACGTTTTCGAGCTTGACGGCACGCGCCTAGGCCAGTTCGCCTACTCGCATGGCGTCGGGTGCCAAGGCAACTTCACCATGTTCCGCACCAACAGTGGTAACTTTGCCAGCGAAATGCAGACCTACCCCGGCCCCGGTTGCAGCATCGGCACATCAACGACGGTGCGAAACGACCCGCTATTCACCGACTATCAGGCGAGCGACAATTCAGGCGGCGCGCTGGCAACTGGTGGTGGCGACTATACATTGACCGGACCGTCACCGGCGCGCGGGATAGTGACCGTGACGGGGCTACGGTTTGACATGGCCGGTAGCGCGCGGGCTTCAACTAACGACGCCGCAGGGTGCTACGCATGACCGCCCGTATCGCAACGGCTTTCCAGTAGGAGAAACATAATGTTTGTATTCCGCCCCATTACATCGGTGACGGTCGCAACGTCCACCACAAGCGCAAACGCGGCACTACCGACAACCGCAACACACGCGCGCTTCTACAACGCCAGCACAACTGCCGCATGGGTAGAGTTCAGCGCGACCGCATCGCCAACCGCCGCAATCCCCGCAAACGGCACGGCCAAGGCAGGCGTCCTACTCGCACCCGGCGCAACGGAAAGCTTCGCAGTGCCAGTAGGGGCCGCATACTTCGGCGTCATCCTGCCCGCAGGCGCATCGGCTTCGACCTTGACCGTATGCAGCGGGGAAGGCTTCTAAACACCAAAACCGCCCAGTCATTACGACAGCGGAACATGAGGTTGAACAATGCGTAAAGTAGGGAAGCGTTAGGGTGGCGAACGTCACCGAACAATTCAAGGCGCAGATTGGCAAGGGACGGCCCAAAGGCGTGCCGAACAAATCGACTGCGGCAATCAAGGATATGATACTTGCCGCGCTCGATAAGGCGGGCGGCGCTGATTATCTTCTCGCGCAATCGAGGGACAATCCCGCAGCGTTTATGACGCTTGTTGGCAAGGTGCTCCCGTTGCAGTTGACGGGCGAAAACGGCGGCGCAGTCAACGTAGTGCACAGCGTTAGGCGCGACATTGTCGACCCTATCAATACCAACCGCTAGAGTTTTCCAACCGCTGTTGGCCCACGCTCGTGACAAAGGCGCATGGGGAGGGCGAGGTTCAGGCAAGTCGCATTTCTTCGCGGGATTGCTGATAGAGGATAGCGTTTGCGAGCCTGGGGATAACGGCGGCGAGGGGTTGAGGTCGATCTGCATCCGCGAAGTGCAGAAGGATTTGGCGCAGTCGTCCAAGATGCTGATTGAAAGCAAGCTGGCGGCATTCGGCTTGGGCGAGTCTGACGGGTTTAAGGTTTACCGCGATGTCATCCGCACCCCCGGCGATGGGCTGATGATTTTCAAGGGAATGAACGAATACACAGCCGAAAGCGTCAAGTCGCTCGAAGGCTTTAAGCGCGCATGGTGGGAAGAGGCTCAAAGCGCCATGAAGTCGTCAATTGGGTTGCTACGCCCGACGATGCGAACGCCGGGTTCGCAAATGCTATGGTCATGGAACGCGCGCCGCAAATCAGACGCGGTCGATGTTATGCTTCGCGGGCTGGAAATTCCGACAGGGGCGACGGTGGTCAAGGCGAACTGGCGCGACAATCCGTGGTTCACGTCAGAACTTGAACAAGAGCGGGTAGATTGCCAGCGCATGACGCCCGACGATTACGAACATATATGGGAAGGCGGATACGTCACCACGGCAAGCGGGGCATATTACGCCAAGGAGCTTACGGCGGCGAAGTCTGACGGGCGCATCAGCGCTGTGTCGTTTGATCCGTTGATGACCATCCGTTTGTTTTTCGACATCGGAGGCACGGGCGCGCGAGCAGATGCCGTGTCGATATGGCCTGCACAGTTTATCGGACGTGAAATTAGGGTACGCGACTATTACGAGGCAGTCGGTCAACCTCTGGCGACGCACATCAATTGGATGCGTTCAAAAGGATACACGCCAGACCGCGCGCAAATATGGCTACCGCACGACGGATCGACACAAGACAAGGTGTATGACGTATCATATGAAAGCGCACTCAGGGCGGCGGGCTATTCTGTCACGGTGGTTCCGAATCAAGGCAAGGGTGCCGCCAGTGCGCGCATCGAGGCCGCGCGGCGCATATTCCCTGCTATTTGGTTCGATGAAGCATCAACCGAAGCGGGGCGCGATGCGCTCGGCTGGTATCACGAACGCAAGGACGAAACGCGCCAAATCGGGCTAGGTCCAGAACATGATTGGGCAAGCCATGGCGCTGACAGTTTCGGGCTATTGGCAGTGGTCTACGAACCGCCACGGAAAGCTGCGGCGCTCAAATACAACACGGACTGGGTGACATGAGCGAGCTGCTAATCGGCTGCATGGACGGCGCTGGCGAATACGTGATAGGTGACTTAACAAACCAAACGCTTTATGATATTTATAACAGCGAGGCTTGGCGTGCTAACCGCGTTAAGCTATGGTCGCGGCGGAATGTTTCGCCTTGTTCGCGTTGCACGTATGGCTAGGGGCTTGAATGGCTAAGAAAACCCCGATGGACGAAAGCGAACTTGCCGCGCTGCTTGGTATGCAGGAGCGCATGGCCGTTTCATATTGGACAAGCGAGATTGCGAGCGAGCAAGCCGCCGCGATTGATTACTACTACGGGCTATCACACGACGCGCCGAGGCCGGGGCGGTCATCGGTGGTTGACCATGTGGTTGCCGAGGTCGTTGACAATGCGTTGGCCGCGCTGCTCAAGCCGTTCGTGTCGGCGGATGATGCGGTCGTATTCAATCCGCGCAAGGCAGAGGACGAAGAGGCCGCAGACCAGGCGACAGAATACGTCAATTTCATTTTCCAGAACGACAACAACGGCTTTCTCATCCTGCACGACTGGTTCAAGGCCGCGCTGCTGGAGAAGCTGGCGACGGTCAAGATTTGGTGGCACGACAAGAGCGGGCCGCAAAAGGCGTTGCACAAGGGCATCAGCGCGATCGACGTGGAGAACATTATCGCCAAGGCAGAGGCTGGCGAGATTAAGGACTTGGAGATTACGCGCTCGCCGGACGAGGATAGCTTCGACGCGACGTTCACCGAAGAGTATGAGGACGGTTGCGTTCGGATCGAGTGCATCCCGTCCGAAGAGTTCCTGATTAGCCCGATGACGCGCAACGCAGACGAAGCGCCGTATATCGCGCACCGTGCGAAGGTATCGCGCAGCGACCTTATCGGCATGGGCTTTGACGCGAAGGTTGTTGATACGCTGCCGACGTGGAACTACGGCGTTCAGGACGATCCGCGTTCGCAGGCCCGCTACCGTGACGAAGAGTGGCAGACCTCGCAAACCGACAAGTCACAAGAGACAATCCAGATTTTGCACGAGTTCCCGTTAGTGGATTACGACGGCGACGGGATTAGCGAGCGGCGCGCGATTATCCGCAGCGGTGCGACTATCCTGTATAACGAGGTTGCGGACGACCATCCGTTCGCGTTGCTTTGCCCTGTCCCCATGCCGCACAAGGTCTATGGCTTGAGCCTTGCTGATCAGGTCATGGATTTGCAGCGCGTGTCATCGACGTTGACGCGGCAGATGCTCGACAACCTCTACCTGCACAACAATCCGCGCCCTGTTCTTACGGAGGGAGCTGAACGCGGCGATGGAACGACGCTAGAGGATTTGCAGACGACTGCACCGGGCGCGATTATTCGCACGCGCATCGGAGAGCTTGGCGCATTCCAAGTTCCTTTCGTTGGCGACAAGGTGCTTGCGGCGCTCGAATGGGCAGACCAGCAGCAACAGGCGCGCACGGGCATCAACGGGCATGGCCAGTCGCTGGATACCGATGCACTGAAAAAGCCGCAGACTGCCACGCAAGCGGCACTTGACGACAACAAGCGGAACGAGCGCGTCGAGATGATTGCGCGCATTTTCGCAGAGACCGGCGTAAAGCAGCTATTCCGCAAAATCCTACGCCTTGTCGTGACGCATCAACCGCGCGAGCGTGTCATCCGGTTGCGCAATGAATGGGTGCAGATCGACCCGCGCGGCTGGGATGCTGAAATGGACATGTCGATTAGCGTCGGCATTGGCGTTGGCAACAAGCAGGAACAAGCCGCAAGCATGGCGCAAGCGCTAGAGGTTAGCGAGCGGTTGGCGATGTCGCCTTATGCGGGGCTGGTGACGGCTGACAACGTGTATAATCAGGTGAAAAAGCTGTTCAACGCGCTTGGCATCAAGAATACCGACGCCTTTATCACCGACCCCAAGAACGCGGAACCGCAGCCCGAACAGCCCGACCCCGAGGCGATGAAGGTGCAGGCCGACGCGCAGGCGCAACAGGCCAAGCTTGCGATGGAGCAACAGAACAACGCGGCTCAAATGGATTTAGCGCGCCAGAAAGCCGCGTTGGACGCGCAGATTGCACAAGAGCAAGGCGAACAGCGGCTTGAGCTTGAACGCCAGAAAGCGGCGGCTGAAATGGAGTTGGCGCAACAGAAGGCGCAGGCCGAATTTGACCTTGCCGTTCGCCAGCAGGATTATGAGTTCGAGCTTGCCCGTCGCAGCGCTGCGCATGAGGCGGCAATGGGCGCGGTTGACCTTGCCAATAACCGTCCAGGTGGGGATTTGGACAAATGAGCCCCGAAGAGCGCCAAGCCCGTTCAATTCGCTACACCGAGCTTATGGCCGACGGTGAGTTGCGTGAGGCTTTCGACGCAATCGAGGCGCAATACACTGCCGAGTGCATGGACGCCCGCGACATTGACGAACGCAACCGGCTTTGGGTTGCCGTTCAGGTTGTTCGCAAGGTGCGGTCGCATTTCGCGCAGGCTATCAATTCCGGTCGGGTGTTAGAGCCGGATATGCAGGCGCTACGGCGCGTTAAGTAGGGTGACACGATGACAGACACTGCCCAGCCGTTCACGGCAGCAGACCCGGTTCAAGCCGCAGCGGCGCTATTCCGTGCCGTTGACAATGGAACACCCGTCAACCGTGACGAAGCGGGGCGCTTTGCCGCTCCCGAAACAATCGAACCGGAAGCCGAGGCCGCAGAGGTCGAAGCTCCCGACGATAGCGCGGAAGTTGAAGTTGCAGCGGAGGCAGCCGAAGAGGCCCAGCCGGAAGCCGCAGCGGATATGCCCGCGTCATGGCCGAAGGAAGACGCAGACGCGTGGAACGCACTGCCACCCGCCGCGCAGGCAATCATTGCCCAGCGCGAGGGACAGCGCGACGCAGCCGTCAACCAGAAGTTCCAAGAAGCCGCGAATGCCCGCCGAGCAGCAAGCGAAGCGGCACAAGCGGCAGCCTCCAAACGCGATGAATACGCGCAACAGCTTGACCAGATCATCGGTCTGATTAGCCCAGTTGCGCCAGACCCGCAGCGTTATATTGACGCGGACGGCAATTTCGACGGCAACCAATACGCATGGGACAAGGCACAGTATGACCAAGCCGCGTTGACGGTTCAGGGTTTGCAACAGCAGCGGCAAGCTATCGCCGCCCAGCAATCGCAGGCTGAACAGGACGCGGTGCGCGGTGAATGGGAGACGGACGGCCAACGCCTTGCCGTGTATCCCGACTTCGCGCCTGAGAAGGTCGCTGCCACGTTCTCGCAGATCGAAACCTATTCCAATGCAGCGGGTATTCCGGCTGGCGCTCTTGCCACCGCTACGCCCGTTGAAGTGGAAATGGTTTGGAAGGCCATGCAGTATGACCGCATGACGGCGGCAAAGGCTCGCGTTGCACCTATCGCAAAGCCCGCAGCGCCGAACGTCCGTGCTGGGGTTGCCACGCCGAAAGCTGCCATCGCCGATAGTCAACGCGCGGCTGTCATGTCGCGTCTGGAGAAAACCGGCACTCTTGAAGCGGGTGCCGCTCTCTGGAAAATGCAGATGAAAGGCAAATAGCCATGACCAAAGTAACCTCCGCAATGGCCACGTATGACGTGACCACGAACCGCGAAGACCTGACCGATGCAATCTACCGCATCACGCCGGAAGATACCCCCGTTACGGCGGCAATTCCGAAGGTCAAGGCAACTGCGGTGCTGCACGAATGGTCGACCCAGGCGCTTTCGAGCATCAACACGGCCAACGCCCGCCTTGAAGGCGACGCGCTGACCCGTGCTGCTTCGACCGCTCCGGTTCGCCGTCAGAACTACTGCCAGATTTCGAGCAAGGATGCGACCGTCACCGGCACGCAGCGCGCGACAAATCCGGCGGGCATCGACGATATGATGGCCTATCAGATGTCGCTCAAGAGCGTGGAAATGCGCCGCGACATTGAAGCTATCGTCCTCGGCAACACCGGCATGACTGCGGGCAACACCACGACCGCCCGCACGCTGCGTTCGCTCAACTCGTGGTTCAGCGGCAATGCCGTTCGCGGCGGTTCGACCGCTGCTGACGCCACGGCTGCAACTGCGGCTGCACTCGACGCAACGGCTGGTGGCATTCGCACGCTCACCGAGGCGCTGCTCAAGTCGGCAATCCTGCTTGCCTACACGGACGGCGGTAATCCGAACATGGTTTCGGTCGGCCCGTTCAACAAGCAGATTATCTCGGGCTTCACGGGCCGTTCGTCGCAGCAGCAGATCGTTTCGGGCAACACGATTTTGGCGGCTGCCGATGTCTACAAGTCGGACTTCGGCGACCTCAAGATCATCCCGAACCGTTCGCAGCGTGAACGCGACGTGTGGATTATCGACCCGACGAAGCTTGCCATTGCTTCGCTGCGCATGTTCGAAGCGCAGGAACTGGGGCGCGTCGGCGATGCTGTCACGCGTGACATTATCTGCGAATACACGCTGGAAAACCGTCACCCGGATGCTCATGCGGCAGTTTTGGATTGCACCACGAGCTAGTCTCCCCTGTGACTTGGGCGGTGCCTTCGGGTGCCGCCCACTCTTTTGGAAAGGCGTTATGTCAGAGCTTAAAACCCTAATCAGCACGTATGCAGGCGAGCGCAAATATAGCACCATGCGCGTGCGCGACGGGGTGCATATCATCGAAACGCGCCAGGACTGCGAGCCTATCATCGACTGGGTGAAAAGCTACCGCGACCAATACGTGCGCGATGACGTATTTACCCATGTTGCCCGCATCCCAACCGCGATTATCGGGCAGGCAATGAATGAGGGCTGGTTCCACGACGAAGCCGCATGGAAGCGGTGGTTGAATGCCCCTGAGAACGAGTGCTTCCGCATTTGGCAGGGTTCGGTATGAAGGGAGACACTGTGTCCAAGACGTTGAAGGTTGCCATCTGCATCCCGTGCTACGGCGACCCCAAGGCCAAGTTCATGCAGTCGCTGCTGAACATGGTCAACTATTTCCACGTGTCGCAGTTGCAGGACGCGGACGGCACGCCATACGTTAAAGAGGTCGAGACGTTCATTGTATCCGGTTCGATGCTGACAGAGTGCCGCCACCGGCTCATTGCCGAAGCGCTGGCATGGGAAGCCGACTGGATTTTGTGCTTGGACGCCGACCATACGTTCCCGCCGCAGACGCTCGACATGCTGTTGCAGCGCAATCTCCCGATTGTCGGGTGCAACTATGCCCGCCGCCAAATCCCGACCGCACCGACAGCGGCCAAACTGAACAGCGTGGGGATTGGCTGGGAAAACCTCGTTTACACGACGAAAGAGAAAGCCGACGCAAACGAGGTCGAAGAGGTCGCGCACCTTGGCATGGGCGTAGTGCTGCTCAAGGCGACGGTGTTTGACGCGCTGGCATATCATGCCGAACAGACGGGCGGCTCGCTCATGCCGTTGTTCCAGTTCACGACGAACGATACGGGCAAGGCTATCAAGGGCGAGGACGTGTGGTTCTTCGACAAGTGCCGCGCGGCTGGGGTGCCGGTGCACTGCGACCATCACGTGTCATGGCTTGTCGGGCATTGCATGGACACCATCATTACGAACGCGACGGCATGGGAACATCGCGGTATGTGGGAGAAGTCACCGGAAGCCGACGCAATCAACAAGTTCGAGGCCAAGGCGACTGAATTTGACAACCGTGCACGGCTTGAAGGCCAAGCTGCATAGGAAGGGTGAACGATGGCGATTGCGACGTATAGCGACCTAGTAACCGCCGTCGGGACTTGGATTGACGACACGACCATTGCGGCGAACGTGCCGACGATGATTGCGCTTGCGGAAGCTGAGTTCAACCGCATGTTGTCGGTGCCGGAACAAGACGCCACGGCAACGGTTGACACGGTGGCGGCAACTGAGGCTGTCACGCTGTCATCGGCGGTGCAGGCGCTTCGGGCGTTCTACTACACGGCGAACGGCGGCTATGTTGAATTGCAGGCCATGTCGCTGCCACAGATGCGGTCGATGTATAGCTGGCAGGCGTCGGGTTCGCCTGTGGCGTATGCGCTTGTCGGGGCAACGGCATTGCTCGCGCCTATCCCTGACGGCGTATACACGTTGTCATATGTCTACACCTCGTCGATCCCCGCGTTGACGGTATCGAACACGACCAATTGGCTGATGACCGCGCACCCCGACGCCTATCTATTCGGAACGCTGTTGCAGGCTGAGTTCTTCGGGTGGAACGATACGCGGCTCGGGCTAATCAAGCAGCGGCTTGACGACATCATCGCGCAAATCAACAAGGGCGGCAACCAACGTCGGGCCGGTAGCGCGCCTATCCGTATGCAGCATGGTGTGACGTGGGGATGAACCGCTACAACCTTGCATTTGGCGAGCTTAAGCCCGACGCTGCGCCTTTCGGGCATGACGGGCTAATCGTGGCGAACAACGTGGTGCCGGTCGCGGGGGGGTATGCGCCCATGCCCGCGTTTGCTGCGGCGTCGAATGGCACACTAGCATCGGCGTGCTTGGGCGCGGGTTCGTTCAAGGCGGCGAACGGCGGCACGTTCACCTTCGCGGGGACGGCAAGCAACCTCTATTCCTACGCGCGTGCGGGCTGGACTTCGGTCGGGTCGGGCTATCTGGCAACGGCTGACTTCCCGTGGCGGTTTGAGCAATTCGGCAACCGCGTGATTGCGACCAATGGCGTTGATGCGGTGCAGTCCATCCCGTTCGACGGAACGAGCGCGGTCGCATTGGCCGGAAGCCCGCCGAAAATGCGCTATTTGGCGACGGTGCGCGAGTTCCTGTTTGGCGGCGTAATCAATGGCGACGTTTACACGCTGGCATGGTCAGGCTCGAATAACTGCGAGCAATGGGTATATGGCACCAACCAATCGGACTATCAGACATTCCCCGTCGGCGGTGCGATTACGGGCATCACGGGCGGCGAATACGGGCTGGTATTTCAGGAAAACCGCATCACGCGGGCGTCATATGTCGGCGGCAACCTCATTTTCCAGTTTGACGAGATTAGCGCCAATGTCGGCTGCATCGCGCCGCGTTCAATCTGCCAATACGGCAACATGGTGTTCTTTCTGTCCGCGCGCGGGTTCATGGCGTGCGACGGCAACAGCGTGACGCCTATCGGGGATGAACGCATTGACCGCGCCTTTCGGGCGGCGGCTGATACGCAACAGGCGGCGGTCATGTCGGCAACATTCGATCCGGTCAACAAGCGCGTGATTTGGACGGTGCCTGTCGCGGGTGCCGTGCCGCAGACATGGTATATCTACAGCTTCGCGCTTGGCCGCTGGTCAACTGCCACGCAATACGCAGAGTTCCTGTTTCAAGGGCTATCGGCGGATTACACGCTATACGACTTGGACGCGATTACGGCCAATCTCGACGCCTTGCCCTATGACATGGACAGCAATCGTTGGCGCGGGGCGGTGCCAGGCGTTTACGTTGTGAACGACAGCCACGCGCTTGGCACAATGTCCGGCAGCAATTCGGCGGCGACGTTGACCTTTCCCGACGTGGAGCCTGTTTCGGGGCGGTCTACCCGTTTGCGCCGTGTGCGGCCGGTGGTTGATGCTTCGGGCGGTCTGACGGTAACGATTGCCTCGCGTCAACGGCTTGGCGATAGCGTCACGACGACGGCGTTCAGCACGTTGAACACGTCTGGCGATATGCCATGCCGCAAGACGGTGCGTTCTATGCGCCCGTCGCTCGGCATCGCGGCGGCGACGGTATGGACGTTCACTACGGGGCTGCAATTCGAGGTTGAAGGGGGCTTTGGGCGATAATGGCTATGTTCGGACGCGCCACCCGCAACGACGTTTTGCGGTCATACACGCCAACAATGGCCGAACGCATCCCGATTGCGGTGCAGGGGTTCTTGGGGCGGCTTGGGCTTAACAAGTATCAGGCGCGGTCATTCGGGCAACCGATTGCGGACGTGCTAGGATATTCGCCGGTAGGGGCTGTAGCGCAGTCATGGGACGCGGGGCAGGCTGCGGCCCGCGCACCGGGCATGTTCGGCAAGGCTGCGGGATTGGGCGGCGGCATGGCGTTGGCCGCGCTTGGTGCTGTGCCGGGTGGCAAGGCGTTGGCGCGCAAGGGTGAGGCGCTCGCAATGGACGAGGCTTCGCGTATGGCGCGGGCTGCGGAACAGGGGTTCACGGTTGACGCATACCACGGGACGACCAACAGTTTCGACGCCTTCGACCCGTCGCGCACGCGCGACATAGGGATGCACTTCGGCACGCCGGGGCAAGCAAGTAAAATCACGCAAAACTGGAACGGCCACCAAATGACCGACGCAAACATTATGCCGGTCAAATTGGCTGTGAATAATCCCCTGCGCGTTGCGGATGACTTCGACCGCCAATCCCGCCGCCATATCGGAATCGCCAAATCTATCACGCTCGACACGCCGGGGTTCAGGGCGAACGCATCCGAACGTGAGGCGATTTACGCGGCGGCTAAAAACGCGGACAAACTCAAGGCGAAGGCGCGCAAGAAATACGCGATTATTCCTATGAGCGAGGACGTTGGCGAGCAAGCGTTTTGGGCTGAAATCCAAAAGAGCGCGGAACGCCAAGGCTATGACGGATTAGTCTATGCCAACAAAATCGAGGGCAAAGGCGATAGCCATGTAGTTTTCGACCCCGCCAACATCCGCAGCAAGTTCGCAGCCTTCGACCCC
>Ga0209477_1001248_pt1 | contig 15560 bp, 13 predicted proteins | sample KloWWTupernatant_FD_187180 | JGI IMG/M metagenome (GOLD analysis project Ga0209477, IMG submission 187180) | Active sludge microbial communities from Klosterneuburg, Austria, studying microevolution and ecology of nitrifiers - Klosterneuburg... | ecosystem: Engineered > WWTP > Aerobic digester >... | reverse complement strand
TGAGAGTCTCAGGTTTTTTTTATGCACCGCGTCCCCCTCGCGGAGAGTTTCCGAACAAGTAACATAACATCATGAGCTTAGCTATGCAAGCTAAACTTCCTCATTACATTTTGGCCAAATCCGGCGAGAAATCAAGCGTTTTTTGATGGCAAGGCGACACCTTGAGCAATCCGCCAAGCAATTTGATGTGTTTTGAATAGGCCGGGGAGCGAGTCCGGCCTAGGTACCGATTTATGCCTCGAGCAATATTCCCAGCATGCGACGCAACGGCTCCGCCGCTCCCCACAACAACTGATCCCCGCAGGTGAATGCCCCCAAATAGCCTGGTCCCATATTGAGCTTGCGCAGGCGCCCCACCGGAACCGAGAGAGTGCCGGTGACGGCGGTCGGCGTCAACTCCCTGATGGTGACGTCGCGGCGATTCGGCACCACCTTCACCCACGCGTTCGATTCGGCAATCATGCCCTCGATCTCGTCCAGCGGCACCTCTTTCCTGAGCTTCAGGGTCAGCGCCTGGCTGTGGCAGCGCATGGCGCCGACACGCACGCAGATGCCGTCGATCGGCACCGGATTGGCTTCGCGGCCGAGGATCTTGTTGGTTTCCGCCTGCCCCTTCCATTCCTCGCGGCTCTGGCCGTTCTCCAGTTCCTTGTCGATCCAGGGGATCAGGCTGCCGGCCAGCGGCACGCCGAAGCTCGCCGTCGGGAACCGCTCCTCGCGCAGGATGCCCGCCACTTCGCGGTCGATGTCGAGGATGGCCGAGGCGGGATCGTCGAGCAGCCCCTTGGCCACGCGATGCACCTCGCCCATCTGCGTCAACAGCTCGCGCATGTTCTGCGCGCCGGCGCCTGAGGCCGCCTGATAGGTCATGGCGCTCATCCACTCGACCAGATCGCGCCGGTACAGTTCGCCAATCGCCATCAGCATCAGGCTGACGGTGCAGTTGCCGCCGATCCAGTTGCGGCCGCCGCGCGCCAGGGCATTCTTGATCACGTCGAGATTGACCGGGTCAAGGATGATGACCGCGTCGTCCTTCATGCGCAGCGACGAGGCGGCGTCGATCCAGTGGCCGTTCCAGCCGGCCGCGCGCAGCCTGGGGAACACCTCGGTTGTATAGTCGCCGCCCTGGCAGGAAATGATGATGTCCATCGCCTTCAGCGCATCGACGTTGCGGGCGTCCTGCAAGAACGGCACGTCGCGGCCAATGGCCGGGCCCTTGCCGCCCACCTGCGAAGTCGTGAAGAACTCCGGCTCGATCAGGTCGAAATCCCGTTCTTCCAGCATGCGCTGCATCAGCACCGAGCCGACCATGCCGCGCCAGCCCACCAGACCCACTCGTTTCATTTCGTCTTCCTGTGTCGTTGTCGCTTACAAAGCCGCAATCACCGCGTCGCCCATTTCCCGGGTGCCCACCTTCTTCATGCCCGCCTCGAAGATGTCACCGGTGCGCAGTCCCTGCTGCAGCACCTTCTTCACCGCCGCCTCGATGCGGGCGGCAGCGGCCTCCTGGCCGAAGGTGTAGCGCAGCATCATTGCCGCCGACAGGATGGTCGCGAGCGGATTGGCCACACCCTTGCCGGCGATGTCCGGCGCCGAGCCGTGGATCGGCTCATACAGGCCCTTGCCCTTCTCGTCGAGCGAGGCCGAGGGCAGCATGCCGATGGAGCCGGTCAGCATCGAGGCCTCGTCGGAGAGGATGTCGCCGAACATGTTGCCCGTCACCATGACGTCGAACTGCTTCGGGTTCCTCACCAGCTGCATGGCGGCATTGTCCACCAGCATATGCGACAGCTCGACGTCGGGGTAGTTCTTGGCCTCGTCCGTCACCACGTCGCGCCACAACTGGGTGCACTCCAGCACGTTCATCTTGTCGACAGAGCAAAGCTTGCGGCTGCGCTTCCTCGCCGCCTCGAAGGAGACGCGCGCGATGCGGCGGATTTCGCTTTCGGCGTAAATCATGGTGTTGATGCCGACCCGCTCTTGCCCGTTTGCGCCGTTGCGCATCTCGATGCCGCGCGGCTCGCCGAAATAGATATCGCCGGTCAGTTCGCGCACGATGAGGATGTCCAGCCCCGCCACCACCTCGGGCTTGAGGCTGGAAGCATTGGCGAGCTCGGGATAGAGCACCGCCGGGCGCAGGTTGGCGAACAGGCCCAGATCCTTGCGGATGCCGAGCAGGCCGCGCTCCGGCCGCTGCTCGCGCGGCAGCGTGTCGTACTGCGGGCCGCCGACGGCGCCGAGGAGCACCGCATCGGCGGCGCGCGCCAGCTTGCGGGTCGCCTCGGGATAGGGCTCGCCCGCCGCATCCACGGCGCAGCCGCCCAGCAGTGCCGTTTCCATTTCCAGCTTGATGCCGTCCCGGCGCAGCGCCTCGAGCACGCGCACGGCCTGGCCGACGATCTCGGGGCCGATGCCATCGCCCGGCAATACACAGACCTTCATTCGATTCCTTTCAGTTGCGAAAACCACCCGGTGCCCGGCGTTGTCGTACGCCAGGCCCGTGCCGATTACTTGGCCACTTTCTCCACGGCCTTGCCCCCCGCCTGGATATCCTTGCCGACGCCCTGCACCGTATTGCAGGCCGCAGTGCCGATCAGAACCACCAGGGCCAGGATCAGATTCAGTCGCTTCATGGTCGCCTCCTCTCGAAAAATACCGGCTTCCGGCATGTTTGCGCGCAGTTTCCCGCAGCAACGCCGTTTGCCTGAAAAGCGCTTGAATTATATCGGAATTGAGCCGGCATTGCGGCACCGCAACAGTCCCTGCAGGCACTCCGGCGGAGAAGTCCGGCGATGCTTTGCCGCAAGCGTCACTGACGCCCGAAGGGCCAGCCGCGCCACAGGATGATCATCCCGGCCAGGGCGAAGGCGGCGCTCAGGGTAAAAGTCAGTCCCGCGCCGACGGCGTCCCACGACCAGCCGCTCAACAGCCCGCCGAGCATGCCGCCGGCGCCGAAGGTCAGGCTGCCGTAGAGGGCCTGTCCGCGCGCCTGATGGCGGCCGGCGAACCAGCGATTGACCGCCGCCACCGCCGAGGCGTGGTAGGCGCCGAATGTCGCCGCATGCAGCAACTGCGCCAGCACCACCACCGCCAGCCACTCGACGCCCCAGCCGATCATGAGAAAGCGCGCCACCCCGCAGGCGAAGCTGAACAGCAGGATGGCCCGCAGCGAGAACCGGTGGAACAGTCGCGGCAGGTAGAGGAAGACGACGATTTCCGCTACCACGCCGAGCGTCCACAGGAAGCCGACCAGGGTCGTGCCGTAGCCGCGGCTGACCAGGTGGATCGAGTAGAACACATACAGCGCGCCGTGCGCCGCCGACATGAAGAAGCAGGCGGCAAACAGGGCCTTCACTTCACGCCGGCGCAGGATGTCGCTGATCGGCTGGCGGTCGGTTTCATGGCGGTCTTCCCGCTTTTCCGGCAGCGCCATGGCGCAGGCCAGAATGCCGCCGAGAATCGTGACGGACACCCACAGAATCGCCGCGAGCGGCAGCCGCTCGAGCAGCCAGCCGAGGCCCAGCACGGCGGCGATGAAGCCGACCGAGCCCCACAGGCGGATCGCCCCGTAGCGGTTGGCCTGGGCGCCCAGATGAGTGAAGGTCAGCGCCTCGACCAGCGGCAGCGCGGCGCTCCAGAAGAAGGCCAGCAAAGCCATGCCGAGGAAGAATCCGGCGAAGCTTTGCGCGAGGAAGAAGCAGGAGAATCCGGCCAGGCTCATCAGCGCCGCACCGCGCACGATGGGCGTCTTCGCCCCCAGGCGGTCGGCCAGCCAGCCCCACAGGTTCGGCGCCAGCAGGCGCATCAGTTGCATCAGCGACATCAGCACGCCGATGTCCCAGGCGGAGAAGGCCAGCGATTGCAGGTAGAGGGTGAAGTAGGGCGAGAAGGCGCCGATGAAGGCGAAGTAGAAGAAGTAGTACGCCGACAGGCGCCAGTAGGGAACCATGAGGCGCGAAAGGGGCGCGGGAGCGCGCCCCGGATATCCGTCAGGCCTTGTGGGCGCGCAGCATCGCGTGCAGTTCGTCCTTCAGCCTCAGACGCAATTTCTTCATTTCCTCGAGCGCCTCATCCGTGACCGGCTCCTCGTTTTCCTCGATGCGCCGGATGTCCTTGTTGAGCCGATGGTACTCGTCGAAGAGCTTGGCGAAATGATGGTTGCCGGTCTTCAGCGCGTGAATGGCGTCGTTGTACTCGGGAAACTCGTGATGCAGGTCGTGCTGTTGCAGTTCCATGGTGCGTCCTTGTTGGGGTAAAGAAATTCAGGCTTCGTCCGGCTCGGGGTCTTCCACCGCCGGGCCGGGGCGAGCGCCGGCCTGCAGCGCGCGCGGCGCGATCTTCGGCGTCGGGCAGACGACGTCGCCGCACTGGGCGCGATGACGCAGGGCGTGGTCCATCAGCACCAGCGCCAGCATCGCCTCGGCCACCGGCGTGGCGCGGATCGCCACGCAGGGATCGTGGCGGCCGTGCGTCTCCACCGTCACCGGATTGCCCTGCTTGTCGATGGAGCGGCGCGGCAGGCGGATGCTCGAGGTCGGCTTGATGGCGATGCGCACAACGACGTCCTGGCCGCTCGCGATGCCCCCGAGGGTGCCGCCGGCGTTGTTCGAGAGGAAACCCTCCGGCGCCAGCTCGTCGGAATGCTCGCTGCCCTTCTGCGATACGCTGTCGAAGCCGGCGCCGATCTCGACGCCCTTGACGGCATTGATGCCCATCATGGCGTAGGCGATGTCGGCATCGAGCCGGTCGTACACCGGCTCGCCCCAGCCCACCGGCACGCCCTCGGCCACCACGGTGACCTGGCCGCCTACCGAGTCGCCCGACTTGCGCAGCGCGTCCATGTAGCTTTCCAGCTTCGCCACGCTGTCCGGATCGGCGGCGAAGAAGGGATTGGCGCAGACGCCCTCCCACGATTTGAACGGGATCTCGACTGGGCCGAGCTGCGACAGGCAGCCGCGCACGACAATGCCGTAGCGCTCGCGCAGCCACTTGCGGGCGATGGCGCCGGCGGCCACGCGCACCGCCGTCTCGCGCGCCGAGGCGCGGCCGCCGCCGCGATAATCGCGGATGCCGTATTTCTGCCAGTAGGTGTAGTCGGCGTGCCCGGGCCTGAAGGTCTCGGCGATGTTGCCATAGTCCTTGCTGCGCTGGTCCTCGTTGCGGATCAGCAGCGCGATCGGGGTGCCCGTGGTGCGGCCCTCGAAGACGCCGGAAAGGATCTCCACCGTGTCGGATTCGCGCCGCTGGGTGACATGGCGCGAGGTGCCGGGCTTGCGCCGGTCAAGCTCGGCCTGGAGGTCCGCCTCGTTCAGCGCCATCCCCGGCGGGCAGCCGTCGACGACGCAGCCGATGGCCGGGCCGTGCGACTCGCCGAAGGAAGTGACGCAGAACAGTTTGCCGAGGGTATTGCCGGACATGGGGTGCCGAAGTAGAGCGCTGGAGTGAAATCAGCTTCAAGTTTAACATAGGGGCACCTCCTGCTTCCCAGGCACCCATGAGCAAAGGTCAGTCCCGCCAGCACGGCGTCAAGGGGCCGAAAAAGCCCGCCCCTGCCGCGCCAGTGCCGCCCGTCCAGCCGGCCGTTCGCTGGCAACGCAGCCAGCGCTACGTCTGGGACAAGGGCGGCAGCAAGGGTGGTCGCAAATAACAAGGGCCGCAGGCGCGGCCCTTGTTTACGCGGCGCGGATCAACTCAGGACTTCGCCACCGTCTCGTCGCGCAGCGCCCGGCGCAGGATCTTGCCGACGTTGGTCTTCGGCAGCTCGGCGCGGAACTCGACCAGCTTCGGCACCTTGTAGCCGGTGAGGTTCTCCTTGCAATGGGCGATGACCGCCTCGGCGCTGAGGGCGGGGTCCTTCTTGACGATGAAGACCTTCACCGCCTCGCCGGACTTCTCGTCCGGCACGCCCACCGCGGCCACTTCCAGCACGCCCGGATGCATGGCCACCACCGCCTCGATCTCGTTCGGATAGACGTTGAAGCCGGAGACCAGGATCATGTCCTTCTTGCGGTCGACGATGCGCACGAAGCCCTTCTCGTCCATCACGCCGACGTCGCCGGTGCGCAGATAGCCGTCCGGCATGATGACCTTGGCGGTCTCGTCTGGACGGTTGTAGTAGCCGCGCATCACCTGTGGTCCGTGAACGCAGATTTCGCCGGCCTCGCCGATCGGCAGGTCGTTGCCGGCATCGTCGCGGATGGTGACGTCCGTCGATGGCACCGGCAGGCCGATGGCGCCGTTGTATTCCTTCAGGTCGAGCGGATTGATGGTCGCCGCAGGAGACGTTTCCGTCAGGCCGTAGGCCTCGATCAGCGGCACGCCGGTGACCTGCTTCCACTTGTCCGCGACGGCCTTCTGCACCGCCATGCCGCCGCCGAGGCTGATGCACATCCGCGAGAAGTCGAGCTTGGTGAAGTCCTCGTCGTTGAGCAGGGCGTTGAACAGCGTATTCACGCCGGTGATCGCCTCGAAAGGATGCTTGGACAGCTCCTTGACGAATCCCGGAATGTCGCGCGGATTGGTGATGAGCAGGTTGCTCCAGCCGATCTTGAAGAAGGTCAGGCAGTTCGCCGTCAGGGCGAAGATGTGATACAGCGGCAGCGCCGTGACGATAAGGCCCTTTTCGGGCAGGAAGGGCTTCAGCCAGGCATGCGCCTGCTGCAGGTTGGCGATGATGTTGCGGTGGGTCAGCATGGCCCCCTTGGAGACGCCCGTCGTGCCGCCGGTGTATTGCAGGAAGGCGATATCCTCGTGGCCGACCTTCACTTCCTTGAAATCGCAGCGGGCGCCGCGCGCCAGGACGTCGTTGAAGCGCACCGACTGCGGCAGATTCCAGGCCGGCACCATCTTCTTGACGTGCTTGACGACGAAATTGACGATGGCCCCCTTTGGGAAGCCGAGCATGTCGCCGAGGCTGGTGACGATGACGTGCTTGATCGGCGTATTGGCGATGCACTCCTGCAGCACGCTGGCAAAGTTCTCGACGATGATGATCGCCTCGGCGCCGGAATCCTTCAGCTGGTGCTCCAGCTCGCGCGGCGTGTAGAGCGGATTGCAGTTCACCACCGTGTAGCCGCCGCGCAGAATGCCGTAGATGGATACCGGGTCCTGCAGCAGATTGGGCATCATCACGGCGACGCGCGTGCCCTTCGGCAAGCCAAGCGACTGCAGGTAGGCTGCCAGGTCGCGCGTATGGCCATCCAGCTCGCCATAGGTGAGCGACTTGCCCATGTTGGTATAGGCGACGTTGTCACGGAAGTTGCGCACGCTACGGTCGAACAGCTGGCCGATCGACTCGAATTCGTTCACATCGACCTCGGCCGGAACGCCGGCGGGATAGCTCTTGAGCCAGATCTTTTCCATTATTTCTCCTGAAGCTTGGTGTCGATTTTGTGACAGGTGACAACAACACAACTCTGCGCGCGCTGGGCGCACAGGGTACTAGGCGCTACGAATAATCAATTGCCGCCGGCCTCGGCAGGCCAGTCGCGTATGTAGGCCTTGAGCATGCGATTCTCGAAGCCCTGCTCCTCCAGAACCGCGCGTGCCACGTCGTGGAAGGAGATGACGCCCATCAACGTTCCGCCATCCATGACCGGAAGGTAGCGCATGTGGTGCTCGACCATGAAACGGCGCAACTCGTCGACTTCCATTTCCGGCCCGACGCTCACAGGTTCGCTGACCATGATCTGCGAGATGGGAATCCCTCCCCACTCGGCACCGTTTTTGTGCACCGCCTGGAAGACTTCACGGAAGGTCAGCATCCCGGCCATGTGCCCGGCGTCGAAGACGACAAGGGAACCGACATCCTGCTCGGTCATGATCGCCACCGCATCGGCCAGCTTCTTGTTTGGCGCAATCGTGAACAAGGCCTGGCCCTTGACTGCAAGAATTTCACTTACTTGCATGCTGCCCCCTTCTTTTTTATGGCCATAGGTATTTTTTTAATATTAGTCGATTGCGAAGGCAGGCGAAAGAGCCTTTACGCTAAATTTCCAGCAATTCCCCGTCGCTGAACACCATTCCGCAGCGCACCGGCTTTCCCGGGAAAAGCATCGCCACCGCAGAACGGTAGTTTTCCAGCTGGAGGCGGTAGCGCTCGAGCAGTGCCGCTTCCGGCCTGCCGCTCTTGTAGTCCAGCACCCAATAGGCTTCAGGCATTTCCACCAGGCGGTCGATGCGCCCGACGACGCCGCCGGGCAGCGCAAATTCGGCTTCGTTGAATGCCCGCAGATGGCAGCTCGGGTCGAAAAATCCACTCAGCTGCGGCGCATCCAGGATCGCCCGGGCCGCCGCACGCAAGGCCGGCCAGTCGGCGGCCGGTATGCCCTGCGGAGGCCGGCCGGCATCGCCTGCCGAACTCAGCCAGTCGAGGGCGGCATGCAGCCGGGCACCATAAGTCTTGCCGGGACTGGCGGCCTCCCGTCGGATGCCGGCGGGGGAACAGGCAATTGACTGCGGCAACGGCGCCGCCGGATGCATGGCCTTCGACGCCGCTTCCACCGTCGACGGCGTGTCCCCATGGACGCCTTCGCCGCTGCCGAGCGCAGCGAGCGCCGCATCGATGCGATCCCAGAAGCTGGATTTCATGCTGCTGTGCCCTGACGCGATGCCGCTGGCGAAGAAAAACTGCTGCGCCCGTGTCAGCGCCACGTAAAGCAGGTTGAATTCCTCCCGCGCGGCAAAGGCTGCCTCGGCCTCGACCAGGGCCGTCCGGCGCGCTCCGCATTCGTCCTTTCGGCCCAGCACCGACAGGTGCGACGGCTGCGCAGACTCCGGTGGCCAGTCGAGCAGCAGCGACCAGGCATCGGGCGGCTGGTGCGTATTGTGGGCATCGATCAGCCAGACGATCGGCGCCTCCAGTCCCTTGGCGCCGTGGATGGTCAGGATGCGCACCCGGTCGCCGGCCTCCGCCGCCTGGATCGTGCCCTCGTCGGGCGCTTCCTCGCCCCCTGCTTCGCCCAGCCGCGCCAGTTCGTCGAGGAAGCGCGGCAGGCTCGGATAGCGCCCGGCATCGAGCCGCAGCGCCAGGGCGATGAAGGCCTCGAGGTTGGCCGCCACCCCCGGCCAGAGCGCCGCCGGCACGGCGGCACGATAGCGAACCACGAGATCGCCTTCGTGATAGATGCGGTCGAGCAGGTCATGCACGGGCAGCAGCGCGGCGGCTTCGCGCCAACCCGCCAGCAGGTGCGCGGCGCGGGCCAGCACGGATGAAGCGCTTCCCTCCCCCGCACTCCCCTGCAGCCGCTGCCACCAGTTCGGCTCGCCGCGCCCCGCCAGTTGCAGCAGGTCCTCATCGCCCGCGCCCAGCAGCGGCGAGCGCAGGGCATGGGCCAGGGCCAGGTCGTCCGCCGTCGTCACCAGGCAGCGCAGCAGCGCGGTCAGGTCGGCCGCCTCCAGCGTGCGCAGCAGGCCGCCGCGACCGACGCTGAGATAGGGTATGCCGGCGGCGCGCAGCGCCCGCTCGTATTCGGGCAGGATGCCGCGCCGGCGCGTCAGCACCATGATGTCGCCGTAGCGCGCCGGTCGCGTGCATCCGCTGTCCCTGTCGACCACCGCCCAGCGGCCGACAGTTTCCGCGATGCGCGCGGCCAGCAGCGCCGCCTCTTGGCGGCGACGGCCATCCTCCGCCACCGCTTGCGGTGTCGCCAGCGGATTGCGCAGATGCGCCGGCGGAGCCTCGGCCGCTTCGCGCACACACAGGGGCAGCAGTTCCACCCGGCCGGGCAGGCTTTCGTTGAGGCTGCAGTGCGGACGAAAGTGGGGAAACTGCGGAGTCTCCGCAAAAATCTGGTTGACCACCTCGATCAGCCGCGGCGCATTGCGCCGCGTCGTATCGTTGGCCAGCCTGTGCGCGCCGTACTCCGCCTGCAGGAATGCGGCGGCACAATCGAAGACGCGCGGCTCGGCGCGGCGGAAACGGTAGATCGACTGCTTCGGATCGCCCACCACGAAGACGCGCGGCCGGACCGCGTCCTGCGCCCCGTAGGCAGCGAGCCAGGCCAGCAGGATCTGCCACTGGAGGGGATTGGTGTCCTGGAATTCGTCGAGCAGGATGTGACGGTAGCGCGCGTCGAGCCGCGCCTGCAGGAAGGCCGCGCGCGGCTCGTCGGCCAGCATGCGCGAGACATGCCATTCCAGGTCGGTGAAGTCCATCAGCCGGCGTTCGCGCTTGTACTGTTCGAGCGCCTCCATCCAGGCCGCGCCGGCGATAAAGACATGCGCGTTCAGCTCATAGGCCTGCTCTTCGCGCCGGGCGGCGAGCGTCGCCAGCACCCGTTCGCCCAGCCGCGCATGAAGTTCGGCGAAACGCGCCGCTGCCGCGCCGAAGCGCTCCTGGTCCTTCTTGGCCGACTTGCGCTGCCTGGGCGTGCCTTCCCTGGTCAGCAGCGCCGAGGTGATCCGGCTGAAGCGCGCCGGGTTGTCGGCTGCGCGGGAGACCTCCTCCAGCCTTGCGGCGAGTTGCTGGTCACCCTCCACATCGCTGCGGCGCAGGATCTCGGCGTATTCGTGCAGCTTGCGCATGAACAATTCGTCGGCGAGCAGGTTGTCGATGGCGGCGGGCGCCTCGCCCACCCCCAGGCATTCGCGCAGGCCGGCCAGGGCCCGCGCCGGCGCGGCACCGCCCTCGCCGGCATAGGCATGCCATTCGGCGCGGCGCTCGGACAGGTTGAACAGCAGCTTGCGGGTCGCCTCCGCCCCGACGTGCTGCAGCAGCCACAGCAGCGAGGCCGTTGCGGCGTCGTTGCGCCGGCCGCAGGACGTCGCGAAGAGCTGCCACACCTCGTCCTTGAGGCGGACGCCGGACTCGTGCAGGACGAAGCCCGCCAGGTCGCTCGACAGCGGCGCGCCCTGCACCAGGCGCGCGAACCAGCCATGGAAGGTACTGACGGTCAGCGATGGCTGGGCGGACAGCACCCGCTCATACAGGCCACGCGCCCGCGGCATCGCGGCGTCGATCTCTTCCTGCTTCAGCGCGCGCTGAAGCAGGAAGTCGCGCACGTCGTTGTCGCTGCCGATGGCAAGCAGGCGCAACCAGTCAGACAGACGGGCTTCGATCTCGCGCGCCGCCTTGCGCGTGTAGGTGATGGCGAGGATCTCGCCCGGCGAGGCGCCGTCGAGCAGCAGGCGCAGGATCCGCGACACCAGCAGCCAGGTCTTGCCGCTGCCGGCGCAGGCCTCCACCACCACCGAATGGCGCGGATCGAGAGCCTGGGCAATAAGTTTCGGGGGGCTCATCGCGGCAACTGATTGTGATAGTCACGACGGCACAGGCCGCGCATCTCGCACCAGGCACAGGAGGCATCGACGCCGTGTGCCGGCAGGGCGGCGCCTGACCGCAGCGCGTCGATGGCCGCCGCCAACCGCGCCCCCTGCGCGCGGGCCATCCCCTGCACTTCGGTCAGGGGCACTGAAAACGGCGCCTCGCCGTCAAGTGCGACGTAAGCCGCCTCGTGCACCTGCTCTCCCTGCAGGAGGGCATAGCAAGCCAGTTGCACGTCCTCTCCGGGATCCGCCACGCGCCGCTTCAGTGCCTGCCCGTCCTGCGTCTTGTAGTCGAGCACCGCCTCGCTGCCGTCGGACCTGCGATCGAGGCGGTCGAGGCGTCCATGCAGCAGCAGTTCGCCGCCAGCCAGAGGCAGGCTGCGCTCGCGCACCAGCTCGCCGCCGGCGTAACGCCAGCCCGACGCCTCGCGCGCCTTCTGCCAGGCGATGTAGCCGGGCACGCATTCGAGCCAGCGCGCCAGCCAGGCGTGCTCGAGGAAATTCTCCGCGATCTCGGGCGCGAACACCTCCCGGCTGATCGCCTCCAGGTCTGCCGCCAGCGCCGCATCGGGCTGACCCGAAAGCTGCGCATGCGCAGCATGAAAGCGCTGCAGGATGCGGTGGACGAACTCGCCGTAATCGCGCTTTTCCAATGCCTCGCGCACTTCCTCCGCCTCGGCGAGACCTAGCAGGCGGCGGGCAAAGAACTGATAGGGGCAGGCCATCAGGCTGGCGTAGGCGCTGGCCGACAGGCGCAGCGGCACCCGATGCGGCGCGGCGGGACGCGGCATGGCCGTGCCTTCGCCCGCCAGCGGCTCCAGTGCCGCTGCAGCCTCCGGCTTCGTCACGAGGTCATCGCCCCAGGCGCGTGCGTGCAGCACCGAAAGCAGGCTCAGCTCCGGGCAAAGGAGATTGGCCTCGTCGCCGCGCATCGTCTGCCAGGTGGCCGTCACTTCGCCGCAGGCGGCAATCAGCCCGGACAGGTCGTCGCGCAACCGGGCTGTCGCCTCGGCGGAGAGCGACAGGCCCAGGTCGCTGCGCACCGCCTGGTTGCTGAAGACGGCGCGGGAGAGCACCGGCGCCAGGTTGTCGCCGTCGGCGCCGATGAGGACGGCTGCATCGAATCGGCGCAGGCGGGTGGCCGCCAGGTGCGTCATGACGAGCGGGCTGTCGATGCTGCGGTCGATGAAGGCGGCGCTCTCGAGTTCGCGGTTGAGCCACTCGCGCCACTCGCTGAAAGTCAGTCGCGCCGGCACGGTGGCGAGTTCCTCGCGCCGCGTGCGCAGCAGCTCGACCAGGGTCGCTCCTGCCTCGTCGCGAACAAGTCCGTCCAGAGCGCCCATCGCCTGCAACGCCTGTTCCAGTCCGGCCAGCCAGTCGGCGACCGTGGCGCCGCTGCGCGGCATGAAGCGGCGCGCCGCCGCCACGCGCTTCAGCATGTCGACCGCTTTGCTGAAACCATCTTCCCGCGCCAGAACTGCCTCGCAGCGGCCCAGGCCATAGGCGAGGTTGTGGCGCGCCAGGCCTTCCTCGAGTTGCAACAGGCCGGCCTGGCGGGATTCCTCGGGCAGATCGCCGAAGACAAAGGGGGATTTGACCAGATCGAGCAGGTCGCGGTGGTAGGCATCGGCCGCTACCACCTCCAGCCAGGCATCGACGAGCGCCGCCGCCCGCGTGGTGGACAGCTTCCAGCCGGTTTCGTCCTGCACCAGGATGCCGTCCCGCTCGAGCAGCGCCCGTGCGCGGCGCGCCGCCACGCGGTCGGCCGCCACCAGGGCTATGGCTGTTCGACCGGCGGCCAGCCAGCGCTTCACCTCGGCGGCAACTGCAGCCGCCTCCGCTTCCAGGCTGGCGGCGCCGATCAGCCGCAGGCGGCCCGCCAGCGGGCTTGCCGGTAATGCCGCGCGGGCGGCATCGGCGCGGACGGCCAGCGGCGGCGGCTCGTCCGTTCCGGGCGGCCAGGCGTAATTGAGCGCCCGCATCGGCGCCTCCACTGCGGCGTCGCGCTGCGGCTGAAAGACCATGACCGGCTGTCGCAGCGACCAGGCCTCGCAGAAGAGCCGCTCGACCGGTCGCGGTTCGCCCTCGCCCAGCATGAACAATGGCACCGCGGCCTTCCCGGCCAGTTCGGCCAGTGCCATCGCCATGGCAGCATGGCGGCCGGGCGGCCCGGCCGCCTCGGCCCGCCAGAGGCGGTGCACCACTTCGGCCTCGAAGCGCAGGAGTTGCGAACCGCGCGCGTCGTAGGCCTGTTCGAGGCGGGAAAGCAGTATGTCCTCGTCTTCAGGCAGGCCGATGGCGCGCTCATTCAGCTCATCGAAGAGCGCGATCAATTCGGCGCAGATTTCCCAGAGGGCGCTGTCGGTGAACCAGCCGCGCTCGCGCAACAGCCGATAGAGCGCCAGTTGGCGCAGGCTTTCTGGTTGGCCGCCGGCATTGGCCGCGGCTGCCAGCTGGGCCAGCGTGACGATGCGCGGCAGCATCAGCGCGCGGCCTGCAGCCGCGGCCAGGCCCTGACGCAGCGCCGGCGCCAAGGCCGGGCTGGGCAGAACCACCAGGAGGGAAGAGAGGTCCGGCAGCTGTGCGCCCGCCTCTGCAACGATGCGCTGCGCGCAGACGTCGACGAAATCCGCCGTCAGGGGGAGGCGAAGAGTTACGACGGGGCGCGCGGCCTCGTGCATGGCCAGCGCAAGATATCAGCGTTCCAGCTTGTCCAGCTTGCCTATTGCCTTCGCCCACTCGTCGGCGTCGGGCAGGGGATCCTTGCGCTCGACGATGGGCTTCCACAATTTGGCCAGTTCGGCGTTGAGCGCCGTAAAATGCTTCTGCGCCTCGGGCACGTCATCCTCGGCGAAGATGGCCTCGACGGGGCATTCGGCCACGCAAAGGGTGCAGTCGATGCATTCGTCGGGATCGATCGCAAGAAAATTGGGGCCTTCGCGGAAACAATCGACCGGGCAGACATCCACGCAGTCGGTGTACTTGCACTTGATGCAGGCTTCGGTCACCACATAAGTCATGGCGGTGTTCCTTCGTTTTCCTAAGGGATGGCGGGATCAGGCTGGTGTATGCGGATATTAGCATAGGGCGCCCATCCCGCCTCCGCACTTCCCTTGCAGCAGCTTTTTCGCTAGGATAGCCTATACAAGCACAAGCAATTCCCGGCTTTTGTCCCTGCCTTACCGCCAAACGACCCTTGACCCATCCCCGGCGCCTGCGCGACCGGCCACCCAATACATTGCGAGGAAACAATGAGCGAGCACATTCACTACGTCACCGACGCCAACTTCGAGGCCGAGGTGCTGCAATCGGCCACCCCTGTCCTGGTGGACTACTGGGCCGAGTGGTGCGGCCCCTGCAAGATGATCGCCCCGATCCTGGACGATGTCTCAAAGGAATATGCCGGCAAGCTCAAGGTGGCCAAGCTCAACATCGACGACAATCAGGAAACCCCGGCCAAGTTCGGCATCCGCGGCATCCCGACACTGATGCTGTTCAAGAACGGCAACGTCGAGGCCACCAAGGTCGGCGCCTTGTCCAAATCCCAGCTTACCGCCTTTATTGACAGTAATCTCTGAAAGACTTACATTTCCGCCTGAATCCCCCGCGCCTCGATAATTGACCGGAGTTCCTCCGGTGGCGCGGTTGCGGGCCCGCTTGCAAACCCCGAACATTTCCCACGGACTTTCGAAGTTCCCCTATTCCGCTTCGCCACAACCCCTCTCGCCCCTATGCACTTATCGGAGCTCAAAACCCTCCACGTCAGCGAACTGCTCGAAATGGCCATTGCCAGCGAGATCGACGGCGCCAATCGCCTGCGCAAGCAGGAACTGATCTTCGCCCTTCTCAAGAACCGCGCCAAGAAAGGTGAAAACATCTTCGGCGACGGCACGCTGGAAGTGCTGCCAGACGGATTCGGCTTCCTGCGCTCGCCCGACACCTCCTATCTCGCCGGCACCGACGACATCTACGTCTCCCCCTCGCAGATCCGCCGCTTCAACCTGCACACGGGCGACTCGATCGAGGGCGAGATCCGCACGCCCAAGGACGGCGAGCGCTACTTCGCGCTGGTCAAGGTGGACAAGGTCAACAACGAGCCGCCGGAGAACTCCAAGCACAAGATCCTCTTCGAGAACCTGACGCCGCTGCATCCGACCGAGGTGCTCAGGCTGGAGCGCGAGATCAAGGCCGAGGAGAACATCACCTCGCGCGTCATCGACATGATCGCGCCGATCGGCAAGGGCCAGCGCGGCCTGCTGGTGGCCAGCCCGAAAAGCGGCAAGACGGTGATGATG
>Ga0209477_1001245_pt1 | contig 15569 bp, 17 predicted proteins | sample KloWWTupernatant_FD_187180 | JGI IMG/M metagenome (GOLD analysis project Ga0209477, IMG submission 187180) | Active sludge microbial communities from Klosterneuburg, Austria, studying microevolution and ecology of nitrifiers - Klosterneuburg... | ecosystem: Engineered > WWTP > Aerobic digester >... | reverse complement strand
GCAGATTATCCGGGAACCAGATACGCCATTGCGGCTACAATCGACGGTATGCCGGCCGGGAAGCTGGTGAAATTGCGAATCCAGCAGAGGGAGCAACGATGCCAACCGCCATTGACCATGTCGTGATTCTCGTCGAAGATCTCGACCAAGCCGTTCGCCAGTACGAGCAGCTCGGATTCACCGTCGTGCCGGGCGGCAAGCACGCCCGCTACACCCACAATGCGCTGATCACTTTTCAGGATGGCAGCTATCTCGAGCTCATTGCCTTCTACGAGGCGCCGGATCCCGCGAGTGGCACAGGCCACCGCTGGTATCGTCATCTCAGTCACGGAGGCGGTCTGATCGACTTCGCCGTCGGGACCGACGACGTCACGTCGGTGGTTGCCGCCACCAGCAGTCGCGGGCTCTCATACGACGGCCCGCACCCCGGCCAGCGAGCGAGGCCCGACGGCCAGCAGCTGGCATGGCGAAGCGCGATGGTCGGGGCCGGCGACAGCGCCGCCCTGCCGTTTGTCATCGAGGACATCACGGACCGTGGATTACGCGTGCCAGCGGAGGCCAGCACCCATTCCAACGGCGTTCGCGGCATCTCCGCGCTGATCATCGCCGTCGATGATCTCGACGCCGCGGTGGGCGGCTACCAGCGGCTGCTCGACAAGAGCGAACCGGACGGCACGAGCGCGGGTGGCGCGTACTTCCTCATCGGGCCACATCGCGTCGAGCTCGCCTCTTCGGTTAACGATGGACCAGTCGCCAATCAATTGAGCGAACGCGGAACTGGCCTGTTCGAGCTCCAGTTGCTGGCGTCCGAGGAGAGAGACATCGACCCATCCGCCGCAGGCGGCGCCCGGCTGCGTCTCGTCGCTCGCTAAAGCGATTCTGCGACCTCTCCGGGCGTCACGTACAATCGTGGTTCGATCTCACGACGAGTAACGCCCGGAGGGCATATGAGCACGTTCTTTGTTCGAGACGCCGCACGCATGGCGGTTCACACCGCGATCGAGGATGCAAGCTCCGATATCGTGGCGCTATCACGAGCGCTTCACGACGGCGCTGGACCGCAGGGTGTGGCCCTCATCGCGGCGTTGTTCCAGGCCACCGGCTTCGCGGTCGACTTCGATACCGATGGTATCGAGGGGACAATCCGCGCGGTTTACGAGCAGCGCGATACCAAGGCGGAACGGCGAGGTTTGCGACATGCACACGTCGCCTATCTTGCCGACCTTCCCGATGAATCCACTGGCTGGGCAAACGATGGCGCCAACCTCGCGATCGCAGCAACAATAACCGCGGCGATCGGTCTGGCGGCTTCACTGAAGGACAAGCACGAGTTCGGGTTCGTGACCTTCATGGCCGGCCCCCACAACTGGAAGGCGATGGCCGCAGCCCGCGGGCTGGTGGAACCCTTCGATGCAGCGCTTGGCGTGCACACAGCCGCCGCTGGACAGGGCTTCGCCTACACGATCGATAACACCGGCGATCGGCTGGGCTCGCTTGCTGCATCAGTGTCGTTCGAGGGCGGCGCCGCAGCGCTCGCTTGCGAAGCGCTGTTGCCATCCGTCCAGGTGCTGGATGCCACCCTGGCGTCGCCACGTGTGATCCGAGTCGTCGACACAACGCCGTTGTCCGCTCGATTCGAGATCCTCGGAAGGTCGCGCTCGGAGTTGATCGAGACGGCTGTTGAGCTGAAAGATCGCGCGGATTCGGTTGCCGCCGAACACGACGCGACCGTCGATCTCGACCTCGGCTCGGCAATCGACGACATGATCGTCAACCGCATCATCATCCGACGGGTGAAAACATACGGCGACACATACAAGCTGCCGATGGATCCGATTGTCCGAACGCCACCCGGACCGGCGAGCGACTGGGGGAACGTGTCGTACATTACGCCGTCTGCCGACGTGGCGATGCGGATCACCGATGACCCGGTAACGCCCGGCACATCCGACTTCGGCATGTTAACGGCCAGTGACGAAGCACATGCTCAGGCGATCCTCCTCGGTGAGTGCATCGCAATGACCGGGATCGACGTGCTACGAGACTCGACCTACCGGGCGATCGCTGACGACCAGTTGGTCAAGGCGCTGGCAGCGCGTGGCAGCAGCCGCGCACATCGACGCTGGTTAGGTGTCAATCCAGTCATACGCGAGCCGAAGGGAAACGCAGATAAGCCGCGTCGAGGACCAACGGTCAGCGACTTCCGGGTGATTGACGGCACGGAGTCATCTTCGCCGCCAGCGGAGGACGAAGACGGCGAGGAGCCGCCAGGTCGGGCTTGACGCGCGACATCGAAGACCGCTACAGTAGCCCGACAATCAGATAGTCCAATGGCGACGACGGAGAAGAGTAGCCGCTGCGCCTGCCTCAGCGAGCCGGAGTAGGTGTGAGACGGCGGTCAGGGTGGGCGGCGAAGACACTCCCGAGCCAGTGCGGCGACGCCCCGATGGGGCACGAGCCGCATTCGTCTGACCCACGTTAGCGGGTCCGAGCAGCGGCACTCTGTCGCGCGCTCGAAAAGGCGTATGGCGTGAGCCAGGCGCGAAGAAAGGTGGCACCACGGTCGCGCCCCCGTCCTTTCGACGGGGGCGCGTGTGTTTGGCGCGGTCGGCAAACGCGAGCAGATGAGGATCTTCCCTCGCCCGACGACCAGCCGAATATGGAGGTGCCAAGTGGCTCTCAGTTCCTCAACACCCACCGGGGCCCGGAGATGTGCCCCGAAGCCGCGGACGCTGGCGCGAGACCTGACGTCGGACTCAACGGGGCCGGCAACGATCGAGGGTTGGCTGACCACTCGCCGCGATCTTGGCGCGGTCTCGTTCTTCGCCATCCGCGACCGTTCCGGCGAAGCCCAGGTCGTCGTCGAGGACGAACGCCTGCGCGAGATTCTCGCTGGCTTGCAGGTTCAATCGGTGCTCTCCGTCCACGGCGACGTCGTCGCCGAACCGCGGGCGCGGAGCGGGGTCGAGATCCATGCGCGCGAGATCGACGTTCTCTCCGCGGTCACGGAGCCGCCGCCGTTCGAGATCAACCGGCCCGTCCTGAAGCCTGCGCTCGACGTCTGGCTCGAGCGCGCCCCGATCGCGCTACGGCACGAGTCGAAGCGAGCGGCGCTGGCGCTGACGGCGAGCCTCGTCGCCGCCTACCGCGCCGCGCTCGACCGACGCGGGTTCGTCGAGATCTTCACGCCGAAGATCGTCGGCGCGGCAACTGAAGGCGGAGCTAACCTCTTCCCGGTCGAGTACTTCGGTCGACCTGCCTTTCTGGCTCAATCGCCACAGATGTACAAGCAGATCATGGTCGGCGTACATGAACGGGTCTTCGAGGTCGCGCCAGTCTTTCGGGCAGAGCCGCACGCAACGACACGACACCTGAATGAGTACATCTCGCTTGACCTGGAACTAGGATTCATCCAGGACCACCGAGATGTGATGGCGCTTGTGAATGAGCTTCTGGACGAGATGATAGCGGAGATAGCTATCACGTCCGAGCGCGATCTGGCGTCACTCGGCGTGACGCTACCCGCCGTCCCCGACATCCCGGTCGTGACGTTCCAGGAGGCACAGCAGGTCATTCTCGACGAGTATGGTGAAGACGCGCGCCACGAGCCGGACCTCTCGCCCCAGCATGAACGCTGGCTCGGCGAGTGGGCCGCCCGCAAGCACGGTAGTGAGTGGCTGTTCGTCGAAGGCTATCCAACTTCGAAGCGCCCCTTCTACACGATGCCAGACCCAGCCGAACCAGAGGTATCCAGCTCGTTCGACCTGCTCTTTCGCGGTCTGGAGCTGATTACAGGCGGACAACGCGAGCATCGTTACGATCATCTGATCGCGGCATTGGCAGCGCGCGGCATGGACCCAAGCCCGTTCGCGGGCTATCTCGACGCGTTTCGCTTCGGCATGCCCCCCGAAGGGGGATGCGCGATCGGTCTGGAGCGCTTCGTCGCCCAGCTCGTCGGCGCGTCAAACGTCCGCGAGGTGACGGCGTTCCCGCGAGATATCAACAGGTTAGCCCCGTAGCAACCGCGTCCAACGTCGAGGTCGGAGGCTGGACATCGTGCCAGCCCCCCGGCCTCTGTTACAGTTCCGCCGATCGAAGGAGGAGACATGCGCTACAGCGGGATGTTCGGGAAGACTCGACGCGACGCGCCGGCCGGGACCGACACGATCAGCGCATCCCTGCTGATTCGCGCTGGTTTCGTGCGCCAGCTCGGCGCAGGCATTCATTCGTACCTGCCACTCGGTTGGCGATCTCTCCGGAAGATCGAGCGGATTATCCGCGAAGAGATGGAGCGCATCGACTGCCACGAGCTGGCGATGCCAGTTGTCCATCCCGCTGATCTCTGGCAAGAGACCGGGCGCTGGTACGACATCGGCGATGAGCTCGTGCGCTTCACCGACCGCGGAGAACGGGAGATGGTCCTCGCGATGACACACGAGGAGGTCGCGACCGACCTCGTCCGCCGCGAGGTGCGTTCCTATCGCCAGTTGCCAATCCAGTTCTTTCAAATTCAGACGAAGTTCCGCGACGAGCCGCGACCACGGGCCGGCCTGCTGCGTGGGCGTGAGTTCTTGATGAAAGACGCCTATTCTTTCCACGCCAACCGTGAGGATCTGCAGCGCTTCTACGACGATTGCCATCGCGCCTACCTCCGCGCGTTCGACCGCTGTGGAATCGATGTGCTCGTCGTCGAGTCAGCCTCGGGCATCATGGGCGGCGAAGGGTCCCACGAGTACATGCTGGTGGCTGACGCGGGTGAGGACGTGCTGCTGACCTGCCCGTCGTGCGGCTATGCCGCGAACCGCGAGGTCGCCCGCACCACGCTATCAATGCCCGACGAACCTGCGCTTCCACTCGAAAAGGTCGAAACACCAAACGCAAAAACCATCGAGGCGGTGGCTGCGTTCCTGGGTGTCGGCCGCGATCGGACAGCAAAGGCAGTCTTCTACCAGGCTGGTGAAAAGCTCGTCTTCGTTGTGATTCGCGGAGATCGGTCGGTCAACGAGATCAAGCTGGCCAACTTGATCGGCGCGGCGAATCTGTCACCTGCTACCGACGAGCTGATCCGGGCAAGCGGAGCTGTGCCTGGTTACGCCTCTCCGGTCGGGCTGCGCGATACGATCGTCGTCGCGGATGAATCAGCCCAGGCGCCGAACCTGGTTGCCGGCGCCAACCGCGAGGGCTATCACCTGTTGAACGTCAACCTCGGTCGCGACTACGAGCCGGATTACGTTGCCGACGTGCTGATGGTCGAGTCCGGCGATCCGTGTCCGTCCTGTGGCACGGCACTCGAGGAGACGCGAGGCATCGAAGTCGGCAATATCTTCAAGCTCGGGACGAAGTATTCCGCGCCGCTGAAGGCAACCTACCTCGATGTCCGGGACGAGGAACAGGTCATGATCATGGGCTCCTACGGATTTGGCGTCTCGCGAATGCTCGCCGCGCTGGCCGAGTGCCATCACGACGATCGAGGGTTGCAATGGCCGGCCTCCGTCGCGCCGTTCGACACGCATCTGGTTCTGATCGGCGCCGATGATACTGTCCGCGATATCGCCGAAGGCGTCTATCGACAGCTCACTGCTGAAGGGGTCGAGGTTCTGTACGACGATCGCGATGAATCCGCTGGTGTGAAGTTCGCAGACGCCGACCTGATCGGCATCCCGATCCGGCTCACCGTCAGCGCGCGGTCGCTCAAGGCAGGCGGGGTCGAGCTCAAGCGGCGGGATCAGTCAGCGAGCGAAGCCGAAGTCGTCTCGATTGAATCAGTCGTGGCGGCAGTCCGGAAAAGCCTCAGCGGACTGCACGCGGCGCTACAGCCAGGATTGCATTCCTAGGGGTGCTCGAAGTCATGCCACTCATCCTCGCCGATCTCCTCGCTACTCGCCGAGCGGTAGAGCAGCGCCAGGATCGCGCCAAGGATCAGCAGCGCGACCACGAGAACCGAGACGTTGCGCGTCCCTCCCAAGATGCCCTCACTTTCGTCGCACGGAGTCGCGGCGTACGCCGCGGCCAAGCGTCATAGTCCGGTCGAGTATAGCAACCGACACCGAGGGTTCGGGTTAGAATCTCTCGGCCGGACGCCCGTCACGAGCGAAGATCGGGATAGACACGTGAGCTACACCGGCAGCCCGGAACCAATCCAGGATCAGGTCTGGCGTCTATTGTCACCCCGCGGTGGCGCAGTGACGGATGGCTTGCGGCTGGCCGCGATCAACACAGTCTGCATCATTGCTGCGCTGATCCTGCTGGCTGTCGCATCGTTAGTCAACCGACTGATCAACGTCATTATCCCGCTGCCGTTTCTAGTCACTGCCGTACTCCTCGTTATCGTGCTCACAGCAGTCGGCGTCGTCGTCTGGTATCGATATGCGGGACTCTACGTCCGAGTCGCGCGCGGGTCCGGCAGGGCAGTGAAGCCAGATGTACTTGGCGGAGTGGCCGGCCTGCCGTTTGCGGCAATCGCTCTCTTTATGCTAGCCGCGGCCTTGCTACAGATCCTCCTGGGGATCATCAGCTTCAGCTCTGATCGCCTGATCGATGCACTCCGGCAGGCGGGTTTTTCCGGATTCTTCTTCGCCCTGTGTGCCGCCAACATCGCCGTCGCGCGCGCCGCCAGCACCAAGGAGGCATGATGGCCCAACGCACAGCCGCATTCATCCGCGAGTTCCAACCCTCGGATATCCCAGCGCTGAACGCTCTCCATAACGACCCCGATGTTGCTGCCAACCTGCTTCAGGTCCCATTCACGACCGATGCCGAGCGGGCCGAATGGATTCGACAATCCCCGACCCAGCGGACTCTGGTCGTCGAGCTCGATGGTGAGCCTGCCGGGCTGCTCGGGCTGACGCCATATACGCGCCGCGACGTGGAGGCAGCGATCCGCCGTCACCCCCAGATGAGCGACGTGTAATCACCGGTGAAGAAGACGAGCGGATCATCGTCATCACCGAGCCTGGCATCGACGACCTCGCCGATGAGAATCGTATGATCGCCGCCAGGGTAGGTAGCGACGCGCCGGCACTCGATCCAGGCAACGCAACCACCGAGGACCGGCGCGCCGTCGATTCCGGGGACAAACGGCACTCCGGCAAATTCAGCAGATACCAGCGGAGCGCGGCCGGCGAATCGCTCGGCGAGCGCGATCTGTCGCCGGGCGAGAATGTTCACGACGAACGCCGGCCGCGTCGTCAGAAAGTCGTGGCTTTGTGAATCACGAGAGACACAGACAAGCGCCAGCACCGGATCGAGCGACAGCGAGCTGAACGCGTTGACAGTGACGCCGTGCATTGCGCCACTCGCCTGGTCGGCACTGGTAACGACGACGACGCCTGTTGGGAAATGACCGACCACATCACGGAAAGAACGACTCTCCACGCGATCTCCTTGCCTGCCCTGTTGCCCTTCACCCGCCCGCCCGCGTAGACTCCCCGGCGACATACCGACGAGATAAGGGAGGTTGAGATGGACGAGCAGGCGCTACGCGATCTTTGCGAACGCTACCGGGCAGTATATTCCGGCGCCGTGGCGGACGTCCTCGACAAGCGTGGGCTTCGGGGCCAGATCGTCCACGGAGCAATCCAGGGGTTGACCACTGATATGCGGGTAGCAGGGCCAGCGTTCACCTGCAAAGGCGCGCCGGCCACGTCGCTAGAGCCAGATGACTGGGATTTGCGTAAAGCGTTTCTCGACGCCCTCATTCCGTTGTCTATTGCCGTCGTCGATGCCAGTGGCGACGAAAGTGCCGCACACTGGGGCGAGCTCATGAGCACCGGGGCGCGCGGCCGGGGTTGCAATGGCGTCGTGATCGACGGCGGCACGCGCGACGTAAGTCAGATTCTGGAGATGGGCTTCCCGACGTTCGCGCGCTACCGCTCGCCGGCCAGCTCGATCCGACGTTGGCGCATCAGCGGCTACGACCATGCTGTCCAGTGCGGCGGCGTGCTTGTTCGGCCGGGCGATTTCGTTGTCGGCGATGCCGACGGAGTCGTGATCGTGCCAGCGGAGCTGACGGTCGACGTGCTGGAGGAGGTCGAATCGCTCGCGACGACCGAGACTCGCATGCGCGAGGAGCTTCTCAAGGGCGGCAGATTCAGCGAGGTGTACGATCGCTACCAGGTTGGATAACACTCCAGGTCAACAGGAACGTCTCGCGGCCGCGCTTGGCTACGTCTTCACGCCCATCGTCCCGCTGCTGATGCTGACCGGCGCGGCGAAGGAGAGAGTGTTTCTTCGCCGCCACGCTCGGCAGGCTATCTTCTTCTCGCCCATTCTGTTGCTGCTTCTGGTCGCAACGGTCATTGTGGCGATCTGGCTGCTACGGCAGAGCCTGATTCTGTTTTGCATCCTGCCACTGCTACTGCTGGCTCCGTTTGTGCCCGGCGCGCTGATCGGTTGGGCTGTCTACTCCGGCCACGACCCGTCGCTGCCGGTTATCGGAGGCCTGGCAAATCGGCAGGAGGACGACCGCTAGCCCGAAGCCGCTCGGCAATCTCCAACGCAATCAGCAGCAGTTGCGCAGTCTGCTGACGATTCATTGCGTCCTGCTGCGCGAATGCCCGGACAATGGCGCCGTTGAACGCGCGCTGATCCTCGATTACCCGGTCGATCTGACGATTCCAGGGGGTGAGCGCTCGCCGTAGCCGGCCCTCGCCCTGACGGCGTCGCTGCACCTCCCAACCGGCCTTCAATTCACCAACCGCCGTCTGGAGCGCCGCCGGCGACACTGCGCCAAGTGTCGACCCGGCTTCACTGCCATCGGTCAACAGAGATTCAATGGCGTCAGCGCCGGAGAACGCGCGCCAGTCATTCGCCCCTTCCTCGCCGAGGTCCCACCTGATGCGCTCGATCTCGGCCGGGAGAAACGATCGTCGCCACTCGACTGACGAGAGGTGCTTCAGGGCATAGCGCAGCCGATTGCGATGAAAGTGGCGGAAGTAGTCGTCAGACCGACCCAGCGTCGAACCCTCGTGATGCTCAGCGCGGAGTGCGGGCACGAAACGGACCCGCCAACCAGCGTCGCGCAACGACGCGCAGAGATCGACATCCTCGTAGTAGACCGGCGAGAATTGTTCGTCGAATCCCCCGACCGCATGGAACGCCTCCGTGCGCAAGGCTACGCAGCCGCCGGTGACGAAATCTACGTCGACACTGTCCGGGCCGATCGACTCGGCCGGCTCACGGTAGCCTCGGTGTCGCGTTGTCATCAATGGCTTCTCGAGGACGCCTCCTGCATGCTGGACAGTCGTCGTCTGCGGAAAGAGCAGCAGCGCGCCGGCCGCTCCGAGCCGTGCGTCACTCCCAAACGCGCCCAGCAATGCCGCGCCAAAGTCACGATCGACCTCGACATCCGGGTTCATCAGCAGCGCATAGGGAGTCTCGACCGCTCCAAGTCCGACGTTTGCGCCAGCGCCGAACCCGAGGTTGCGCGGCAGGCGCATGACGTTGACCCGTGGAAACCCGGACAACTCAAGAAGCGAGTCGTCCGTTGATGCGTTGTCGACGACGACGATCTCCGTGGGCGGTGGGCTGGTCTGTTGGAGCGCTACGATACAAGCGCCAAGGAATGCCGCACCGTTATAGTTGATGATAACCGCCGACCAGCTCTCCCGCATGACACCCTCCCTGTTCGGACGGCATTATTCCAGTCACACCGAGGGAGCATCAGGTGACGACAAGCCCATCGGTCCTGCTGATCGCGTCCGACACCATCGGCGAGCGAATGGCAGGCTCCGGTATCCGCTACTGGAACATGGCGCGGGTGATCGGAGCCCAGCAGCCAGTGACACTCGCCACGCCCGGCCCGGTATCTTTGGCCGCGCCGCCCGGCGTGTCGCTTGTCGCATACGGCGGGGACGGCGCAACCGAGGACGAGCGCGGCAATCACCTGGCCACTCTGGTCCGCGAGCATGAGATCATCGTCGCACAGCACCTGCCATTTCTCTACGCCGATCCCGAGGTTCTCGCGAATCGCCACATTGTCGTCGATCTCTACGCGCCGTGGATCCTTGAGAAGCTCGAATACGCACGGCTCGACCCCGAGCGAGGCGACCCGAACCGGCGCGACGACCTCACGATTCTGGAGCGGCTGCTCGGGCTCGGCGATTTCTTCGTCTGCGCGTCGGAGCGTCAGCGTGACTACTGGCTCGGCGCATTGACCGTCGCCGGCCGGCTGGAACCAGCGTACCTGCGAGTCGACCCCGCGCTGCGTTCGCTGATCGATGTCGTCGCGTTCGGGCTCCCCGCCGACAAGCCACGCAAGACGGGACCCGGCCCACGGTCGATCTTCCCGCCGATCGGAGATGATGACTCGCTGCTGATCTGGAACGGGGGCGTCTGGAACTGGCTCGATCCACTAACCGCTATCCGCGCAGTAGCAGCGCTGGTCCAGTCACGGCCCGAGTTACGGCTGGTCTTCATGGGTGTTCGTAGCCCCGGCGCCCAGGTGGCCGAAATGGAGATTGTCGACAAGGCGGTCGCGCTCGCCAGAGAGCTCGGCGTCCTGGACGGCAACGTGTTCTTCAACGCCTGGGTACCTTACGACGAACGTCAGAACTGGCTTCTGGAAGCGGACGCGGCACTGTCACTCCACGTCGAAACGGTCGAGGCAAGATACGCTTACCGAACCCGGGTGATGGACATTCTCTGGTGTGGACTGCCGGCCATCGTCAGCGATGGCGACGTGCTCGCCGACCTTATCCGAGGCGAAGACATCGGCGAGATCGCCCGGCCCGGCGATGTCGCGTCGGTTATGGCGGCGATCGAAAAGACACTCGATCTCGACCGTGGTCGCGCAATCCGCTCGCGCCTCACCGATGTCGCGTCGAGACACACGTGGGAGTACGTTTGCGAACCGCTTCTCCGTTATTGCCGGGAGCCGTGGAAGCTCAGCACGTCGCGCGGCGCTGATCCATCGGACGAATACCTGGCGCGGCTCGAACGGCTATATAGCGAAACCGCGCAGTACGCGCGGAAACTCGAGACCGTTGTTGCCGATCGAGATAAAGAACTGGCCGCGCGGCGCAAGCACCTGACGCGGCCAGACCTGAACTCGCTGTTCGGTCGAACGAAGCGGGGATGAGACCCGGCTAGCCTTCGGTGGCCGGCTGCTCGTCGGCGGCGGCTTCCTCGGCGACATCCTCGACCGCCACGCGCTGCGGCGCCGAGAGCTTGACGATCATCTCTTCCAGGTCGGTCAGGACCTCAACACCGTCCGGAATCGTCAGGTCGCGCAAGTGGATGGCCTGGTCGATTGTCTCGAAGCCGGTCACATCGACCTCGAACACCGCGGGGAGGTTCGCCGGCAACCCACGCACCTCGATCGTCTCTCGACCATAGGTCACAACGCCGTCCGTATTCGCCGGCTGGCCGACGACGACGATCGGAATGGCTGCGTTGATCTCGACTTTCAGGTTCGGCGCGAAGAACTCGATATGCAGCGGCTCACGGCGCAGGCGGTCGATCGACATGTGGCGCATGTAGACGGTGTACCTGGCGTCCTCCACCGAGAGATCGATCAGGACATTCGGACCGTAGGCAACGTATGCCCGGTCGATTTCCTTCATGTCGATACTCACGGCGACCGGCTCCTCGATAACCGGGCCATAGACGATGCCCGGCACGATGCCATCGCGACGGAGCTTCTTCGTGTCCTTGCCGATGACCGAACGGGTGGATGCTGTCAGCTCGTGTCGTTGAACCATGCGTCCCTTGGCCCTTCTGGATGACTCGTTCATTCGCGCCGGCGCGCGACACACGTTCCGGCTCTGGTTCACCCAGACCGGCCAACCGTAAACGATACCAGCGCGGCGAGACCATGCCAAATCCAGTCTCGAAAACGACGACTGCCTAATCCGCAGGCGCTGCTCGGCGGATTCCGGCAACGATATTGAGAACCCAGGTGACAATCACTTCATCGCCGACCCGGATGCCGTCCGGAAGCGCATCAGCACTGAGTTGTGCCTGATGAATCGTTTCCGGATCGTCGTGCCTCGTGAAGTAGACCACGATGTAGCGTTCGTCATGGATCAGGTAGGGGCGTAGACCCTCGATTGTCGCGCCTGTCTCCACGAATCCCCCGCTCCTTCGTCCGCTCATCGCCACCAGGACGCTTTCCGCAACGCCCCACCAACCGCTTGTGGTCAGTATCCCTCTTCGACGCACACACGATACGGTACAATCAGCTGTCCGAGCGACCGGGGTTGCTTTGTTTTACCCGTCGCCTGGTTGATTGAATACTTTACGACACCACCAATCCAGAACAGGGAGGGGGTGATTACGCGATGAAGATTGAAGCACGCGAGAGCGAAAGCTTCGAGGGCCTGCTCCGCAGGTTCACGAAGGAGATGCAGAAATCCGGCAAGCTGCGCGAGTACCGCAGCAAGCGCCGATTCGTTAGCAAGAGCGAGCAGCGCCGCGCGAAGGCCCGCAAGGCCGAGCACAAGCGCAGGCGCAAGGAGGCCAAGACACCCTGAGGTCTGGCCAACTCAGATCGACACAACGCGAAGACGCCGCCATGTGCGGCGTCTTCGTCATCTTTCCGGCGACGCGCCTGGCCGTGGGTGTGCCACAGCCTGCGCGTTCGGTCTCTATACGCGCTCGTCGGCGAGCATCACCATCGACGTTGCCAGCTCCTTGCGGCTGAAGAATGTGCGAATCTCCTGCCAGAGCTCGGGCCGATCGCGCCCGAGAGAGCGCAGATCCTCGGAGAACCGCATGTCGCCGCTCGCCATCAAAGACGTCATCAACTCCGTGCTGAGTTGCTCGGCCAGGAAGAATCGATCGAGCGCCGCGAACTTGGCACGATAGTACGCCTTCAGCTCTTCGACTTGTGCCGCCAGGAGTGGAGCGGCCCCGTCGCCGCCGAACATCTCCCGCCAGTCAACGCAGTCGAGCAGCCGCTCCAGCAGATCGATCTTCGCGCCTTGCTGGGCATCCTCGAAGAGCGCAACGACTGAGTCGAGAAGGTAGACCAGATCACCCGGTGTCTGTGGCCAATCCGATTCCCCGTTAGCTGCGTTCTCACCCGCATGTGTCGAAAGATTGTTCACCAGAACTCCTATCCCTGCACCGGCAGGCCGAGCCAGATCTCCAGAAGGAAGCGCCCAGCGGCGAGTGAGCCGATCATCACGAGCGCGAGAAACAACGCGATCGTCCCCGGCCCGGCCAGGTCGCTCGTCACGATCGCTCGATTCTCCCGCCGGCCAAGCAACAACACGAACGCCAGCATCAGGCCGGTCAACGCCAGTATCGCCGCTGCCATCAGTATCACCGTGATCGGCAACCACAGCGGGCGCCAGCGAGAAAGCACGAGCAGCGCGAAGAGCCATTGCGCCAGCAGAACGACTCCCAGGTCCCGCCACCCCGTCAGCGGTGAACCGTGTCGCCGCCCCGCTCGCGCAAACCCCACCTGACCAATCAGCAGCCAGACGAAGACGGCCAGCGCCGTTCCAACCAGCAGCCCTGTCAGGAGGCGCAGATCGTTGCGCGGCGTGTAGACATGCCACAAACGGGCATCGACGAGTGTCGAGTTCGCGCCATCAACGGCCAGTGCCACGACGCCGAACACCAGCGAAAGCACAACCCCACGGGGCGGAAATGCTCCCGCGCGCCATCGGCCGGCCACCAGCAGGACCAGCGACGCCGTGGCGAATCCGCCATAGATCCCCGTCATTCGCGCATCGAAGGGAAGACGCTGATCGCCAAAGTAGAAGGAATGTGTCGGCTGCTGAGCGCAGAGACCATGCAAGACAGCCAGCGCCTTCGTGCCAGCTGGCCATGGGAGCGCGACGAACACGATCGCCAACACGAGCCAGACGGCGCCGAAGACCAATGGCCAGCCCGGCGCAACCCGGCCGTTCCTTATGCGTTGCAGATTCAGGGAAGACTGACCGTGCACCAATACTCCTGGTTCGTCGGCAGGCAGCCGAGACTATAGCAGAGGATCGTGCTCGACGTTGAATAGACCAGAAACTTGCACGTACGTACACCCTCTGGTACTGTTCGGACACGGGTTTCGTTGCGGTCTCCCGTGGTCGATGAATGGCGCGGTGATCGTCGGGTGTGAGCCGGGTCGCCAAGCTTCTGGGTGAATGGAACATGGTTCTCTCAAGACGCTTTTCGCGACGACAGGTTCTCCGCATCGGCGCTGCCGCGTCTGCCGCAGCCGCCCTCGATGTGACACGCTGGACGTTCTCCGTCAGCGCGGCCGGCGCGGTGGAAGCCGTGCGATCGGAGTGGACGTTCAGGGAGGGCTTGCCGTCCGACGGTGACTGGGAGTCACCAGTTCTTGCACCAGAGACAGGCTTCGACGCCATCGATCTCTCCTGGGATGCCGAATCGGTCGATGATGATGCCGTCCGAGTCAACCTTCGCGTTCGGGCCAAAGACGGCGTCTGGTCGGACTGGATAGATTGCCACCCCGACCATCATGGCGAAGCGACGCCAGGCACGCGCCGATTTGTTGCACCGATTCTCTCCCGCGGAGTCGCGGCTCAGGCTCGCGTCTCGGCTGTCGCGAACGCCGGACTGCGCGAGCTTGTCGTCGGCGCGCTCGATACGTCGACGATTGCCGTTGGCGGATCGCTAGCTGAAGCTGCAGCGTCAGCGACGATCATCGACGGTCTCATCATCTCCCGGGCTGGTTGGGGCGCGGATGAGACGCTACGGTTCGAGAACAAGAACCCGAAGGGCCGAATGATCTGGCCACCGAGTTACGCCCCGATCGAAAAAATCATCATCCATCACACAGTGACCGACAACAACTCCCCCGATCCGGCAGCCGCGATCCGGTCTGTCTACTTCTACCATGCGGTCACTCGTGGTTGGGGTGACGTCGGTTACAACTACCTCGTCGACTGGCAGGGCCAGGTGTACGAGGGCCGGTTCGGCGGGGTCAATGTCATCGGCGGGCACGCGCTACAGTACAACGTGGGATCGATCGGCATCGCGCTACTGGGCAACCTGGACCTGACGAAACCACCTCAGGCAATGCTCGATTCGATAACGAGCCTCGTCCAGTTGCGGGCGAGCAACGTCGATGTCACCGAGGCGGCCGATTTCCAGGATCTGAACGACTGTCCCAATCTGTGTGGCCATCGCGACGTTATGTCCACGTCATGCCCGGGAGAGCTGTGTTACCCGCTCCTCCCGACACTGCGCGGCATGATTGCCGGCACCGCCCCGGTCTATCTGGCGCCGCCAAAGCGCACAGAAGGGATCGAGATCATCTCGTGTTCGATCGGGCCGGCGACGGTTTATCAGGGCAACCTGCTCGCGGTACGCATGCGGGTGAGGAACGCCGGCACGACGCCACTGGAGGGCGGCGGGCCAAAGTCGGGCTTCATCTACGAACAGGGACAGACGTTCGACACAGTGGGGTTCCCGAAGGTCCAGGATGAATATCGAATAACGATGCAGCCAGTGTCGTGGACCGGGACGCCAAACCCGTATCGGTGGGGGCTTGGTGAACCACTGTTGGCCGGCGAAACGCGCGATATCATCGGTTATGTCCGCCTGCAATCGCTCCGGCGTGACGAATACCGCGCAGGCATCATCAAGGAGTTCGTCGCCTA
>Ga0209477_1001244_pt1 | contig 15585 bp, 12 predicted proteins | sample KloWWTupernatant_FD_187180 | JGI IMG/M metagenome (GOLD analysis project Ga0209477, IMG submission 187180) | Active sludge microbial communities from Klosterneuburg, Austria, studying microevolution and ecology of nitrifiers - Klosterneuburg... | ecosystem: Engineered > WWTP > Aerobic digester >... | reverse complement strand
TCGGTGGGCACGAGCCTGGTCGTCGGGCCCAAGCGCTACAACCGCGCCAAGGCCGAGTCCTACGAATGCGGCATCCAGCCCAGCCCCCGGGCCGAGGGCGGCGGACGTGTCCCGATCAAGTACTTCCTCACCGCGATGCTCTTCATCATCTTCGACATCGAGGCGCTCTTCCTCTACCCGTTCGCGGTCGCCTTCGACCAGTTGAACCTCTTCGCGCTCGGCGCGATGGTCCTCTTCCTGCTCAACGCGTTCTTCGTCGCCGACGCCTACGTGTGGAAGCGCGGCGGCTTCGAGTGGGACTGAGTGAGATGACACCAATCCTTCGTATGCCGTCCGCTCACCACGCGTGTGAGCCCCACCTTTCGTTTTCCGCACCGATGGAGGCCTGAATGGGACTCGAGGAGAAGCTGCCCGCCGGCTTCGTGCTGACCACGCTCGAGAACGTCGCGGGCTACATGCGCAAGGCCTCGATCTGGCCGGCGACCTTCGGTCTGGCCTGTTGCGCCATCGAGATGATGGCCGTCGGGACGCCCGACTACGACATCGCCCGCTTCGGCATGGAGCGCTTCGCCGCGACCCCGCGCCAGGCCGACCTGATGATCGTCGCCGGCCGCGTCAGCCAGAAGATGGCCCCCGTTGTCCGGCAGGTCTATGACCAAATGGCCAACCCCAAGTGGGTCATCTCGATGGGCGTCTGCGCCAGCTCGGGCGGCATGTTCAACAACTACGCGATCGTCCAGGGCGTCGACCACATCATCCCGGTCGACATCTATCTCCCCGGCTGTCCGCCGCGACCGGAAATGCTGCTCAACGCGATCATCGAGCTCCACGACCAGATCCAGCACAGCAAGCTCGGCGTCAACCGGATCGCGGCGGCTCGTGCCGCTGAGAAGGCCGCCCTTGAGGCCGTGCCGACCCACCTGATGGCTCCGACCCACGAGCACCTCGCGCCGCTCGTGGCCGGTGAGCCGCTCACCGCGACGCCCGGCAGGAGCCTGCTCGCATGACCGAAAAGATCGAACCCGCCGACCCCAAGGGCTTCACCGACCCGGCGAACCCCAAGGACGTCAAGGCGCAGACCGGGGACGCCGTGGTCGAGTCCTCGAAGGACGAGACCAAGGACGCCACGATCGACCCCGCCGACGCCCCCGAAGGTGTCGTCGAGGCCACCGACATCGGCCGCGAGGTCACCGCGGACGAAGCAGTGGACACGACGCCGGTCCAGGTCGGTGAGCGCCGCGGCATGTTCGGCGCCTCCGAGAACGGCGACACGAGCGGCTACGGCGGTCTGCGGACCCCGATCCTTTTCCCCGGCAACGCTGCTCGGCCCTACGGCTCCTACTTCGACGAGATCGCCGACACCCTGGCCGCGCGGCTGGGAGACGGCGACACGGCATACGGCGAGGCCGTTGAGCGGGTCGTCGTCGACCGCGACGAGCTCACTCTTTTCGTCCGTCGCGATCACCTGCTCGCCATTGCGCGCGTCCTGCGTGACGACCCGGCGCTGCGCTTCGAGATGTGCCTCAGCGTCTCCGGCGTCCACTACCTCCACGAGGCCGACGCCGAGTTGCACGCGGTCTATCACCTGATCTCGTTGACCCACAACGGTCGTCGTCTCCGCCTCGAGGTCACGGCTCCCGACTCCGACCCGCACATCCCGTCCGTCGTCAAGGTCTGGCCGAGCGCCGACTGGCACGAGCGCGAGACGTGGGACATGTTCGGGATCATCTTCGACGGGCATCCGGCCCTCACCCGCATCCTCATGCCGGACGACTGGCCCGGTCACCCCCAGCGGAAGGACTACCCGCTCGGCGGGATCCCCGTGGAATACAAGGGCGGCACGGTCCCGCCGCCGGACCAGCGGAGGGCTTACAACTGATGTCCACCACGACTGACTTCTTCGCGACCCCGGCTCTGGGCGACGACCAGGGGCCGGCCTTCACCGTCTCCGGCGGCGACTGGGGCGACATCGTCGACGAGGCGACCGCCCTCCACGAGGAGCGCATCGTCGTCAACATGGGTCCGCAGCACCCCTCGACCCACGGCGTCCTCCGCCTCATCCTCGAGCTCGACGGCGAGACGGTGACCGAGGCCCGCGCAGGCATCGGCTACCTGCACACCGGCATCGAGAAGAACATGGAGTTCCGGACCTGGGTGCAGGGGGTGACCTTCTGCACGCGCATGGACTACCTCACGCCCATGTTCCAGGAGACCGCCTACTGCCTGTCGATCGAGAAGCTCCTCGGCGTCACCGACCAGATCCCCGAGCGCGCGAGCATCATCCGCGTCCTCATGATGGAGTTGACCCGCATCAACTCCCATCTCATCTGCATCGGCACCGGTGGCATGGAGCTCGGCGCGACGACGATCATGACGATCGGCTTCCGCGAGCGCGAGCGCATCCTGCGCGTGTTCGAGGCGGTCACCGGGCTGCGCATGAACATGGCCTACATCCGCCCCGGCGGTGTCGCCCAGGACCTCCCGCACGGCGCCCTCGACCAGATCACGGGCATCATCCCGGAGCTCCGCAAGGGCATCCACGAGCTCGAGTTGCTCCTCAACGAGAACCCCCTCTTCATCGGCCGCACCAAGGGCATCGGCTACCTCGACCTCACCGGCTGTGTCGCCCTCGGGATCACCGGTCCGATGCTCCGCTCGACCGGCCTGCCGCACGACCTGCGCAAGTCGGCCCCCTACTGCGGTTACGAGACCTACGACTTCGACGTCGTCACCCGCACCGGCAGCGACGCCTACGACCGCTACCGCAACCGCATCGACGAGATGTACATGTCGCTCAAGATCGTCGAGCAGGCTGTCGACCGGCTCCGCACGACGCCCGGCCCGGTCATGATCGAGGACAAGAAGATCGCCTGGCCCGCGCAGCTCTCCGTGGGCGGCGACGGTCAGGGCAACAGCCTCGACCACATCCGCGAGATCATGGGCACCTCGATGGAGGCCCTCATCCACCACTTCAAGTTGGTGACCGAGGGCTTCCGCGTCCCGCCGGGTCAGGCCTATGTCGCCGTTGAGTCCGCCAAGGGCGAGCTCGGCTGCCACCTCGTGTCCGACGGCGGCACGCGCCCCTATCGCGCGCACTTCCGCGACCCGAGTTTCAACAACCTCCAGGCCGTCGCCGCCATGTGCGAGGGCTCCCAGGTCGCCGACGTCATCGTCGCCGTGGCCTCGATCGACCCCGTGATGGGAGGGGTGGACCGATGAGCGGCCACTTCGGACGGCAGACCGCATCGGGTCACCTCACCGTCCCGGCAGAATCCAAGGCCGCGTATGCCGTGGACGTCGAGGAGCGCTTCCGCGCAGACTCCGCGGAGATCATCGCGCGCTATCCGCAGAAGCGGTCTGCGCTGCTGCCGATGCTGCACCTCGTGCAGTCCATCGACGGCTACATCACCGGACGCGGCATCGACCTGTGCGCCGAGTTGCTCGACCTGACCACGGCTGAGGTCTCGGGTGTCGCGACCTTCTACACGCAATACAAGCGCCACCCGAACGGGCGCTACACGGTCGGCGTGTGCACCAACACGCTCTGCGCGGTCATGGGTGGCGACGCCATCTGGGATGCCGTCTCGGAGCACCTGGGCATCGGTCACGACGAGACGACCGACGACGGCATGATCACCCTCGAGCGCATCGAGTGCAACGCCGCCTGCGACTTCGCGCCCGTCGTCATGACGAACTGGGAGTTCTTCGACAACCAGACCCCCGACTCGACGATCGAGCTCGTCGACGCGTTGCGTGCGGGCGAGCAGGTCAAGCCAAGCCGTGGCGCCGACACGGTCGTGTCCTTCCAGGACATGTCCCGTGTGCTCGCGGGCTTCCTCGACGGCCGGGCCGACGAAGGTGTGGGCGCCAACGGCGCCTCCCTGGCCGGGCTGGAAGTGGCCCACGAGCACGGGTGGCACGCCCCGGCATACCCCTCGTCGGAGTCCGCCGACGACAAGGCGAGCGACAAGGCGAGCGACAAGCCGGCCGAAGCCGCTGAGCCCGCCGCCCCTGCGGCCCAGGCGCAGACGCTCTTTGATGCGCCCAAGGCGCAGACCCGCGGCGACTTCGCCGACGGCGGGTTCGGTGAGGGCTCGGCCAAGCCCGCCGCGGACGGCACCGGGCCGACCGGCTGGGACATCAAGGGCAACGCCAACTCGATGCTCTTCCACACTCCCGACTCCCCCTGGTATGGGCGGACCAAGGCCGAGGTGTGGTTCCGCGAAGAGGAGGCGGCCAAGGCCGCAGGCTTCACCGACGCGCGCGAGCGACGCACCAAGAACGCAGACGGCAGCGACAAGGCAGAGGGTGACAAGGCATGAGCACCACGCTGACTCCGATCCTCACCAAGTTCTGGGACGACCCCCAGTCCTGGACGCTGGAGACCTACGAGAAGCACGACGGCTACAAGGCCCTCAAGAAGGCCCTCGCCATGGCTCCGGCCGACCTGGTCGCGATGACCAAGGACTCCGGCCTGCGTGGTCGTGGTGGCGCCGGCTTCCCGACCGGCATGAAGTGGAGCTTCCTCCCTCCCCCCGATGGTGGACCGCGCTATCTCGTCGTCAACGCCGACGAGTCCGAGCCGGGCACCTGCAAGGACATCCCGCTGATGATGGCGGCGCCACAGTTCCTCATCGAGGGCGTGGCGATCACCTCCTTCGCGATCGGCTGCAACCACGCCTTCATCTACCTGCGCGGTGAGGTCGTCCACGTCTACCGCCGGTTGCTGCGTGCGGTCGAAGAGGCCTATGCCGCAGGGCATCTGGGCAAGAACATCCACGGCTCGGGTTTCGATCTCGACGTGACCGTGCACGCTGGCGCCGGCGCCTACATCTGTGGCGAGGAGACCGCGCTGCTCGACTCCCTCGAGGGTCGTCGCGGGCAACCGCGCTCCAAGCCGCCGTTCCCGGCCGTCGCCGGCCTCTACGCCCGCCCGACGGTCGTCAACAACGTCGAGTCCATCGCCTCCGTCCCGCCGCTGCTCCTGGGCGGCTCGGGCTGGTTCAAGGAGATGGGCACCGAGCGCTCGACCGGCTTCGGCATCTTCAGCCTGTCCGGTCACATCAAGCGTCCCGGGCAATACGAAGCGCCGCTCGGCATCACGCTGCGTGAACTCATCGACATGGCCGGTGGCATGCGCGATCCCGACCGTCCGATCAAGTTCTGGACCCCGGGCGGATCCTCGACCCCGATGTTCACCGACGAGCACCTCGACGTGCCCCTGGACTTCGAGTCCGTGGGCGCGGCCGGCTCCATGCTCGGCACGCGCGCGCTGCAGATCTTCGACACGAGTGTCTGTGTCGTGCGCGCCGTCGACCGGTGGACCGACTTCTACAAGCACGAGTCCTGCGGCAAGTGCACCCCGTGCCGTGAAGGCACGTGGTGGCTCAAGCAGATCCTCGGCCGCCTCGAGCACGGGCAGGGCACCGAGGAGGACCTCGACAAGCTCCTCGACATCTGCGACAACATTCTCGGGCGCAGCTTCTGTGCTCTCGCCGACGGTGCGACCAGCCCGATCATGAGCTCCATCCAGTATTTCCGGGACGAATACCGCGCGCACCTGACGCACGGCGGTTGTCCCTTCGACCCGGCTGACGCCGCACTCTTCCCCGTGAAGAAGAAGGAGACCGTGTCGGCATGACGACCACTCCGGACAAGACCACCGCGACGGCACCCCCTGCCGCCGACCTGGTCACCTGCACGATCGACGGGGTCGAGGTGGCAGTCCCCAAGGGGACGCTGATCATCCGCGCCGCCGAGACGGCCGGCATCGACATCCCGCGCTTCTGCGACCACCCCGGCCTCGACCCGGTCGGCGCCTGCCGCCAGTGCCTTGTCGAGGTCTGGATGCCCGGCCCGCCCGGACCCGACGGCACGCCCGCCGAGCCGCGCCAGATGCAGGGCCCGCCCGGACGCATGAAGCCGCAGGCCTCGTGCGTCATGACCGTCGCTCCCGGCATGGTCGTCAAGACCCAGTACACCTCGCCGGAGATCGACAAGGCCCAGCACGGGAACATGGAGTTCCTGCTCATCAACCACCCGCTCGACTGCCCGGTCTGCGACAAGGGTGGCGAGTGCCCCCTCCAGAACCAAGCGATGAGCAACGGCCGAGCCACCTCGCGCTTCGAGGACATCAAGCGCACCTACCCCAAGCCGATCAACATCTCCTCGCAGGTCCTCCTCGACCGCGACCGCTGCGTCCTCTGCGCGCGGTGCACCCGCTTCTCCGACCAGATCGCCGGCGACCCCTTCATCGCCCTCGTCGAGCGCGGCGCGCTCCAGCAGGTGGGCATCTACGAAGAGCAGCCCTTCGAGTCCTACTTCTCGGGCAACACCGTCCAGATCTGCCCGGTCGGTGCACTCACCGGCGCTCGCTACCGCTTCCGCAGCCGGCCCTTCGACCTCGTGTCGACGCCGACGACGTGCGAGCACTGCGCGAGTGGTTGTGCCCTCCGCACCGACCACCGCCGCGGCAACGTTCTGCGCCGCATGGCGATCAACGACCCGGCGGTCAACGAGGAGTGGAACTGCGACAAGGGCCGCTGGGCCTTCGCCTCCGCCGACCTCGGCGACCGGATCGGCTTCCCGATGGTGCGCAAGGACGGCGAACTCGTCGTCGCGTCTTGGCCCGAGGCGCTCGACGCCGCGGCGGCCGGACTCCGTGGCGCCAAGTCTGCGGCCGTGCTGACCGGTGGTCGCGTCACCTCCGAAGACGCCTACGCCTACTCGAAGTTTGCGCGAATGATGTTGGGCACCAACGACATCGACTTCCGCGCGCGTCCGCACTCGGCCGAAGAAGCCGACTTCCTCGCCAGCCTCGTCGTCGCGACCGGTCCGTCCGACCAGGGCGGCACCGCGGTCTCCTACGCCGACCTCGAGCGGGCCAAGACCGTGCTGCTCGTCGGCTTCGAGCCCGAGGACGAGTCGCCGATGGTCTTCCTTCGGCTTCGCAAGGCCTTCCGCAAGGCCAAGACGGCTGTGTATGCCGTGTCGCCGGTCGCGACGCGCGGCCTCGCCAAGGTGGGTGGTCGCCTCATCGCGGCGGCCCCCGGCACCGAACCCGAGGTCCTCGAGGCTCTCGGCTCGGGCTCGGAGGAGATCGAGGTCGTCCAGGCGGCCGCCGATGCCCTGCGTGGTGAGGGGGCGATCATCCTCGTGGGTGAGCGTCTGGCCACCGTGCCGGGAGCCCTTTCCGCAGCGGCTCGCCTGTCCTCGGACACCGGTGCTCGCCTGGCGTGGATCCCGCGTCGTGCGGGGGAGCGGGGCGCTCTCGAGGCCGGCGCTCTTCCGGGTTTGCTGCCCGGTGGTCGCCCGGTGACCGACCTCGCCGCTCGCCAACAGGTCGCTGCGGTCTGGGGTGTCGGCGTGGAGGCCATCCCGGAGACGGTGGGTCGCGACGCGGCCGCCATCATCCGTGGCGCTCGCGACGGCTCGATCGACGCGCTTGTCGTCGGTGGCGTGGATCTTGCCGACCTGGGCATCGCCGATGCCGAGGGCGCGCTCGAGAAGCCCTTCGTCGTCTCGCTCGAGATCCGCCCCTCCGCGGTGACCGCTCAGGCCGACGTCATCCTCCCCGTGGCACCCCACGCCGAGAAGGCCGGTTCGTTCGTTGACTGGGAGGGCCGCGTCCGCGAAGTCGGGCTCGCCACCCCGACCAACGCCGTCAGCGACTTCAAGGCGCTCGACATGCTCGCCGACGCGATGGGTGACTTCTTCGGCACCCGCACCGTCGCCGAGGTGCGCGACGAGATGACCGCACTCGGTCCGTGGACCGGAGCTCGCGCAGCGGCCCCGACCGTCGAAGCCGGTGACGTGCCCGAGGTGAGCGAGGGCCTCGTCCTGGCCACCTGGCGTCCACTGCTCGACAAGGGCACCCTCCAGGACGGCGAACCCTTCTTGGCCGGCACCGCGCCCAAGGCGGTCGCCAAGGTCTCGGCGAGCACCGCCGAGCGCCTCGGGGTCAGCGAGGGCGAGACCGTCACGGTGCGTTCGGGCACGACCTCGGTCCGTGTGCCGCTCGCGATCGCCGAGATGGCCGACCTCGTCGTCTGGCTCCCGACCAATTCCGCGGACTGCGATGTGCGGGCCCTGCTCGCCAACGCGCCCGGGACACCCGTCCTCGTCACGAAGGGAGGCGACCAGTGATGGCGGTGAACGCCCTCGCATCGGTGGCGCACGGCATACCTGCGTTGATCGCAGCCGACGTTCGCGACAACCCGATGGCCGACTTCAGCGACACCCCCCTGTGGGTGAGCCTGATCAAGGCCCTCGGCATCTTCGTCTACCTGCTGCTCTCGACCCTCATGGTCATCTGGTTCGAGCGGCGCGTCATCGGTCGGATGCAGCAGCGTCTCGGCCCGAACCGCAACGGTCCCTTCGGCCTGCTCCAGACGCTCGCCGACGGCATGAAGTCGATGCTCAAGGAGGACGTGCGTCCCTCGAAGGCCGACATCTTCACCTTCACACTGGCGCCGCTCATCACGGCAACCTGTGCCTTCGTCGCCTTCTCGATCATCCCGCTCGGTGGCGAGGTCAACATGTTCGGGCACATCACGCCCCTGCAGTTGACCGACACCCCCATCTCGGTGCTGCTCGTGCTCGCCGTGGCCGGTGTCGGGATCTACGGCATCGTCCTGGCCGGCTGGTCCTCCGGGTCGACCTACCCGCTCATCGGTGGCCTGCGCGCGACTGCCCAGATGATCTCCTACGAGATCGCGATGGGTCTCTCGCTCGTGGCCGTCTTCCTCTACGCCGGCTCGATGTCGACCTCGCAGATCGTCGGTGCCCAGGGCGGGCTGTGGTTCGCGATCCCGGCCTTCTTCAGCTTCTTCGTCTATGTCATCACCATGGTCGGCGAGACCAACCGACTGCCCTTCGACCTCGCCGAGGGTGAGGGTGAGATCGTCGGTGGTTACTTCACCGAGTACTCCGGCATGCGTTTCGCGATGTTCTTCCTCGGTGAGTACATCAACATGTTCTCGGTCGCGGCGCTGGCCACGACGATGTTCCTCGGTGGCTGGCAGGCGCCTCCCGGCATCGCGGCGATCAACGACGGCATGTTCAACGAGGGCTGGTGGGGACTGCTCTGGTTCACCATCAAGCTCTGGCTCTTCATGTTCCTCTTCGTGTGGCTGCGTGGCTCGCTCCCGCGGACCCGCTACGACCAGTTCATGCGCTTCGGCTGGAAGTTCCTCATCCCGGCCACGCTCATCTGGGTCGTCGTCGTCGCCCTCTTCCGCGCATCGCGCAATGGGTGGTTCGGTGACTCGGTCGTCACTGTTGGTGGCCTGAGCTTCCCGGTCGTCTCGCTCTTCATCGTCGGTGTCGTCGCGGTCGCGGCGCTCGTCGGCGGTTGGTGGTGGGACAACCGGACGGCGGCCAAGGAGGCGTCGGAGGCGACGCCTCCACCGGCGACGATCGACCCGTTCGCTGGCGGTCACCCCGTCCCGCCGTTGCCGGGCCAGACCCTCGCCGAGCCCTCGTTGCGTCCCACGGCCATCGAGGCCGGCTCCACCGCGTCCAAGGAGGCCATCCGTGGCTGACAAGAAGGACAACTCGTTCCTGTCCGACCTCTTCGCACCCATCGCGGGCTTCGGCGTCACCTTTGCGACCATGTTCCGCAAGGTCGCGACGGCCGAGTACCCCGATGAGAAGGTGCCGACCCAGGCGCGTTTCCACGGGCGACACCAGCTCAACCGTCACCCTGACGGTCTCGAGAAGTGCGTGGGTTGCGAGCTGTGCGCGTGGGCCTGCCCGGCCGACGCCATCCTCGTCGAGGGCGCGTCCAACAACGACGAGACGGGGGAGCGCTACAGCCCCGGCGAGCGCTATGGCCGCGTCTACCAGATCAACTACCTGCGCTGCATCTTCTGCGGCATGTGCATCGAGGCCTGCCCGACGCGTGCCCTGACGATGACCAACGAATACGAGTTGGCCGACAACAACCGCGCCGACCTGATCTTCACCAAGGACCAGTTGCTGGCCCCGCTCCAGCAGGGCATGCTCCAGCCCCCGCACCCCAACGTCGAGGGGCTCTCGGAGAAGGACTACTTCCTCGGCAAGGTCTCGCAGGCCACCGACGCCCAGCGCGAATGGGTCGCCGAGCACAACCCGGAGGGGTCCAAGTGAACGAGGTCATCTCCGGCGGCGAAGCCGTCATGTTCTGGATCCTGGGCCCGCTCGCGGTCTTCGGCGCGCTGGGCCTGATCTTCGCCAAGAAGGCCGTCCACGCGGCGCTCGGCATGGCCCTGACGATGATCATCCTCGGCGTCATCTACATCGCCCAGGGGTCGGAGTTCGTCGGCGTCATCCAGATCTTCGTCTACACCGGCGCCGTGATCATGCTCTTCCTCTTCGTGCTCATGCTCGTCGGGGTCGACTCCTCCGACAGCCTGCTCGAGACGCTCAAGGGCCAGCGACTGGCCACCCTCGTGCTGTCCATCGGCATGGGCGCCCTGCTCGCGGGTGCCGTCGGCTCGGCGGCCTACCCCGCGCCCGTGGGCGTGGCCGCACTCAACGCCGAGAACGGCAACGTCTCCGGCATCGCCCAGCTGGTCTTCGGCCGCTACGTCTGGGTCTTCGAGGTGATCGGCGCACTGCTCGTCGTCTCCGCGATGGCCGCGATGGTGCTCGCCCACCGCGAGCGCCTGGGCAAGCCGCGCAGTCAGAAGGAGTGGAGCAAGCGCCGCATCCTCAAGGGCGAGAACGTCGCGGGCCTCCCGGCTCCGGGTGTCTACGCCCGGCACAACTCGGTCGACACCCCGGCCCTGCTGCCCGACGGCACACCCGCAGAGCTGTCGATCTCGCGCGTGCTCGTCGCGCGTGACCAGGTCGGCGACTACCGTCCACTCGCCCCCAACGACGCCGCCACTGCTGAGGCGCCGTCGGAGATCGAGGAGGGGATCAGCTCATGAGCCTGGTCAACTACATCTACCTCGCCACGATCCTGTTCGTCATCGGCGGAGCCACCGTGCTCACGAGGCGCAACGCGATCATCGTGTTCATGGGCGTCGAGCTCATGCTCAACGCGGCCAACCTGGTGTTCATCACCTTCGCCCGGATGCACGGCAACCTCGACGGGCAGGTGATCGCCCTCTTCGTGATGGCGGTGGCCGCTGCTGAGGTCGTCGTCGGGCTGGCGATCATCATGGCGATCTTCCGTGCCCGCCGGTCGGCTTCGGTCGACGACGCCAACCTGCTGAAGCTGTAAGGAGCCACGGCGTGCAATCTCACGTTCTCTCGCTCGTGACCGAAGGCGGGGCCGCAGCGGCCCACGCCACCGGCTTCACGGCATACGCCTGGCTTCTCGTCGCCCTCCCGGCGATGGGTGCGGCGATCCTCCTCCTCGGCGGCCGCGCGACCAACGGTTTTGGGCCGCTGCTCGCAACCGCGCTCTCGTGGGGCTCCTTCCTCGTCGGGGCGATCGTCTTCCTCACGATGCTCGGCCAGTCGGCCGAGTCGCGGGCCTCGCACATCGAGTTGTGGAACTTCATCCCCGCGGGCCAGTTCCAGCTCAGCGCAGGGCTGCTCGTCGACCAGTTGTCGATGAGTTTCGTCCTGCTCATCACCTTCGTCGGGTCGCTCATCCACGTCTACTCGCTGGGCTACATGGAGCACGACCCCGACAAGCGGCGGTTCTTCGCCTACCTCAACCTCTTCGTCGCCTCGATGCTCCTGCTGGTGCTCGCCGACTCCTACCTCCTGCTCTTCGTGGGCTGGGAGGGCGTGGGTCTGGCGTCCTACCTGCTCATCGGCTTCTGGAACCACAACCCCGCCTACGCGACCGCCGCGAACAAGGCCTTCTTCGTCAACCGCGTCGGTGACATGGGCCTGTCGATCGCGATCATGGCGATGTTCGCGACCTTCGGGCGCGTGGACTTCGCCGGGGTCAACGAGGGCGTCGCCAGCGCGAGCACGGGCACGCTGACCGCGATCGGCCTGCTCCTGCTCTTCGGCGCCTGTGCCAAGTCCGCACAGTTCCCGCTCCAGTCCTGGCTCGGTGACGCGATGGCCGGCCCCACGCCGGTGTCCGCGCTCATCCACGCCGCGACCATGGTCACCGCCGGTGTCTATCTCGTGGTCCGCTCCCACGCGATCTTCGAGGGTGCGCCCAACGCGCAGCTCGCCGTGGCCATCGTCGGTGCGATCACGCTGCTCTACGGAGCGATCGTCGGGTGCGCCAAGGACGACATCAAGAAGGCGCTCGCCGCCTCGACGATGAGCCAGATCGGCTACATGATGCTCGCCGCGGGCCTCGGCCCGGTGGGCTACGCCTTCGCGATCTTCCACCTCCTGACGCACGGCTTCTTCAAGGCCGGGATGTTCCTTGGGGCCGGGTCGGTCATGCACGGCATGCACGATCAGGTCGACATGCGGCGCTTCGGTGGGCTGGGCAAGTTCATGAAGATCACCTGGATCACCTTCGGGATGGGCTGGTTGGCGATCCTCGGCATTCCGCCCTTCGCCGGCTTCTGGTCCAAGGACAAGATCATCGAGACGGCCTTCGCGGCGCCCGGCGCCCGCGGCTGGATCCTCGGCCTGGCCACGTTGATCGGTGCTGGCATCACGGCCTTCTACATGTCGCGCTTGTTCTTCATGACCTTCCAGGGCAAGCAGCGCTGGAGCGACACGGGCAAGGACGCCCAGCACCCGCACGAGTCGCCGCTCACGATGACGGTGCCGATGATCGTGCTCGCCGGTGGGTCCGGTCTGCTCGGTCTGGTGCTCGCGTGGCTGGGCTTCTCGACCTGGCTGCACCCGGTCTTCGGTGGTGAGGAGCACGCCGAGCACACCAACTGGCCGCTCATGGGCATCACGTTGTTGGTCGTGGCCGCTGGTGTCGCCTTGGCCTGGATGCGCTACTGGCGTGATGACGTGCCGGTGCGAGCACCCAAGGGCAACCTGCTCACGCAGGCCGCCCGCGCGGACCTCTACCAGGACGCGATCAACGAGGACCTCTTCATGCGTCCCGGCCAGCGACTCACGCAGGCGCTGCTCTTCACCGACAACCACGGGGTCGACGGCACGGTCGGTGCGGTCGCCGGTGGTGTCGGTGGCCTCTCGGATCGGCTCCGGCGGATCCAGAACGGCTATGCCCGTTCCTATGCCCTGACGATGCTCGCCGGTGTCGTCGCCGTCCTCGGTGCCCTGTGGGTGATGAACTGATGAGCTCCCTGCCCCTGCTCACCTTGATGATGGTGGTGCCCGTCGTGGGTGCCCTCGCCATCGCTGTGTTGCCCAACGCCTCGGCGGCCATGGCCAAGCCGATCGCGCTCGGTGCCTCGCTGGTCACCCTGGTGCTCTCGCTCGTGGCGTGGAGCCAGTGGTCCGCTGGCGGGCCGCAGTTCCAGCTCACCGAGACGCACGCGTGGATCCCGCAATTCGGGGTTTCGTATGCCGTGGGCGTGGATGGCATTGCCCTCTCGTTGGTCATCCTCTCGGCGATTCTCACCCCGATCTGCCTGCTCGCGGCGTGGAACGACCTCGGCGAGGGCGCGGGCGAGAACCCCACCCGGACCAAGACCTACTTCGCGCTCATGCTCTCGCTGCTGGCCTTCATGGTCGGGGTGTTCGCGGCGCGCGACGTCTTCTTGTTCTACGTCTTCTTCGAGGCCATGCTCATCCCGGTCTACTTCCTCATCGGGATGTTCGGCGGGGCGCGTCGCAAGGCTGCGGCGCTGAAGTTCATCCTCTTCTCGCTCCTCGGTGGCCTGATCATGCTCGTGGGCGTCATCGCGTTGTACTTCCACGGCCCCGGTGGCGCCGACGGCTTCCTCATGGACAACCTCATGGGCAAGGTCGGCGGCTCGGTCGAGGCGCAGCGCTGGATGTTCCTCGCCTTCTTCATCGCCTTCGCGATCAAGGCGCCGATGTGGCCGGTCCACACCTGGCTGCCGGATGCTGCCGAGGCGGCCCGGCCGGCGACCTCGGTGCTCTTGGTCGGCGTGCTCGACAAGGTCGGCACCTTCGGCATGATCCGCTACTGCCTGTCCCTCTTCCCCGAGGCCTCGCAGTGGGCGACTCCCGTGGTCATCACGCTGGCGGTCATCTCGGTGATCTACGGCGGCATCCTCGCCATCGGCCAGACCGACCTGATGCGCCTCATCGCCTACACCTCGATCAGCCACTTCGGCTTCATCGTGCTCGGAATCTTCGCGTTCACGTCCACGGCCGGCACCGGGTCGGCGCTCTACATGGTCAACCACGGCTTCGCCACCGCTGGGCTCTTCTTGTTGGCGGGCTTCCTCATCGCCCGCCGCGGCAGCCAGCGGATCCCGGACTTCGGTGGCTGGCAGCGGGTCACTCCGGTGCTCGCGGGGACCTTCCTCATCTCGGGACTGTCGTCGCTGGCGCTGCCGGGCCTGTCGAGTTTCGTCTCGGAGTTCCTTGTGCTCGTGGGCACCTTCCAGGTCAACAAGCCGGCCGCGGTCATCGCGACCGTCGGCATCGTCTTGGCCGCCCTCTACATCCTGCTGACCTACCAGCGGCTCTTCACGGGGCCGAAGCCGACCTTCGCCGAGGGCGTCGCGCCGGCCGACCTGAGCCTGCGGGAGAAGATCGTGGTCGTCCCGATCATCGCCTCCTTCCTCGTGCTCGGGTTCTTCCCCAAGCCGGTCCTCGACCTGGTCAGCCCGACCGTCGAGCAGACCATGTCGATCGTGGGTGTCTCTGATCCGACGCCCACCAATGCCATCGGGAGCGCCAAGTGATGCCCGCTGTCGCCACCTACGTCGGCACCGCCTTCGAGACCGCGAACCTCAACTATGCGGCCCTCTCGCCGATGATCGTCGTGGTCGCCGGAGCCCTCATCGGGGTGCTCGTCGAGGCCTTCGTCGGTCGCCAGTCCCGCACCACGGTCCAAGTCGGTCTTGCGGTCGTCACCATGCTCGCCGCGCTGGCCGCCCTCTTGGTCTGGGCCCGCCCCAACCAGTCGGTGACCGCGGAGCAGTCGATGGCCATCGATGGGCCGGCGCTCTTCATGCAGGCCACCCTCTTGCTCTTCGGCATCCTGGGCATCCTGGCCATGTCGGAGCGCTTCGGCAGCGCGAGTGCGGACGCCTTCACGCCGATGGGTGCTGCCTCACCCGGCTCGCCCCAGGAGGAGGCCGCGACCAAGGTCGGCTATGTCACCTCCGAGGTCTACCCGCTGACCGTCTTTGCGGTCTTCGGCATGATGCTCTTCGTCGCCTCCAACGACCTGATCATGATGTTCGTGGCGCTCGAGATGCTCTCGTTGCCGCTCTACATCCTCACCGGGCTGGCCCGGCGGCGTCGCCTGCTCTCGCAGGAGGCCTCGCTCAAGTACTTCCTCCTCGGCGCCTTCAGCTCGGGCTTCTTCCTCTTCGGTGCGGCCCTGCTCTACGGCGTCGCCGGCTCCTCGGACCTGCGCCTCATCGCTCGCTCCATCACCAGCGGTTCGGTGGACTTCGGTGGGCTGCTGCTCATCGGTGCCTTCTTCACGATCATTGGTCTGCTCTTCAAGGTCGGCGCGGTGCCCTTCCACGCGTGGACCCCGGACGCGTATCAAGGTGCTCCGACGCCGGTCACCGGCTTCATGGCGGCGGCCACCAAGCTCGCGGCCTTCGG
>Ga0209477_1001242_pt1 | contig 15593 bp, 16 predicted proteins | sample KloWWTupernatant_FD_187180 | JGI IMG/M metagenome (GOLD analysis project Ga0209477, IMG submission 187180) | Active sludge microbial communities from Klosterneuburg, Austria, studying microevolution and ecology of nitrifiers - Klosterneuburg... | ecosystem: Engineered > WWTP > Aerobic digester >... | reverse complement strand
GCCGCATGAGCGCGCCGGCATTCGCGTTGGACCCGCGGTTGGCTGCCGACACGCTGGAGGTCGGCGACCTGCAGCTTTCGCGCGTCCTGCTCATGAACGACGCGCGCTATCCCTGGCTGATCCTGGTGCCCCGGCGCGCGGGACTGGTCGAGTTCCTGCAGCTCGATCGCGCCGACTGCGCGGCGCTCGACGCCGAGCTGCGCCTGTGCTCGCTGGCACTGATGGAATTGCACCGGCCCGACAAGCTCAACGTCGCCGCGCTCGGCAACGTGGTGCGCCAGTTCCACGTCCACGTGATCGCGCGCTTCACCACCGACGCAGCGTGGCCGCGGCCGGTCTGGGGCGGCCCGCCGGCGCCGGCCTATGCCGCTGCCGAGGCGGTCGCGCGGGTCAAGGACCTGCGCGCCGCCCTGCGGCTGGTGTGAGCGGCGCCGTTCCCGCTCGGCGGCCTGCTACTTCGACGGCACCTTGCCGCCCTTGGCCTTGATCAGCTCCGAGGAGACGTTGCGCGCCTGCTCGTTGGCGAAGAATTCCACGGTTTGCACCACGTTGGAGGAGGCCCCGATCGGCAGCGGCCAGCTGTTGCGGTCGCCCTTGACCGTGCCCAGCAGTTCGTTGGTCTCGCTGTCGCGGAACTCGATCGTGGCGGCGAAATTGCTCTTGCCGATGAAGCCGACCAGGACGCGCGTGGCGACGTTGCCCGGCTCCCAGATGTCGATGGTCCCCGTGACCACCAGGCTGCGGCCCGGGATCGGCGTGCGCGACACGGTCGTGAAGACGCCGGCCTTGGTCAGCTGTTCGGCGATGGCGTCGGAGAACATGACCCGGCCCTCGGCCATGTTCTGCGCACGCGCGGCCGACTCGACGTCATCCCTGGCCGGTCGCAGGTCGTTGGCGGCGAGGTCGAGCACCACGACCTGGTCGTAGTCGGCGATCTGGCGCCGGGCCTCGGGGGACTCGGATTTCAGCGAGCCGGTCGTGCCGCAGGCGGCGAGGGCGAGGACGCAGGTGGCGGCGGCAAGGCGGAGCAGGCGCATGGCGATCTCCCGTGTTGGGTGCTGGCATCGCGACTATAGCGCGCTGCCGCGGGCGCCATGGCGTTCCCCCGGTCGACCACGCCGCCCACGGGGCGCGGGAAGCGCGCCGCCTCAAGTCCTCGGCAGGGTGACGCCGACCTGGCCCTGGTACTTGCCGCCACGATCCTTGTACGAGGTCTCGCACGGCTCGTCCGACTCCAGGAACAGCATCTGCGCCACGCCTTCGTGGGCGTAGATCCGCGCCGGCAGTGGCGTGGTGTTGGAGAACTCCAGGGTCACGTGCCCTTCCCACTCGGGCTCCAGCGGCGTCACGTTGACGATGATGCCGCAGCGCGCATAGGTGCTCTTGCCCAGGCAGATGGTGAGGACGTTGCGCGGGATGCGGAAGAACTCGACCGTGCGCGCCAGGGCGAAGGAGTTCGGCGGGATGATGCAGACCTCGCCCTTGAAGTCGACGAAGTTGCGCGCGTCGAAATTCTTGGGATCGACGATGGTGGAGTTGATGTTGGTGAAGATCTTGAAATCGTCGGCGCAACGCACGTCGTAGCCGTAGCTCGAGGTGCCGTAACTGATCATCCCGCCGCCGCTGGCGTTGCGCCGCACCTGCCCGGCCTCGAACGGCTCGATCATGCCGTGCTCGCTGGCCATGCGCCGGATCCACTTGTCGGACTTGATGCTCATGCGGTTCAGGTGTCCTGGATGACGATCTTGGGAAACGCCAGGCTCTTGTTCTTCGCGCGCAGCGACAGCCGGCCGGCGGCGTTGCGCGCGATCTCGCGGTAGGCGCGCGCCACGGCCGAGCCCGGGTCGGCCGCCACGGTCGGGTTGCCGCCGTCGCCGTGCTCGCGGATGCGGATGTCGAGTGGCAACGCGCCCAGCAGCGGCACGCCGTACTGCGCGGCCATGCTCGCGCCGCCGCCCGCGCCGAAGATGTGCTCGGCGTGGCCGCATTGCGAGCAGACGTGGATCGCCATGTTCTCGACCACGCCCAGCACCGGCACCTCGACCTTCTCGAACATGCGCAGGGCCTTGCGCGCATCGAGCAGGGCGATGTCCTGCGGCGTGGTCACGATCACCGCGCCCGACACCGGCACGCGCTGGCACAGCGTGAGCTGGATGTCGCCGGTGCCCGGCGGCAGGTCGATGACGAGGTAATCGAGGTCCTCCCATGCGGTTTCGCCCAGCAGCTGCTGCAGGGCCTGCGTGACCATGGGACCGCGCCAGATCATCGGCGTGTCCTCCTCGATCAGGAAACCGATCGACATGGCCTGGATGCCGTGCGCGCGCTTGGGCGTGATGGTGTGGCCGTCGGGCGAATCGGGCCGGCCCGAGATCCCGAGCATGCGCGGGATGCTGGGGCCGTGGATATCGGCGTCGAGCACGCCCACGTTGGCGCCCTCGGCGTGCAGGGCCAGCGCCAGGTTCACCGCCGTGGTGCTCTTGCCCACGCCGCCCTTGCCCGAGGCCACCGCGATGATGTTGCGCGCGTTGGCCAGCGGCGCCAGGTCCTTCTGCACCTTGTGCGCGGCGACCCGCGTGGCGACGCTGACGGTGGCCGCGGACACGCCGGCCTCGTCCGCGAGCGCGCGCTGCACTTCCGCGACCAGGGTCGGCTGCCACGACAGCGCGGGATAACCCAGCACCAGGTCCACGGCCACCTTGTCCCCGTCCACGCCGATGCCGCGCACCGCGCCGGACGAGACCAGGTCGTTGCCGGTGTGCGGATCCTGCACGCGCGCCAGCACCGCGCGCACGCGCTCCTTGAGGACTTCGGACATTGGCGATTCAGGCCGTGGAATTGCGAACCACCATTGTAGCGGACCGGCTGCGCCGCGGTTCCGCGCAGACTCGAATTTCGAAGCGCGTCCGGGACTGCCGGGATCAGGGTGCCGGCGAGTTTGCTTCACTGTCTGAGCCGGCACCCTGATCCCGGCAGGCACGGACCCCCACGATCGCGATCGCCGGGTTTCCAAGCGCAAGCCAGGGCCGATTCCCGCCCGCAAGACAGGACCAAGCCCATGGCATACTTGGGCCCGTCCCGACCTTGGCGCCACGCCCGCGGCCACGGGCCCGCTGCGCACCCGCCAACCACCCGCCGATGACCGCCCCGCGCGACCTGCTCGTCACCTGTGCCCTGCCCTACGCCAACGGGCCGCTGCACCTGGGCCACCTGGTGGGCTACATCCAGGGCGACATCTGGGTGCGCTTCCTGCGCCTCACCGGCCACCAGGCCCACTTCGTCTGTGCCGACGATGCCCACGGCACCCCGATCATGCTCGCGGCCGGGAAGGCGGGCACCACGCCCGAGGCCTTCATCGCCGGGATCCAGGCCGGGCACGAGCGTGACTTCGCCGACTTCGGCGTGCGCTTCGACGCCTACCACAGCACCCACTCGCCCGAGAACCAGCGCCTGGTGGAACTGATCCACTCGCGCCTGCGCGCGGCGGGCCACCTCAGCCAGCGCGCGATCCAGCAGTTCTACGACCCGGTGCGGCAGATGTTCCTGCCCGACCGCTACATCAAGGGCGAGTGCCCGCGCTGCGGCACCGCCGACCAGTACGGCGACAACTGCGAGAATTGCGGCGCGACCTACGCGCCCACCGAGCTCGGCAATCCGCGCTCGATCCTCTCCGGCGCGACCCCGGAACTGCGCGAGTCCGAGCACCACTTCTTCGAACTCGGCCACTTCGCCGACATGCTGCGCGAGTGGCTGCGCGGCGAGGTGGCGCATCCCGGCGTGAAGGCCAAGCTCGCCGAGTGGCTCGACGGCGGCCTGCGCCCCTGGGACATCTCGCGCGACGCGCCGTACTTCGGCTTCCCGATCCCGGGCGCGCCGGGCAAGTTCTTCTACGTCTGGCTCGACGCGCCGATCGGCTACCTGAGCGCGTTCCAGGTCCTGTGCGCGCGCACCGGCATCGACCCCGACCGCTACCTGTATCCCGGCCACCCGACCGAGATGCACCACTTCATCGGCAAGGACATCGTCAACTTCCACGGCCTGTTCTGGCCAGCCGTGCTGCATGGCGCCGGCCTGCGCGTGCCGACGGCGCTGCACGTCAACGGCTACCTCACCGTCGACGGCGCCAAGATGTCGAAGTCGCGCGGCACCTTCATCATGGCCCGCACCTGGCTCGAGCACGGCCTCGATCCCGACGCGCTGCGCTACTACTACGCGGTCAAGTCCTCCGGTGGCGTGGTCGACCTCGACCTCAACCTCGAGGACTTCGTCGCGCGCGTCAACGCCGACCTGGTCGGCAAATTCGTCAACATCGCCAGCCGTTGCGCCGGCTTCATCGGCAAGCGCTTCGGCGGCGTGCTCGCGCCCGGCCTGGCGGATCCGGCGCAGTACGCGCGCTTCGCCGCCGCGCGGAACGAGGTCATGGCGGCCTACGCGGGCGACGACTTCGCCCGCGCCATCCGCCTGGCGATGGCGCTGGCCGACGAGGCGAACCGCTACATCGACGAGCACAAGCCCTGGGTGATCGCCCGGGACGCGGCACGCGACGCCGAACTGCACGCGGTGTGCACGCAGGGAATCAACCTGTTCCGCGTGCTCACGGCGTACCTCAAGCCGGTGATCCCGGCGACCGCGGAGAAATGCGAGCGCTTCCTGCGCGCGCCGCTCGCGAACCTGTCCGCCATCGATGCGCCGTTGCTCGGGCACGCTATCGCCGAGTTCGAGCCCCTGATGACCCGCGTCGACCCCAAGGCCATCGCCGCCATGATCGAAGCCTCGAAGGACTCACTGCAGCCGACGGCCGCAGGCGCTGTGGGGGCGGCTTCAGCCACGACTGGCGCCTCGCCCGCCGTCGCGCCGGTCGCGGCTGAAGCCGCTCCTGCAGGAGCAGGGCCGCGCACAGGAACGAGGGGCGAGGCAGCGGCGACGATCGGCATCGAGGAGTTCGGCAAGGTCGAACTGCGCATCGCGCGCATCGTCGAGGCGGCCGCGGTGCCGGAGGCCGACAAGCTGCTGCGGCTGGTCCTCGACATCGGCGATGGGAAGCGCCAGGTGTTCGCCGGCATCAAGTTCGCCTACGATCCGGCGACGCTGGTCGGGCGCCTGACGGTGATGGTCGCAAACCTCGCGCCGCGCAAGATGCGCTTCGGCGTGTCCGAGGGCATGGTGCTCGCGGCCAGCGACGAGCGTGGCGGCCCGTTCCTGCTCGCCCCCGACGCCGGCGCGGAGCCCGGCATGCGGGTGCGCTGAGCCCTTCCCGGAGCGCAACCGCGCCATGCCAGTCGATGCCGAAGCGATCGACGCGCTGCTTCCCCAGACCCAGTGCGGCCAGTGCGGTTTCGCCGCCTGCCGCCCCTACGCCGAGGCGCTGGCGCGCGGCGAGAGCGACATCAACCGCTGTCCGCCCGGCGGCATCGGCGGCATGCGCGCCCTGGCGCGCCTGCTCGGGCGGCCGGAACGGCCCATCGATCCCGCCTGCGGGGTGGTCAAGCCGCGCGCCGTCGCGGTGGTCGACGAGCCGCTGTGCATCGGCTGCACCAAGTGCATCCAGGCCTGCCCGGTCGATGCGATCGTCGGCGCGCAGGGGCGCATGCATGCCGTGCTCGCCGGGGAGTGCACCGGCTGCGAATTGTGCATCCCGCCCTGCCCGGTCGATTGCATCCGCATGGTGGTGATCGAGCCGGCGCCGCGCGATACCGCGGCGGAACGCGCCTGGCAGCAATGGCTCGCAACGAAGGCGGAACTCGGCCGGCGCCGCCATCGCGAGCGCGCAGCCCGCCTCGAGCGCGCGGAGCGCCGCCGGATCGAGGCGCTGGCGGCGCGGCGGCAGTCCCTGGCGGCCGCGCCGGCCGACGCGGTGGCGTCGGCGCTGGCGCGGGTGCGCGCGCGCCGCGCCGCCGTGCCGGGCAAGGATCCGGGGGCGGGCGCATGAAGCCGGCGCAATGCCTGGAAGTGTTCCGGCGCCTGCGCGAACTGAACCCGCGCCCCACCACCGAGCTCGCGTACGAGTCGCCGTTCGAGCTGCTGGTCGCGGTCATCCTGTCGGCACAGTCCACCGATGCCGGGGTCAACAAGGCGACCCGGCGGCTGTTTCCGCTCGCGCGCACGCCGCAGGCGATGCTGGCGCTGGGCGAGGATGGCCTCAAGCGCCACATCGCCACGATCGGGCTCTACAACGCCAAGGCCAGGCACATCATCGGTACCTGCCGCGCGCTGGTCGAGCGCCATGGCGGCGAGGTGCCGCGCGAGCGCGCGGCGCTGGAAGCGCTCCCCGGCGTCGGGCGCAAGACCGCCAACGTGGTGCTCAACACGGCGTTCGGCGAGCCCACGATCGCCGTCGACACCCACATCTACCGCGTGGCCCGGCGCCTCGGGCTGTCGAAGGGACGCACGCCGCTCGCGGTCGAGCAGGACCTGCTGCGGGTGGTGCCGCCGGAGTTCCGCCAGGACGCGCACCACTGGCTGATCCTGCACGGCCGCTACGTGTGCCAGGCACGCAAGCCGCGCTGCGGGGACTGCGTGCTGCGCGACCTGTGCCCGTACAAGCCGAAGCCGCCAGCGCCCTGAGCGGGCCGCATGCAGCGCCCGGGATCAGCGCTGGAGCGCTTCGCGTTCGATCTGGTCGAGCGTGGCGTGGCGCACGTCGGTGCCGTGCACGATGTAGATCAGGTGCTCCGAGAGGTTGCCGGCGTGGTCGGCCACGCGGTCGACCGCGCGCACCACCGAGAGCATGTCGAGCAGCACCGCGATCTCGCCGGGCTGCTCCGACATCCGCCGCGTCAGCACGTTCGACACCGCGTTGCTCTGGCGGCCCAGCGCGTTGGCCTGCCGGATCACGTCGATCGCCCCTTCCAGCTCGCCGCGCACAAAGGCATTGAGCGCCTCGCGCACCAGGGTGCTGGCGCGCGCGGCCAGGTCCTTGATGTCGCGCAGCCATTCGTCGTCGGCCACGCTGCTGGAGCGGATCGGGGCCGAGAGCCGCGCGATCTTGCGCGCCTTGTCGCCGATGCGCTCGAGGTCAGTGGTCATGCGGGTCACACCCAGCACCATGCGCAGGTCGCCGGCGGCCGGCTGCCGCTTGGCGATCACGCGCGCGCAGTCGTCGTCGATCGAGACTTCGAGCTCGTTGACGCGGGCGTCGTTCTCGATCACGCGCCGCGCAATCTCCTCGCGCCCCTGGGTCAGCGCCTCGATCGCGAGCCGGAACTGCTCGTCGACCGTCATGCCCATGTCCATCACGCGCGAACGCAGCGCGCGCAGGTCGGCGTCGTACTGGGTGGAAAGGTGTTCACTGGTGTTCATGGCGATGCCGGATCCCCGTGTGCTCAGCCGAACCGGCCGGTGATGTAGTCCTCGGTCTGCTTGTGCCTGGGCCGGAAGAACACGTCGTCGGTCCAACCGTACTCGATCAGGTCGCCGAGGTACATGTAGGCGGTGAAGTCCGAGACCCGCGCGGCCTGCTGCATGTTGTGGGTCACGATCAGGATGGTGACCTTGTCCTTGAGCTGGTGGATCAGTTCCTCGATGCTGGCGGTGGCGATCGGGTCCAAGGCCGAGGTCGGCTCGTCGAACAGCAGCATCTCGGGCCGCGAGGCCAGCGCGCGGGCGATGCACAGGCGCTGCTGCTGCCCGCCCGAGAGGTTCATCGCCATCTCGTCGAGGCGGTCCTTGACCTCGTTCCACAGCGCGGCGCCGACCAGCGCCTCCTCGACCGCGTCGATCAGCGCCGAACGTCGGTTCTCGCCGCGGATGCGCAGTCCGTAGGCCACGTTCTCGAAGATCGACTTTGGGAAGGGATTCGGCTTCTGGAACACCATCGCCAGGCGCATCCGCACCTCGATCGGGTCGATGTCGGCGCCGAGCAGGTCGATGTCATCGGGATGGAAGCGGATCTCGCCCTCGTAGCGGTTGCCCGGGTAGAGGTCGTGCATGCGGTTGAAGCAGCGCAGGAAGGTGCTCTTGCCGCAGCCCGAGGGACCGATCAGCGCGGTGACGCGGCGGTCGTAGACCGGCACGCTGATGCGCTTGAGCGCCTGCTTGGACCCGTAGTGGAACGACAGTTCCCGCGCCTCGGCCTTCTTGGCCAGCGTGGTGATGTCCGGGCGCGGCGGCTTGGCTGCCATGTCGATTTCCTTACCAGCTGAGGTTGCGGCGCAGGCGATAGCGCAGCCAGATCGCGATCGCGTTCATCACCAGCGTCATCGCCACCAGCACCAGCGCGGCGGCCGAGGCATTGGCCTGGAACGCGGCCTCGGGGCGGCTGGTCCAGCCGAAGATCTGGATCGGCATCGCGGTGAAGGGCGAGGCCAGCCACTCGAAGGACAGCCACGGGAATGCAGGCTGGACCGGGGCGGGCGGCAGGAAGGCAATGAAGCTCACGGCCCCGATGGTGATGATCGGCGCGGTCTCGCCGATCGCCCGCGACAAGCCGATGATCACCCCGGTGAGGATGCCCGGCAGCGAATACGGCAGCACGTGGTGGCGCACCAGCTGCCAGCGCGTGGCGCCCAGCGCGTAGGCCGCCTCGCGGATGCTGCCGGGAATCGCCCGGATCGCCTCGCGCGTGGCCACGATCACGATCGGCAGGATCAGCAGGGCCAGGGTCAGGCCGGCCGTGCGGATGCTCGCGCCCAGCCCGAGGGTATGGACGAACATGCCCAGCGCAAGCAGGCCATAGACGATGGAGGGCACGCCCGCGAGGTTGTTGATGTTGATCTCGATGATCGCGGTCAGCTTGTTGCGCGCCGCGTACTCCTCGAGGTAGATGCCCGCAGCCACGCCCAGCGGCACCGCCACCAGCGCCGTCACCACCATCACCGCCAGGGTTCCCACCCAGGCCGCGAGGATGCCGGCCTGCTCGGCCTTGCGCGAGGCGAACTGGGTGAAGAACTCCGGGCGCAGGCGCGACCAGCCGTCGAACAGCATGTCGAGGAACAGGGTGATGAAGGTCGCGAAGGCCAGGCCCAGGGCGGCCACGCCCAGCAGCACGAACAGCAGGTCCTTGCGCCGCTGCCTGACGATCAGCGCGCGCATTTCCACCGCCGGCATCGCGCCTGCCATCTCAGTATGCCTCGCGGTAGCGGCGCCGCAGCCAGAACCCGGCGAGGTTGAACAGCAGCGTGAGCAGGAACAGCGTGAGCCCCGCGGCGAAGATCGTCTGGTAGCCGACGCTGCCGTGCGGCAGGTCGCCCTTGGCCACCTGCACGATGTAGGAGGTGATGGTCGCGGCCGGCTGGGTCGGGTCGAGCGTGAGGTTGGGCTGCATGCCCGCGGCCACCGCCACGATCATGGTCTCGCCGATCGCGCGCGAGATGCCGAGGATGTAGGCGGCGGCGATGCCCGAGAAGGCGGCCGGCACCACGACCCGCAGCGCGGTCTGCAGCCGGGTCGCGCCCATGGCATACGAGCCTTCGCGCAGCGCCATCGGCACCGAGCGCATCGCGTCCTCGCTGATCGAGCTGATGTACGGCACGATCATGATCCCCATCACCAGCCCGGCCGAGAGCATGTTGAAGCCCGGCAGGCCGGGGATCAGGTGCCGCAGCGCCGGCGTGAGGAAGTTCAGCGCGAAATAGCCGAACACGATGGTCGGGATCCCGGCGAGCAGTTCCAGCACCGGCTTGGCGAACTCGCGCACGCGCGCCGAGGCGAACTCGGAAAGGTACAGGGCGATCACGGTGCCGAGTGGAATCGCCACCACCAGCGCGATCGCCGAGCTGGTCAGGGTGCCCGCGAGCAGCACCATGATGCCGAAGTGGGGATCGGAGAACAGCGGCGTCCACTGGGTGTCGGTGAGGAAGTCCAGCAGCGGCACCGCGCGGAAGAAGCCGATCGACTCGCGCACCAGGATGAACACGATCCCGAGCGTGGTCAGCACCGCCACCAGCGCGCAGGCCAGCAGCAGCAACTCGATCACGCGCTCGCCGACATGCCGGCGGCCATTGCGCGCCAGTCGACCCGCGGGGACGGCGATTTTGTCGAGGGTGGTGGCCACTGGCATGGGGTCCGGGAAGGCAAGGGCGGCGCCGGCTAGCCTGCGCCGCCCGGATTACACCCGATCGATCAGAGGCTGGCTTCGCGCTCGAGCAGCGACTCGACCGTCACGCCGGTCGCGGGCTGGCCGGCGAAGACGGTGCCGAACTTGCCGTCCACGATGTGCTGCTTGATGGTCGCGTAGGCGCCCTCCGGCAACGGCACGTACCCGGTCTCGTCGGCCATGCGCGCGGCATTGGCGAAGTAGAAGTCGATGAAGCCCTTCACCTCCGGCCGCGCGTAGGCCTGTTCGCTGACGTAGATGAACAGCGGACGCGACAGCGGCTGGTAGCTGCCGCCGATGACGTTCTCGCGCGAGGGCATGACCGCCGGCGCGCCCGCCTGCGGGGCAATCGCCAGCGCCTTGAGCTTGTCCTGGTTCTCGGTGTAGTAGGCGTAGCCGAAGTAGCCGATCGCGTTGGCGTCCTGCGCCACGCCCTGCACCAGCGTGTTGTCGTCCTCCGAGGCAGTGAAATCGCCGCGACTGGACTTGGCCTTGCCGACCACGGCTTCGGTGAAATAGTCGAAGGTGCCGGAATCGGAGCCGGCGCCGTAGAGCGCCAGGGGCGCGTCGGCCCATGCCGGATCGACCTGGTTCCAGCGCATGACCTGGCCCTGCGCGGCGGGCTCCCACATGCGCTTGAGCTGGTCGACGCTGACCTCGGTGAGCGGGTTGGCCGGGTTGACCACCACGGTCAGGGCGTCGAACGCGACCGGCAGTTCGTAGTAGCGGATGCCGGCCTTGGCGCATTCGTCCATCTCGAGCTGCTGGATCGGCCGCGAGGCATTGCTGATGTCGAGCTCGCCGCGGCAGAACTTCTTGAAGCCGCCGCCGGTGCCGGAGACGCCGACGGTGACCCGCGCGCCGCCTGCATGCGCGGCCTGGAACTCCTCCGCGATGGCCTCGGTGATCGGGTACACGGTGCTGGAGCCGTCGATCTGCACCACGCCCGATGGCGTCGGGCTGCTGGCCGGGGCGGCGCCGGTCGCCGGCGCGGCCGGTTCGGGTTTGCCTCCGCAGGCGGCGAGCAGTGCTGCCGCGGCCAGCAAGGAAATGACCGGGATTCGGGTAACGTTCGGGCGCGACATGGGCAGGCTCCGCAGGGTAGCAAGGACAAGTGCCGGGCATTGTGTGACCGGACTATTGCAGTTGGATGACATCCGACGCGGCCGCATGCCACGCTCCCTGCTGCCGGAATGTCATGCAAGTGAAATGTAAATGCCAAACAATTGCCGCTGCAACGTCATTATCCTGACCCTCAAATGAAACCTGCGCCGCTTTTCGCCTTCCTGGTCCTGCTCGCCGCGGCACCTCGCTCGCACGCAGAGGGCTGGAATTTCGCCCCCGGCGGCAACTTCCAGTACGACTGGTACCGACCCCGGGCGGACGTCTATCCCTACGTCGACGCCGACGATTTCCGCCGCGCCCGCATCAGTGCGACGGCGCGGTACGGCGACCGCTGGGAGTTCAAGGCCGAATACGACCTCGAGCCGGGCCAGTGGACCGACGCCTATGCCAAGTACAGCCTGGGCGGCGGCCACTCGCTGCGCATTGGCCAGTTCAAGCAGCCGCTGTTCCTGGAGGAACTGACCAGCGACAAGGTCCTGACCTTCATGGAGCAGGGCCTGCCGGCCACCTTCGCCGTCGCCCGCCGCGCCGGCTTCGAATACGCCTGGGTGAACCCGGACTGGACCCTCACCGGCACCGCCTACGGCAAGAACGTCAACGCCAACGGAAACTCCGACACCCTGGGTTTCGCCGCACGCGGGACCTGGGTGCCGTGGCGCGGCGACGGCGCCTTCGTCCATCTGGGACTGGCTGCGACCGCGGAACAGCCCGACGCCGAGCGCGCCCGGTTCTCCTCGCGTCCGGAAACCGGCATGCGCCAGCGCGCCCTCGTCGACACCGGGCAACTGGGCCAGTCGGAGACCATCGCCCGGATGGGCGTGGAAGGCGCCTGGGTGGATGGTCCGTGGTCCCTCCAGGGCGAGTACACCCGGGTCGACGTCTCGCGCGACGGCACCGGCGACTTCGCCGGCCAGGGCTGGTACCTGAACGCGAGCTGGTTCCCGACCGGCCAGACCCGCGGCTACAAGGGCGGCGTGTTCGATGGTCCGGTGTTCGGCGAATCCGGCCGCAACGCCTGGGAACTGGCGCTGCGGGTAAGCCACCTCGACCTCGACGACGGCAGCGTGCAGGGCGGCGAGCTGACCGACTGGACTGCGGGCATCAACTGGTACGCGAGCAAGCACCTGCGCCTGACCGCGAACTACGTGGTCGCCGACAGCGAGCGACAAGGCGTGGCGGACGACCCGCGCATCCTGCAGTTCCGGGCCCAGTTCACGTTCTGAGCCCGGCGCGGCGCCGCACCGCCTGCGCCCCGGATGCCTCGAAGCGGAACTGGCGCAACGCATCCGGCCGCGGGCATACACCCGCTGCACGGATGCCGGCGTATCCTGCGGCCCGCGCGAGCCTGCCGACGGCGTTGAAAGATTCCCGGCCCGGCCCCGGTCAGTTGCGCCAGGACGAGTCTGAGGCGCGGCGAACGAGGCTTGTTTGCTGCGTTGCGACCGTCCTAACGTAAAGCGCGGAATCGGCGTACCACGCCGGGCGCGTGCACGGGCTGCCGCCCCCGGGCAACTTCCGGTCGACGGCTTCCGTGGCCGGATTCGTTCCACACAACCACTCCCTGGAGATCCGCATGTCGAACAAGATCGTCAATACGCTGTCCCTGGCCATCGGCGCGGCGCTGCTGGGCTCGGTCGGCCTCGCCAACGCGGCCAGCGCCTTCGCCGTCAACGACCTCGGCCAGGGCTACATGCTGGTCGGCGAGGAAAAGCCGGAAGGCAAGTGCGGCGAAGGCAAGTGCGGCGCCGACAAGGGCAAGGAAGGATCGTGCGGCGAGGGTCACGACAAGGGCAAGGAAGGCTCCTGCGGCGAGGAGAAGGGCAAGGAAGGCTCCTGCGGCGGCGCGCACTAAGCGCCAGCGCTGGACCACGCCCCGCGACATGGCCCGGAGATGAACCCGGAACCCTCGATCGCGGGCGCGGGACTTGGCTTCCGGCGGGCCCTGCTGGGCCCGCTGGAGGCCTCCGCGCCTGGTCCGGTCGACTTCTACGAGGTCGCGCCCGAGAACTGGATCGGCGTTGGCGGCCGCAGCGGGCGCCGGTTGCGCGCCTTCACCGAGCGCTATCCCTTCGCGTGCCATGGCCTGTCGCTCTCGCTGGGCGGCCCCGCGCCGCTGGACGAGACCTTCCTGGTCCGCGTGCGCCGTTTCCTCGAAGAGCACGGCATTGCCGCCTACAGCGAACACCTGTCGTACTGCAGCGACGACGCCCATCTCTACGACCTGATGCCGATCCCCTTCACGGCTGAAGCGGTGCGCCATTGTGCGGCGCGCATCCGCAGGACGCAGGAGATCCTCGAGCGCCGCATCGCGGTGGAGAACGTCAGCTACTACACGCCGGTTGGCGCGGAGATGGACGAATTGTCCTTCATCCGCGCTGTGGTCGAGGAAGCCGATTGCAGCCTGCTGCTCGACGTCAACAACATCCACGTCAACAGCATCAACCACGCCTACGACGCCGCCGCTTTCCTCGACGGCTTGCCGCTCGAGCGCGTGGCCTGGATCCATGTCGCCGGGCACTACGACGAGGCGGTGGACCTCAAGATCGACACCCACGGCAGCGCGGTGATCGAGCCGGTGTGGGCACTGCTCGCGCAGGCCTACGGACGCTGCGGACCGGTGCCGACGCTGCTCGAGCGCGATTTCAACTTCCCGCCGATGGCGGAACTGCATGCCGAGATCGAGCGGATCCAGCTGCTGCAAAGGGCGGCGCGCTTGCCGGCGGCGGCGGCGGGATAGGTGGGTCCGGGCGCGCTGATGGTCCGCGGTCGCGCACGAGGTGCGCTCCTGCAGGGCCGCGCGCTGGCCTGCAGGAGCGCACCTCGTGCGCGACCGCGGACTCCCAAGGTCACCGTCGCACCGATCACCGCGCAGCGCGAACCAGAATCGTCCCGATGAACCCATCCGCGCCCTTGCCGCGCTTCAAGCAACTGCAGTACGCCTTCAGCGCGCACCTGCGCGATCCCGCGCGTCACGCGGCGCCGGCCGATCTCGAGGATCGCCGCGTCGGCGTCTACCGCGAGCTGGTCTACAACAATGTCGAAGGCCTGCTGGCCGGGAACTTCCCGGTGATCCGCAGGCTCCTGCCGGACCCGCGCTGGCACGCCCTGGTCCGCGCATTCCTGGCCGACTATCGCGCGCACACGCCGCTGTTCCACGAGATCGGGCGCGAGTTCCACCGCTTCCTCGAACTGCGCTCCGGGCCGGGGAGCGACGATCCCCCGTACCTGGCCGAACTGGCGCACTATGAGTGGGTCGAACTGGCGGTGTCCTTCGATGAGCAGCGCATCGAAGCCATCGCGCACGATCCGGGCGGCGACGTGATCCTCGGTCGTCCGGTGGTCTCGCCGCTGGCCTGGCCGCTCGGCTACCGCTACCCCGTCCACCGGATCCGCCACGACTACCAGCCGGACGCGCCACCGGCGCTGCCCAGCTTCCTGGTGGTGGCGCGCAACCGTGCCGACGAGGTCGCGTTCATGGAAACCACCGCGCTGTCGCTGCGCCTGCTCGAGCAGTTGAAAGCGAATCCCGGCTGGTCGGGTCTGATGGCAGTGACCGCGATTGCCGCCGCGTTCGAGGGGCCCGACAAGGACACCGCGACGGCGGCAGGACTGGACACCCTGCGCGCATTCCGTGCGCGCGATGTCCTGCTCGGCACCCGCATCGACTGACCGGACGGAGGAACGATCATGGCGACATCGACGATCCCGGGCGCGCTCGGCGCCTGGGAGTGGATCACCACGCGCCTGCGTGGCGCCGGCGAGACCATTCCTCGCCTGGTGATGCGAATCGTGATGGGCTGGGAATTCTTCGAGGCGGGCCGGGAGAAGTACCGCGGCGAGAACTGGTTCGCGGGGATCCAGGACCAGTTCCCGTTCCCGTTCAACATCGTGCCAGCGGACCTCAGCTGGACCATCGCGACCTGGTTCGAACTGGTCGGCGGGATCGCGCTGTGGCTGGGCCTGGGCACGCGCTTCTTCGCCTTTTCGCTCCTGTTCCTGACCTTCGTCGCCACCGCGGCCGTGCACTGGCCCGACATGCTCAGCATGTGGAGCGACCTCCTCAAGGGCTACTCGATCAGCGACAAGGGCCATGGCAACTTCAAGCTGCCGCTGTTGTTCGTGGTCATGCTGCTGCCGCTGATCTTCAACGGCGCCGGTCGCCTGTCGCTCGATCACCTGCTGGCCGGCTGGCTGCGCATCGACACCGCCGCGACGCCAGTCTTCGACGCGTATGCATGGAGCCTCGCCGCCGCGGTCCTGGCATTTCCGTTCCTGATGCTGCTGCCCGTGGTCGGGATGGTGCTGGCGGTGCCGGCGGCCGTCGCGATCCAGATCCTGCTCGAGGAGCTGGTGCTGCCGCGGATCCCGCTGCCGCGGATCGCGCTGACGGCGCCCGCGGAGCCGGCCGCTGCGCCACGGGGCTAGCCGTGCTGCGGCG
>Ga0209477_1001239_pt1 | contig 15636 bp, 12 predicted proteins | sample KloWWTupernatant_FD_187180 | JGI IMG/M metagenome (GOLD analysis project Ga0209477, IMG submission 187180) | Active sludge microbial communities from Klosterneuburg, Austria, studying microevolution and ecology of nitrifiers - Klosterneuburg... | ecosystem: Engineered > WWTP > Aerobic digester >... | reverse complement strand
GTCCTGGCTGCGCTCGCTGCGCGCGTCCGGCAGAAAACGGGCGATGGTGTAGCCGGTATCCTCGTTCTGAAAGGTGATCCGCTCGAGGACACCGGCCAGGGTCTTGGGCCCGGTGCTGGACACGGACGTAGTGTAATCGGCACGGGGAAAGGATTTATCCGCAGATTACGCAGATTTCCGCCGATTCTTTTGTGTCAGGAGCCCCGCCAAGAAAAAATCGGCGTGAATCTGCGTAATCTGCGGACAAATCCCGCGGCAGCGAGGAGTTTAGAATCATCTCTACTATGCCGACCTCTTTCGAGCGCGCCTTCGGGCTGCTCCAGCACCGCTTTCCGCATCTCACCCTGCCCGGTCCCTTTCTCGAGTTCATCCGCGCCCAGGAGGAGAACGGCCACACCCTGCGTCGGGTCGCCACCAACGAAAGCCTGCTTGAGTTCCTGACCCGCCTCGAGGCGCCCGCTCACATCATCGATCGCCTGCTCACACCGGAGTCGCGCCTGCGCCCGCGGCTGGACTACGCCGCCTTGCTGCGCCTGACTCCCGACACGCTGTTTGCCTATCTGCTCGACCAGTTCGCCGCCGTCTTCGACCTGCAACAGCTCACCCTGGACAGCGAGACGGTGACCGGCTTCAACGCCCACGGCAGCCCGCACGTCTCGAACGTCGCTCGGAATGCGCTGGCTCTCGCCCGCGGCTTTGATCCCCTCAGCGCCAACGGGACGCTGGAGAAGGAGGCCGTGATCGGCGGGTTGCTTCACGACATGGGCAATCTGCTCGGCCGCAAACTGCACGGCCTGTATGGCGTGTATCTGATGACCCAGCTCTTCACCAACGTCGACGCCGATCCGCAGACGCTGGACAGCTATGTGACCGCGCTCGAAGTCACCCTGTTCCATGAGGTCGAGTTCGGCTCGGAGCATGCCCTGTTCGCCCGGCTGAACCCGGCCACCCTGGCCGTCATCATTGCCGACAAGACCGATGTGAGCTTCCGCCGGGTCAGCGCCAAATCCAACGTGTCCGAGGCCATGCGCGATGCGCATGTGCTGGTCAACCTGCTCGTCGCTGACTCGGCCATCTCGCGCGATGCCGGCCCGTCCGGCCGCTTCAACTGGCGGGTCGACTTCCGGAGCAAGTTCGACCTCGAGCAATTCGACCTGTTCTCAAGCCTGCTCAAGGCCACTGGCCGGGTGCGCTACCCGCAGGAGTGGACGGCCCTCTACGAAGAGAGCAATATCGAGTACCTGTTTGTCTTCCAGTCCACCTTTCTGACGATCTACCTGTCGCGGCTGTATCTCACCCTGCGGGCGGTATTCGCGATGTTCCCCTCGGTGACGGAATTCGTCTTCGTCGTCGACGACGCCGAGCGCAGCGTCAGCCTGACCCGGATCTTCAATCGCTCAACCTATCGCCAGCAGATCCAGACCCTCGGCAAGCTCTTCTACCGCGAGAATTGGCCGAACACGGTCTTGTTTCATGCGGTGGGACGAGATCTTTGATTATTGTGGGCGATATCCCCCGGCGAAGCCGGGGGATATCGCTCACAATAATCAAGTCAGTTGAAAGTCCGAGAACTCGTTGATCGACTCGATCTCGGCCACCCGGTCCTTGGGGATGACCCGCCGGAAGGAGAGCGACTCCTCGTCCCAGCGGACGAGCAGGTCGCGCGCGCGGTGGCTGTTGGTCAACTCATAGTGGCGCTTGAGCAGGCTCTTGACCAGCCGTTTCATGCCCGGATGGGTGAGCCGGTCGACGTCAACCAGTTCGGTGTTGCAGCGGTTGACAAAGGTCCCGTCGGGGTCATAGACAAAGGCCATCCCGCCGGTCATGCCGGCCGCGAAGTTGCGCCCGGTCAGGCCCATCACCACGACGACGCCGCCGGTCATGTACTCGCAGCCGTTGTCGCTAACACCCTCGACCACCCCGCACGCGCCCGAGTTGCGGACCGCGAAGCGCTCGCCGGCCGCGCCCGCCGCGAACAGGGCCCCGCCCGTGGCCCCATACAGGGCGGTGTTGCCCAGGATGTGGTTGCCGCTCCAGTCGTAGCTGACCTCGGGAAAGGGCCGGATCGAAATCTCGCCGCCGCGCATGCCCTTGCCCACGTAGTCGTTGGCCGAGCCGACCAGGTGCAGGCGCATGCCGTTGGTGGTGAACGCGCCGAAGCTCTGGCCCGCATAACCGCGGAAGTTGATCTCAATCGCGCCGGCCGGCAGCTCGGTGTCGCGGTATTTCCTGGTGATCTCGCCGCTCAGCCGGGCCCCGATCGCCCGATCCTGGTTGCGAATGGTGTAGTGCAGCCGGACGCCCCAGGCCTCGTTGACCGCTTCGCGGGCGTCGCGGACGATCACCTCGTTCAGCCCGGTCTTGGACACCGCCGCGGGGGCGACGATCAGATGCCGGCGCGAGCGCCCATCGGTGTAGGTCTGGGCCCGCAAGCCGGTCAGATCGAGCAGGCGCATGACGTCGGTCAGTCGCGCGGATGTGGGCGATTCGCCGGCCAGGTTGCGCCCCACCAGCAGATCGCTCCGCCCGATGATCTCGTCGATCGAGCGATAGCCCAGGCGAGCCAGATGCTCGCGCACATCCTGAGCGACATACAGCAGGTAGGCCATGACGTGCTCGGGCTTGCCCTCGAACTTGGCCCGCAACTCGGGTTTCTGCGTTGCGACCCCGACCGGGCAGGTGTTGAGGTGGCATACCCGGGCCATGATGCAGCCCTCGGCGATGAGCGGGGCCGTGCCAAACGAAAATTCATCGGCGCCCAGCAGCGCGCCGATGACGACATCCCGGCCGGTCTTCATCCCGCCATCGGCCCGCACCCGGATGCGCCCGCGCAGGTTGTTGGCCAGCAGGGTCTGATGGGTCTCGGCCAGGCCGAGCTCCCAGGGCATGCCCGCATTCTTGATCGAGCTTAGGGGCGAGGCGCCCGTGCCGCCGCTCGCGCCCGAGATCAGCACAATGTCGGCCTGGGCCTTGGCGACGCCCGCCGCAATCGTGCCCACCCCCGCCTGGGCGACCAGCTTGACGCTCACCTTGGCCTCGGGGTTGATCTGCTTGAGGTCGTAGATGAGCTGCGACAGATCCTCGATGCTGTAGATGTCGTGATGGGGCGGGGGCGAGATCAGGGCCACGCCCGGCACGGTGTGGCGCACCCGGGCGATCAGGTCGGTGACCTTGTGGCCGGGGATCTGCCCGCCCTCGCCGGGCTTGCTGCCCTGGGCCATCTTGATCTGCAGCTCGGCCGCGCTCATGAGATAGGCCGGGGTCACGCCAAAGCGCCCGCTCGCGATCTGCTTGATCCCGCTGTTGCCCTCTTCCAGAAAGCGGCGGTCTTCCTCGCCGCCCTCGCCGCTGTTGCTCAGCCCGCCCAGGCGGGTCATGGCGATGGCCAGGTTCTCGTGGGCCTCAGGCGACAGCGCGCCAAGCGACATCGCCGCGGTCGAGAAGCGCCGCACGATCTCGGCCAACGGTTCAACATCATCTATCGAGATGGATGCCCGGTCGCTGTTAAAGTCGACCAGGTCGCGCGGCTCGCCCGGCTGCTCGGGCGCGTGAAAGGGCGCCGCGAATTCCTTGTAGAGCGCGAAGCCCTCGCCAAAGCGGCCGTTAACCTTGTAGGCCGGCACGCGGGCATGGGCAATTCCGGTCACAATCTCTCGCTCGCCCTCGTACTCGATCAAGCCCGGGATCCGGACCGCCTTCTGCAGCGCGTGCACCGCCCGCTGTGAGTAGCCGTGATACTCGCCGCCGGCCCGCTCCTTGTAGTAGCCGGGGTGCTCAAGCTTGATCGGCGCGCTCGACTCGCCAAAGGCGGCGTGATGCCAGTGCAGCGAGACCTTCTCGATCTCGTCGTAGCCGATCCCGCCGATCCGCGAGGGCGCCCCCGTGAAGCATTCGGCGACCAGGCCCGCCGAAAGTCCGACCGCCTCGAAGATCTGCGCGCCATGGTAGCTGTCGACGGTGGCGATGCCCATCTTCGACATGATCTTGAGCAGGCCCTTCTCGGCCGCCTTGATGTAATTGCGCACGACCTGCTCTTCGGTCGTGGTCTTGTCGCGGATCTTGCCGCGCTGGACGGCTTCGCGGGCGGTGTCGAGGGCGAGATACGGGTTGACGGCGCTTGCCCCAAACCCGATCAGGGTGGCGAAGTGATGGGTCTCGCGCGCCTCGCCCGTCTCCGAGATCAGGCTGGCCTGGCCGCGCAGCCCGGTCCGGATGAGGTGGTGATGGGCCGCGCCGACCGCGAGCAGGGCCGGGATCACCGTGCGTTGCGGGCCGACCTTGCGATCGCTCAGGATGATCAGGCTGGCCCCCAGGCGGGCGGCCCGCTCAACCTCATCGCACAGGCGCTTGACGGCCCGGCGCAACGCGCCGCCCTCTTCGGGATGCGCGCTGAAGGTGGCGTCGATGACGGCGCTCTGAAAAGCCGAGTCCTCGACGTGGGTGAGGGCCTTGAGATCCTCGTTCCACAGGATCGGGCTTTCGACCCGCACCAGGCGGGCGGCGGTCTCGCTCTCGTCCAGCAGATTCACCCGCGCGCCGAGCTGCATGCGCAGGCTCATGACCTGGTCTTCGCGCAGGTGGTCGATGGGCGGGTTGGTGACCTCGGCAAAGCGCTGCTTGAAGAAGCTGAAGAGCGGGCGCGGCTTGGGCGACAGGACCGATTGGGGCGTGTCGTCGCCCATCGAGCCGACCGGCTCGGTAGCATCTTCATACATGGTCTTGACGACCATGGTGATTTCCTCGCTCGTCCAGCCCATGGCCGCCTGGCGGCTGAGCAGGGTCTCGCTGTTGATGGCCGGCTGCTCGGTCCGCAGGTTGGCGATTTCCTCGAGGCGCACCCGGTTGCGCTGGGCCCACTCGCGATACGGCTTGCGGGTGGACAGCATCTTGAGGATCTCATCGTTCTGCCACAGCTTGCGGTTGGCCAGATCGGCGCAGATCATCCGCCCAGGCCGCAGCTTGCGGGTGACGACGATCTTCTCGGGGTCGACGTCATAGGCCCCGATCTCGCTCCCGGCGTAGACCATCTCGTCGGTGGTCAGCATGTAGCGGGCGGGCCGCAGGCCGTTCCGGTCAATCTGCATCCCAACCAGCGCCCCGTCGGTAAAGACCATGCAGGCCGGCCCGTCCCACGGCTCCATCAGGGCCGAGTGAAAGCGGAAGAAGCCCTTGGCCGCCGGCGACAGGTCGGGGTCCTTCTCCCAGGCCTGCGGCATCATCATCTTCATCGCGTGGCGCAGGTCGCGGCCGCCCAGGTTGAGCAGCTCGAGGGTGTTGTCGAATTTGCCGCTGTCGCTGCTGGTCTCGTCGACGATCGGGCGAAGCGCGTCGATTTCGCCCCCCCAGACCGGCGACTGGAGCATCGGCTCGCGGGCGCGCATCCAGGTCGAGTTGCCGTCGACAGTGTTGATCTCGCCGTTGTGGCACATGAACCGAAACGGTTGGGCGCGCTCCCAGGTCGGAAACGTGTTGGTCGAATAGCGCTGGTGGAAGAGAATCAAATTGACTTTGTAGTCAACGTCATTCAGGTCAAGATAGAAGCCGCGCAGGTGGATCGACGAGACGAGGGCCTTGTAGACGATCGTGCGGCAGGAGAGCGAGGCGATGTAGAAGCCGTGCAGGCCGTGCCGGGCAGCCTCGTTCTCGATGCTGCGGCGGACCAGATACAGATGCTGGTCAAACTCGAGATCAGTGGCGAAGCGGCGCGGGCGCTCGATGAGCACCTGCTGGATATCGGGCTTCATCTCCAGGGCCCGCTTGCCAAGCACATTCGGCTCATGGGTGACCGTGCGCCACATCAGGATGGGGAGTTCGCGCCTGGCGAGCTCGGCGGTGATGATCTCGCGGGCGCGGGCGTTGGCATCCGGGTCGCGGGGCAGAAAGAGCATGCCCACGGCCAGGTCGCCGGGCCGCTGGGCGCGCCGGCCCACCCGTTCAAGTTCGCGGTTGAGCAGGGTGTGGGGGATGGAGGTCAGCACGCCGGCGCCGTCGCCGGATTTGCCATCGGCGTCGAAAGCGCCGCGATGGGCGAGGCGCTCCAGACAGCGCAGGCCGTCGTCGAGGGTCTTGCGCGTGGCGCGGGCGGTCAGATCGACCAGAAAGCCGATCCCGCAAGCGTCATGCTCAAAGCGCGCGTCGTAGAGCGGGGCCTCCGTTGGGAAGGCCTCGGACATCGGACGCTGGCTGCCATCGCTATTCATCCCTGTCTCCTGTCCGCCGGGTTGGGGCGGAAACAAAACGCGGGAACAGGCTCCGGCCCGCTCCCGCGTTCGATTGTTCAGGGTTGAGCGGTCCTCATGGATTCGCTCATCGCCATCGACAGCGCCAGGGCGCGCACGGAGTCGGCGCGCATGCGCCGATTGTCCCGCTGCGCTCAATGGCCGCATCATGGCGTCCAACCCGCCCGCAACACTCCGGGCCGGTGAGAAAGAGTATGAATTGTCCGCAGAAACGCCGGGATGTCAAGCGGCAGGAGATTGTCTATTTCTCCGGAAGCGATACCCCCGCCCCGGCGTACACCGGGGCGGGGGTATCGCTTCCTAGAAACTGATTACAGATTCGCTCTGATGTAAAATCGACATCATGGTTCGCACCCAGATACAACTCCCCGACGATGTCTATCAGCACGCCAAGCGGCTGGCCGAGGCGCGCGAGATCTCCATGACCGAATTGGTCCGGCGGGGGCTCGAGCTCATCCTTAGTCAATATCCACCGCCCGAGGAAATTCATCCGGTATGGCATCTGCCTGCGCCACGCCATCTCGGCTGGCGGGGTTTAAGCGATGCCGAGATCAAGGATATTGCCCAGACCTCCGAGGCCGAGGAAGCGCTATTGCGGAAGGGTCGATGACATGCTTAGCATTGACACCAACATCCTGTTCTACGCGCTCAATGCCGATACGCCGCAGCATGTCCGAGCGCTGAAGTTCCTCGAATCGCTTCAAACAAACGAGAACGTCGCCCTCTCCGAACTGATGTTGGCCGAGCTGTATCGACTGCTGCGAAATCCGATAGTTGTCGCCCAACCGTTGGATGCGCGCGGCGCCGCCGATGTCATCCAACAGTTTAGGCGCCACCCGCGCTGGCGCGTGCTTGGCTTTCCCCCAGACAGCCGGGCCCTGCACGATCGACTTTGGGCAATTGCCGCAAAGCGCGATTTCGCCTATCGCCGGCTCTACGACGCGCGGATGGCGCTGGTGTTGCTCCAGCACGGTATCAGCGAATTCGCCACTGTGAATACCAAGGACTTCGCCGGCCTGGGCTTTGAACGAGTGTGGAATCCGCTGGGATGAAGCCCCTACCCCCGTCTTCGCGCATGCGGGGCGATCGACTCGCGCGCGCGCCGGGCCTGCAGCCGGGCGGACACCAACTCCTCGGCGTCGTATTTCGGCAGGTCGAGCAAAAGATTGTCTGAAACCGTTATACCCTCGGCCTGAAGACGCTCGCGCTGGGTCTCGGGGCCATAGGCATTCGAGATTCGGCCCTGGGCGTTGACGACCCGCCACCACGGCACATCGTGGTCTGATCCGGCCAACGATCGCAACGCATAACCCACCATTCGTTGCAGGCCGGGCCTTCCCATCTGGCGAGCCACCCCGCTGTAGCTCATGACCTGGCCCTCGGGGATCAGCCTGACCACTTCGTAAACTTCCGAATAGCGCGCGCCGGCGTCACCGGACGCAGGAACAGAAACACGCTTTTTCATCCCAAAAGTGTAGAGGCTTTCCCAAAAATGAGCGGCGAGACCATGCTCCTCGCGCGAAGCGCGGGGAGCATGGTCTCGCCAGACATCTGAGGACGGCTTCTGGTCCAGATCAGTCGTTTGACATTTATCGCCTGCGGCGACACAATCTCAACATGAACTTCGTCGCGCTCGCGGGCGGTGTTGGCGGCGCCAAGATGGCCGATGGCCTGGCCCGCAGCGTCGGACCCGAACACCTGACCGTCATCGTCAACACCGGCGACGATTTTGAGCTGTATGGCTTGAAGCTCTCGCCTGATCTGGATACGGTCATGTATACCCTCGCCGGCATCGCCAACAACGAGTCAGGCTGGGGGATCGCCGGCGACACATGGACCAATTACGGCATGCTCGAGGGCTATGGCGCCAACCCGTGGTTTCGCCTCGGCGACCGCGACCTCGCCACCCACATGCTGCGCACCCAGGCCTTGCGCGCCGGGGATACCCTCACCCAGATCACCGAGGCGCTTTCAAAGGCGCTCGGAGTCGGGCCGCGGGTGCTGCCGATGAGCGATGACCGCGTCCGGACCGTCGTCGACACCGATTCGGGAACGCTCGCCTTCCAGGAGTACTTTGTTCGTTTGCGCTGGCAGCCCAAGGTGACCGGGGTGCGCTTCGAGGGTGTGGAACGGGCTGAGGCTACCCTGCCCGTCCTGCGCGCGCTGGAAGTCGCCGACCTCATTGTGCTTTGCCCGTCGAACCCATATCTCAGCGTCGATCCGATCCTGCTCACCCGCGGCGTGCGCGACGCGATGATGAACGCCTCGGCCCCCATCATCGCGGTATCACCCATCGTCGGCGGTGAGGCGATCAAGGGTCCGGCCGCAAAGATGATGCGCGAGCTCGGGCAGGAGCCGTCCGCGGCGACCGTCGCCCGGCACTACGCCGAGTTTATCAACGGCTTTGTCCTGGATGTCCAGGACGCCAAATACGAGGCCGAGATTCAGGCCATGGGCCTGGGTGTGTTGGTCACCAACACGATCATGAAGGACATGGACGACCGGGCCCGCTTGGGCTGCGAGATCGTCAATTTTGCCGACGAGCTGCGCCCGGAAAAGCTCGGCGGCTGCCGGACCGCGTGATCGATTCGTGGGCCCGCTGGTCGCGGTCATTCCGGTCAAGCACCTGGCCCGCGCCAAAACGCGGTTGGCCGGGACGCTGAGCCTGGATGCCCGGGCCGCGCTGATGCGCGACACGCTCGAGCGCGCGGTGCGCGCCTTGCAGACTTCCGAAGCGGTTGCGCGCATCATCATCATCACCCGCGACCCGGTGGTCGCCGGCTGGGCGGCTGGATGGGGTGTAGACGTTTTGCGTGAGCGGCAAACCGGGCTGAATGGCGCATTGCGCGAGGCGCGCGAGGCCTTGAATGGGGCCGGGGCGCTGCTGATCGTGCCCGGCGACATCGGGTTGCTCGCCGGCAACGATGTGGCCGCCATCATTGCCCTGGCCGGGCGCCCGCCCGCTGTCGTCATCGCCCCCGACCGCCACGAGCGCGGCACCAACGCTCTGCTTCTGGCCCCGCCCGACGCGATCGACGTGGCGTTTGGGCCCGGCAGCGCCCCGCGGCATGCCGCCCTCGCCCGCGCGGCGGGGATCGAGCCAGCCTGGTACCGCTCAAAGAGCATCGGCCTGGACGTCGACGACGCTGAAGATTTTGCGTTATATGCTGGCGCAGGCGCGCAAGTGACGCAAAGGGATAGCCCCGACTCCGCCGAGGCTATCCCTTTGCGTCACTTGCAACCGGCAGGCTGAACCAGAACGCGCTGCCCTCGCCGGGTCGGCTCTCGACACCAATCCGCCCGCCCATCGCCTCGACCCACTGCCGGGCAATGGCCAGGCCCAGCCCGCTCCCGCCCTTCTCGCGCGCCCGCGACTTCTCGCCGCGCCAGAAGCGGTCAAATACCCGCGGCAGGTCCTCCGCCGCGATCCCGGGCCCGCTGTCGCGCACGGTGACACGGACGCCGTCCGGGTTGCCGGTTACCGCGACCGAAACCCGCCCGCCCGACGGCGTGTAGCGCAGGGCATTCGACAGGAGATTATTGATTACTTGCGTTGTGCGATCGGGATCAAGCGGGACCAGCGGCAGCCCCTCGGCGATTTCGGCATCGAGGGCGATCGCCTTTGCGGCGGCCATCTCGGCGTGCCGCTGCGCGGCGCCCTCGACCAGCGGCCCAAGCGGCCGGGTTGTGGTGTTGAGCGCGAGCTGGCCGGCCTCGGCCAGCGACAACTCGCGCAGATCGGTGACCAGCCGGCTGAGCATGGCGGTCTCGGCATGCACCGTTTCGATCTCATTCAGATCAAGCGGATACACCCCGTCGAGGATGGCCTGCAGGTTGCCCTGGATGACCGTGAGCGGGGTGCGTAGTTCGTGGGCGATATCGGCAACCATGTTGCGCCGCAGGGTTTCGGCCGCCCGGCGCTGGGCGTCGGCCTGCTGCAGGTTCACCGTCATCTCGTTGAAGGCGGCGGCCACGTTGGCCACCTCCTCGCTGCCCTGCTCCTTGACCCGCTCGCTTAAGTGCCCGACCGCCACCCGCCGCGCGGCGGTGGCCAGCTCGCCCAGCGGCCGGCTGATCCCCCGCGCGATGACCAGTCCGGCCAGCCCTCCTGCCAGGACCGCGAGGGCGGTCGCCTGAATCAGGACCTGGTTGATCTCCGAAAGGAACAGGGCCGCCGCGGCGCTGAACTGGAGGGTGGAGGGCATGAGCACGGCGGCCAGCCCGACCGTCCGGCCCTCGACAACGATGGGCACACTGATGTCGCGCTCGGCCGCCGACAGCGCCGCGCCGGCCCGGCTGGCGGGCGAGACGATCCGGCCCTCGGCATCCGCAACGATGATCTCGCCACCCCCGCGGCCCTGCCCCGCGCCAAAACCCGGCCCGCGCCCGCGGGCGACCACAAGCGATTCATCCAGCCCCGCCCAACTCCCGTGCAGGGCGTAGTACTCCGGCAGCGTCTCCTGCAGGCCAAACTCCACGATCCGGCTCTGGCCGAGATAGCGCTGAAACTGGGCCCCGAGGCCGCGGTTGGCGAAGACCGCGACCATCCCCGCGCCCAGGACGGCCATCAGGGCAAAGGCCAGGGTGAGCCGTACCCACAGGCGGTTCACTCGCGCAGCCCCCAGCGGTAGCCCACCCCATACACGGTCAGGATGTAAACCGGATGGGTCGGGTCGCATTCGATCTTCTTGCGCAGATTCTTGATGTGGCTGTCCAGCGTGCGCTCTCCACCTGCGTAGTCATAGCCCAGCGCGCGCTCGATCAGTTCGGCCCGCGAATAGGCATGGGCGGGCTGCTCCATGAAGGCCTTGAGCAGCTCGAATTCGGTCGGGGTCACTTCAACGGACCGTTCGTTCAGCATCAGGGTGTGCCCATCCAGGTCGAGGGCCAACTCGCCCGAGCGCAGCACCTTCGACGGCGAGGATATCGATCCCACCCGGCGCAATACCGCCCGCACCCGGGCCACCACCTCGCGCGGGTTGAAGGGTTTGGGGATGTAGTCGTCGGCCCCCAACTCCAGTCCGACGATGCGGTCGGTATCCTCGACCCGGGCGGTCAACATGATGATCGGCAGGTCCTTGAGCGCCTCATCCCGCCGCACGATCCGGGTGATCTCCCAGCCATCCCGGTCGGGGAGCATCAGGTCGAGGACGACCAGGTCGGGCTTCTCCGAGCGGATGAGGTGCAGCGCATCCTCGCCGTTGGCGGCGGTCAGGACTGTGAAGCCCGACTTCTCGAGATAGGTCCGAACGAGCCGCGCAATCTGCGCATCATCGTCGACGACCAGAATCCGTTGTGCCATGTCACTTTCCCTGCAGGCGTGTCACCGCGTCGCGCACTTGCGTCACTTCGGTCAGCTTGCCCGCGCTGATCAGGTCCTTGAGCACGGTGTCGACCCCAACATCGGCGGGCAGCCCCAACGCCTCGAGTATCGCACCCAGCGGCACCCCGGTCTGCTCGCTGACCTGGCGCAGGGTCATGCTGCCCTTGATCTGATCGACGGTCAGGGTCACGCCGGGCGGCAGCGCCGTAGGCGTCGGACGCAGGCCGTCGTCGCTGGCGTGCGTGGCGCTGAGCGCGCCGGTGCCGGTGATGCGCACGGTCGGCTGGATGGCTGGCGCCACCGGCGCTGGCGCCACCGGCGCTGGCGCGACGGGGGTTGGCGCGACGGCGGTCGGGGCCGCCTGCACCGGCGCAGGCGCTACTGCGCCGCGGGCGGTCAATGCATCGCGCAACGTTGATGTCTCAAACCCCGGGACGATCTTCTCGAGGTCCTTCAGGGCCGCGGTCTCGGGCACGTCGGCGGGGATCTTCATCAGGTCATACAGCTCGGGCTTCGAGATCTTGATCCCGGTCATGACGTCGGTCAACGTCATCCAGCCCTTGAGATCGGCGGCTGTCATGTTTGCGGTGTTGACCGCGCTGCGGCCGGTCACCGACCACAGGCCAAGCAGCTGCGAGCCAAACACGGTTCCAAGGAGCACGAACACAAAGAGAAGCGGGACGAAGACGGGATTGACACGCATGATGTGTTCTCCTTATTTCCCGGAGACCGGAAGCTGGGCCTTGGCCGGGCGCTTGAAGATCTTGAGGATCGGGTCGATCCAGGTCGGATGGAGCTTCAACTCGAGCGAGCCATGCCGCGGGCAGGCGTCGACGCAGGCCATGCAGCCGATGCAGTTGCTGCTGACCACGTTGGCGGTGGCAACATGGAGCTTGACCGGGCAGGGGATCTCGCATACCGCGCAGCCCTTGCAGGATGGCCCGTCGCGCCGGATGCGCAGGAGGCTGAATCGGCCCAGGACGCTGATGGCGCCGCCGAGCGGGCAGGCATACCGGCAGAAACCGCGCTCGACAAAGAGGGTCGCGCCCAGCACCCCGAGGGTAACGACATAGGCCGGCCAGCTTACGATCCAGTCAAATTCATACAGCCAATCCAATCCAAACAGGGTGCGGTATGGGTCAAAGTCGGCAAACCACAGTTTGACCGTCAGCGCAGTCTGAAACAGAATCAGCCCAAGGGTGACGAAGCGCCCATAGCGCAACACGCGGTCGAGCTTCTCGGGCACGTGGATCTCGGGGATCTTCAAGCGGCGGCGAATGGCGGAGAGCAGGTCCTGGGTCGCGCCAAAGGGGCACACCCAGCCGCAGAAGGCGCCGCCGGCGATGAGGGTGCCCACCACGACGGCGAAGAGCAGAATCAGATTCGAAGCGTGGGTCTTGGCGATGAACTGCCCACCGCTGACGATCCACTTCTGGAGCGTTTCGATCCCACCAAACGGGCACAGCGCGTCGATCGAGGCGGTGGCGCCGTCATCGGTGGCCAGGTGGTGGGCGACGCTGCTGCCGAGGATGAATGCGGCAAAGGCAGCCTGGCTCAGGTGCCGCGCGCGCTGGGTCCAAACCATTCGCCGGCGGCGGGTCGCGGCGGGGGTCTTGTTGGTGAAGTCGAGATTGAGTTTCTTCAGGGTGGTTTGCGGGTTCATCGGGTTCCTCACTGTGGGGATTTTTCGAAATCGATGTGCCCCGGCGGAGCCGGGGCACATCGATTTCGAAGAGATCTACCTGGCTCCCATGAGATTAGCGAAGCGCTATGGAGAACCTGTGGAGGAGAGGTGGTGGAGAGGTTAGATCCACACGCGAACACCCTAAAGGTTGGCCCTTGTACGCGTCGACCCACTTCGACCCGCTGCGGGCCAACCTTTAAGGTGTTCGCCCAGCATCACGAAAAACACGGAAGCGCTCGCAGTGGATGCACTGCGAGCGCCTCGGTGGAATCCGCAGATTCCGTGTCTTCCGTGATCGGCTTACCGACCCATCCTCGGTCCGCGCTGCATTCCGCGACCACCGGCCGGCGCCTGCTGGCGGCCGCCTTCCGGCATCTGATCGCATTCACCATCGCCGTCCTTGTCGACGAAGGCGCTGCCTGGGACGCCGTTGCCCGGGCCATTGGCCGTCCAGGGCTCGCTCAACTTCGGGGTGATCGTCGCCCGCATCTGGGCCAGCATCGTGTCGGCCTGTTCGCGGGTGAGCCGTCCGGCCGTCACCTGGGTGTCGAGCTGCGCCTTGCGCGGGGCCAGCATGGCATCGACGATGGCGCTCGGCGCAACCTTCTTCGCCTCGGCAACGGCGGCAATGGTCTTGCCAGTCTTCAGTTCGGCCGTCAGGTCAGCAACCGTCATGCCGAGCTTGTCGGCCGCCGCGCTGACCATCGAGACCTGCGATCCGCCCCAGCCGCCCATCCCGTAGCCCTGCTCGGCCATCCGGCCACCGCGCTGGCCATTGGCTGGCGCGCTCTGCATCTGGCCGCGCCCGTAGGCGGGCGCGCCAGTCGGGGGTGTGCCACGCATCGGGCCGCGACCGGGGACAGGCGTCTGGCTCGGCCCGGGGGTCTGGGCGGAAGCGATGCTCGCGAACGTGAGTCCCGCCACCAGGGCTGAACCTACTACGACACTCGAGATCTTGATCCACTTCGTATTCATGTTTTTGTTGTTCTCCTTATGCAATCAGTTGCGATTTTGAAGTCCCACCAGAACTATTTCCGGAGGGGCTTTGTTTCAGTGGCTCATTCATAGCGCCGTGAGATGGAGAAGTTGTGGAGACGGGCTGGAGGTTGTGAAAACTTGGCGACGTGTCACCCTGAGCCGGGCCACAGGGCTCCGGCCGACGCACGCGGAGCGGCCCGGCGAAGGGTCTCTCCTTCGGCAGGCTAGAGCCCGCCCGGCCAACGTAGAGATGCTTCGCGCGCCGCGACGCAAAGGCGTGCCCCGGTTCTGTGGGCACGCTCAGCATGACAAGTGCGCCATAATCGACCCACCATGCCCATGGAACCCTTCAAGCTCGAACGCTACTACGCAAAATACGAGTTCAGCGCCCGCTACATGCTCTCGTCCAGCGACTGCGAATCACGCCCGATCGGCGAGATCCTCGCCTTCGAACCGGGGGCGGCCGAGCGCCTGCAGCAGGTTTGGCTGGGCTACACCGAGGTACCCGGCGCGCCCGAGCTGCGCGAGGCCATCGGCGCGCTCTACACGGCCACGACGCCCGGGCAGATTCACGTGCACACCGGGGCCGAGGAGGCGATCTACACGTTCTTCAACGCCCTGGTCGGGCCAGGCGATCACGTCATCGTCCAGACCCCGTGTTACCAGGCGGCCCTCAGCATCCCGCGCGCGCTGGGCTGCGCCATCAGCGCGTGGCCGGGTCGCGAGGTGGACGGTTGGATGCCTGACCTGGACGCGCTGGCCGGCCTGATTCAGCCGAACACGAAGGCCCTCTACCTGTGCTCGCCAGCCAACCCGACTGGGTTTCAATTCAGCGCCGACGCCTTCCGGCGGGTCATCGATCTGGCCGAGGCGCGCGGGATCGTGGTCTTCTCCGACGAGGTGTATCGCGAGCTCGAACACGACCCCGCCCTGCGCCTGCCGGCCGCCTGCGATCTGGGCGAGCGGGCGGTCTCGCTGGGGGTGATGTCGAAGGCGTATGGCCTGGCCGGGTTGCGCATCGGCTGGGCGGCCAGCCGGAACACCGCCCTGCTTGCGGGCATGGCCAGCGTCAAGGACTACCTCAGCATCTGCGCCAGCGCGCCCAGCGAGTTTCTGGCCGCAATCGCCCTGCGCCACCGCGAAATCCTGGTCCGGCGCAACCTCGGGCTGATCCGGCGCAATCTCGTTCTGGTCGACGCCTTCCTCGCCCAACGCCCGGATCTGTTCTCGTGGATCCGCCCCCAGGCCGGCCCGATCGGGTTTGTGAAGTACCGCGGCGCGGGCACGACGGAGGACTTTTGCCAGCGCGTCGTCGAAGGTTGCAGCGTCCTGCTTGCCCCCGGCGAGCTCTACGAGCGTCCGGGCTATTTCAGGCTGGGGTTTGGCAGGGCCTCGCTTGGCGAGGCTCTGGC
>Ga0209477_1001238_pt1 | contig 15639 bp, 12 predicted proteins | sample KloWWTupernatant_FD_187180 | JGI IMG/M metagenome (GOLD analysis project Ga0209477, IMG submission 187180) | Active sludge microbial communities from Klosterneuburg, Austria, studying microevolution and ecology of nitrifiers - Klosterneuburg... | ecosystem: Engineered > WWTP > Aerobic digester >... | reverse complement strand
TCAGAAATATTAATCATACCAATAAAGCGTTAGATGATGGCGCAATTATTACAGCGATTATTGCTCTAGCAAAACAATTAAAATTTAAAGTAATTGCAGAAGGGGTAGAAACAGAAGCACAATTTAATTTTTTACATAAAGAGGGATGTGATTTGATCCAAGGGTATTTGTTTGGGAAAAACTTGCCAGAAGACGAATTTACAGCGTTACTAACTGAAAATCGGAAGTAACTCTCTTTTCTTTAAACCGCCTCTAAGTTGGCATATGCCAATGCTAACCACTTACTGCCATACACATCAAATCGCACATGTACACGCGCGCGATCATTTTTACCTTCGTGATCAACCACTGTACCTTGTCCAAACTTGGGATGCCGCACACGCTGCCCCATACAAAATCCATAAATATCAACCTCATCATCCCCAACAGAATAATCTACAATGGCGTGATGTCGAATGCTTACACGCCTATTCGTTTCTTTGAGTAAATGTTCTGGGATCTCTTTGATAAATCGAGAAGGACGACGCTCTTCATCACGCCCAAATACGCGTCGTTTTTCTGCATGCGTAAGAAATAATTTTTTTCTAGCACGTGTTACGCCCACATAACACAAACGCCGCTCTTCTTCTAACGCTTCTGGGTTTTCGCGTGAAAAATGATGTGGAAATAAACCCTCTTCTAAACCACAAATAAAAACCAATGGAAATTCTAGCCCTTTTGCAGAATGTAATGTCATCAATTGCACGCTGTCTGCTAAATGGCCATTTTTGCGATCGCTTGCTTCTAGCGCTGTGTATGATAAAAAAGCTAACAGCGGAGAATTCTCGCCGTCATTTGGATATTCCGCTTCAAAATCCGTAGCAGCATTGATCAATTCTTCTAAATTTTCGATGCGATTTTGCGCTTTTTCACCTTTTTGTTCTTTGTAAAACGCTAATAATCCACTCTCTCGGATAACCGCTTCAATTAAGTTTGTTAAGGCACCACCAACAACATTGGCCATAAGTTTTTCGACCAATGCAATAAAGGTCGACAACCCTGAAGCCGCTCTACTGGTGATTAACCCCATTTCCAAAGATTTTTTTGCAGCATCCCATAAACCACAGTGATATTCTTCTGCAATCGCTTCTATCTTTTTTAATGTTTGCTCGCCAATACCTCGCGGTGGGACATTAACAACGCGATCAAATGAAGTATTGTCTTTGCAATTAACAACAAGTCTTAAATAAGCCAATGCATCTTTAATTTCTGCGCGTTCAAAAAAGCGCAAGCCACCATAAATCGTATAAGGTATGCCCGCGCGTACAAAAGCCTCTTCTAACACACGTGACTGAGCATTTGATCGATAAAGAACGCCGACTTCGCTTGATTTTCCGCCCTCTGCGATCCATTCACGGATCTCCCTAACCACAAACAATGCTTCGTCTTCTTCGTTAAATCCTGCATACACGATAATGGGATCGCCTTTTTCACCTTCTGTCCAGAGTGTTTTTCCAAATCGACCACCATTATAAGAAATTAAAGCGTTTGCGGCTGCCAAAATCGTGCTAGTCGAACGATAGTTTTGCTCTAGTCTAATTAATTGTGTACCAGCAAATTCTTTTTCAAAACGCCGAATATTTTCTACTTTAGCGCCCCGCCATCCATAAATTGATTGATCATCGTCTCCCACAACGGTGACTGATTTAGATTGACCTGCTAATAACGACAACCAGAGATATTGTATGCCGTTGGTATCTTGAAATTCATCGACTAATACATGCAAAAACCGGGCTTGGTAATAAGCTAACAGTTCCGCGTTCGTTTTTAACACTTCGTAAGCACGTAATAAAAGTTCTGCAAAGTCGACTAAGCCACTTTCGTTACAAAGACGCTCATAATGCAAATAGACATCGTGGTTGACTTGTTCAAAACCACTTTCTGCGCTTAATAATTGATTTGCACGAACGCCTTCATCTTTTTTACGATTGATAAACCCTTGTATTTTTTTAGGCTCGTGACGATCTTCATTAACGCCCAATGTTTTAAACAAGCGGCGGATAAGTTGCAACTGATCTTCGCCGTCTATGACCTGAAATGCTTCGGGTAAACCCGCCTCTTGCCAATGTAGCCGTAAAATTTTATGGGATAGACCGTGAAAAGTGCCAACCCACATGCCTTGTGCGTCTCTGCCCAACATCTGCTCTAGGCGTCCGCGCATTTCTGCTGCGGCCTTATTGGTAAAGGTTACCGCTAAAATACTGCTGGCGGGCGCGCCTTTCTGACTGATAAGCCAAGCAATACGATGCACCAAAACACGTGTTTTACCACTGCCTGCACCTGCAAGCACTAATAAATTGCCAAAAGGCGCCGCTACCGCTTCTTGTTGTGCGATATTTAACGGATCAAGTAAGGCTGCCAAGGAAGTACTCATATAGGTCTTATTCTAACAATAAAATGGATTTAGAAATAGCCCAAATTCATTCTATTTTTAACATAAATGTTTTTCATGATCCAACAGCCATTTTTTGCGCTTAATGCCGCCTCCATACCCGCCCAGTGCTCCACTCGTATTAATAATTCGATGACAGGGAACGATAATGGCCAGCTGATTGGCACCATTCGCATTGGCAACGGCTCTGAATGCCCTTGGTTTTTTAATCGCGATGGCTTGTTCTGCATAACTTCTCGTTTCACCATGAGAAATGCGCATCAACGCCGACCAAACCAATTGCTGAAAGGGTGTACCTAAAAGTTGAACGGGCGTTTTGAAAATTTTTAAATCGCCTGAAAAATAAGCTTTTAATTCTTTTTTGATAGATCTAATGGGATTAGCACTGCCTGGTATAATCTCTGCTTTTATTTTGATGCGAAGATTTTCCACTTCACGTGCCACACCGCGAGCATCTACAAATTCTAACAGATATAACGCCTCGTCATCGGCAATGGCAAGTATAGCGCCGAGCGGCGAATCGAATTGAGCACTTTTCAAAATTACATTTTTTAACATGTGTTCAGCATATCAAAAATAAGTGCGTGATGATAACAATTTAGATGCACATTTGATCAAAAGCGCTCTCGCTCTACCAATAATCACTGTATAAAAATACTGTACAAGCAAATCTCTTCAAATTTTTTCTCATTTTCGCATCAGCCATTCTACTTGTTCAGCGCGATTTTCGAAGAGTTAATGTATTCATATCCAATCCACACGCTCTTAAAACCCCTAAAAAATCTTCGCCGAGTTTTCCAGCCATGCGCGTATAATAAACTTTTATGTAGGTTTTTAAAATATAATTATATTCAGGCAAGGTTAATATCGATAATATTTTTTTAGCTCTTTCGATTTCGTTTTTATGCGAAGCCCTACAACGCTGAAAAAGAATGGCAGCTAAAATAGAAGCTTTTGCTACCTTCTTTTCTTTATTAGCATTATAAAATGATTCAATGCATTCGCTTAAAATACGATCTTTATCCCAGTTTACCCAGGTATCATAATATTGCATAATGGATTTTTTTAAAGCGGCGATTTCGCCACGACTTTCTAGATTACCTCTAAACATTAACATAAACATCATAGCAGGCACACTGGCTTCGACATTAGCCCAAGAACAATTACCGCTTAGCTGATACCGCGCAGGTAATGTCGTTAAGGGTTTTAACCCCAGAATAGTTTTTATGTCTTTGTTTATATATTCGTCCGATTTATTGTTATACATCAAGTCTTTTAAAAAATCGGCATTTAATGCTATGGGATTACCTACTTCTGAAATCACAACCGTGTCTACAATATGCTGTACGCCCCGATCGCATTTCGCAAATAATTTTCCATATTTAATAAACGTAATCGCGTGCCCTTCATAAGAAACAGGGATAACCACTAAATCATCCGTTAAAGCACGACGAATAACCGCATCTTGGTCTTTCGACAACTCGGTTGTATATTTGTATGGGATAATTTGAGAAGCGACTTTTAATGTTCTCGCAACTTTACTTAAGACTGCGGCATAAGCATTAAACTGATTGTTTGCAGAACTATTTATAAAATTTTGAAGGGTGCGATAAATAATACCGACTGTAAATTCTAGAAAAAAACCTTCGTAACTTAAATCTATAAAAGCGTTATCTGGATTAAGGATGCGTGCACGCCCCATTAACTCATAACGGTGACCAATCAATTTCGCATTAATGAAATCGAACGCGAAAGTCAACTCCGCACCAAAGGACACCAACAATTGTATAATATCTTTTTGTTCGCGCAAAATGGGATTTACTAATAAGGGCTGGCCATCTGCAGAATAATGATTTGGATCTGCTTTATGCTTCAAAAAAAGCTCGCACAGGGGAACATGATAACGATTAACCGCCCATTGCAATGCGGTTTGTCCGCTAATGTCTTCTTGGTTAATTTTGGCGCCATGTTCTAACAACAGCTCGGCAATACGAACATCTTTTTTTAATGTTGCTTCAATTAATGGCGTTAAACCATAAACATCTTTTTCATTAACATCCGATCCACCACGCACGCACTTCAGCACACTATCGAAAGTTCCAAATAAAATTTCTTTAGAAATGGATTGATTAACCATAACCGGGCGGCCGTGGTACAGAAGGTGGTTTTGGAGCAGGCATCGGTTTTGGTTCTTCTTTCAAAATGTACTTGAGTGTTTCTTGCATCTGTATTTTCTTGAATTTTGGTGTTATCTGCTGGCCAGCACGCATCTTAGGTTGGGATTTTAATTTATTTTTGGCTTTTAATTTATTGGCTAATTCAGCACGATTTTTCAACTTCTTATTAACTAAATTTTCTAACTCCGTTTTATCTAAAGGTTTTCCTTCGATTTTCTCACGCCATTCGGGTGAAATCTCCTCAAGTGGCATGCCACCCATTTCTTTAATTAATGGATTTTTTTCAACATCAATGCCACCCGAAGTGCGCCGCTTGGCATCGCCTTCTAATGCCATATTGAGATCGGCGTTATCGGAATTCATTAATTTTTTAATTTTTTCGTAAGACTTTTTTATTTTTGCTTCGATATCTTCTACGGGTGCAACTTTTTTGTGCGTTTCTATGGTTTCTGTAATATATTGCACCTCACCCAGCACACCTTGCACTTGCTTTTCGATAGTGCTAAGCAGCTGAAGATCGTCGTCTCGCTTCCCCGACTCGAAATCACGCACAAACCCTAAATTTTTCCCTTTTCGAGACATTGCACTACACTCTCTTAAACGCCTTCTGCCAGCTCATATTCTACCATATTGACAAGAATATATTATTATTAGGCAAGCAATTCTGGCAAGAGTTCAGGAGCTAAACCCAGCAATCCACATTATAAATAAACGCCAAAACGTGCAATGTCCCAAATTTTAGCGCCTCTTATTCTAATACGGCCAATTTCAAAGGTTTCAATGCGCTTAATTTAACCGCCATTCGCGCAGGCTTGCCAGGGATCAGTACTTCTTGCCCAGTTAAAGGACTGACCATTGTTCGTGACTTCGTCGCTTTTTTCTTAACACGGCGCACCTTAATGCCCATCGCAGGCACTGTAAACTCTCCTGATCCGCGCTTTTCCATATGCGCGTGTAATAGCACCGCAAGCGCCGAAAACACCGATTCAATTTGCACTTTAGCCAAGCCCGTATTATCGGCAATCGAACGTAAAATTTCGATTCGTGTTTGTTTTTTTCTTCCTAACAATTGCTTTTGATTACCTGCTTTGTTTGATTTTTTCAATTTTTTAATCGCCATACCACTCTCCAATGACTTTATTGTAGAAACAGTCGGCGATTATGCCTATCTCTCGCAAGGATATCAAGTCGTGTTTTTAGGATTCTTTTTTCTTAAATGCAGCCTCGAGCAATGTCCCCAAAGAATTTTTTATTTCAGTTTGTTTTTTTGCAACAGAAAAACGCTGAACTTCTTTGGACGCGTTATCTCGAGATGCCGTTGGATGCGCTCGTGCTTCATCGTGTAATCTTAAAGTCAGCGCAATACGCTTGCGTTTTACATCTATCTCTAAAACTTTGACAGTTACAATATCACCTGCCTTAACAATATCGCGTGGATTTTGTACAAACTTATCTGCCAACGCAGAAATATGCACCAATCCATCTTGATGAACACCTATATCGACAAATGCACCAAAATTAGCAACATTAGTCACAACGCCTTCTAAAATCATTCCCGGTTTTACATCATTCAAGGTTTGTACGGTTTGATTAAAAGCCGCTGCCTTAAACTCTGGGCGTGGATCTCTGCCAGGTTTTTCGAGTTCAAGAAAAATATCGGTTACCGTTGGCAATCCAAATTGTTCATCTGTATATTCTTCAGGACGCAATGTGCTTAAGAACTGCTTATTGCCAATAATGTCAACCATGTTTTTCTGGGTTTTTAACAAAACCTTTTCTACAACGGGATAGGCTTCAGGATGAACCGCTGAAGCATCTAATGGGTTTTCTCCCGCAAGTATCCGTAGAAATCCAGCCGCCTGTTCGAATGTTTTAGGCCCCAATCTTGGAATCTTCGTGAGTTCTTGTCGATTTTTAAATGCGCCATGATCATCTCGAAATGCCACAATATTTTTTGCTAATGTTGGATTTAAACCTGAGACACGCGTCAACAACGGCACAGAGGCAGTATTGACATCAACACCTACCGCGTTCACGCAATCTTCAACCACCGATTCGAGTGAATGCGCCAAGCGACTTTGGCTAACATCGTGTTGATATTGCCCAACGCCAATGGCTTTAGGATCGATTTTAACTAATTCAGCCAACGGATCTTGTAATCGTCTTGCAATAGAAACCGCTCCACGAATACTGACATCCAGATCTGGAAATTCTTCTGAGGCCAGTTTAGAAGCAGAGTAAACAGATGCGCCCGCTTCAGAAACCACAATTTTTTTAAGATGTAAATCTGGGTATTTTTTGATGAGATCAATCGCCAATTGATCAGTCTCGCGAGAAGCTGTTCCATTTCCAATGCTTATCAATTCTACTTTATGTAAACGGCACAGCGTTGCCAAGACTTCAATGGATTCGTCCCACGCGTTTTTAGGCGCATGAGGATAAATAGTACTGTGTTGTACAACCTTGCCTGTGGCATCCACCACAGCCACTTTAACGCCCGTTCTAAAGCCCGGATCTAATCCGAGCGTTGCGCGACTACCTGCAGGCGCACTCATTAATAAATCGCGTAAATTCGTTGCAAAAACCTGTATGGCCTCGGCCTCTGAGCGCTCTCTTAAACGACTAACAAGCTCTAATTCCAATTGTATATATAGCTTAACACGCCATGCCCAACGAACCGTTTCTAGCAACCACGCGTCGCTTTTTCGACCCAAATCTTCAACTTTAAACTGACGCGCAATCATTTGCTCAAAGCCAGTTGCATCGCACGCGATTGTCACTTGCAAAAATGTCTCATGGCGTCCGCGTAAAATTGCCAGCATGCGATGAGAAGGCACTTTTTTCAACAATTCTGAATATTGAAAATAATCTCTAAATTTTTCACCGGCTTCTTCTTTGCCTGCAACCACTTGACTGGTTAATGTGCCTTCTGCCCACAATTTATCACGCAGCAAACCAAGCAGATTAGCTTCTTCTGAAAATTGTTCCATAAGAATAAAACGTGCACCTTCTAGTGCAGCCTTTATATCTGGAATATTTAAATCTACATTGAGATAAGCTTCAGCGGTTTTTTCTGGTTCTAATGTCGGATCGTCCAATAAAGCCTGTGCTAATGGCTCTAATCCCGCTTCTCGCGCAATTTGCGCTTTCGTGCGACGTTTTTGTTTGTACGGCAAATAGAGATCTTCTAACCGTGCTTTGGAATCCGCACCTTGAATCGCTAATGCTAATTCAGGTGTTAGTTTTCCTTGTTCTTCGATGCTTTTTAATATAGCGACGCGACGCTCTTCAAGTTCTCTCAGATACGCTAAACGTTCCTCGAGCATACGAAGGTCGCTATCTGTTAATCCACCGGTCGCTTCTTTTCGATAACGTGAAATAAACGGAACGGTGTCGCCGGCGTCCAAGAGCTGAACCGCTGATTCCACTTGCTCGGGCCGAACGTTTAACTCAACTGCAATTTGCCGCGTGATGATAGTGTTATTTAGCATATTATTCAACCGTAACCGACTTTGCCAAATTCCTGGGCTGATCGACATCGGTGCCTTTCAGTACAGCCACGTAATAAGCCAGTAACTGCAAGGGTACCGTGTACACAATGGGCCCCAATAATTCGGGCACCTCTGGGATTTCTAACACGTGAATGCCAGGCGCTTCCTCGATGCCTGAAGATTTTGTTGTAAAAATAAGAAGCTCTCCACCTCTTGCACGCACTTCTTGAATATTGGATTTTAATTTTTCCAACAAACCATCATTTGCCGCAACGACAACAACAGGCATTTTTTTATCGACCAATGCTAATGCACCATGTTTTAATTCGCCAGCAGGATATGCTTCTGCATGAATATAAGAAATTTCTTTTAATTTTAAGGCGCCTTCTATTACAATAGGATATTGCAAGCCTCTGCCCACAAACAGCGCGTGTGATTTATTCTGAAATAACGTTGCAATTGTTTGGATAGCCTTCGCAGAAGCCAAACACCCTTGTATGATATCTGGCAGCTCTACCAACTGTTGGATCAACAATATTTCTTTTTCGCGCTCTAATCCGCGGCGACGCGCCAACACAAGGGTCAATAAAAATAATGCAACTAATTGTGTGGTAAAGGCCTTTGTCGAACACACACCAATTTCCGGACCTGCATTCGTTAAAAAAACTAATGCCGATTCACGTACTAACGAACTATCCGGCACATTACAAATACTTAACACCCCGCAATAGTTTTCGCCCTGCGTGCTGCGTAATGCGGCTAAGGTATCTGCCGTTTCGCCAGATTGTGAGATACATATCAAGAGTGTATTTGGCAATAAGACACGTTTACGATAACGAAACTCGCTAGCAATTTCGACGTGACACGAAATACCCGCCAGGTTTTCCAACCATAATCGACCAATCATACCGGCATGGTAACTGGTACCACATGCCACAATTTGAAGATGCTCGACTTTATCAAAAATGCCAGTGGCTTTTGTCCCAAACACACTTTCCAAAACACGCCCTCTATGCAGTCGACCCGTTAAGGCCTCCCGTATCGCATCTGGCTGCTCGAATATTTCTTTCAACATAAAATGGCGATAGCCCGCTTTATCAACAGCACCCGAATGAAAAGTTCGGTGATAAATTTTTCTTTGAACCAGGCTGCCTGTTTTATCAAAAATATTCACCTTGTCTCGAAAGATCTCTGCAATATCACCATCTTCTAGATACATAAATTGTTCTGTAACGTGTTGCAAGGCCAACGCATCAGAGGCTAAAAAATGTTCCCCCACACCAATCCCAATAACCAAGGGTGGGCCATTTCGAGCGCCGATGAGACGATTGGGATCTTTTGCATCCATAATACATAACCCATAAGCACCTTCTAATGTTTGTACCGTTTGACGAACAGCGGACAACAAATCGCCACCTGTTTTTAAAATCTTTGCAATGGTACAAGCAACCACTTCGGAATCTGTTTCGGAAAGAAAAGAATATCCCTCTGCAATAAGGGGTTCGCGTAACGCTTGAAAATTCTCAATAATCCCATTATGAACCAATATCACACGCCCATCAGCAATGTGCGGATGCGCATTGCGTTCGCTCGGCACACCATGCGTTGCCCACCGTGTATGTGCAATGCCCGTAAACCCCACCATCGGTGCTTTAAGCAATAATGCTTGCAAAGCACTGACTTTTCCTTCTGCTCTCTGGCGCTCTATAACACCATTATCTGCTAATACAGCTATGCCTGCTGAATCATATCCACGATACTCTAATCGTCTAAGACCATCCATCAGGGTAGACACAACATCTCTTTTTGCAATCGCACCGACAATTCCACACATATTTAGATTCCTTATTTTTAAGATTTTTTATCCGCGGTTTTCCAGTTGGCAATAACTTTACGCTCTAAACGATTGTGAACCAATGCATGTGCCGGAACATCACGGCTCACGGTTGTGCCAGCACCAACGGTAGCACCTGTTCCGACCGTAACCGGCGCAATTAATTGCGTATCAGAGCCAATAAATGCATTATCTTCAATAATCGTTTTATGTTTTTGCTTGCCATCATAATTACATGTGATAGTGCCCGCGCCAATATTCACGTCTTGACCCACAGCGGCGTCTCCCACATAGCTTAAATGATTTATTTTACTTTTTTTACCAACCGTTGAATTTTTTATCTCAACAAAATTTCCAACATGTACCGTTTCCGCCAAAACGGTACCCGGTCTAATGCGTGCAAAAGGACCAATATGACAACCTGCGCCAATGGTGGCATCTTCAATCACACTATTTGCGAATATTTCCGCGCCGGCTTCAACAATAGTATTTTTAAGATAAACATTCGGCCCGACTTTAACACTATTTCCCAGTGTAACAGAGCCTTCAATGATCACGTTAATATCTATCACAACATCTTTTCCAACAGTTAGTGCGCCCCGCAAATCAAAACGCGCGGGATCGAGCATTAAAACACCTTGTTGCATTAATTTTCGTGCTTCTAATTGTTGATAGAAACGCTCCAGCCGCGCCAACTGCATTTTATCGTTAACACCCTCAACTTCCTCTGCATATTGTGGAGAAAGTGTCACAATGGGTACGCCATCTTGATTTGCCATTGCGATAATATCGGGCAAACAATATTCTTGTTGTGTATTCTGTGCAGTCAATTGCGGCAACCATTTTTGTAAATGCGATTTTGGCACTACAAAAAAACCCGCATTAACTTCTTTGATTTTTTTTTCTTTGATTGTTGCATTTTTTTCTTCTACAACACACTCTAATTTTCCGTTTACATCTCGTACAATGCGTCCAAATCCCGCTGGGGAAGCAACTTCTACTGTAATAAACCCAAGCGCTCCAGTTTGCGTTGCCTCTAACAATCGATGCAAAGTTTCAACTGTAATTAAAGGCGTGTCACCATACAGTATTAGAACACGCTCAACGGCAGCAATGCTCGGTAATGCTTGTCGTACCGCATCCCCGGTGCCTAAGGGTTTTTTCTGATTGATCCAATCAAGATTTTTAAGCGTAAGGTTTTTGTGGTTAACAAATACATTCTTAAGTTGGTCGCCATGTGCTCCGTGTACCACAATCACTTGTTTTGGGCTTAAGTGACTAACTGTTAAAAGTATCCGCTCAAGAATGGGCACGCCAGCAATTGGATGGAGCACTTTTGGTAGCGTAGAACACATACGAAGGCCATTGCCTGCGGCAAGTATTATCACAGAGAGGTTATTCATATGCCCTCGTTTAACCCTATGGTTTAAGTTTGAGCATTTTATCATTTTCAGATCATTCAATAAAGCTAATCTACAAAATCAACTATTTAACTATATTAATTAATAATTTTAGGGGATACGTTAATACGGATACGAGCAATAATCCAACAAGCCATAGCGTAATAAGCCACAGCCACTGCCTTGCTCTCGGATGCGCTGCTAACCATGTTTGTATAGAATATTTAATATGAATCTTCATGGTTTGTTTTTCCGCGAAAAACATAATAAGAATAACCCGTGTACGTTAGGATGAGTGGCAAAAGTGGGACAACACCCACTAACATCAAAGATAAACCGGGACCCGAAGCAGCTGCGTCTCGAAGGGTATAATGGAAGGGGATAATCCAAGGATAAAGACTCATTCCCAGCCCCAGATAGCCCATAAAAAAAATGCCAATGCTCAATAAAAATGGGCGGTATTCTCGTTTTTCTCGATGTAGATCAATCCACAGCATCATAAATAATGCAGTCGTTAATAAAGGAATAGGGAATAAATAATAAAAATTGGGAAGGCTAAACCAAAAGTTTTTAATGGGTGCATTCATAAGCGGCATCACCATGCTCACTAAAGCCATAAAAATACCAACAAAGCCGAGCACGTAAGCAGCCACTTTACGCGCCCATGCTTGGGTGATGTCTTCCGTTTTCATCACAAGCCAGGTAGAACCTAAGAGCGCATACCCAAACACAACAGCCATACCTGTCATCACACTAAATCCTGTTGCCCAATCAAAAGGACCCCCGGAAAAATTGCGACCATTGACAGTGACACCTTGTACAAATCCCCCCAAAATCATTCCCTGACAAAAAGCAGCGCCGAGCGATCCAAAATGAAAAACATAATCCCACAAATACCGCAATTTTCCTTCCGATTTAAAGCGAAACTCAAATGCAACACCACGTAGTATAAGACCTAACAACATCGCAATAATGGGAATATAAAAGGCCGGCAATAATATTGCATAGGCCAACGGAAAAGCCGCAAATAATCCACCGCCACCCAATACTAACCAGGTTTCGTTTCCATCCCAAAATGGTGCGATAGAATTCATCATGCGATCGCGACATTTGTCGGAGGGCGCGAAAGGAAACAAAATACCAATTCCCAAATCAAAACCATCGAGTAATATATAAAGCAAAATAGCTGTCGCAATCAGCAAACCCCAAATCATGGGTAAATCCATTGCGCTAGAAAAATCAAACATGGTTGTCTCCTTTTTTATTATCAACTTCGATACTCGAGGATTCTAAAATTGAAGCTTCTAAACCATGTTTATAAAACTGCTCTTTGTCACCTGTCACAGCGATTCCCTTGTAAACAAGCTTCAATATGTAATAACTTCCTGCGCCAAACAGAAAAGTGTACATCACAACAAAAGCCAAGAGTGAGCAGGCAACTTGTGATCCAATAATCGCAGGAGACACAGACTCACTTGTGCGAATAATGCCATAGACGGTATACGGTTGACGACCAATTTCAGTCACAAACCAACCTGCCAACAATGCGATAAACCCAGAGGGTGTCATCAACATCCAACATCCCTGCAAAAAACGACTTTGAAATAATTTGCGACGAAAATATTGAACGGCGCTAACGATACCCAAGCAGATCATTAAGATACCTATTCCAACCATAACGCGAAAAGACCAAAACACCCATGCGACGGGTGGCCTGTCTTCTTTATTCCATTCCGAAAGCCCCTTTACTTCACCTTCATAATGGTGTGTAAGGATCAAACTTGCAAGATACGGAATTTTAATTTCATAACGATTTACTTCGTTTTTTTCATCGGGCCAAGCAAATAAACGCAATGACGCACCTTTTTCCGTTTTCCAAATTCCTTCCATTGCGGCAATTTTTGCAGGCTGATGCTTAAGGGTGTTTAAACCATGCAAATCGCCAACAAACAACTGTAATGGCGCAACCAACGCAGCCATAATAACAGCCATGCCAAGCATTATCTTCGCATGCGGAACATGTCTTTTATGCCATAGATAAAAAGCACTCACACCACCCACCGCAAAGGCTGTGCATAAATAAGCGGCAATTACCATATGTATCAAACGATAAGGAAACGAAGGATTAAAAATAATGTCTATCCAGTTAAGCGGAAAAAGACGACCATCTTCGCCGATTGAAAACCCTTGAGGCGTTTGCATCCAACTATTTGCGGCCAAAATCCAAAAACTAGAAATCAGTGTTCCAGCTGCAACAATGCACGTAGAAACAAAATGCATGCGTTGACTAACCCGATCCCAGCCAAACAACATAATACCGAGGAAAGAAGCTTCTAAAAAGAAGGCGGTTAATACTTCAAAGCCCAAAAGCGGACCTATCACATTAGCAACGCGATCGGAAAATAACGACCAGTTTGTACCAAGCTGATACGACAGCACAACACCTGACACCACGCCCATACCAAAGGCAACCGCAAAAATTTTGATCCAAAATTTATAAATATCACGAAAACGCTCATCGTGTGTTTTTAGCCAACGCCATTCTATAACCGCTAAAAAACTCGCCAACCCAATCGTAAATGCGGGAAAGATAATATGAAAACTGATTGTAAAAGCAAACTGAATCCGTGCAAGAAGGAGGGGATCTAAATCTATCATAAAATTCACCAACCTTGAACATACCTACGAGCCTTGATTTTACCACAGATAGTCTATATCATACAGACTGATAATCTTAATTTAATCTATTATTTTCGTTATGCAAAATAAGAACACCCCTTTGGCTGCCCGTTTAAGACCTAGCACACTTAATGATTTTATTGGTCAAGCTCACTTATTAGCTGAGGGCAAACCACTCTGGCAAGCACTACAAGCAGGGCAACCCCATTCCATGATACTTTGGGGACCACCGGGTACCGGAAAAACAACACTGGCAAGGCTGTTGGCTAAAACCGCAGATACCGCATTTATTAGCATCTCTGCTGTAATGTCTGGTCTTAAGGATGTTCGAGAAGCCATAGACAAAGCAACGGAGTTGGCTAAAACACAGCAACAAAAAACCATTTTATTTGTAGACGAAGTCCATCGATTTAACAAGAATCAACAAGATGTTTTTCTACCCTACGTCGAAAATGGGACAATTATTTTTATTGGCGCCACAACGGAAAATCCTTCTTTTGAAATTAATAATGCGTTGTTGTCACGCTGTCGGGTTTACGTTTTAAAATCCTTAACAGAACAAGATTTGCTAGAGATCATCGATCGCGCGCTGACACATTCAACGCTAAATACAGAGCTGAATCTACCAGAAAACAAAACAATTTCTTTTGATTTGCCCTTGCGAAAATTATTAGTTCAATCCGCAGATGGTGATGCACGCCAAGCTTTAAATTTACTGGAGCTCTCGCTTCGCCATGCAAAAAAACAAGACAATGAAATTATTATTGATGAAGAAATACTGCAAGCGGTGGTTTCGGGAACGCTGAATCGTTTCGACAAAGGTGGCGATCATTTTTTTGATCAGATTTCTGCACTGCATAAATCCGTTCGGGGTTCTTCGCCCGATGCAGCGCTTTATTGGTTTTCACGCATGATTATAGGTGGCTGTGATCCACTCTATATCGCGAGAAGAGTGGTTCGAATGGCCAGTGAAGATATTGGTAATGCGGACCCCAAAGCCTTACAACTTGCGCTTAATGCGTGGGAAGTACAAGAGCGACTGGGTAGCCCAGAAGGGGAGTTGGCTATCGCACAAGCGATTGTTTATATGGCAGTTGCAGCGAAGAGTAATGCCGTTTACATGGCGCTAAAAACGGCTATGCACGATGCAAAAGTGAATGGTTCTCTCGATGTGCCTATTCACTTACGCAATGCGCCAACCAAACTGATGCGCTCGATGGAATATGGCGCAGCGTATCGATATGATCATGACGAACCTAACGCTTTTTCGGCGGGACAAACCTATTTTCCAGAAAAAATGGGCGAGCGAAAATATTATCATCCTGTAACCAGAGGACTCGAAATTAAAATAAAAGAAAAATTGGAATTGTTGAAAAGTTTGGTGTATTAAAATACCCATCTGCTCGCTGAAGGTCGTATCTCACAACCTAGCACTAACCGCAGATGGGCAACTTATGAAAACTCTAGATGTAATTTAGATTTTTAACTTCGATGTTTTTCTCGGAATTTCTTGAGTGCTTTTAATTGTGCGACCGCTTCGAGCAATTGGCTTTGCGCCTGCACATAATCAAATTCTTTAGTATGCCCAGACAAAATTTGCTCGGCGCGTTTTTTTGCTTCTAACGCT
>Ga0209477_1001236_pt1 | contig 15646 bp, 15 predicted proteins | sample KloWWTupernatant_FD_187180 | JGI IMG/M metagenome (GOLD analysis project Ga0209477, IMG submission 187180) | Active sludge microbial communities from Klosterneuburg, Austria, studying microevolution and ecology of nitrifiers - Klosterneuburg... | ecosystem: Engineered > WWTP > Aerobic digester >... | reverse complement strand
CCTACGTGAGCACCAAGCACGCGGTCGTCGGACTGATGGAGTCGGTCCGCCACGAGCTGGCCCGTGCCGCGCCCGGTGTACGGGCGTCGGTCGTGTGCCCCGCCAACATCGCCACGCCGATCACCGGCAACTCGCTCGCCGCGGCGGGTGTGGCCGACGAGACGTTGTCACCGGTGGCTCGCCAGATCGCCGACGCGGTGCGCCACGGCGTCGACGACGGCGCGCCGCCGGAGACGGTGGCCGATGCCGTCCTCGACGCGCTCCACACCGGCCGGTTCTGGGTGCTGCCCCAGCCCGAGGTCGCGCTCGGAGCCCTCGACCGGGTGCAGCGCATCGTCGACGGTCGCGAGCCGGTCGACCTGCTGGGCTGAACGCCGTCGGCCGTTGTCGCTGGCGGTGCCGCTCCGGCGATACCGCCCCGATCCGGGTATCTCGGGTCAGAAGGGTGGCCGATTCGCCCGGATTCCGACCCGAGAACCGGCTCGTCCGGACGACCGGGCCCGGGATGTGGGCCGCTCAGGTGGTCGACGGGTCGGCGACGACGACGCGGTTGCCACCCTGGAGCAGAGCGGTCTGACCGGCTGCATCCGCGAGTCGCAGCGTGTCGTCGACCGAGGTGCCGCGTGCGCCGTCGACGAGCCCGACCGAGCAGGTGAAGTGGGCGACGCCGGCAACGGTGAGCGCCAGCACGGTCGACTCCCGGACGCGTTCCAGCGCGGCCGATGCCTGCACGGTGCTGCAGTTCGCGAGGACCGCGGCGAGCCGCTCGTCGTCGATCCGGCACACGACGTCGTCGGGTCGAAGCGTGGCGCTCGTCGTGTCGGCGACGAGGCGCATGGCGTCGTCCCATCCCGAGTGGCCGTGGGCGTCGCGGTAGGCCTGGGCGCCGTCGATGCGCAGCACCGCGACGCAGTGCCCGACGTGGGAGCGCACCAGCTCGGCCGTCCGGCTGCGCAACGCGGGTCCGGTGGGCAGACCCGTCACCGGGTCGACGGGTCCGGGCGTCGACGGTCCGCGACGGCGTCGCAGCGAGCCGAGTCGCCGTCCGGTGGTGGCGCACAGGTGCTCGATGAGCGCGATCCTGTCCGCATCCAGGCCTTCGCCCGCCGCCCCGGTCACGCACAGCACCCCCAGGGTGCGGTCGCCGAGGTCGAGGGGGATGCACGAGGCGGCCAGGTCGAACGCGTCGAGGGCGTCGTCGGATGCGGACCGCCGGAGGTGCTCGCAGGCACCGAGCTCGTGGACCGAGTCGACCGAAGTCGGCCGGCGCGATGCCAGCGCCACGCACCCTGGCCGGCCGGCGATCGCTTCGGCGGGCACCAGGTCCGCGCCGACCGTGCGCACCGACCACGCGACGCGGGCCTCGTCGGGGAGCGACAGGAGCAGCGCGACCTCGTGTTCCGGCACCAGCTCCGCAGCCGTCTGGACGAGCAGTCGCAGCACGCCGGCGTCGGTGGCCTCGGCGGCGGCGGCCACATCGAAGCGGTCGCGCACGGCGACGGCACGTCGCAGTGCCGCGCCTGCTGCCTCGGCGTCCTGCTGGGCGATGCGGGCGTCGACCACCTCGGCGGTCATCGGTCGCAGCACCGCGCGGACCGTGAGCGACGTGGCCGCCACGGCGCCCAGGACCACCGCCGCGACGACGATCGCCAAGTCGGCGCCGATGAGCGCGGACAGCGCAGCGAGCGCGGTCGGTGGCCCACCGACCGCCAGAGCCACGAGGGGCCACCGGTAGGGTGGATCGTCATGATCGGCTTGCACGACACCGCCGCAGGGGAGGTCCTCCCCCTCCGTCCCCGGGAGACCGGGAACGTGTCGATGTACGTGTGTGGCCCCACCGTCTACGGGCCGCCCCACCTGGGTCACGGACGGTTCTCCCTGGTCTTCGACGTGCTTCGACGGTATCTGGAGTGGTGCGGAAACGACGTGGTGTACGTGTCGAACATCACCGACATCGACGACAAGATCATCGAGCGGGCGCTGCGTGAGGACCGCCCGTGGCAGGAGATCGCCGAGGAGTACGAGGCGGTCTGGTGGACAGCGATGGACGCGATCGGGGTCAAGCGCCCCGACCACACGCCGCACGCCACCGAGTACGTGACCGAGATGATCGCCTTCGTCGCCGACCTCGAGGACCAGGGCAAGGCCTACGTGACCTCCGACGGCGTGTACCTGTCGGTGTCCGACGTCGACGGCTACGGCCTGCTGGCACACCAGTCGCTCGACGACATGGTCGCAGGCGGCGGCGAGCGATCGATCGTGGGGGAGTCGCAGAAGCGCAGTCCGGCGGACTTCGTGCTCTGGAAGTTCGCCAAGCCGGGCGAGCCGAGCTGGCCGGCGCCGTGGGGTGACGGCCGCCCTGGCTGGCACACGGAGTGCGTGGTGATGAGCCTGGATCTGCTCGGCGAGGACTTCGACATCCACGGCGGCGGCCTGGACCTGGCGTTTCCGCACCACGAGAACGAGCGGGCCCAGGCGGTGGCGACGGGCCGGGAGTTCGCTCGACGGTGGGTGCACAACGGCTTCGTCGAGGTCGGCGGCGAGAAGATGTCGAAGTCGCTCGGCAACTTCACGAACCTGCTCGACCTCATCGAGGAGCACGACCCGAGGGCGTACCGGCTGCTCGTCCTGCAGTCGCACTACCGCTCCCCGGTCGAGGTCACCACCGCGACGGTGACCGAGGCCGAAGCTGCTCTGTCCCGGCTCGACGCTCTGGCCAGGCGGGTGGTGGACGTGCCCGACGCCGAGCCCGACGCCGACGTGCTGGCAGCGTTCAGCGCGGCCATGGACGATGACCTCGGTACGCCGCAGGCGCTTGCGCAGGTGTTCGGTCTGGTCACTCGCGTCAACTCGATGCTGGACGCGGGTGACGAGGTGGGTGTCGCTCCGCTGGTGGCCGCGGTGTTCGATGTGCTGGGAGCCGTCGGCCTGGAGCTGAGGGACCCGTCGGGCGACATCGTGCCCGACGAGGTCGCCGCGCTCGCCCGGGCCCGCGATCGTGCTCGTGCCGAACGCGACTGGGCGACCGCTGACGCGCTGCGCGACGAGCTGGTGGCACTCGGCTGGGTGGTCGAGGACACCGCCGCGGGCACCCAGGTGCGTCGGGCCTGAGGTGGCCTGACGTTCCTGATCTCGCTTCGGCGGACGGAGTGGTCAGATCGTGACCACTCCGTCAGCCGAAGTCGACTCGACGCCGGCGCACGAGCGGACGAGGGGTGGCACCGGCGGTTACCCGTCGGTAACCTACCGACTGGTAACCCGTCGCCGAACCGGCGGCGCGTCCCGAGCACCCATCGAACCAAGGGGACCACACCCATGAGCGGCAACTTCTCCCTCGAGCTGAACGAGGATCAGCTGCAGATCCAGAAGTGGATCCACGACTTCGCCGAGGGCGTCATCCGCCCGGCGGCCGAGGAGTGGGACGAGCGTGAGGAGTTCCCCTGGCCCATCGTCGAGGAGGCCGCCAAGATCGGGCTCTACAGCATCGACTTCATGGCACAGGCGATGATGGGCGATGAGACCGGCTTGACGATGCCGCTCGCGGTCGAAGAGCTGTTCTGGGGTGACGCCGGCATCGGCCTCGCCATCATGGGTTCGGGTCTGGCCGCGGCGGGCATCGCCGGCAACGGCACGCCCGAGCAGGCGCTCGAGTGGATCCCGCAGTGCTACGGCACGCCGGAGAAGGTGCAGCTCGGGGCGTTCTGCGTGTCCGAGCCCGACGCCGGCTCCGACGTCTCGTCGTTGCGCACTCGGGCCGTCTACGACGAAGCCAAGGACGAGTGGGTGCTGAACGGCACCAAGGCGTGGATCACCAACGGCGGCATCGCGGACGTCCACGTGGTGGTGGCGGCCGTCGATCCCGAGCTCAAGGGTCGGGGGCAGGCGAGCTTCATCGTCCCGCCGAACACGCCGGGTCTGTCGATGGGCCAGAAGTACAAGAAGCACGGCATCCGTGCTTCGCACACCTCTGAGGTCGTCCTCGAGGACGTGCGGGTGCCGGGTTCGTGCTTGCTGGGCGGCAAGGACAAGCTCGACGAGAAGCTCGCCCGGGCCCGTGAGGCGCAGAAGAACCCGCAGGTCCGCTCGGGCAAGCAGCCGGCGATGGCCACCTTCGAGGCCACCCGCCCCGCGGTCGCCGCGCAGGCGATCGGCGTCGCCCGGGCCGCTTACGAGTACGCCCTTCAGTACGCACAGGAGCGCCACGCGTTCGGCAAGCCGATCATCATGAACCAGGCGATCGCGTTCATGCTGTCCGACATGGCCACCCAGGTCGACGCGGCACGGCTCATGACGTGGCGCGCCGCGTGGCTGTCGCGCAACGGCGGCGGCTACAAGAACGCCGAGGGCTCGATGTCCAAGCTGATGGCCGGCCGCACCGCTGTGTGGGTCACCGAGCGGGCCATCCAGATCCTGGGCGGCTACGGCTACGTCCGCGAGTACCCCGTCGAGCGCTGGCACCGTGATGCCAAGATCTTCGACATCTTCGAGGGCACCGAGCAGATCCAGCAGCTGGTGATCTCCCGTGCCATCTCGGGCCTGCGCATCGAGTAGTGGAGATCCCCTGCAATTGCAGGGGATCTGAGGTTGCTCCCGATGCCTCGATGATGTCGGCGGCGAGGTCGATGAGCACGTCGCCGGGGAACAGGCTGCGGTCGGACGCGAGCGCAGCAATCTGCGGGGCGATGTCGTCCAGGTCGGTTCCGTTGGCGAGTCCGGACAGATCACGATCGACCCGGAGGTCGCGCGCGGTCGCCCCGTCGTTCGGGGAACGCGCGTGCGGGTTGCCGACGTGCTCGCGCTGTTCGCGGGTGGTGCCGACGAGGCGGAGATCCTCGAGGAAGGTGATCGCATCCTGAGCGTGTGCGAATCCTGAACGACGCGCAGCACCTCTTGGCCTTCGACGTTCCGGCTGTGCATCAGTCGGCGATGCGGTCGAGGTGCTGTCGGATCTGGTCGGCGAGTTCGGGGAGCGTGAGCGGATGCGACACCAAATCGGTCGCTTCCGTGGCAGTTCAGATGCTGCACTGGCCACATGGGCCGCCACGGGGTGCGCAGCAGCTGGGACGACGTGCCCCCGACGATCCGCGACGCGCTCGACGACCTGCTCGGCGCTGAAGTGACCCTGACCGAACCGCTCGCCGGGGGCTTCTCCCCGGGTCCGGCGGTGCGGGCGACCTTGTCCGACGGCGACACCGTGTTCATCAAGGCCGCGGGCACGTCGTTGAACCCCCACTCGCCGGCGATGCACCGCCGAGAAGGCCACGTGCTCGCCGGCTTGCCGTCGTTCGTCCCGTCGCCGTCGCTGCGCGGCGTGGTCGACGACGACGATTGGGTCGCGCTCGCCGTCGAGTGGGTCGACGGCCGCCACCCGGCCCCGTCCGATCCCGACGACCTCGACCGGGTGCTCGGGCTGCTCCACGAGATGGCGGACCTCACCGACGGCATCGAGATCGGCGGCGTCGAACCCCTCGCAGCGACCCATCCCGACTTGTTCGACCACTGGTGCCTCCTCGCCGGTGACGCGCCGGCCGGGCTCGACGAGTGGAGCCGCCGACACGCAGAGCGCCTCGCCGAGGTGGACCGCCACGCGGCCGAGGCGAGCGTGGGGTCCCACCTCGCTCACGTCGACGTGCGGACCGACAACCTGCTCCTCGCTTCGGACCGAGACGTCCTCGTCGACTGGCCAGGCGCTTCGTTCGGTGCTCCGTGGGTGGACCTGGCAACCCTGCTGCCCGCGCTGCACCTCGACGGCGGTCCGCCTCCGGGCGACGTCTTCGACTCGACGTCCCTCGGACGCAAGGCCGACCCCGAAGCCGTCGACGCGTTCGTCGTGTCGCTTGCCGGCTACTTCACCCGGATGTCGCTGCTCCCGGCTCCTCCCGGGCTGCCGACGCTGCGCGGGTTCCAGGCCGCCCAAGGCGTCATCGCCCGACGCTGGGTCGCCGAACGCCTCGACCTGGACTGATCCGGACCCCTTGCAGGTCGGCGGAGCGATGGGCGTCCCCGCAGCTCACGCTTCGGGGATCGCCATTCCGAAGGTCTCGAGGGTGATCACCTCGGGTTCAGGGCCGCCCCGGTGGCCTGTGTCGAGAGCGTCGATCGCCGCGAGCTCATCGTGGCCGAGCTCGAAGTCGAACACGTCGAAGTTCTCGGCGATCCGTGACGGGTTGGTCGACTTCGGGATCGCCGAGCGACCCTGCTGGACGTGCCAGCGCAGCATCACCTGGGCAGGTGACTTCCCGTGCGTCGACGCGATGCCGGCGATGGTCGGGTTCTCGAGGGTGCTCGAGCTGTTGCCGTCGCGGTAGAAGGTGATCCCTCCGATCGGGGACCACGCCTGGGTGAGGATGCCGTGGCCGGCGTCGGCGGCTTGGACGGCGGGTTGTTGGAAGTACGGGTGCACCTCGATCTGGTTGACAGCAGGCACGACCGAGGTCTCGGAGATCAACCGGTCGAGGTGCTCGACCATGAAGTTGCTCACTCCGATGGCACGAACCTTGCCGTCGGTGAGCAGCGTTTCCAGGGCACGGTACGCGCCGAGGGTGCGATCGAACTCGCCGGGCAGGGCTTGGTGCAGGATCAGCAGGTCGATGCGCTCGACGCCGAGCTTGCCGGCGCTCTTGTCGAACGCATGGAGCGTCTCGTCGTAGCCGTAGTCGGTGATCCACACCTTGGTCTCGACGAACACGTCGTCACGGTCGATGCCGGCTCGAACGATGGCATCGCCGACGCCTCGCTCGTTCAAGTAGGCCGCGGCGGTGTCGATGTGGCGGTAGCCGATGCGCAACGCCGACTCGACAGCGACTGCGGTCTCGTCCGGTGGGGTCTGGAAGACGCCGAAGCCGATGGTGGGCATCTCGACGCCGTTGTTGAGCTCGATGGTGGGGACTTCGGTCATGGGTGGCGACTCCTTCGGCAGCTCAACCTACGAGCGACTTCCACGACGAACCAGGCCCTGCCGGTACCACCCCGACGACTCGTCCTACTTGATGCGGTGCAAGGTGTTGGAGTCGGTGTGCGGGAAGGGGTCGGCGAACTCCTTCATCTCGAGCGTGGTCAACTCGGCGTAGCTCCACGTGTCGTCGTCGTTCAGGGTGATCGTCACCTCGTAGGCCGTGGTGCTGGCGTTGGCCGTGAGATAGGTGTTCTCGCCGATCGCATAGTTGCGGTGACCCTGTGACGCGCTCATCGTGAAGGACCGGGCGTCCGCCGTGGTGGTGCCACCGGCCAGCACGGTGATCCCACGAGGGACGACGAACCCGCGCACCACTTCGCCGGTGGCGCCGTCGTACAGCCAGTAGCCGACTTCGGTGTGGAACGGGATGTCCTCGTCGTCACGCCACATCGCCGAGTGGTAGTCGAGGCCGTACAGCGCCTGGGAGCCGTTGTCGACGGGACCGAACGGCTTCATCTCGACCTTCTCGCGGTACGGCGTCGAGAGCACCTCGCCCCGGGAGTGCGAGTAGGCGGAGTCGAGACCGCCCGTGCCCTCCCACTCGCCGATCAGCGCCGCCAGCGGGCCCCACTCGCTCATCTCGTCCTCCGGGTTTCGCGTTGGTGTGATCGTCATTCGTAGCACTCGTTCGGGCAGTGGAGGCGCGCCCACGACCACCGCAGAGATCGGCACCGACACGAGGTCGTCCTCGAGCCGCGCTGAGTCCGAGCCACCTCGCCGTTCGGCGCAACTCCCGAACGGGCCGCGTGGCGGTCCCCTGGGATCGGTTCGATCGCGCCCGGGTAGGGGCGTGCCATGGACGTGATCCCCGTCGGCGCTCTGGTCGTGACGCTCTGCGCAGTGGTGGCGGTGGTGCCGTTCCGGCGACCACGGCTGCTGGCGAGGCTGAGCTGGATCGTCAGCAACTTCCCCAACGAGCTGCCGTTCGTGTTCCTCCTCGTCGTGGTGGCGCCGAGCATCGTGTCGGTGCTCGACGGGGGCCGAACCGACCGTGACTGGATCACGTTGGCCCTCACGATCGTGGTGATCGCCGCGCTGGCAGTCGTGGTGGTTCGGGCGCTGCGGACCAGACGCGTCATGGCTGCCGCCCTCGACGAGGTCATCGGCCACGGATGGCGGGACGCCGTGGCGCTGGGCGATCGACCCGCGGAGTCGGTCCTGCGACGGTGGGTGCGGATCCTGCTGGTGCCGATTCCGATCCGACCGCTCTCGGTGCGGCGGACCGCGAACGTCGCGTACGGCGACCGTGGCGATGAGCAGCTCCTCGACGTCTACCGGCACCGATCCCTTCCCGACGGTGCCCCGACGCTGATCCACCTGCATGGCGGTCGGTTCCGCTGGGGCCGCAAGAGCCGGGAGTCCCGAGCGCTGCTGTTCCGCCTGGCGAAGCATGGGTGGACGTGCGTCAGCGCCAACTACCACCTGTCCCCGACGCCCGCCGCCGGCTACCCGACCCACCTGGTCGACGTGAAGCGGCTCCTCGCATGGGCCCGATCCGACGGCGCCGCCCACGGGATCGATCCAAACGTCGTCGTCCTGGCCGGTAGCTCCGCTGGCGCGCATCTGACGGCGATGGCCGCCTTCACCGCGAACGAACCGGCGTTGCAGCCTGGTTTCGAGGAGGTCGACACGTCGATCGTGGCGGGCGTCTGCCTCGGCGGGTACTACGGCGGACTCGACGGCCGGGACGACTCGCCGACCTCGCCGATGAGCCACCACGGACCTGTCCCGCCGTTCCTCGTGGTCCACGGCCGCAACGACACCTACGTCGCAGCCGACGGAGCCCGCCGCCTCGTCGAGCACCTTCGCCGTCAGCCGGCGGGGATCGCCGCCTACGCGGAGCTGCCGGGCGGCCAGCACGGGTTCGACCTGTTCTCCTCCATCCGCTTCGAAGCGGTCGTCGACGGCATCGAGTCCTTCGCCGCGTGGGTTCGCAGCGGGCAGGTGGCATCGACGAACCCGGCGCGACGCTGACGGGCCGGCAGCAGGTGACTCGGCCTCTCGCGGGTTGACTCCCGATCAGCGCAGGCGGACCCGGACCTCGCCGATCCCCGGCTCGGGTGTCGGGCCAGTCGACGCCCGGCGGGGAACGATCAGTCGAACAGGCCGGCAGCGTGGAACCGCCGGAGCTCGGAGGAGATCGTCGGCTCGAGCGCCAGGATGGCGCCGGGGTCATCCGCGACGACCGGACCGACGATGAGCGCGCCGACGGCTGCGACGATGATCTCGCAGCTCCGGCGTCCGTCGTCGGAGCTGGAGCCCAGCACGCGGGCCAGCTCCTCTGCGATGCGTCGCTGGACCTGCGCCCGCCGCTCGATCGCCACCGGCCCGGCGGCGAAGGTCTCGACGAGGAACAACCTGGCCTCCGCCCTGTGCTCCGCCATCAGAGCCAGGTATCGGTGCAGGCCGCTGATCGCCTGCTCGATCGGTGAGCCCGGTTCGTCGACCGAGTCGGCGAGCTCGGCGATCAGCACCTCGCTCACCAGGTCAAGCGCGGCGAGGAAGCCGTCGGCCTTGTCGGCGAACAGGCGGTAGTAGGTCTCGCGGGAGACGCCGGCGTGGCGCAGCACCGCCGCGACCGGCGTGCGCGCGTAGCCGTCGGTCGCCATGGCCTCGGCGAACCCCACGAGGATCCGGCGGCGCTGGTCCTGCTCGACCTGCTCCCGGGACAGGTCGTGGCGACCGCGCGGGAGCCGTCGGGGTTCACCCACGGCGTGGGGCGTCGGGCTGGATCCGCAACGTCGAGATCGTCGTGGCGAGCATGTCGTAGTGCCCGACGAGGAGGACGAGCTCGATGAGCGAGCGCTCGTCGAGATGCCGGCCGAGCACGCTCCAGGCGGTGTCGTCGACGTCGCGGGCGTCGAGCAGCTGGTCGGTGGCCTCGATCAGCGCCGCCTCCCGGTCGGACCAGCGCACGTGCTGTGCCGCGTCGGCATCGGCGAGCGACTCGATCGCGGGGGCGTCCAAGCCTGCTCGGGCCCCCAGACGGCGGTGGTGCTCGAGCTCGTAGGTGCAGCTTCGTCGATGCGCGACCCGGAGGATGACGATCTCTGTCTCCCGGCGGGGGAGCCGACCTCCGGGCATCAGCATCCCGGCGAAGCACAGCCAGCCGCGGAACAGGCGTCGATGCCGTCCCAGCGTCAGGAAGAGGTGCGGCGGTGCCGTGTTCGACGCTCGGCCCAGCAGTCGGGCGATGGCGTCGTTGGTCCGGCCGACCTGGCGACGGTCGCCGGGAGCGATGCGTGCGCGGCCGGCGCTCGCGACGCTGCCCGTGGGCGTGCTCACCGGGACTCCGGCTGGCGCGTCGTGAGCTCCGCCTGCTCGGTGCGGGCGATGTCGAGCACCGGAGCGAGCCGCCGTTGCGTGGCGACCTCGAAGGCGGTCTGGGCGATGCGGCGCACCGGCAGGATCGGCCCGACGTACCAGGGCGCGCAGATCGTCCGGGAGCGACGGGCGATGCCGCGCTCGAGGGCATCGATCCCGACGTCGAGGGGCGTGACCTTCGTCAGGCTCCGTCCGCCGAGGAAGGCGTTGGCGGCGCGGGTGTCGAAGCCCCGGCGGGTCATCTCGGTGTCGAGCTCGGCGAAGTAGGCCACGCCGAGGCGGGCACCGGACGGTCGCAGCTCCTGTCGGAGCGTGTTGCCGAGCGCTTCGACGGCGGCCTTGGACGCGCTGTAGGCGCCCATCAGCGGCACGTGCACGGCCGCCGCGAGGGACGACACCGCGACGGCATAGCCGCCGGGATGTGCGATGTGGGGGCCTGCGGCGCGGAGCGTGTAGTAGGTGCCGAGCACGTTGACGGCGATGGTCCGCTCGAGGATCGCGGGGTCTCCGTCGACGATCGGCATCTGCGCTGCGACACCCGCGTTGGCGACCACGACGTCGAGCCCGCCGAGGGCCCGCGCCGCGTCGTCGACGACGTCGTCCACCAGGGACCTGTCGGACACGTCGCAGTACCACCACGGCGCGTCCAGCTCCGACGCGGTGGCTTCCAACTGGTCCGGTTCGAGGCCGGCGAGCGCCACACGGGCGCCCCGCTCGTGCAGCCGTCGGGCGAGGGCTGACCCGATCCCCCTCGCCGCACCGGTGACGAGGATCTTGCGGCCTCGCAACGCGTCGTTCGGCACCATCGGTCGATTGCTCATGCCGGGTGACCGTACCATCTGCGAACAACAGTGTTCTTGGTTGCTGCGCCGCCGGTCCAGGATCCCCGGATCCGCGAACGGTCGGTCAGGTTCTCATCCACCGTGACCGACCGCGTGGGCGGTCACGAGCGTGGCGACCAGGTCCGGGTCGATGAGGGGGAGCCAGTGACCGCCAGCGACGGGCACGAAGGAGACGTCGTCGCCGAGGAACGCGGTGGATGTCGCCAGGACCGGCGTGACGTAGCGGTCGGCCGTCGGCACGATGACCTGCACCGGCACGTTCGTGTGGACCGGCCTGGGTCCGACGAGCGCGGACCCCACGTTCGCCCGGTAGAGGTTCACGCCGTTGGCACCGTTGGCCTGGGTGCGGGTGAGGGCCTCGTCGTCGGGGAGTCGCTCGGAGGGGACGCCCTCGTTGCGCTCGAGCACGAGTGCCCACATCCGACGCGACACGCCGGCGCGCCAGAACGCGGGTGCCAGGAGCGGCAGCTGGAACGCCGCGACGTACCAGGACTTCGCGGCCTGGTAGGCGATCGTGGTCAGCGAGACCGGCGCCGGCCCCCGCCGGCGGAGCAGCGCTCCGACGGCGTCGAGGTGCGGACCGGAGATCGACGTGTACGACGCGAACCGGCTCGCGCCGTCGTCGTCGACGAACCGGTCGTCGCACACGAACTGCCAGCCCTGGATCGACCCCCAGTCGTGTCCGACCAGATGCACCTGCCGGGGCCGGCCGTCGAGCGCCGGAACCGTCGCGTCCAGGACCGACTCCATGTCCTGTGCGAGCAGGTCGAGTCGGTAGCCGTCGACATCAGCGGGCACGCCGGATGCACCGGCACCCCTCACGTCGTAGGTGACCACGTGGTGGCGATCTGCGAGCAGGTCGGCGACCCGGTCCCACACGTGGTGGTCGTCGGGGTAGCCGTGGACGAGCAGAACCGTCTGCGCCGCGCCGACGTTGCGTTCGAACACTGCGAGCTGGAGGCCGTCGCCACCGTCGACGGTCCGCTCGAGCACGTCCTCTGGTCGATCCATCCGCGAAGTCTGTCGCACGGCGGATCGCACGGGGCATGCTTCGGTCATGAGCTCGACGCCGTCGCGGGACCAGTGGCTCGTCGCCGGCCAGGAGCTGCTCCGTCGAGGGGGCATCGGTGAGGTCAAGCTCTCCGGTCTCACCGCCGAGCTCGGCCTGACGACGGGCAGCTTCTACCACTCGTTCCCGAACATGGCCGGCTACCTCGACGCGCTCGCTCGCTTCTACGGGACCGAGCAGCCCCACTCGCTGCTCGATTCGATCGACGACGACGACCCCCGGCGCCGCCTCCGCGAGCTGTACGACCTGGCGATGCGGGCGCATCGAGGATCGCTCGATGCGGCGATGCGCGACTGGGCTGCGGACCACGACGTCGCCGCCGAGGCAGTCCGCGAGGCCGACGCCGTGCTCCTCTGGTTCGTGGAGCGGGCGTTTCGCGACATGGGCTGCGACGACCAGGGAGCACGCGTCCGGGCGCAGCTGTTCGTGTCGGTGGGCGTCGCTCGCCTCACGCCGCCGTGGCCGCTCGACGCCGATCCGTTCGACGCCTTCCTGGACGCCCTTTCTCCCTGATCGTCACACCATCCTTGATCGTCAGACCATGTCGGTCGGGCGGAGCGCGAAGCCCAGCGCGTGGCGACCGGCGAGCTCGGCGGTTCGGTCCCAATCGAAGATGACGTGGCCCTTCAACACCTCGACATCGCGCTGCAGGCGTTGCAGCGGCGCCGTGCTCATGTAGACGCTCGCCCCGGCACCCTCCGCCACGGTCGAGATCACGTGACGGCTTGCCCGCACCGTGGCCGCGGCGGTGAGCCGGCACGAGACCCGAAGGTCCTCATCCGCGCCCGGTCCGTCCGCGGCGCACGCGGCTGCCAACTCGGTCAGTGCGGCATCCCATCGGAGTCGGGCGGACCGGAGGTCGCTGATCGCCGTCGCCAGTCGGGCCTGCGCGGTTGGCTGCTCGCTGGCCTTGTCCCCGAGCGAGTAGGCGAGCACGCGCTCCTGGAGGCGTGTGCGGTAGAGGTCGACTGCCGCCTCGGCCGCGCCGAGCGCCGGTGCCGAGGCGACGAGCGCGAGCACCGAGGGCACGGGGTGTCGAGCCATGCCGTCGCCGTCGACTCCGTCCGCGGTCAGGAGGAGCTCACGGGCGTCGAGGCTGAACCGCTCGGGCACGAACGCGGCCTCGATCCGCACGGTGTTGCTGCCGGTCGCCCGCATGCCGGACGTGTGCCACACGTCGTCGACTGCGACATCGGCGATGGGCATCGCGAAGAAGCGCGTCGTCGGCTCGGGTTCGAGCCGGAGGCCGTGCACGAGCACCCAGTCGGAGTGCTCGACGCCCGTCGCCCACTCCCAGCGACCGGTGACGACGTAGCCGCCGTCGACCTCGGCGTAGGTGCCCGTCGGCGCCAGAGGTGCCGCGGCGAGGGGAAGCGACGTGGTGAACAGCTCGCCGTGCGACGCCGACGGCAGGCGTGACAGCAGCCAGCCGTGGAGCTGCAGGAACGAGATCGTCCACGCCGACGCGACGCACCCGCGGGCCATCCATCGGGCACCGTGGGCGAGTGACTCGATGCCGAGCCCGTGTCCCCCGAGCGACGTCGGGGTGCAGACGCGCATGAGGTCCGCAGCGTCGACGGCGGCGAGCGTCGCATGGGGGAGTCGTCGGAGCTCCTCGGCCTCCGCGGCGTTGGCGGCCAGCACCCCGGCGAGCTCAGCACTGCGCGCCAGGTGGGCCTCGTGGTCGATCGGGATCGGTGCCATGATGGCGATCACATAAGTTCACTTATGGTCGTTGGGCAAGCAGGGTCGTTGGGCAAGGGAGTCCGCCATGAGAGATGAGGACCGGATGGAGATCACCGGGGTGAGCCACCTCGCGCTGGTCTGCAGCGACATGGCCCGAACGGTCGAGTTCTACGAACAGGTGCTCGGCTTCCCGCTCGTGAAGACCATCGAGCTCCCCGCGGGGATGGGCCAGCACTTCTTCTTCGACATCGGCGGGACTGACAGCCTGGCGTTCTTCTGGTTCCCCGACGCTCCCGATGCGGTGCCTGGCGTCTCGGCCCCGGCCGCTCGCCCCGACAACGGCGATCTCACCTCGGCGGTCGGCTCGATGAACCACATCGCCTTCCAGGTGTCGGAAGACAGGATCGAGGAGTACCGAGAGCGGCTCGTGGCGGCGGGTGTCGAATGCTCGACCGTGGTCAACCACGACGACTCGGAGTGGACCGTCGCCGAGGAGATGCACCCCGGCGTGTACGTGCGCTCGGTGTACTTCCAGGACCCCGACGGGATCCTCCTCGAGCTCGCAGCATGGACCAAGGACGGCTTCGACGCCTCCGACGTCCGCCACACGCCGGCCACGTCGTCCGCACGAGTCGGTGAGCGGTCCTGATGGGTCGCCTCCGCCAGGTTGCTCGTGCCGAGACCGAGGATCCGGTGGTCAACGCGATGTACGACCTGCTGTTCGGCAAGGGCGTCGATCCCGTCGCCGAGGGCAGGATGGGCACCGCCACCGGGAGCGAGGGCGACTGGTGGACCACCTACGCCCTGGCGCCCGACATCATGGAGCACGCGGTCGCCGGCTTCGTGATGTACCGCAGTCCCGACCGGCTGCTCGACCCGGTCCACCGGGAGCTCGCGCAGTGCCGCATCGGTTGGGCGGTCGGCTCGAAGTTCGTCTACTCCCAGCACGTCCAGGCGCTGCGCGGCCTGCACGCCGATCCGGCGAAGATCCGTGACATCCCCACCTGGCAGACCTCTGACGCCTACACCCGAGTCGAGCGCGCCGTGATGGCCTACGCGGACGCCATCGCGTTCGACGGCGGTCGCGTCAGCGACGAGCTGTTCGCCACGCTGCGAGACGAGCTCACCGACGAGCAGGTCTTCGAGCTCACGTACATCAGCGCGATGTACCTCCAGCACGCGGTGGTCACGCGGGCGCTGCGCCTGGAGTGGGACGACCAGCCCGAGCACGTGCAAGAGGTGGACCCGCCCGAGGACTTCGACGCGGACCACTACGTGTCGGTCGGATCCGACGTCGAGTCGAAGCAGCAGCTTCGCGACCTGCGCGGTTCCGCCGGCGCGTGAGCACGTGACCGCTGCACTCTCCGATCTCCGGGTCGTCGAGATGGGCCAGCTGCTGGCCGGCCCGTTCTGCGGGCAGCTGCTCGCCGACTTCGGTGCCGATGTCATCAAGCTCGAACCGCCCGGCCAGGGGGACCCGATGCGCGAGTGGGGTCGGGAGAAGGCCGAGGGCCGGTCGCTGTGGTGGCCCGTGGTCGCCCGCGGGAAGCGCTCGGTGACGATCGACCTGCGCGAGCCGGCGGGCCAGGAGCTGGCCCGGAAGCTGGTCGCCGGAGCCGACGTCCTGGTGGAGAACTTCCGTCCCGGCACCCTCGAGCGCTGGGGCCTCGACCCCGCGGATCTCATGGCTGCGAACCCGCGGCTGATCGTCGTGCGCGTGTCGGGCTACGGCCAGAGCGGCCCCTACGCGTCGCGTCCCGGCTACGGGGC
>Ga0209477_1001233_pt1 | contig 15670 bp, 15 predicted proteins | sample KloWWTupernatant_FD_187180 | JGI IMG/M metagenome (GOLD analysis project Ga0209477, IMG submission 187180) | Active sludge microbial communities from Klosterneuburg, Austria, studying microevolution and ecology of nitrifiers - Klosterneuburg... | ecosystem: Engineered > WWTP > Aerobic digester >... | reverse complement strand
TGTCCTACACCTTCTTCGAGGTGGGCGGCAAAACCCCGGCGGCGCCCACCACTGCGGCGGTCGTTCAGCCCGTGCCTGTGGCCGCAGGTGAGGCAGCCGGAACATGAGCCACAGCAACGTGAACAGCACACCACCCGATACGGGGCGCAAGGGTTCGCTGCTGCGCACCCTGAAGGCGGTGGCCTGGTCCCTGATCGGGCTGCGCGGAGACAGTGAATACCGAACCGATCTGGAGCGGGTCAATCCCTTGCACATCATCGCGGTGGGGCTGGTCGCCATTTTTGCGCTGGTGGTCTTCCTGATCGTGCTGGTGAACTGGATTGTCTGAAGTGACTAGAACGTATAACAAAGAACCCGAGAGTCAGGAGCTGAAATGAGTGCAACAAGCCACGGCGCAACCCCGTACTACTACGTTCCCGCAGAGTCGCGCCATCCCATCATGGCGGCCGCCGGGCTGTTTTTTGTCATCCTGGGCGCCAGCCAGTGGATCAACGGGCATGACTGGGGGCAGTATTCGCTGTTCCTGGGCCTGGCCTGGTGGCTGTTTGTGCTGTACCAGTGGTTCCGCGATGCAGCGCAGGAAAGCGAAGGCGGCTTGTACAGCCGCAAGATCGACCTCTCGTACCGCTGGAGCATGAGCTGGTTCATCTTCTCTGAGGTGATGTTCTTCGGCGCCTTCTTCACGGCTCTGTGGTGGGCGCGTGCGCACTCGGTGCCTGCGCTGGGCAGCCTCGATAACGCCATTCTCTGGCCCGACTTCAAGGCCGTCTGGCCCAGCCTGGCCGCCGGTGCCACGGGTTCGCCTGCTGGCATTGTCGAACCGTTCCAGACGGTCGGTCCCTTCTGGCTGCCCACCATCAACACGGCCTTGCTGCTGACCTCGGGCGTGACGCTCACTATCGCCCACCATGCGTTGCGCGAGAACCTGCGCGGCAAAACTATTGCCTTTATGTGGATCACGGTGCTGCTGGGCATCACGTTCTTGTGTGTGCAGGGCTATGAGTACTACCACCTCTACACCGACTTGAATCTCAAGATGAGCTCGGGTGTATTTGGCTCTACCTTCTTCATGCTCACCGGCTTCCATGGATTCCACGTGTTCCTGGGCATGCTGATGCTGCTGGTCATCACCCTGCGTCTGCACAAGGGCCATTTCAGTGCTGAGAGCCATTTCGGTTTCGAAGGCGCAGCTTGGTACTGGCACTTCGTCGACGTGGTCTGGCTGGGTCTGTATGTGCTGGTCTACTGGATGTGACTGTCCAGTTCGCAGGCAAAAAAGGCGCCGCAAGGCGCCTTTTTTACTGGTGGATGGTCATGGGTGGCGTCAGCGGCTTGCGGGCAGCCCCGTGGGATGGATGTAACCGAGCTGCCATGCCAGCAGAATGCAGACAAACAGCACGATGGAAAGGCCCACCCGCCAAGCCAGCGCCCGGGCCATACGGCGACCACTGGCCTGGGTATCTTTGCCAGTGCGCATCATGAAGAACAGTGCGGCACCGAGGCTGGCAAGAATGGCTAAAAATGCAAGTATCACCAGAATGATCATGGAGGACATTATCCAGTGACTGCACCGCGCCGTGTGCGACTCGACTCCCGTTTCTGGCTGGTCACGGCAGCCGCAGTGGCTGCCATGGCGGCCACTGCAGCGCTAGGGCGTTGGCAGCTCGACCGCGCATCCCAGAAAGAAGCCTTGCATTCGGCCATTGATACCCGCATGCACCTTCCGCCCCTGAACGCCGATGCATTCGGGCAACTGGTGGCATCCGGGTCGGGCGACGCATTGCACCGCCGGGTGGCGCTGCGTGGGCACTGGGTGGCACGCAACACCGTGTTTCTGGACAACCGGCAAATGCTGGGGCGCCAGGGGTTTATTGTGGTCACGCCGTTGCAGTTGGAGCACAGCCCGGTGGTCGTCCTGGTCCAGCGTGGCTGGGTGCCACGCAATTTTCAGGACCGCACGGCTTTGCCGCCTGTGGCCACGCCCGAAGGGCCGGTGGAGCTATCGGGGCGTACCGCGGCACCTCCGGCACGCCTGCTGGAACTCGAAGGGGGCCACCGTGCGGAGGGGTCTTCCCGTATCCGGCAAAATCTCGACCTGGATGCGTTCCGATCTGAAACCGGGTTGCCGCTGGCCGATGTCTCCGTTTTACAGACGGATGCCGAAAGCGATGGCCTGCTGCGCCAGTGGCCGCAGGCCCGTGCCGGTGTTGAAAAAAATTACGGCTACGCATTTCAATGGTTCGGGCTTTGCAGCCTGATTGCGATTCTTTATGTCTGGTTTCAACTTGTCCGACGCTTCATCCGCCCCCGCACCGCAACGTCCTGATGCCGCCGCGCCCTTGGCAGGCACCAGCGAAGCTGCGCAAAAGACACGCCGAGCACGCTGGAAGCTGCTGCTGCTGCTGCTGGTGTGTGTGTCGCCCGTGGTGGCGTCGTACTTCACCTACTACGTGGTGCGGCCCGAGGGGCGGCGCAATTTCGGTACGCTGGTCCAACCCCAGCGCCCCATGCCCGATCTGGCCACAACCACGCTGGGGGGTCAAAGCGGTAGCCTTCGCATCCTGCGGGACCAGTGGCTGCTGGTGAGCGTGGCGCCCGGCCATTGCGACGAGCGCTGCCAGAACCACTTGTATCTGCAGCGCCAGATGCGCGAGAGCCTGGGCAAGGACAAGGACCGGGTGGACTGGGTCTGGCTGGTGACCGATGGGGCACCGTTGCCCGACAGTATTCAGCCGGGCCTGCAGCAGGCCACCGTGCTGCGTGTGGATGCCGCAGCGCTGGCACAGTGGCTGGAGCCCGAGTCCGGCCATGTTCTGTCTGACCACCTGTATGTGGTGGACCCCATGGGCAACTGGATGATGCGCTTTCCTCCGGACCTGGACACGGCCGCCGCCGCCAAATCCAAGCGCGATCTGGAGCGCCTGTTGCGGGCGTCGGCCTCTTGGGACACCGCCGGGCGCATGGAACTGAAATGACCGACCTCTACGATCTCTCGCCGCTCCTGCGCCTGATGCTGCTGGGCTCTGTGATTGCCCTGGGCCCTCTGGCATGGGTGTGGTGGCGCAGCCGTGGGGCTTCCCAGGGGCGGCGCCTGCAGGCACTTACGGTGCTCACGTTGTTTCTGACGTTTGACCTCGTGATGTTTGGCTCCTTTACGCGCCTGACGGATTCCGGCCTGGGCTGCCCCGACTGGCCGGGCTGCTACGGCAATGCCAGCCCGCTGGGGGCGCACAGTGAAATCTCGGCCGCGCAACAGGCCATGCCGACCGGGCCAGTGACGCACGGCAAGGCCTGGGTGGAAATGGTGCACCGCTACCTGGCCACCGGTGTGGGCGTGCTGATCATCGTGCTGACCGTGGCCGCCTGGCGTGAACGCCGCCGGGGCCGGGGTCACACTCCCTCCTCTGCGGGCCACGAGGCCCTGAGCCCATGGTGGCCCACGGTCACCCTGGTATGGGTGTGTCTGCAGGGTGCGTTTGGTGCCCTGACTGTGACCATGAAGCTGTTCCCGGCCATCGTCACCTTGCATCTGATCGGCGGGCTGGTGCTGCTGGCGCTGTTGTGCGTGCAGGCCGTGCGCTACACCCGTGCCACTTCGGGTGTGGGGCCTGCGCCTGTGGCGGGGGGCTTGCGCCGCTTGCTATGGCTGGCTTTGCTGCTCGTGTCTGCGCAGGTGGTACTGGGCGGCTGGGTGAGCACCAACTATGCGGTGCTGGCGTGTACGACCTTCCCCACCTGCCAGGGCAGCTGGTGGCCAGAAATGGATTTTGCCCAGGCCTTTGAGATATGGCGCCCGCTGGGCTTGCTCAAGGACGGTAGCCATATCGGCTTTGCCGCGCTGACGGCCATCCACTATGTGCACCGGCTTTTTGCCTATGCCGTGCTGGGCGTGCTGGGGCTGTTGGCCTGGCGCCTGCGCCGCGCTGCTGGGCCGGATGGCCACAGCACAGCGCAGGGGCGGCAACTGGCAGGGCAGGCGCGCTGGTTGCTGGGCCTGGCCGCCCTCCAATTGCTGACCGGGCTGAGCAACGTGGTACTGGACTGGCCGTTGGTGGCCGCCGTGCTGCACACCGGTGGCGCTGCCGCGCTGGTGGTGGTGCTGACGTGGGCGCTGGATTCCAGCCGGGTGCTGGTCCAGGGGGCCGACCGCGCCCAACGTGCCCCGGTGGGTGCTACAGGAGCCAAGGCATGAGCATCGCTGCGTCCCTTCCTACGTCCTCCCGTCTGGTGCAGTATTACCAGCTAACCAAGCCGCGTGTGGTGCAGCTGATCGTGTTCTGCGCACTCATTGGCATGGTGTTGGCTGTGCCGGGCCTGCCGACGGGGAATGAGCTGATCCGCATGTTGGCCGCCAGTGCAGGTATTTGGCTGGTGGCGGGTGCGGCGGCGGCATTCAACTGCCTGGTGGAGAAAACCATCGACGCCAAGATGAAGCGCACCGCCTGGCGCCCCACGGCCAAGGGGCAGCTGTCCGACATGCAGGCGCTGGTCTTCTCGGCCGTGCTGTGCGTGGCGGGTTCGGCCATCTTGCTGGTCTGGGTCAACCCCATCACGATGTGGCTGACCTTTGCTACCTTCGTGGGTTATGCGGTGATCTATACCCTGCTGCTCAAGCCGAACACGCCGCAAAACATCGTGATCGGCGGTGCCTCGGGCGCCATGCCGCCGGTGCTGGGCTGGGCGTCAATGACGGGCAGCGTGGGCCCGGAGGCACTGATTCTGTTCCTCATCATCTTTTTGTGGACGCCACCCCATTTTTGGGCACTGGCCCTGTACCGCGTGGAGGACTACCGCAAGTCGGGTCTGCCGATGTTGCCCGTGACGCATGGCAATGCGTTTACGCGGCTACAGGTGTTTCTCTACACCCTGGTTCTTTTTGCCGGCTGCCTGATGCCCTTCGTCTATGGCATGAGTTCGTGGATCTATCTGGCAGCGGCAGTGCTTCTGAGCGGCGGTTTTTGTGGCTATGGCTTTGCGCTGTGGCGCAACTACTCGGATGCGCTGGCACGCAAGACTTTCCGTTTTTCCCTTATCCACCTGAGCCTGTTGTTTGCGGCGCTGCTGGTGGACCACTATGTTCTGTGAGGCCCCATGCTGAAACGAAATACTCTTAAAACGATAGCTGCTTGCGCAATACTGGTAAGCGCTGGAGGCCTTTTGACTGCTTGTTCTAAAGGCAAGCCAGAGTTCCGTGGCGTGGACATCTCCGAGGTGGACTATGCCCGCGATATCCAACTGCCCGACCACAACGGCCAGCAGCGCAGCCTGAAAGACTTCAAGGGCAAGGTGGCGGTGGTTTTCTTTGGCTACACCCAGTGCCCCGATGTGTGCCCGACCACCATGCAGGAAATGGCCGAGGTCAAGCGCATGCTGGGCAAGGACGGCGATCGTCTGCAGGCGATCTTTGTCACGGTCGATCCGGAGCGTGATACGGCCGACATGCTCAAGGCCTACATGGGCAATTTCGACCCCAGCTTTTTGGCCCTGCGTGGAACGCCCGAGCAGACGGCCGCCGTAGCCAAGGACTTCAAGATCTATTTCAAGAAGGTCGATGGCAAGACGCCCACCAGCTACACCATGGACCATTCTGCCGGCAGCTACATCTATGACACCCAGGGGCGCCTGCGCGTGTACTACCGCTATGGCAGCGGTGTTGAGGCGCTGGCGGCCGATGTGCGCAGCTTGCTGGACGAGGTGAAGTGAACTACGCGGCCGCGCTGGTTGAATGCGGGGCTGCCGCGCGGGTGCGGGCAGGCGCGAGGTAGCGCGACAAAGCCAGGCCATCGGTGCGGATTTCTGGCGTATGGCCCATGGCCAGGTCGGCCACCAGCTTGCCCGAGCCACAAGCCATGGTCCAGCCCAGCGTGCCGTGGCCGGTGTTGAGCAGCAGGTTGGCGAAGGGCGTGGCGCCGACAATCGGTGTGCTGTCGGGCGTCATGGGGCGCAGGCCCGTCCAGAATTCTGCCTTGGGCAGGTCACCGCCGGGGAACAGGTCGCTCACCACCATCTCTAGCGTGGCGCGGCGGCGCGGGTTGAGTGACAGGTCAAAACCGGCCAGTTCGGCCATGCCACCCACGCGAATACGGTCGTCAAAGCGCGTGACCGCCACCTTGTAGGTCTCGTCGAGCACGGTCGATTGCGGCGCCAGCGCCGGGTTGAGCAGCGGCACCGTCAGTGAATAGCCCTTGACCGGGTAGACCGGCAGTTGGAGCCCCAGGGGTTCGAGGAAACCGCGCGAGTAGCTGCCAAAAGCCAGCACATAGCGGTCGGCCGTCAGCACCTGGCCGCCCACGCGCACGCCGGTGATACGGCCACCTTCGCTGAGCAGGCCCTCGACCGACTGATCGAAACGAAAATCCACCCCCAGACCACGTGCCAACTCGGCCAGCTTCTGCGTAAACATGTGGCAGTCGCCGGTTTCGTCGTTGGGCAGGCGCAGGCCGCCGGTGAGACGATCGCGCGCTTGCGCCAGCGCGGGTTCTGCCGCAGTGAGCTGGTCGCGGTCCAGTAGTTCAAAGGGAACGCCGCATTCCTGGAGCACCGCCACATCGCGCTGGACGGCGTCGAGCTGGGCCTGCGTGCGAAACAGTTGCAAGGTGCCCTGGCTGCGGTGTTCGTAGGCGATGCCGGTGTCCGCGCGCAACTGGCGCAGGCAGGTGCGGCTGTACTCGGCCACGCGCATCATCCGTTCCTTATTGACCGCGTACCGATCAGCCGAGCAGTTCTTGAGCATGGCGGCCATCCAGCGCAACTGGAACAGGCTGCCGTCGGGCCGGATCGAGAGCGGTGCGTGCTTCTGGAACATCCACTTCATGGCTTTGAAGGGAATGCCGGGTGCGGCCCAGGGCGTCGAATAACCGGGCGAGACCTGGCCGGCGTTGGCAAAACTGGTTTCTTGCGCCACGCTGCTCTGGCGGTCGAGTACGACCACCTCAGCGCCGGAGCGGGCCAGGTAATACGCGGTGGTGGTACCGATCACGCCGCCGCCCAGAACAATGATTTTCATCGCGCACTCCAAGATCAACAAGATTTCCGAGAAGTTTATTGGCTTGAATGCAGTAAATTTCACTTAATATGAGGCGTTTAACGAGAATTTCAGCTGAAATTGACAGTGCTTTTGCCACTACACCATGCAAATGACCGAACTCGACCGGATCGACCGAAAAATCCTCGACATCCTGCAGCGCCAGGGCCGCATTTCCATGACCGAGCTGGCCGAGCAGGTGGGCCTGTCCACCTCGCCGTGTTCCGAGCGCGTGCGGCGCATGGAGCGCGAGAAGGTCATCACCGGCTACCACGCCAAGGTGGACCCGGCGGCCCTGGGCAAGACACTGCTGGTGTTTGTCGAGATCACGCTCTCGTCCAAGTCGGGTGACGTGTTCGACAAGGTGCGCCAGGAACTGCTGCACCTGCCCGAAGTGATGGAATGCCACCTGGTGTCAGGGAGCTTCGATTACCTGGTCAAGGCGCGGCTCGGTGGCATGAGCGAGTATCGCCACCTGCTGGGCGATATGCTGAAGAAGCTCCCCGTTACCGCCCAGTCCCACAGCTACGTGGTGATGGAAGAGGTCAAGGAAAGCCAGGTCCTGCCGGTGGACCGGTAATTGCCGTAGCCCGTTGCATGGGGCTACATCCAGAACGCCCAATTTTTCAAAAAAGAGGCGCGCAACCTTGGGGGTTGCGCGCCTCTTGACGGAAATTGCAAGCGGGTCAGGCGTATTCAGCCAGGCTTTTTTTCATTTTCTTCATGGCCGCCACCTCGATTTGGCGGATGCGCTCAGCGCTCACGCCGTACACCGCAGCCAGTTCGTGCAGCGTCATGCCGCCCGAGCCGTCGTCGTTCACCTTGAGCCAGCGCTCTTCCACGATGCGGCGGCTGCGCTCGTCCAGGCTGGAGAGGGCCGTGGCGATGCCATCGGTGGCCAGCTCGTCGCGCTGGCGTGACTCGATCATGGACGTGGGCTCGTGCGCGACGTCAGCCAGGTAGGCAATGGGGCCAAAGGCCAACTCGCCATCGTCCGAAGGCGCGGGGTCCAGCAGGACATCGCCGCCCGACATGCGCGTCTCCATCTCCATGACTTCTTCGCGCTTGACCTTGAGTTGCGCTGCCACCAGGTCGATTTCATGCTCGGACAGCGTGTTGCGGTGCGTGTTGTTGGCGTCCGCGTCGGCCTTGAAGCCCTGTTTCATCGAGCGCAGGTTGAAGAACAGCTTGCGCTGGGCCTTGGTGGTGGCCACTTTCACCATGCGCCAGTTCTTCAGGATGTACTCGTGGATCTCGGCCTTGATCCAGTGCATGGCATAGCTCACCAGGCGCACGCCCTGGTCCGGGTCGAAGCGCTTGACTGCCTTCATCAGGCCGATGTTGCCCTCCTGGATCAGGTCGCCGTGCGGCAGCCCGTAGCCCAGGTACTGGCGCGAGATCGAAACCACCAGGCGCAGGTGCGACATCACCAGCTTACCGGCGGCATCCAGATCGTTGTTGTTGCGCAAGGCGCGTGCGGCGGACTGCTCTTCTTCGGGGGTGAGCAGTGGCAGACGGTTGACCGCTGAAATGTAGGCGTCCAGATTGCCCAGCGGGGGCACCAGCGCCCAGGGGTTGGCAGGGGCCAGGGCCGTCGTTGCGGATCCAGATTGAATGGTCATTCCAGAATTCCTTTCCTCAATATCATCATATTAGCACTCTCTTTGAGGGACTGCTAATCCCAAAGTTCCCCTGGGGACTATGGTGCTGGCTTTGCGGATTTTTTAGTAAAAATGGCCTCTAGAGCACAATAGGTAAGCGCTAATAGCTATATAAATTATAGCGCGACGCCTTGATTTTCTGTGTGGCTCGACCAAGGAGAACCGAATGAAACTGCTAGAGGCTTGCGCTGAACTGAGCGCAGTAACAACCACGGTGGCCACCGCGCAAGCGGCCCGGCGTCTGGCGCAGGCCGTGTTGCAGCAGCACCTGGCTGCCTGTGTGCAGATCGAGGTGATCGTCTCGCACTACCACTGGGAGGGCTCGCTGCATGAAGAAAGCGAGCACCGTCTGGTGTGCAAGACCTTGCCTGCGGCCGTGCCAGCGCTGCTGGGCTTGGTGCGGGCGCAGCATCCCTACGCATTGCCTGAGCTGGTGGTGCAGCCGCTGCGGGCTACGGCGGAGTATGCCGATTGGGTGCGACAGGAAATCCAGGCCGCCTCCTGAAGCGCGTCAGACCACCAGGTCGATCTGTTGCACCGTGCCTGCGCCGCCGTCTTCGCGCAGATAAATGCTGGTCGAGCGCACGGCGCCCAGGGCGCTGTTGTGTTCGCCGCGAAGGGCAAAGGGGCTGTCGGCCGAGGCCAGGTGCAGTGCGCCTACGCCCATATCCTGCAGGGTGCGCAGCGGGCCCGTGCCGTCGGCCGAGGGTGTCCATACGCGCAGCTGGCTAAACACGGCATCGTTTTCGTCGATCCAGCCATTGCCATCGTCGTCGTGCTGGGCCAGTTCGGCAAAGCCTTGGCCAGTGGCCGGGCCGAACAGCTCCAGGCCATTGTCAATGCGCTGGTTCTGGTTGCGGTCCAGGGCCAGATAGCCCCGGTTGCCTGCCAGCAGCGGCACGTTCTCGGTCTGGCTGTCGCCATCGAGGTCGAAGGCAAAGCGCAGGTCTTGCAGCTCGGCGGCGGTACCGTCAAAGTTGATGACCAGCGGGTCGACCGGCACGGCGGCATCGCCCAGGCGCAGGCTGCTCCAGGTTTCTTCGCGGTAGCTGCGCTGCATGTCCAGTTGCAGGGTGAAGCGCACTTCCTGCCCATCGGCGGTGCGCACGATGCCTTCTGCCGCAAATTGCGTGTGTTCCGATTCTTCCAGCACCGTGTGCTGTTCGACCACCAGGCCAAAACCGGCGCTGCGCGCGGCTTGCGGGGCGGGTGAGGGGCTGGCCGGGGCAAACTCTGCGGCAGCGAGTGCCGGTTCGGACGGCAGGGTGGTGATTTGCGCGACCACACCGGTCATGCGCTCGATCAGGTCGCGCACCATGGCCAGGTGGGGCGTCAGGTTCTCTGTGGCGTCAGTGCGCGTGGTGGTGCGTGCGCGCTGCGCGCTGGCCAGGGGCTCTGCGGCGGCCTGGCGCGCGGCGTCCGAGATGCGCACGCTCGCCTGCGGTGGGCGGGCGCTGGTGGGCCGCTGGCCGACCCACAGCTCCATCCGCGAGCTTTGCGACTGCACGCGGGTGGCGCTGTGCTGTGCCTGCAGGTGCAGGGCCGAGGACGCGATTTTCATGGGGCAACCTCCATGGCGTGGATGGAGGGTTATCGGCCTGTTTGCCGCAGAACTTGAGCGTGGCTTGTGCTTCAACCCGCCAGCACCCGCTGCTCGAAAGCCTCCAGCGGCTCCGGGCGGCCAAAAAGGTAGCCCTGAAAAGCGGGGCACCCATGCTCTTGCAAAAAGCGGTGGTGTTCAGCGGTTTCCACGCCTTCGGCGATCACGGCCAGGCCCAGCAGATCGGCCAGTACGATGATGGTGTGGGCAATGGCGGCATCCTTGGGGTCGTTCAGCACGTCGCGCACAAAGCCCTGGTCGATCTTGATCTGGTCCAGCGGCAGGCGCTTGAGGTAGCTCAGGGATGAATAGCCGGTGCCAAAATCGTCCAGCGAGAAGCCCAGGCCGTGTTGTTTCAAGGCATGCATGGTGGCGATCACGCTGTCCACGTCTTGCAGCAGCAGGCTTTCGGTTAACTCCAGTTTGATGCGTGCAGGGTTGGCGCCCGTCTGGGCCAGCAACTGCAGTACTTGTGGCACGAAGTCTTCCTGGCGGAACTGGCGTGCGCTGACGTTGATGGCGAGGTTCAGGTGTGCAAACCGCGCATCGTCGCGCCAGCGTGCCTGCTGGCGCAGGGCGGTTTCCAGCACCCAGTGGCCCAGGGGCAGGATGAGCCCGGTTTCTTCTGCCAGGGGGATGAACAGGGCCGGGGAGACCAGCCCCTGGTCGGGGTGCTGCCAGCGCAGCAGCACTTCGGCACCGGTCACGCGGCCTTGGTCATCCACCTGGCACTGGTACACCAGCAAAAACTGCCCAAGGCGCAGGCCGGTGTGCATTTCGGTCTCCAGCAGGGCCCGCTGGTTGACGGCCTCCTGCATGTTGGGGTCGAAAAAGCGCAGGGTGTTGCGGCCCGCGTCTTTGGCGCGGTACATGGCCAGATCGGCCTGCTTGAGCACCTCATCAACCGTGGCGAAGGGCTGGCGCAGCAAGGTGGCACCCATGCTGGCGGTCAGGTGGTGCTCGTGGCCGTTCAGCAGGTAGGGCTGGCGCAGCCGCTCCAGCACCTGTTCGCACACAGTACGCACCTGCGCGGCCGCTTCGTCGGCCTCGATGCCCAGGTTTTGCAGCACCAGTACGAATTCGTCGCCGCCCAGTCGGGCCACGGTGTCCTGTTCGCGCAAAGTGCCACGCAGTCGCCCCGCCACTTCGACCAGCAGCAGGTCGCCCATTTCATGGCCCCGGCTGTCGTTCAGGGTCTTGAAGTTGTCCAGGTCCACAAACAGCACGGCGGCGTTGAGCCCAGTGCGCGCGCTACTGGCCATCACCTGTTGCAAGCGGTCCACCAGCAAGCGCCGGTTGGGCAGACGGGTCAGCGCGTCGTAGAAGGCCAGGTAGCGCGCTTCCTCTTCGGCAGCCTTGCGGCCCGAGATATCGATGTCGATACAGAAAAGCTCGGGCGCCTGGCCCGGCACGTCGATGCGGGTGTGGCTGGAGAACACATCCACGGGTGAGCCGTCCTTGTGCCGCAGGCGCAGTTCGCCCGGTGGGATGGGCGCTCCCTGTGTGAACATCGCGTGCATGCTCTCGCGTACCGGTTTCTGTATCTCCGTCGGGATGACCAAGTCCAGCAGGTTCTTGCCCAATGCTTCCTGTTCGGAGTAGCCATACAGCACCTCGGACGCCTTGTTCCAGTACGTGGTGGTGCCGTCCTCCTGGTAGCCTTGTACGGAAATGGACGGAATATCGCGCAGCAGAGAGCGAAAGCGCAGTTCGGATTCGCGCAGCGCACTCTCGGCCTCGAAGCGTTCGGTGATGTCGCGGGCCAAAAAAACCACTGTGGGCTGCCCGTTGATCGCCGATCCCAGCGGGCGGGCGCGCCCTTCGAAATGGCGCAGGCCCGACAGGGTTTGCATCTGGTAGACAAAACTCTCCGTCTTGCCGCTGTGCAGGGTTTTGCGAATCAGCGCAATGAACGGGTCGGCCTGCGTTGCAGGCAACAAGTCGTGTATCCGTTTACCCAGCAGTTGGGGGGCGGCTGCCAGCAAGGGGGCATTGTCGGAGGACAGTACGTCGACGTAGCGACCTTCGGCGTCGAGCACCAACAGCACATCCGGCAGGGCGGTGGCAATGGCGCGCAAGCGGGCCGAACTGTCCGTCAGTGCCTGATCGGTCGCCTGGCGGTTTTCCACGTCGTGCAGCAGCATGCCTGTCACGACTGTGGCCGGGGTGAAAACCAGCAACAAGGGCAGGGGCAGTAGGCTGTTGACGCGCAGGGCGATGTCGGGTGGAAGCCATTGGAAGATGCCCAGCACCGCCACATGCAGCAACAGGCCAAAAACCAAGAGGGTCATGGGCCGCACGTCCAGCCGCCCTTGTGCGCGTGCCATCCGGTAGGCCAGGCCCAGCAGCGTAGACAAGGCGATCACCAGGACGCCCACATACGCCCCCGCGCCCCCAACCCACAAGCGCCAGGCAGCGGCGATGACCGCTGCCGAGCCTGCGACCACCGGGCCACCAAACAGGCCTGCCATGCTGAGGACTACGGAGCGCGCATCAAAGAAAACACCGGGTGCCAGCACCAACGGGCTGAGCATGCCCAGCACGCATATCCCGCCGAACAACAGACCCGAGAGGATTTGCCCCAGCCGGGGCTGTTGGCGCCACAGGCGTATGTTGGCGCCGTGCAGGTAGCACAGAGCCAGCAGCAGGGCTGTTCCTTTGGCCAGTTCGAGAAACATGGCACATCATCCGGCAAATGGGTCCGGCAGTAAACGGGCAACGAAGAGCGTCGCCAGATCGGCGCTTTTGCACCCCGGGGGGCGCAGGGATCAGCCCAGCAGGGCCTGGGCGAATTCGCGCGCGTTGAAGGTTTCCAGGTCTTCGAGCTTTTCGCCCACGCCGATGAAATACACCGGAATGGGGCGCTCCTGCGCAATGGCGGCCAGCACGCCGCCCTTGGCCGTGCCGTCGAGTTTGGTCACGATCAGGCCGGTGAGTTGCAGGGCGTCATCGAACGCGCGCACTTGGGCCAGAGCGTTCTGGCCAGTGTTGCCATCAATCACCAGCAGTACCTCGTGCGGCGCGGTGGCGTCGGCTTTGGTGACCACGCGGCGGATTTTTTTCAGCTCTTCCATCAGGTGGGTTTGGGTGGGCAGGCGGCCCGCGGTGTCAACCAGCACCACATCCTTGCCGCGCGCCTTGCCGGCGGTCACGGCGTCAAAACTGACGGCGGCCGGGTCGCCGCCTTCCTGGCTGACGATCTCCACGGTGTTGCGGTCGGCCCATACGCCGAGCTGCTCGCGCGCCGCGGCGCGGAAGGTGTCGGCTGCGGCCAGCAGCACGCTGGCTCCTTCGTTCGCCAGGTGGCGCGTGAGTTTGCCGATGGACGTGGTCTTGCCCGCACCGTTGACGCCGGTCACCATGATGACGGTGGGTGCGTGCTCGCCAATCACCAGGGCTTTCTCCAGGGGGCGCAGCAGCGCGGTCAGCGCGTCGGCCAGCAGGCCTTTGACAGCGGCGGGGTCGGTAGTTTTGGATTCCTTGACGCGGCGCTTGAGGTCTTCCAGCAGGTGCTGCGTGGCCTTGACACCCGTGTCGGCCAGGAGCAGGGCTTCTTCCAGTTCTTCGTACAGCGCATCGTCGATGCGCGTGCCGGTGAACACCGTGGTGATGCTCGAACCCGTCTTGCGCAGCCCGGACTTGAGGCGGTCAAACCAGCCTTTGCGCTCGGCTGCGGGGGGCTCTGCGGCGGGCAGCGCAGTGGGCGGGGCCGGGGGCGCAGGGGGCGGCACAGGCACTGCTATGGCGGCCGTGCTGGCAAGGGGTGTTGGCAGGGGGTGCGCTGCGGGCACAGATACGGTCGCGGGTGCAGGTGCAGGTGCAGGTGCAGGTGCAGGTGCAGGTGCAGGTGCAGGTGCAGGTGCAGGTGCAGTGTCCGTGACGGCAGGCGGCTGCGGGGTCTGAATGACCGGTACAGGTGGCACAGGGGCCTGGGCCGCTGCGGCGGGCAGGGCTGGTGCGGGTGCCATGGGCTCGGGAGTCTGCTCCGGTGGGGCTATGGCGGGCGCAGCGGGCGCTTCGGGCGTGGCGACGGGTGCCGCTGCCACGGGGGCGTCCTTGCCGCCAAAAGGCTTTCGCAGCCAGCCGAAGGCGCCGCCCGGCGTAGCGCTGGCGGGCGGTGCGCTTTGTTGCGGCAGGGCCGGGGCGGTGGGCGGCGGGCTCACCACAAAGGGGGCCGGGGCGGGTGGTTCGACTGCAGGCACAGGCTCGGGCGGCGGCAAGGGCGCGGATGCAGGCTCCACATCGGGCAGGGCTGTGACCGCTGGCAGCACCTGCGGCTCGTGCACCTCTGGTGTTGCGGGCGCGGGAGTCTCGGCGGGCGGCGGGGCGGTTTTTTTCTTGAAAAAGCTGAACATTGGCGGGTTCGTAGAATCAGTGCATTCTATGAAACGCGCACTTCCCCTTTTGGGCCTGCTGGCCTACCTCGTCGTTGGGACTGCCGCTGCGCAGTCTGACCGCACTTCTCAACCCTCTGCCAAGGGCGCTTCCACGCCCCAGGCGATGCCTTTGCCGGTGTCATCTTCCGGGGCGCAGCAGTTCCAGTTGGCCAATGGCATGCAGCTCATCGTGCAGCCCGATCGGCGCGCCCCCACTGCGATGCACATGGTGTGGCTGCGGGTAGGCTCGATGGATGAGGTGGACGGCACCTCGGGTGTGGCCCATGTGCTAGAGCACATGATGTTCAAGGGCTCCAAGACCGTGCCCCCGGGCGATTTTTCGCGCCGCGTGGCCGCTCTGGGGGGTACCGAAAATGCCTTCACCAGCCGCGACTACACGGGCTACTACCAGCAGATTCCCGCGCACCGTCTCGAAGAAGTGATGCGCCTGGAGGCCGACCGCTTCGCCCACAACCAATGGCCCGACGCCGAATTCCGCAAGGAGATCGAAGTGGTGAAGGAAGAGCGCCGCATGCGCACCGAAGACCAGCCGCGCGCCCTGCTGTGGGAGCAATTGGGCGCGGCCGCCCTCGTGGCTTCGCCCTACCGCCGCCCCGTGGTGGGCTGGATGAGCGACCTGGACGCCATGACACCCGACGACGTGCGCCAGTTCCACCGCCAGTGGTACGTGCCCGGCAATGCCACCATCGTGGTGGCTGGCGACGTGGACGTGGCCAAGGTGCGCGCCCTGGCCGAAAAGTATTACGGCAGCATTCCCGCGCATGCCGTTCCTGAGCGCAAGCCACGCGCCGAACCCGTGCAACGCGGCCTGCGCCGCATTGAGGTCAAGGCACCTGCCGAGCAGGCCTATGTGGCGTTGGCGTTTCGCGTGCCGCGTCTGGCCTCGCCCGATGCCCTGACGACGGACGACCGTGATGCGCTGGCGCTGACGGTGCTTTCGGCCGTGCTCAGCGGCTACGACGGCGCGCGCCTGGAGCGCGCGCTCACC
>Ga0209477_1001231_pt1 | contig 15671 bp, 15 predicted proteins | sample KloWWTupernatant_FD_187180 | JGI IMG/M metagenome (GOLD analysis project Ga0209477, IMG submission 187180) | Active sludge microbial communities from Klosterneuburg, Austria, studying microevolution and ecology of nitrifiers - Klosterneuburg... | ecosystem: Engineered > WWTP > Aerobic digester >... | reverse complement strand
ATCTGGTCGGCGAAATTGGTGACGATGACCCGTCGCAGGCGTCCGGCGTCGATCCCCGCCTCGATGGCGGCCCCGACGTCGTCGACGTGGACGTGGACGCTCCACAGGTCGGGCCCCCCGACGACGATGAGGGAGTCACCCAGCCCGTCGAGCGTGGACGTCAGGGCATCGATCCGGTCCTCATCGGAGTCCTCGACGAGGTACATGACCTCATAGGCGGGTCCGGACACTGAGGCACTTGACGTCGGCTCTGGCCCCGAGTGGTCGGGCCCATCACCACTCGATGCCCCGGCCCCGTCGGTGTCGTGGCCCACATCGGTGTCCCCGGCCATGGATGACACAGACTCATTGCCCGCCCGATGCCACTCGTCACGCCGGACCAGGGCCGTGCCCCCGCCGAGCACATCGGACAGATCCCCACCCCAGGAGCCGGTCAGCACCCGGTGCAGGGACTCCAACATGAGCACGCATCCAGCTCCGCCGGCGTCGACCACCCCGGCTCTGGCCAGAGCTTCGAGTTGCTCGGGCGTGCGCGCGAGGGCCACCTGTGCGCCCTCGAGAGCGGCCTCGACGACGGGGACGAGATCGTCGCCACGGTCCGCCGCCACCCGCGCGGCCGCGGCTGCGGCGTCGGCGACGCTGAGGATCGTGCCCTCCTGGGGGTGGGCCACCGCCTTGCGGGCCATGCTGGCACCGCGTTCGAAGCAGGTCGCGATGGCCGATGCATCGAGATCGACGTATTGGTTCTCGATCACCACCTGGCACAGGCCCCGCAGGATCTGGCCGAGGATGACCCCAGAGTTCCCTCGACCCGAGAGCAGCACGGCCCGGCTGAGCGTCTCGCACTCCTCGACGAGGGAGGCCGTCCCCAAGATGCCCCGCCTCGTGTGCGCCTCGATGACCTGGTCAAGGGCGCCGTCCAGGGTGAGATAGAGGTTGGTGCCGGTGTCCCCGTCCGGCACCGGGTAGACGTTGAGGGCATCGAGTTCGCTGCGGCGGGCAGCGAAGGCGGCGCGCGTGAGCAGCACCCAGTGCCGGGCGTCGTCGGCGGTGTAGGTCTGGCTCACGCTGACATGCTAGGGGTCGAGACCGACGCCGTTTTGGCAGGGAGCGCTCCCCTCGGATACGCTCTTCCGGTTGCGCTGTTGTCGGTGTGCCCATCCGGGCCCGCCCCCAACTGAATTGGTTCAGTCCGATTCGACACGGCAGGCGACACAGAATCAAGACCTATTCAAGGAGATCACCCGTGGCTGCCAACTGCGATGTCTGCGGCAAGGGACCCGGCTTCGGCCACAGCATCTCGCACTCGCACCGCCGCACCAAGCGTCGCTGGAACCCCAACATCCAGCGCGTCAAGGCCCTCGTCGGTGACGCGGGTGTGACCCCGAAGCGCCTCAACGTCTGCACCTCCTGCCTCAAGGCCGGCAAGGTCAAGCGCTGATCGCGTTCCCTTCGCGCATCTGAAGCGGGCCGGATTCCACGACGTGGAACCCGGCCCGCTTCGCGTTGTCAGCTCAGGGGTGGAAGTGGTCCCAGCCGGACACCTCGGGGCGTATGCCGTCCACGACCAGCGTGGGCCCGTCCGGTCCTGGGGCCGCGCACCGTCCGATGATCTGCCACGGAGCGCGCTCGTCCGCGGGGACGCATCCCTCGGGGAAGGTGGCCAGGAGGGAGTGCTCCTCTCCACCAGACAGGATCTGCCGCCACGCCTCGTCCTCGTCGACGGCGTCGGTGAGCGGCGGGCACAGGAAGTGCTCACGCAGGAGCTCACCTGAGAGATCGAGCGTCACGCCACTCGCCTTGGCGATCCGGCCACCGTCGCGCACAAGTCCGTCCGAGATGTCGAGCATCGAGGTGGCACCCGCCTGGGCCGCGACCGGCCCCGATTCCCACGGTGGCCTCGGCGAGCGGTGATACCACCGCGCCAGGGACACGCCGTGGTCCCCGGCCGACGAGTGACGGGAGAGCTGAGGCTCGGCCAGCCCCGCGGCATACGTGGCCAAGCCCGCACCCGACCACCCAAGGGAGCCACAGACCGCGACCACGTCACCGACCCGGGCGCCGCTGCGCAGGACCGGTGCCCGACCACCAAGGTCTCCCAGAGCCGTCATCGACAGGACAACCACTCCCTCGGGAGCCGATGACAGATCGCCACCCACGACCGGACAACCGGCATCGGCCGCGCCATCGGCAATGCCCCGGGCGAAGTCCTCGACCCAGGCGATCTCGAGCTCCGGGTCCGCCATGAGCGAGACGAGCAGCCCTGTGGGCACTCCCCCCATGGCGGCGATATCGGCAACGTTCTGCGCGACGAGTTTGACCCCGACGTCATGCGCACTCGACCAGTCATCGCGCCAGTCCTTGCCGCGCACCATCGAGTCCGTGGTCACGATGACCGAGCCACTGCCTGCCGCGAGCACCGCCGCATCGTCTCCGGGTCCCACGAGCATCGGGGGTCTCTGACGTCCGCCTGTGGGCCGATCCTGATCAGCGCCATCGGACAGGATCGGGAAGATCCGCGCGAGCACTTCCCCCTCGGAGAGATCGCGCAGTCGCAGCACCTGCTCGCCCACTGACACCTCCACCCGAGACGGACCGACGACAGCACGGTAGCGTTACGAGCAGAGCGCTCGATGACGCGCACTCCTTGGACCCGGCACGAGAGGTGGCACCAGTGGTACAGGCCTACATCCTGATCCAGACCGAAGTGGGGCGCGCAGCAACGGTCGCCCACTCCATCCGCGAGTTGGAGGGCGTCGCCCTCGCTGAGGACGTCACCGGCCCTTATGACGTGATCGCACGCGTCGAGGCCGACTCGGTCGACGAGCTCGGCAAGCTCGTCATCGCCAAGATCCAGGACGTCGAGGGCATCACCCGCACCCTCACGTGCACGGTCGTCCACGTCTGACCTACTTGGTCCCTCGCAGCATCCACAGGACGGCGGTCGCGCTCGGCGCGGCCGCCGTCCTGCTGCTCGTGCCCACCGCGTGCTCGAACTCCGTTGAGGTGACGGCTGCCCCCGCCGCAGGAGAGGACGGGTGCGCGGCGGCCGCCACGGCATACCCAAAGACCGTCTCTGGTATGCCGGGGCGCGAGGTGAGCGCGAAGGCCGCGGCCGCGTGGGGGGACCCGGCGGTCATCGCACGCTGCGGGGTGGCCGCGCTCGCACCCACCGAGGAGACCTGCATCGAGGTTGACGGTGTCGGCTGGATCCCGCAGGCGTTGAGTGATGGGACGCGCTTCACGAGTTTCGGCACCGACCCCGCGCTCGAGGTGCTCGTGCCCAAGGTCTATGCGCCGGAGCCGCTCCTGCTCCCGGCCTTCTCGGCCGCCGCGAAGGCCTTGCCGCGCAACGGCCTCGAGTGCCGCTGACTGGTTGCCGCGTCAGCGGAGGCCGACGCGGCGCTCCTGGGCCAGGGAGATCAGTTCGTCGATGAGTTCGGCATAACCCAGGCCGGTCGCCGCCCACATCCGGGGGTACATCGACGTCGGCGTGAACCCGGGCATGGTGTTGATCTCGTTGACGAAGACCTCGCCCGAGTCGGTGAGGAAGAAGTCGACCCGAGCCAATCCCTCGCAACCAGCCGCCAGGAAGGCCTCCACCGCCATCGCGCGTAGCTGCTTCGCCACGTCCTCGGGCACGTCGGCGGGCGTCTGGAGGACCACGTCGTCGGCATGGAGATACTTCGCGTCGAAGTCGTAGAACTCGTGGTTGGCCACGACGCGGCACTCCCCCAGCACGCTCGTGCGGGGCAGGTCGGTGCCGTGCCCGTCGAGCACGGCACATTCGATCTCACGACCGAAGATGCCCTGCTCGATGATCACCTTGGGGTCGTGCTCGCGGGCCGTTTCGATCGCGGGCCGCAGAGCCGCGGATTCCGTGACGCGCGTGATCCCGAAACTCGAGCCACCCCGCGCGGGCTTCACGAAGAGCGGATAGGCCAACCCCGTTGCGGCGACTCGCGTCAGGACGGCCTCGGGGTCGGTGAGCCACTCTCGGTCCGTCACCACGGCATACGGGCCGACCGGCAGCCCGGCCGCCGCGAAAACGACCTTCATGACGTGCTTGTCCATCATTGTCGCCGAGGCGGTGACCCCCGAGCCGACGTAACGGACGTCAGCCAGATCGAGCATCCCCTGGATCGTGCCGTCCTCTCCGAAGGGCCCGTGGAGGAGCGGGAAGACGACGTCGACCTCGCCCAGGTCCTCGGGCGGCTGCCCCGGGGCATGGACGACGAGCCCGCGCTCGGTCGCGCTGGTCGGCACGATGACGCTCGGACCGGAGGTGTCGACGCTCGGCCGGTGACCCGAGGTCAAACGGAACTGCGCGGGGTCGTCGGGCGCCAGCACCCAGTGCCCGTCGCGCGCAATCCCCACGGGGATGACGTCATAGCGATCGCGATCGAGAGCCTCCATGACCGAAGCCGCCGTGGCGCACGAGACCTCGTGCTCGGAGGAGCGCCCCCCGAAGACCAGCGCGACCCGGATCTTGGGCGACGGCGGAAGGGCAGGGTTGTCGGACATCGCGATCGAGCCTAGTCGCCGAGTCCTACGATGCGAGGCATGACCACCCCGGAGCCGCAGCCCGCATCGCACGAGGACCTCACCCCCGCCACCCGCATCGTCGCGCTCGGCCGTGAGGAGCGCGCTCCCGGCTCCCAGGTGGGCGCGCCTCTGGTGCTCACGTCGACCTATGTCGCCGACGGCCCGGCCAACTACGCCCGCAACGGCAACCCGACGTGGAGCGCCTTCGAAGAGGCACTTGGCTCGCTCGAAGGAGGCGACGCACTGGTTTTCGGCAGTGGCATGGCCGCCGTGGCCGCGGTCCTGTCCTTCGTCCCCGTGGGCGGCACGGTCGTCGTTCCTCATGCGCCCTACTCCGGCGTCGTCGTGACCCTCGGCGAGCGCGCCGCCCGAGGTGAGCTCACCGTCCGCCACGTCGAGGTCACCGACGTCGACGAGGTGGTCGCTGCCCTCGACGGAGCGGACCTGCTCTGGCTCGAGTCCCCGACGAACCCCCTCCTCGAGATCGCCGACCTCCCGGCCCTGCTCAGCGCCGCACGCGAGCGCGGCGTCCTCACCGTCGTCGACAACACCTTCGCCACCCCCCTGCTCCAGCAACCCCTCGCTCTCGGTGCCGACCTGGTGATGCACTCGGTGACGAAATACCTGAGCGGCCACAGCGACGTCATCCTCGGCGCCGTCATCACAACCCGCGACGAGGCCGGCCAAGCCCGCAACGCCCGCCTCCAGCGCCACCGCAGCCTCTACGGCGCGATCGCCGGCCCCTTCGAGACGTGGTTGGCCCTGCGCGGCCTCCGCACCCTCCACGTCCGCCTCGAGCGCGCCTGCGCCAACGCCGCCACCCTCGCCGAGCGCCTGACCACCCATCCCGGGGTGACCCGCACCCGATACCCCGGGTTCGGCGCGATCATCTCCTTCGAGATCGACGGCAGCGCCGAGCAGGCCGAGGTCGTCGCCGCCACGACCCGCATCGTCGTCAACTCCACGAGCCTGGGCGCCGTCGAGACCCAGATCGAGCGCCGCCGCCGCCAGCCCGGAGAGCCCGAGGCCGTCCCCGTCAACCTGCTCCGACTCTCCGTCGGCATCGAGGACGTCGAGGACCTGTGGGCCGACCTCGACCACGCCATTCGAGTGGCCACCGCCTGAGGTGAGCACCCGGCATACCCGGGTATGCCGTGTGGCCCGTCCCCGGGCGACCTCCCCTTCGCGCGGGGTGGGCTACTCCCCCTCGGCCTTGCGGGGGCGTGAGAGCAGCGCCCGGACGACGTCCTGGGCGAGTTTGCCCTCGGTGATCATCGCGTGGACCTGCTCGATGATCGGCACGTCGACGTCGTGATGGACCGCGAGGTCATGGATGGACGTGCAGGACTTCACGCCCTCGGCGGTCTGCTTGGTCAGCGCGACGACCTCATCGACGGCCAGGCCCTGACCCAGGCGCACACCGAAGGAATGGTTGCGGGACAAGGGAGACATGCACGTCGCGATGAGATCACCCACCCCCGCCAAGCCGGCGAAGGTCATGACGTCGCCGCCCAGGGCGGTGCCCAGACGGCTCATCTCGGCCAGTCCGCGCGTGATGATCGTGGCCTTGGTGTTGTCGCCGAAGCCCAGGCCCTCGGCCATGCCGACGGCGAGGGCTATGACGTTCTTGACCGCGCCCGCGATCTCGGTGCCGACGACGTCGTTGCCCGTGTAGGGACGGAAGTAGGGCGCGGCACAGGCCGCAGCGACCAACTCGGCCATCCGCTCATCCCGCCCGGCCACCACGCTCGCCGCGGGCTGTTTGGCGGCGATCTCCTTGGCGAGATTCGGACCGGAGACGATGACGACGCGGTCGGGGTCGACCTGGCCGACCTCCTCGATGACCTCGCTCATGCGCTTGGTCGTGCCGAGCTCGACACCCTTCATGAGCGAGACGACGGCGGCATTGCTGGGGATGGCCGAACCCCAGGTGGTCAGGTTGTCGCGCAGGGTCTGGCTCGGGACGGCGAGCACGACGATGTCAGCGCCGTCCGCGGCCTCCATCGGATCCGACGTCGCGCGGATGCGCGACGGGAGAGGCACGTCGGGCAGATAGGCCGAGTTGCTGCCGCCGTTGATGTCGTCGACGACCTCCGCACGGCGGCCCCACATGGTGACGTCGGTGCCGGCATCGGCGAGGACGAGCGAGTAGGCCGTGCCCCAACTCCCGGTCCCGTAGACGGCTGCGCGGGTCATGAGTTCTCCTGGGGGTTCGGGTTGCTGGTGTCGGTTTTGTGACGGACGATCGGGCCGGTGGTCGGCACGCCCTTTGCTCGCGGGTCGAAGACCTCGGCCGGTGCCTGCTCGCCCCGGATCTCTTCGAGCAGGCCGGTGATCGCCGCCATGATGCGTCGGGTCGACTCCTCGAGGACCTCCCGGCTCATCGGCCGGTCGTGGAGATCCGAGAGGTCAACGGGAGGACCGGCGACGACGGTGGCCTCCTTGATCGGCAGGAAGTGCGGTCGGGACTCGTAGGGGCCGAGAATGGCCTGGCCACCCCACTGGGCGAGTGGGATGACGGGGCAGCGCGTCTGGAGCGCGATCCGCGCTGCACCGGTCTTGCCGCGCATCGGCCAGAGGTCCGGGTCGCGGGTGAGGGTGGCCTCGGGATAGATCGCGACGCAGTGACCCTCGTTGACCGCCGCGACGGCGGCTCGATAGGCATCCGCCGCCTGGCCCGTCTCGCGATAGACCGGAATCTGCTTGGCCGCCTTGAGGATTCGCCCGATGACCGGCACCTTGAAGACCTCGACCTTGCCCAGGAAACTCGGCATGATGCCGTGGTCGTTGAGGAAGTGGGCGACGATCAGTGGGTCGACATACGAGTTGTGGTTGGCGACGACGACGCAGCCACGGTCCTTGGGGATGTGCTGGGCCCCGCTCCAGTTGCGTCGCATGAGGGCCATGAGCAACGGTCGGAGCAGGCCCACCGCGAAGAGGAAGCCGGGCGGTCGCTTCTGGCGACGCTCACGTCCTGACAGGCTCACGTACCTGACTCCTTGCCGCGGTGGGGGAAGACCCCATCCTTGACGTCGAGCGGGCCCATGTCGAGCACCGCCCAACCTCTGGAGTGAGGGTGTCGAGGACCGAGCGAGTTGACACAATCGCGGCGTGCCCCTGACCTCGTCCCCTCCGGCCGGTTCGCCCGGCTGGTTCGTCGCGGTCCCCCTCAAGGGGGGTTCCGGGGCCAAGTCCCGCCTTGCACCCTCGGGACGGTCGGGGCTGGCCCGGGCCATGGCCGCTGACACGCTTGCGGCCGTCATCGCCGTCGTGGGCCGTGATCGCACGCTCGTGGTCACCTCCGACGACGAGGTATGCCGTCTGGCCACCACTCTCGGCGTGGTCACCATCGCGGATCCCGGGCGCGGTCTGGATGCCGCCGGGAGAGCCGGGATCGAGGCGGCGTGGGCTCGAGGTGCAACAGCGGCGGCCGTCCTGCTGGGCGACCACCCAGCCGTGCGTCCCGCCGAACTGGAGGCGGCTCTCCAGGCGGCCGCACGGCATACCTGGGCCTTCGTGCCCGACGAGGACGGCGACGGGACGGCGATGGTGACCACGACGTCCGGTGTTCCGCCGCTGGCCTTCGGTACGCGAAGTGCGCCGCGGCACGAGGCGTCGGGACTCGTGCGCCTCGACGTGGACCTTCCGGGGCTGCGCGTGGATGTGGACACGGTCGCCGACCTCGCCACAGCACAGGCGATCGGTGTGGGGACTCACACCGCCGCGGTCCTCGGGCGGGATTAGGCTGCCAAGCGTGCAGGCGAGCATCCACACGACCGGAGCCGAGGGCGGGACCGCGCTGCTCGACGACGGTCGCGAGATCACCTGGGACCTGGCGTCGGTGGCTGGTTCCGGCCTGCTGCACCTGCGAATCGGACAGCGGGTGAGCGTGACGCTCGACGAGGCCGAGCGGCATGCGGATCGGGTGTGGATCGTGGGCATCGGCGAGGGCGAAGCCATCCGCTGAGCTGTGCCGGCGTTGCCTCCCACACCCCACGACGCCCAACCCCCTCGAGTGGTCACTGGATGAGGGAATCAACGCAGATGTTCCGTCATCAAGTGACCACTCGACAGGGCATCGTGGGCACGCCGAAGGGGGCCGATGCTGCGCATCGGCCCCCTTCGTCACGCGCGGATCACTTCTTCTTGGCAGCAGCCTTCTTCGCGGGCGCCTTCTTGGCAGCAGCCTTGGCCGGTGCAGCCTTGGCCGGAGCCTTCTTCGCCGCCGCCTTGGCCGGTGCGGCCTTGGCCGGAGCAGCCTTCTTCACGACCGGCTTCGCCGCCGCCTTCGCCGGAGCAGCCTTCGCGGGTGCAGCCTTGGCCGGAGCCTTCTTCGCCGCCGCCTTGGCCGGCGCAGCCTTCGCCGGAGCAGCCTTCTTCACGACCGGCTTCGCCGCCGCCTTCGCGGGCGCGGCCTTTGCCGAAGCCTTCTTCGCAGCGGCCTTGGCCGGAGCAGCCTTCGCCGGAGCAGCCTTCTTCACAGCCGGCTTCGCAGCAGCCTTCGCGGGCGCGGCCTTGGCGGGCGCCGCCTTCTTGGCAGCGGCCTTCGCGGGAGCCGCCTTCGCCGCAACCGGGGTCTTCGTGCCGGCCGCCGCGCGGACGCCGGTGCTCGCGGCCTTGGGGAGGGTGCTCGGGGACTTCACGAAGCCCTTGAATGCCGTGCCCGGGCGGAAGCGCGGGCCCTTGGACTTGGCGATTTTGACCGCAGCACCGGTGCGCGGGTTACGGCCCGTGCGAGCAGCGCGCTCGACGCGGTCGAAGGTGCCGAAGCCGGTGATGCCGACCTTCTGGCCCTTGGTGACCTCGCGGATGATGATGTCGAGGACGGCCTCGAGGGCGTCCGACGCAGCCTTGCGCGAGCCGAGCCGGGCCTCGAGTGCCTTGACCAGATCTGCCTTGTTCACTGTCAACTCCATCGATGTGGGGTTCACCGAGGGGCGCCCCCGGTGACATGGGAGTCGGAGTTTTCCGACCTGACAAAGACGTTAGGCGGGTGCTCCATTCGAGTCCAACACCCCTGCGCCGGTTTGCGTTGTCCCACAAGGACATTCACCTGCTTGACCAACCTGGGGCCCGGCTCTGCAGCCGCGTGCGCAGATGAAGCACCGGAACGCGAATGCTGTTGTGGCACAATGGGATTCACCCGAACTCGAACGATGCTTGCCCCGGACAGCAGTCAGGGGGTCAATCACACGGTTCACACCAGTCACAGGAGGAACAGGTCAACGGGCTCCCGATGGACGTGAAATCCGTTGGGCGACACGGCGTGTCGCCCAACGGATCGGCTCAACTGGCTTGTGTCGTCTGGGGCTTCCAGGACGGACGGGCGCCCTCGTAGTCGGTGATCATGTCCTCGTGACGCAGTGTCAGGCTGATGTCGTCGAGGCCCTCCAGCAGGCGCCACCGCGTGTAGTCGTCGACCTCGAAGGACGCCACGATGTCACCGGCCGTCACCGTGCGGGACTCCAGGTCCACCGTCACCGACGTGCCCGGCTCGTTCTCCAGGAGCTTCCAGATGAGCTCGATGTCGTCCTGCCCGAGGACGGCAGTGAGGAGCCCCTGCTTGCCACTGTTGCCACGGAAGATGTCGGCGAAGCGCGACGACAGCACGGCTCGGAAGCCGTAGTTCATGAGCGCCCAGACCGCGTGCTCCCGCGACGACCCCGTCCCGAAATCGGGACCGGCGACGAGGACCGAGCCCCCGGCATACATCGGGTTGTTGAGGATGAACGTGTCGTCCTTGCGCCAGGCCGCGAAGAGGCCGTCCTCGAAGCCGGACTTGGTGACCCGCTTGAGGTATTCGGCCGGGATGATCTGGTCGGTGTCGACATTGCTGCGGCGCAGCGGTACCCCGATGCCGGTGTGCGTGGTGAAGGCGTCCATGGTCAGTTGCTCCCTGCAGTGACGGGGGTGACGGGCTCGAGATCGGCCGGGCTGGAGAGGGTGCCGCGCACGGCCGTGGCTGCGGCCACCAGCGGGCTGACGAGGTGGGTGCGCCCACCCTTGCCCTGACGCCCCTCGAAGTTGCGGTTGGAGGTCGATGCCGAGCGCTCCTGCGGCGCGAGCTTGTCGGGGTTCATGGCCAGGCACATGGAGCACCCGGGGAGGCGCCACTCGGCACCCGCAGCCTCGAAGACATCACCGAGCCCCTCGGCCTCCGCCTGCAGGCGCACCCGCGCCGAGCCGGGGACAACGAGCATCCGGACGCTGTCGGCGACCTTGCGGCCCTTGAGGACGGCTGCGACGGCCCGAAGGTCCTCGATGCGACCGTTGGTGCAGGAGCCGACAAAGACGGTGTCCACGGGGATCTCGCGCAGTGGGGTGCCGGCCGTCAGGCCCATGTAGTCGAGGGCGCGCTGGGCGGCCTGCTTGTCGTTGTCGTCGCCCATGAGCTCAGGATCCGGGACCGACTCCCCCAGCGGCGCCCCCTGGCCAGGGTTGGTGCCCCAGGTGACGAACGGCGTCAGGGTGTTGGCGTCGAGGGTGACCTCAGCATCGAAGACCGCGTCATCGTCGGTGCGGAGCGCGCTCCAAGCGGCCACGGCCGCATCCCAGTCGGCACCCTTGGGCGCATGGTCCAGTCCGTCGAGGTAGGCGAATGTCGTCTCGTCGGGGGCGATCATGCCGGCGCGGGCACCGGCCTCGATCGACATATTGCAGATCGTCATCCGCGCCTCCATCGAGAGCGAGCGGATCGCCGAACCGCGGTACTCGAGGACGTAACCCTGGCCCCCACCGGTTCCGATCTTGGCGATGACCGCGAGCACGATGTCCTTGGCGGTCACGCCCTCTGCGAGTTCGCCGTCGACGGTGATCGCCATGGTCTTGAAGGGCTTGAGCGGCAGGGTCTGGGTCGCCAGGACGTGCTCGACCTCGGACGTGCCGATGCCGAAGGCCAGCGCTCCGAACGCCCCGTGCGTCGAGGTGTGGCTGTCGCCGCAGACGACGGTCATGCCCGGCTGGGTGAGGCCGAGCTGTGGACCGACGACGTGGACGATGCCCTGCTCGGCGTCGCCCATCGGATAGAGGCGGACCCCGAACTCCGCGCAGTTGGCGCGCAGGGTGTCGACCTGGGTCTTGGAGATCAGGTCGGTGATCGGGCCCGGCGTCGTGGGGACGTTGTGGTCCTCCGTGGCCAGGGTGAGATCGGGTCGACGGACCGGCCGACCGGACAGACGAAGTCCATCGAAGGCCTGCGGACTGGTCACCTCGTGGAGCAGATGCAAGTCGATGTAGAGCAGGTCCGGCTCACCCTCGCCCCGCCGCACGACGTGCGACTCCCAGACCTTTTCCGCCAGTGTCCCGGCCATCGTGTGTCACCTTCCGCTGTGGTTCGCTCTGCAAGCGCGGAGGTATGCCGCGCCGTCGCCCTCCCATCGTCGCCCCGCCGTCCGCGTGGCGAGATTTGCGTCTCATGAGTCGAGACGGCAGACTCAGGGCATGGACTCATCGAGTGGGGTCGGCGTCTTGGACAAGGCCGCCGTCGTGTTGAGCGCCCTGGAGGCAGGACCATCCACGTTGGCGCAGTTGGTGACGGCGACCGGTTTGGCCCGCCCAACGGCGCATCGCCTGGCGGTCGCGCTGGAGCACCACCGGCTGGTGACCCGTGACATGCAGGGCCGTTTCGTCCTGGGGCCTCGGCTCGGCGAGCTGGCGGCAGCTGCCGGCGAGGACCGACTGCTGGCCGCTGCCGGGCCTGTGCTGGGTGCGTTGCGCGATCACACGAACGAGTCGGCCCAGCTCTTCCGCCGGCAGGGTGACCACCGCGTGTGCGTCTCTGCTGCCGAGCGCCCCGTGGGCCTGCGTGACTCGATCCCGGTCGGCGCAGCCTTGACGATGCTCGCCGGTTCGGCTGCCCAGGTGCTGCTCGCGTGGGAAGAGCCGGACCGCCTGCACCGCGGTCTCCAGGGTGCGGCCTTCAACGCGAGCGCCCTCTCCGGAGTCCGACGCCGCGGGTGGGCCCAGTCCGTGGGTGAGCGCGAGCCCGGGGTGGCGTCGGTGTCGGCGCCGGTCCGCTCCCCCTCCGGTCGAGTGATTGCTGCGGTGTCGATCTCGGGGCCGATCGAGCGACTGTCGCGCCAGCCCGGTCGCCTGCACGCGGCCACGGTCATCGCGGGTGCCAACAAGCTGACCGAGGTGCTGGCCCGCCACGCGGCCACGCAGGACGAGGACCGCGGCCACCACTAGGACCTCCCCCGCGCAGAACCTGCCCGATGGCGCAGCCATGCGTACGCCACTTGCCAATCTGTGCGAACCCCTCCGCGCAGAGCCTGCCCGATGGCGCAGCCATGCGTACGCCACTTGCCAATCTGTGCGAACCCCTCCGCGCAGAGCCTGCCCGATGGCGCAGCCATGCGTGCGCCACTGGCCAATCTGTGCGAACGGCCGTGGGTCTTGGAAGGGGCGGCCAAGCGAAAAGGCACCCGCGACAGCGGATGCCTTTCGATTGGTAGCCCCGACGGGATTCGAACCCGCGCTACCGCCTTGAGAGGGCGGCGTGCTAGGCCGCTACACAACGGGGCCCTAGCGGTGCCGGAGCCTTGTGGGCCCGTGGCACGGAGAAGAACCTTACCGGGTGGCAGGGATTTCTCCGAATCGACGACCGTGAGCACGCATGTGCCTCGTCATCGATGGCTGGGGTACCAGGACTCGAACCTAGAACGGATGAACCAGAATCACCAGTGTTGCCAATTACACCATACCCCATGGGGTATGCCGTGAGCCTGCCCTCCGAGGAGGTCGGGCCCGCAGCGAACCGAGGCGATACCTTACCTTCCCGCTCCCTCGCCCCTCAAATCGCCCAACAGGGTAGGCACATCCGCCAACGTTGAAATGATCGGTATGCCGTGTGCCGCCGCCGCTTTCCGGCGCTCCTCCGTGGCCACCACCTCACCTGCCGGGTCGCCGTCATCGCGCACGAGCCAAGCCGAAGCCAGGCTGGCCTGACGTGCTCCCCACGCATCCGAGGTCCACTCGTCTCCGACGTAGAGAACGTCATCCGCGCGCAGCCCCATCACATCACAGGCGTGTTGGAAGACGGCAGCCTCGGGCTTGCCCACCCCCAAGCAGTCCCGTGAGCAGACGTCGGACAACTCATCCTCGAGCCCGAGGCTCGCGACCTTGATCGCCGTGTAGTCATGAGTCGAGTTCGTGAGCACCCGCACCGGCACTCCTTGATCGCGGCACCAACGGAGCAGGGGCGCCATGTCCGGATAAGCGCGCAAGGACGGGGCAAAGGTCTCCCGATACCCCGCCTCGAAGTCCGCCGTCACCGAGTCCGCCCAGCGCAGTCCCACGACGTCTGTGACGTGACGCAGCCGCGCCTCGAGCATGTCCTCAAAGGTCAGTTCTCCCGCGGCAAAGCGACGAAAGGCCCCTGTCGGATCACTGCGATAGGTCACGCCCACCCGAGCAGCGACGTCCTCGTCGACGCCAGCCCAGGCCGCACGTGCGCCGGCCGCGCCGGCAACCTCCATCGCGGAGCGCGTGTCCCAGAGCGTCCCGTCGGCATCGAGCAACAGGCCGATTCGACGACCCGGCCGCCCGCCAAGGTGCGGGTCAGCGCGTCGGTGGGCGGACGGCATACGAAGGGTTGGAAGGGTCAGGCGATCACAGGGTGTCGCGCAACGACGACAGCCGCGACAGGGTCGAGGTCTTGCCGAGGATCTCCATCGACTCGAAGAGCGGCGGGCTGATCCGCGCGCCGGACACCGCGGTGCGCAGCGGGCCGAAGGCGAAGCGCGGCTTGATGCCCATGCCCTCGACGATGGCTTCGCGAAGGGCGGTCTCGATCTTCTCGGCCGTCCATGATCCGCCGGTGCCGAGGATGCCGTCACCGTGGTCGTTGAGGTCGGCGAGTGCGGCCGAGGCCGCATCGAGCACCTCGCCAGCGTTGTCTCCCAATCCTGCTCGCGCATCATCGGCGATCTCGAGCATGTCGTCACCGACGAAGAACGGGCGCACCAGCGGCGCCGCCTCGGACAGGTGGGCGATGCGGGTCTGGATCAACTCGGCCACCGACCTCAAGCGGGCCAACTCACCCAACGAGGGATTGTCACCGAGCACGCCGTCGGCGACGAGGAAGGGCAGCAACCGGCTCGCGAAGTCACCCGCCTCGAGCCCACGGATGTAGACGCCGTTGATCCAGTCGAGCTTCTTGAGATCGAAGATCGGCCCCACAGGGTTGACCTTGCGCCAGTCAAAGCCCTGACTGAACTCGTCGAACGAGAAGACCTCGCGATCGGTGCCGTCGTCGTTCTGGGCCGGCGGATAGGCAAGCAGCGCAAGGAAATTGACGAGCGCCTCGGGCAGATAACCCTGCTCTTGGAACCACGTCAGCCGCGCTGCAGGGTTCTTGCGCTTTGAGATCTTCGACTTGTCCTCGTTGCGCAGCAACGGCATGTGCGCGAACTTCGGCGGTGTCAGCCCGAACCAGCGATAGAGCAGGATGTGCTTGGGCGTCGAGGAGATCCACTCCTCACCGCGCACGACGTGCGTGATCCCCATCTCGTGGTCGTCGACGACGACGGCGAGGTGATAGGTGGGGAAGCCGTCGGCCTTGAGGATGACCTGGTCGTCCGGGCGAGGGGCCGACACCCGCCCACGGATCAGGTCGTCGAACTCGAGCTCGACGTCGTCGGGGATGAGCATCCGCACGACGGGCTTGTCGGTGAAGCCGGGCAGCGCAGAGCGCTCCTCCTCGGACTTGCCGTAGCAGAGGCGGTCATAGCCGGTCGGCTGCTTGGTCTTCTGCTGGATCTCACGCATCTGCGTGAGTCGCTCGGTCGAGCACCAGCACAGATAGGCCTTGCCCTCGGCGACGAGCCGATCGACATAGGGGGCATAGGTTTCGAGCCGCTCGCTCTGGCGATAGGGCGCGCAGGGACCACCCTTGTCGGGCCCCTCGTCCCACGTCAGGCCCAGCCACGATAGCGTGTCGAAGACCTGCTTCTCCGAGTCCTCGCGGAAACGCGCCCGATCGGTGTCCTCGATGCGCAGCAGGAATCGCCCGCCCTGCTGGCGCGCGAAGGCGAGGTTGAACAGCGACATGTAGGCCGTGCCGACATGCGGGTCACCGGTCGGCGAGGGCGCGACGCGCAGACGCACCGCGCCGGGCAGCTCGGGGA
>Ga0209477_1001227_pt1 | contig 15681 bp, 12 predicted proteins | sample KloWWTupernatant_FD_187180 | JGI IMG/M metagenome (GOLD analysis project Ga0209477, IMG submission 187180) | Active sludge microbial communities from Klosterneuburg, Austria, studying microevolution and ecology of nitrifiers - Klosterneuburg... | ecosystem: Engineered > WWTP > Aerobic digester >... | reverse complement strand
CCCAAAAATTACTATCTTATAAAAATTTAAACTAACCACAGAATGGAAAATCCTTCTGTCATAATTCTCGGTATTGCTCAGGATGCAGGATATCCGCATGCCGGCTGTAAAAAAGACTGCTGTAAAGATGCATGGAAAGATAAATCTCTTCAAAGGTCAGCATCATGTATTGGAATTGCTGATCCGCAGTCTGAAAGTTATTGGCTCATCGATGCCACACCCGATATAAAATTTCAGATGAATATGGCTGAGGAAAAATTCAAAGAATGTAAACTGAAGGGAATATTTCTAACACATGCTCACACAGGACACTATACCGGTCTGATACATTTTGGAAAAGAAATCATGGGTATAAGAATGCTGCCTGTATATGTATTGCCTGAGATGAAAAATTTTCTGATGAATAATCACCCATGGAAACTTCTTGAAAATTCAGGTAATATTGAATTGAGAGAATTAAAATTTGATGATGAAATTGTACTTAATGAAAGGATAGCAGTTCAGCCATTTGAAGTTCTTCACAGAGATGAGTATTCAGAAACAGCCGGATACCAGATAAATTTTAATTCTAAAAAAATAATTTACATTCCTGATATTGATAGTTGGGAGATTTGGGATAAAGACATTCTAAAGATCATTAAAAAATCAGACGCGCTATTTCTCGACGGTACTTTTTTTACAAAAGAAGAGATCAAAAATTATGAGTCAAAAAATATACCTCATCCTTTGGTCAGCGACAGTATTAAAAAGTTTGAAGAGCTTTCTTTGAAGGAAAAAAGTAAATTACATTTCATTCATTTAAATCATACAAATCCACTGATCAGAGGAGACTCGGAAGAAAGTAAATATATAATTTCTAAAGGTTTTAAAATTGCCTTTGAAGGTCAGATCATTGAAGGATAAAAAATTTAATTTTTTCACTTCTACTATATTCACATATAGTGTTTTAACATTTGATTTGATACCAAGACTTTAAAGCTCATAGTTAAATAAATATCTTTGAGACTTCGAGCCTTTGAGGTATTATAAAATTTTATGCTGTTGAATAAATATGGGAATATAAAAGAAATTGACATTAAAAATTCATAGACAATAAATTTCAAAAAAGTTATGTTATAAAAACATTTTTTGGGGAAGATACGTTATAAATATTCTTTAATTTAATTTCAAATAGCACACAATGAATGATTTAGGTTATAAAAGATTTCCAACTGTCAGCGGAGACAAAGTTGCATTTGTCAGTGAAGATGATCTTTGGGAAGTTAATCTATCAGGTGGCATAGCCCGCAGGATCACATCAAATTCAGGCGAAGTAATCAATCCATATTATTCTCCGGATGGCAAATATATTGCCTTCACCGGTAAAGAAGAAGGAGAGAATGATGTTTATCTCATTCCGTCTCAGGGTGGTATGAATAAAAGACTCACTTATCTCGGTGGTTTTTTAAAAGTGAAAGGATGGACTCCTGACAGCAAGTATGTCATTTTTTCCTCTGATACAAAACAAGCATTTACAGGAATGAACATGCTTTACAAAGTCTCTGTCGACGGCGGAATGCCTGAACTGCTTCCTTATGGTAAAGGACAAAATATTGCATTCGGACCAAAAGGCGGAGTTTTAATAGGAAGGAATACACTCGATCCTGCAAGATGGAAAAGGTATAAAGGCGGTACGGCAGGTGTTTTCTGGATAGATAAAAAAGGCAACGGAAAGTTTGAAAAATTTCTCACTAAAGTAAAAGGAAATCTTGCAAGCCCTCTTTGGGTTGGTGATAAAATTTATTTTATTTCAGATCATGAAGGAATCGGCAGACTGTATTCATGTGACATTGATGGAAAAGGAATTAAAGCTCTTTCGAAAAACACAGAATATTATGTAAGGAATGCAACGACCGATGGAAATAATATTGTCTATCACAGTGGTGCAGATATTTTTGTTTATAATATTGAGTCAGATACTGAGAATAAAATTGATATAGAATATTACAGTCCGCAAATACAGAGGCAGAGGAAGTTTGCCGACGCAGGCAAGTATCTGGAATCTTACAATCTCAGTCCTGACGGAAAATCTACGACCATTACTTCTAGAGGAAAATCATTTATGTTTTCAAACTGGGAAGGTCCTGTACTTCAGGCAGGGAAAAAACTTGGCGTGAGATACAGACTTACTCAATGGATGTATGATAATAAATCTGTTGTAACTGTATCAGATGAAACAGATTTTGGAACGATAGAAATTTACAATTCATTGGAAGGAAATTCAGAAGTTAAAAAATTAGATTTTTTCAAAGCCGGTATAATTGCCAATCTGAAAGTCTCTCCAAAAGAAATGAAGATCGCAGTTTCAAATAACAGACATGAACTGTTTATTATAGATGCTGAAAATATGTCATTCAAAAAAATTGCCAGAAGTAAATTTGAAAGGATAGAGGATTTTTCATTTTCACCTGACGGAAAATGGATTGTTTATAGTATGTCTAATTTAGAACATCTTTCATCACTGTATTTATATAATCTTGAGACGGGAAAATCTTCACAGATAACTCCCGCAGGTTTTAGGGATTACCAGCCTGTCTTTGATCCTGACGGAAGATATATTTATTTCTTATCTCAGAGGGAATATAATCCTACTTATGACACAAGTTTTTTCCAGCTTGGATTTACGCTTGGTGTCAGACCTTATCTGATCACATTAAGGAAAGATATTCAATCTCCATTTACTCCTGAGTATGATAAACTTTTTGCACGTGAACGCAATAATGGAAAAGAGAAGAACAGAGAAAAGGATAGTGATAACAATAAAGATAAAAAAGTTGCAAAAGAGAATAAGAAAAAATCAAAAGAAGTTCTGATCGATCTGGACGAAATTGATCAAAGGATAATTTCATTTCCGTTACCTGAGAAAAATTATTTTCAAATTGCAGCTGTAAAGGACGGACTTCTTTACAGCAGAGAGCCGATAAAAGGTGCACTGCATCACTGGTACTGGGACGAGCATCCTTCGGACGAATCACTTGATCTTTTTGATTTTCATACTCAGAAAAATGAACATGTAGCAAAAAAGATAAAAAGCTTTAGAGTTTCAATGGACGGAAGTACTCTTATTTACAGGCAGGAAAAGAAACTTTATATAAATTCAAAAGTGCTTGCGGAAAAACATCATGATCATCATGGTGATCACGATGATGATTACAGTGGACATGGAAGAGGGAAGAATGACTGGCTCGATCTTTCAAGAGTAAAAATTAATATTGATCCGATCAGTGAATGGAAGCAAATGTATTCGGAATCATGGAGACTTCAGAAGGAACATTTCTGGACTCCTGATATGTCGGGAATAAACTGGGATAATGTTTATAAAAGATATTTACCGCTTCTTGATAAAGTAGCTTCACGTTCTGAATTTTCAGATCTAATCTGGGAAATGCAGGGTGAGCTTGGCACTTCTCATGCTTATGAAATGGGCGGTGACTATAAACCTTCTCCAACTTACAGACTTGGAAAACTTGGTGCGGATTATGAATTTGATGAAAAGGAAAATGCATATAAGATCACACACATTGTGAATGGCGATTCTTGGAAAAAAAATTCTCCTCTGAATGCACCCGGTGTTGAAGTCAGCGTTGGTGACTATCTGATTGCTATAAACGGTGACAGATTAAGTAAAAATATTTTACCTGAAGAACTTTTAGTAAATCAGGCAAAGAATATTGTCAGCTTACTTGTAAAAAATTCTAAAACAGGAGAGACAAGATCATTTAATGTAAAAACAATTGCATCTGAATATGAACCAAGATACAGAGAGTGGGTTGAGAAAAATAAAGACTATGTTCATAAAAAATCAAAAGGTAAACTCGGCTATCTGCACATTCCTGATATGGGACCCAACGGATTTTCAGAGTTTCACAGATATTATATTCATGAGGCAGGAATGAACGGGCTTGTCGTAGATCTCCGTAATAACAGAGGAGGTCACGTATCACAGCTTTTATTAGAAAAGCTATCGAGGAAACAATACGGCTATGATCTTTCGAGATATGGCAGTGTCGGAACTTATCCTAGTCACAGTGTAGCCGGACCTATGGTTGCTCTGACAGATGAACATGCAGGTTCAGACGGTGATATTTTCAGTCATCAGTTTAAACAAATGAAACTCGGTACGCTTGTCGGAAAGAGGACATGGGGCGGAGTTGTAGGAATAAATCCGCGACTGATGCTTGCAGACGGTACAATGACGACTCAGCCTGAGTATGCAACTTACATGAAAGATGTCGGCTGGAAAGTAGAAAATTATGGTACTGATCCGGATATCGAAGTTGAGATCACTCCTGAAGATTATGTCAAAGGAAGAGATCCGCAGCTTGATAAAGCAATCGAGATCGCACTTGATCAACTAAAAAAGAAACCTGTCATAATTCCTGATTTCAAAGACAAGCCTTTGCTGACACCTATGATACATTTGAATGGTAACGGGAAAGCTAAATCAAATAGTAAGACTAAAAATAAAATTAAGCAGTAATTATTTTTTAAAATATATTTTTTCAAAGAGGTAAAATCTGTAAAAGGTTTTGCCTCTTTGAATTAATTTCTTTTATTCACAGTTTTATGAAAACTAAAAAAATTAATAAGGATTTTGATTCAGTAGAGTTCTTTCAAAAAAGTAAAAGAAGAAATTGCTAAAGAATTTGAAGGAAAAACATTTGAACAAAAGAAAGATATAATAGAAAAAGTAAAAAATAAATCGAAAGCATTTAAAAAAATTTCCGCTGTCAAAACCTCCAAAATTTAAGTGGATAATAATATTAAATTATTGAAGAAAGACGTGAGGATATTTATAATAATTTTAAAAATTCTGAACAGGAATTAAAAGATAAGGATCTAATCTTTTCCAACAATATTCAGGACTAAAAAAAAATACTTGAATAACATAATTTGAATATTATTTTCAGTAATTCATTCAAAAGATCTTTTAAGAAGAAAATTGGAAACGCCGGTAAATTTTTAAAATGACACTATTTTAAAATTAAGTATTCATTTTTTTCAATTCTCAAGAGCCCATAAAATATATTCTAAATAATAAACATACCCACTTCGAGTCTTAGAGCCTTTGAGGTAAAACATCTGCGGAATTAATTCAATACAGTCGTTTTTTCAAATAATGATTTTAAGTATATTGACTATCCCAACGAATCTAAAATTTAAACTATAAATTATGAAACTGTTCCTGATTCTATTTTCAATACTCACATTAGCAACTCCTTTTATATATGCGCAGGATGAAGAAGGTGAAACCAGTGAGACAATTTTGCAGAGAGAATTTTATATTACTGACAGACGTGCAGGCGGACCCGGACAGGTATTGCCTTTTGATGCATTTGCAAAAGCTGTTCAGCAGAAAAAAATGATGACAAGAGACAAAATGGATATTAACAGTCCGACTTCTCTGACCGGATGGATCAGTGTAAATCCGACTGGTATGTTTTATTCAAGGACAAACAATAATTTTATAGCAGGCAGAACAAACTCGATTGCATTTCATCCAGCGAACCCTAACATTTTTTATATAGCTGCTGCACAGGGCGGAGTGTGGAAGACCACTGACGGCGGTGTGAACTGGACTGTGCTTACAGATACTCTTGGTTCAATTGCCAGCGGGGATATTATTTTAGATCCTTCTAATCCTGATATTCTGTATTATGGAACAGGTGAATTGAATTATTCCTCAGACAGCCAATACGGTGACGGAGTTTATAAATCCACAAATGCAGGTATGAGCTGGTTTAAGATTGCAACAAGTGCACAGATTGGTACACGCACAGGAAAGATGGTGATAGATTATGTTAATACAAATAATATTTATCTAGCTGGAATAAATGGAATTTTTAAATCAACAAATGCAGGTCTCACCTGGACGAACCAGTTATTTTTAAATTCGACTTCTTTAATTATCGATCCCGTAAATCCTCAGATACTTTATGCTTCATCAGGAAATGTACAGTCACAGATATTTAAAACATCAAACGGCGGTACGAACTGGACTCTGCTGACAAACGGATTAAATACTTCAAACGGCAGAAGGACTCAGCTTGCAATCTCTCCCGACAATCCGAATTATATTTATGCAAGCATAGCTTCAACGACAGGATCATTGTTAGGATTATACAGAACTACAAACGGCGGTGATCTCTGGACAAATCAGAATTCGACAACTAATTACATGAGTTCACAGGGATGGTATGACAATGCAGTGACTGTCGTTCCGGGCGATCCGAATAAAGTAATAGTCGGCGGACTTGATATTTACAGATCTACAAATGGCGGTGTAACTCTTACTAAAATGACGGTCTGGTCTACAAGTTCGCAATCGGATTTTGCACATGCAGATATTCATTATCTTTCTTATAAAGGTTCTGTTCTATATTGCTGCTCTGATGGCGGAGTTTACATTTCACCTGATGATGCGGAGACCTGGACAGATCTGAATATGAACATGTCAACACTTCAGTTTCAAAGTGCAGATTATGATCCGACAAATCCGCAGTTTATGTATGGCGGTACACAGGATAACAATAAGCAGACAAGTACGGACGGAGGATTATTCTGGAATCAGAGGACTACCGGTGACGGAGGTTATACAATTGTAGATCCTGTGAATACGAATTTTGTATATGGTCAATATGTGAATGGTTCGATACAACGCTCAGCAAATTTTGGTGCAGGTTTTACAAATATAACTCCGAGCGGATCGACAGGCGGACTTTTTTATAATCCGTATGAAATGGCTCCGGGAGATCATAATACTGTTGTGTTTGGAAGAGCTGATGTATGGAAAACTTCTGGAGTTCAGACAGCATCGACTTCTACCGGCTGGACTCAGATAGCTACTACCGGAGATATAGGCGGCAGTGTATCAGCGATTGGAATCAGCAATACTAATACAGATAAAATTTATATTGGTACAAGTAACGGAAGAATTCATGTCACGACAAATAACGGAGCAAACTGGTCGTCACAGACCGGCTTTCCATATATATCAGACTTCTGGGTGGACAGATCAAATGATGAAATATGTTATGCTGCTTTTGGCGGTGCAAATGCTGACAAGCATGTTTATAAAACTACCAATGGCGGCACAAACTGGTTCAGCATTTCAACCAATCTGCCGAACATAGGTACAAACTCAATTGTAATAAAAGAGACCAATCCAAAAATGATCTTTGTAGGAACTGACCTCGGCGTTTTCAGATCTACAAATGACGGAGTCAGCTGGACTTCTTTCAATACAGACTTTCCGAATGTAGAAGTTTATGATTTGAAATATAAAGAAGGTCCGAAAATTTTAATGGCAGCTACACACGGCAGAGGATGTTTTACTTTTGATATTGATGGAATTCTCGGCATCAGCAATATAAATTACATACCGGGCAATTTTAATCTTAATCAGAATTATCCGAATCCATTTAATCCTTCGACTTCAATTTCATTTACAATACCTGACAGAAATTTTGTTACTTTAAAAATTTATAATACACTTGGCAAAGAAGTTTATTCACTGATAAACAAAGAGTATCCGGCAGGAACTTATGAGTATAAATTTGATGCATCAGATCTTTCGGGTGGAGTTTATTTTTATAAATTAACTGCGGGAGATTTTACGGCTTCAAAGTCAATGATGCTGATTAAATAACTAATTCCGCTTTCTGCAGAGTCAAAAATCTCGTGACTCTGTGGAGAGCGGTAAATTATTAGAAAGGAGAAATTAATTTTTATATTAAAAAAAATTTTGAATGAACAAGATACCTTTCAAATTGAAATTAAACTTCTGAAGAAACAAACTTCAGAAGATTTTTATAAATTTCAAAATAAATAATTTCAATATCCCCAAATAATTCATTAAGTCTTTCCCTCAAAAAATTTATATTAGTTTTTTAAAACTAAATATAAATCATGAAAAACTTGATTCTCCTTTTTGCTTTTTTATTCATCTTTACTGAACTTTCATTTTCACAAAGCGATACCACCAAATTCAAACGCACCCGTAATACTGACACAACCTATTACAAAAAAGGCTGGACACCGCTTGGGACGATCGGGCTTGGAGTCAATCAGGTAGCGCTTACGAACTGGACAAAAGGCGGTGAAAATCTTCTTACCATCACAGGTAATTCTGATTTTTATGCGATCTATTACAGCAAGCCGTGGCTCTTTAAAAATAATCTGAGCTTCACTCTTGGTTCGACTAAGACTGGAAGCGGCAGTTTTCAGACAAATGACAATGCAGCTTATTTTGAAAATGTCCTTATCCGTAAGATCGGCTGGGCACTTGATCCATACATCAGCAATGAGATCAGATCAGGAATTCTGAATGGTTATGATTACAGTTTGGATCCGATCATTCAGACGTCAGCTTTCTTTGATCCGGGATATATTACGCAGAGTATCGGATTAACATATGACAGACCGATGTTCTCTTCGAGATTTGGTCTGGCTTTTCAGGAAACTTTTGCAAATGTTTACAGACAATACACAGATGATCCGAACACACCCGGCGAGACAGAAGGATTTAAATTTCAGACAGGTATGGAATCTGTTACGGATGCAAATTTTGTAGTTGCAAATAATTTACTCTTCAGTACAAGACTGAGATTATTCTCTGCCTTCGATCAGCTTGATGTCTGGGATGTGGGCTGGGACAATACTCTGACAGCTGTAATAAATGATTTCATGACTGCCAGCTTAGATGTACTTTTGGTTTATGAAAAATCACAGTCACTCAAAACACAGCTCAAAGAAGGTCTTCAGCTTGGCGTAAATTATACTGTCTTTTAGATTTATTAAATAAGTTGAGTTTGTTAAGTTCTTAATCCAATAAATTTAACATATCAATTGAAAGACATTCAGAAAGAAGCCGAAAAAAAACTAGCAGCAGAGAAAGCTGTGGAATTTGTAAAAGACGGAATGACAGTTGGACTCGGCACAGGCTCGACAGTTTATTATGCAATTAATAAAATAGGTGACCTGGTAAAAGATGGTCTGAAAGTAAAAGCTGTATCCAGTTCAAATGCATCTACCGAACTTGCAAAGTCATTGGGAATTGAAGTAATACCTATCGATGATGTTCCTTTGATAAACATTAACATTGATGGAGCAGATGAAGCTGACAGTTCATTCAACGGTATCAAAGGAGGCGGCGGTGCTCTTCTTTTTGAAAAGATATTAGCACTTAATTCCGAAAAAAATATTTGGATAGTAGATTCGGCTAAGCTTGTTAATACACTTGGTAAATTTCCATTGCCTGTTGAAGTAATTCCATTCGGATATAAAAGAGTACTCGAACATCTTAAAGATTGTAATCCTGAATTAAGAATGAAGGACGGAAATATTTATAAAACGGACAGCGGAAATTATATATTTGATCTGCATTTAAATGTAATTGAAGATCCTCTGATAATGGATATGGAGTTGAAACAGGTCACAGGTATTGTAGAGACAGGTCTTTTTATTGATATTGCAGATACAATAATTATAGGTAAAGAAAATTCAACTGAAATTATTAATAAATAAAATAAAAGTGTTTTGAGAAAAGAATCTTTAGAGTTCTTAAAAAATTATCTTAATATTTCTTCACCCGTGGGATTTGAATCTCCGGGTCAAAAGCTGTGGCTGGAATATTTAACACCCTATATCGACACACATTTTTCAGATGTTTACGGGACGGTAGTAGGTGTAATAAATCCCGATGCCGAATATAAAGTAGTAGTCGAAGCACATGCCGATGAGATCTCTTGGTTTGTAAATTACATAAATGACGATGGATATATTTATGTCAGAGAAAACGGCGGTTCGGATCATACTATTGCTCCGTCAAAGAGAGTGAATATTCATACGGATAAAGGATTTGTAAAAGCAATATTCGGATGGCCGGCGATTCATGTCAGAGATAAAAAAGGAGATCAGCCCGAAAAGAAAAACATTATTCTTGACTGCGGATGTAAATCGAAAAAAGAAGTCGAAGCACTTGGAATTCATGTAGGGTCTGTTGTAACATTTGAAGATGAGTTTATGACTTTGAATAAAAATTATTATGTCGCAAGGGCAATGGATAACAGGATCGGCGGATTTATTATTGCCGAAGTGGCGAGGATGCTGAAAGAAAAAAAACAGAAACTAAAATTTGGTTTGTATATTGTTAATGCAGTTCAGGAAGAAGTCGGACTTATGGGAGCTCAGATGATCTCTCGTAGAATTAAACCGGACGTTGCTATAATTACAGATGTTACTCATGATACTCAGTCACCTTTGTATGATAAGATAAAGGACGGGGACATTGCATGCGGAAAAGGACCTACTCTTACTTATGGACCTTCCATCCATAATGAACTTCAGAAGATGCTGATAGATATAGCTAAGAAGAAAAAAATTTCTTTTCAGTTTGAGGCAGTTTCAAGATCGTCCGGTACTGACACGGATGCATTTGCATATTCGGCAGAAGGTGTAGCATCAGCACTGATCTCTGTTCCGACAAAGTACATGCATACGACAGTTGAGACAGTTCATAAAGATGATGTGGAGAACAGTATAAAATTCATTTATGAATTTCTTATAAATTTAAAAAGCGGTCACAAATTTTCAAACTTTAAATAAATAAAAACCAATGAAAATAAAAGACTCAAGAATACTTATTACAGGCGGGAGTTCAGGTATCGGTAAAGCTGCTGCAGTACTGCTGTCACAAAGCGGAGCAAAAGTTGCAATTACAGGTCGAGATAAAGACAAGCTTGATAAAACAGCAGAGGAAACTGGTTCACTGGCGATTCATGCAGACGTTTCAAATGAAGATGATATAAAAAAGACTTATGAAATTATGATGAAGGAATTCGGTGGACTTGACTGTCTTGTAAATAATGCAGGCATAGGTGAATTTCCTGAAGTAGAAGATCTTACGATGGAAGCTTTTCAGAATGTTTATTCAGTGAATGTATTCGGTGCAGCACTGATGACAAAACACGCTGCTGACATTTTTAAAAAACAGAATTACGGAAATATCATCAACATCGCCTCGACTGCAGCACTCAAAGGATTTGCAAGAGGCACTATTTACAGTTCATCAAAATTTGCATTAAGAGGAATGAACGAATGCTGGCAGGCTGAGCTCCGCCCTCACAATATCAGAGTAATGCTCGTAAATCCGAGTGAAGTCACGACTGCATTTGCAAATAAGGAAAGAAAAGAAAGGGATGAAGTTGCCAATAAACTAACAAGCGTCGAGATTGCTCATACAATAAAATCTCTTTTGGAAATGGACGACAGAGGAATGATACCTGAAGTGACTGTCTGGGCTACAAATCCGTGGGATAAGAAGTAATTTTTAAAAAATCACAATTCACCTGCATATCCAAGATCTGCCGGTGAAATCGAATTTTGAAGATATAGATATTTTGTCTTGACGATTTGTCTGAAATGAAGATAATCATGTGCTAACCAGTTGGCTAACATCTGTACAGCAGAAAACTCTCCCATTTTTGGATGAACAGCTTTGATATTCCAGTCATGCACTTCCAGATTTTTCAGCCACTCTATAGATAATTTTCTTTCTTTTAAAAAATCATTTAACACAGTAGTAAAATCTTTTTCAGAATACTTTCCTGAAACCACCCTTGTCTGTATATCGATCGGATCCCACTCATGATCTTCAAGTAATATTTTTGCAAGCCTTGCACGGAAGTCTTCACGCTCTTCATCATAAAGATGGCAGATGATTTCGAGCAGAGACCAGTTCATTTCAGATGTTTTCCATTTTATCATTTCTACAGAAATTCCAGAAAGAAGTGATTTGAATACGTCTGCATTATTTTCCAGCTGAGTAATTAGATATGCTGAATGCATATTGAATTTATAAAGTATTTTATTTTTTCAATCCATGTAAAATCCTGAAACGAAATGAACTTACAAAAACATCATAAGATATTCAAGATTATTTATCTGTTTGAAACTTGAATTTTTAAATGTTTTAAAAGTTTCTTATGATTTATAAATCACGGAGGAGAGGGTTGTCCGCCGCGATTAATTATTGTTATTTTATGGTGCAGCCTGAAACATCCACTGTTCGGATTTTGTCAGAAACTTAACTTCAATTATGGGAATTACATTCAGATACTCACGCAATCCTGAGGTGTGGCCATATTTTTGTACAGTCCATATGAAATGTTCATTTTTAATATTTCCAATATCAAATTTTTCAAGTTCAGAAAATGGGAAAGACGTCGCGGAAGTAATAATAGAATATATATATCCGTCTTTTATAAATCTGACCGCATAAACTCCTGTACCATCTCCCTGAGAAAATGAGATTTCGGAATCAGAGGTAATTCCGGATATATTATTTGCCGGTGAAATCAGATCTACGGGAATATGCGACGAGAGATTTACAGAGGTTTCATAGTCATGAATTACAAATGTTTCCAGAGAATATTTATCGGAATTATTTGAATAATTATTGACCATGACAGTAAATACATCAGGAAGATCATAAGGAGCAACAATGTTAAAATTATCACCGGTAATATCAGCGAATTTGCACGAAGGATCATTGAATGAAATATTTCTGTCAGCAAAACTCAAATAATAATACTGTGATGAAGAGTTATATCCTGCAGGAATATTTATACTTCCATTAATAATTCTTTCAGGCGGATTAAAACTCAGATCGTTCGTGTCAAAAGAAAATGAATAAGTAGAGCCATTAGTTAGATCAATACCTGTTTTACTTGCATAATTATTATAAGTGAATACCCTGCCGGCAGCGTCAACAGAATAAATTAATACAATTAATTTACCTTTGGTTTGGGAATTGTATTTTAAATTCACTTCAAGAGTTGTGCTGTCGCTTGTAATATCAGTTGTTGAGTTGAGACCGCTGCCGTCAGTGAAAATTATTTTGCCCTTCTTACCGGACTGAATAATGGAAGACGGAATTTTTACATTTACATAAGCTTTGAAGTCCGGATTGTAGCTTGTGATAAAATCCGGTATCAGAATTTCACGGGAGGTGACAGATTTGACAAGCATCTGACTTCTCGAACTTTCATCTTTTATCAACACATCATAAGGTGTTTGAATATCATATAAGTTATATCTTCCGTTCATGTCGGTAACAGTGGATTGATCTCCGATTCTGACAACGAGGTCCGGGATTGGGTTACCATTGCCATTGACGACTATTCCCCAAACATCATCGTTTAAGGGAGCAACAACACCATCATCAGAACAGCTTTGAAAAATAATTAATGAAACAAAAAAAAGAAATGCCCCTGCATAAAACTTTCCGTAAATCATTTTAACCTCCTGAGGTTTTAATTTAATAAAAAAGTTTTTCTCCAATCAACAATAAATATCGATCGGAAAATTTGTTTAATAAATTATTTCAACAACTTAAACAAAGGTATATTTTTTTATACAGAGATTATGATTTTGAAAATGTAGAAATGTATTCTGAGGTGATTAATTTAATTGAACAAAAATAGGAATAGGAATTTTAAAAGTCAACAGACTGAAATATTCTGAAACCGTTCCAGGCTCATACTGAAGTCTTCCGTCGCGTCGCAGTAAAGATTTAAATGGTTTAAAAACTGACGTAGGAATCAGTTCGATTACTCTCACCGGTTGTCGGCTGATTTACTGTATTGTCTTCGCTGCTGCAGCTCTGTAAAGAAATAAATATCACTAAGATCAAAATAACTTTTGAAAAAAGAAAGAAACGTGATGCACTCATAAATTTGATTATTTATATGGTTTTAAGTTTATCAAAATATATAAATAATAAACCGGAATCTACTCAAGCCATTTGAACCATACTCTCTGATCAATTACCGGAATGTTTTTTTCTTCACATACATCCATCGTATGCCCTGTCCCTCCGCTTTTTGGATTATCAAGATCATCATAAAAAATTCCAAAGGAAGCCGGTTTCATATTTTCGTATCCTGTAACTTTTACAGTGTCTCTGATTATGTATGCTGCCTTGATTGAATATTTATCTCTGTTTCCATCAACATATTTATCAATCAATCCCTTTGTTTTCTTATTCCGCTTTGATAAATATGTGATCTCAGGCTCTTTAACAAGATCAATAGAATCCAGCGAAAAAGTTTCATAGGCTGAATTACTGTTTTTAAAATGTCCGTCATAAGGCGTAATTGCCTGCAGCCGTTTATTATCAACTGATGAAGCTCCTGCAAAAAAATATCTGTCCGAACCTTCAGCATTTCCGCTTCTGAATATCATATAGTTAGATCTTTCTTTCAAAAGTTGTCCAAGTCGCTGCAGTTTTCTTTCATCACCTTTTTTTACCTGACGTTTGCCTTCTAGAAGAACAACAACACCCTCTTTATCATATTCTTTTAAAAAATTCTCTAAAGTCATTTAATTTAGTATTAATGTTTTTAATAGTTTGTTAATTTTTGAATCTTTGAGTCTTTGAAGTAAAAAAAATTTACCGGATAAAAGATAATTTTCGCCGTCGATAAATTAACATAAAGGCTAACTTTATTTTAGAGTTAGCACGAATTATTTTCGTGGAAAAATGAACTTCTTAAAAAGGAAGGATCCGTAAATGCAAAATACAAAAAATGATATTTATAAACACTACATTGCTCTGGATTTCCGCCGTTGTTTGTGTTTTCAAAAAGTTTACCTGAATTACAGTAGAACATTACTACAAATCTTATGTAAACTTTTTGATCACCCACAACAAGATCTCATTGTTGGTGACCTAAAAATTTGCGATAACATTGATTCTTCGGTTTTTATTATTCATGCAAATTTTTTGGAACACCAACAATTGCAGGAAACTGTTTGAAAAAATAATTTGGACTGCATTGGACAGAATATGCAAATGAAATAAAAAAATTCTTAGAAACAAAAAATTAAAATTCTTATATTTACCCTATTATAAATTTAAATAAAAAAAAATGAGTGCAAATCTTGAACCTGTAGAAGGAATCTCTCTTGAGCAATGGGCAGGCGTAAATGCATCACTTGCTTCGGGTGGTGTAATAGAAGAAGTAATAAAATCCATCGGTGCTGATATGCCGAAATGGGACAGAGTAAATAACGAATGGCTTTCAAGAATGAAGAATGATACTTCATTTACTATTGCCACAAAATATTCCGCAGCATTTAATACAAATGCTGCAGGCAACCTTGGCAGCGGATCACAGACTGATGCATCTTCCATCCCTTTTGAAAAATATGTAGAATCAATGGTTGCGCAGGATGTCCTCGGAAAACAGGGAAGGGATGCGCAGGATGTATTGAAGGATTTCGGAATGACAGTTGCAGATTATTCCAATGTGAGTTCATACTGGAGCGGAAAAATGATGTCGGATTTTTCACTTGCGGCTAAAATGTCACAGCTCATGGAAGAGTATAAAAAGAAATATGAAAGTATGCAGGGCTCCGGTACCGGTGCAAATGACGATATTGAATTTTAACTGAACTTATTTATGAGTGAATTAAATTCTTCAGAGGGTTTCAAATCTGAAACTGATCAGGCATTTCAAAAAGCATGGCATTCAGAAAAAGGCGGTGGTATTGAATGGAATGATTTCATGCAGACGTATGAAGTATCTCCTTTACCGGATTCTGATAAACAGGTACTTTTGAATTCGGAAATCAAAATTA
>Ga0209477_1001226_pt1 | contig 15724 bp, 19 predicted proteins | sample KloWWTupernatant_FD_187180 | JGI IMG/M metagenome (GOLD analysis project Ga0209477, IMG submission 187180) | Active sludge microbial communities from Klosterneuburg, Austria, studying microevolution and ecology of nitrifiers - Klosterneuburg... | ecosystem: Engineered > WWTP > Aerobic digester >... | reverse complement strand
GAGATCCCCGAGCTGTTCGAGTCGGCGGTGCGCGAGGCCGTCACGGCCTTCGGCCGCGGCGAGTGCTTCGTCGAGCGCTTCCTGGACCACCCCCGCCACGTCGAGACGCAGTGCCTGGCCGACCAGCACGGCAACGTCGTCGTCGTCTCCACCCGCGACTGCTCGCTCCAGCGGCGCAACCAGAAGCTCGTCGAGGAGGCCCCGGCCCCGTTCGTCACCGACGAGCAGCACACCGAGCTGGTGCGGGCCTCCAAGGAGATCCTGCGCCGAGCCGGGTACGTCGGCGCCGGCACCTGCGAGTTCCTCGTCGGGCCGCAGGGCGACATCTCCTTCCTCGAGGTCAACACCCGCCTCCAGGTCGAGCACCCGGTCTCCGAGGAGGTCACCGGCATCGACCTCGTGCGCGAGCAGTTCCGCATCGCCGACGGTGAGGCCCTGACCTACCCGGACCCCGAGCCGCACGCCCACTCCATCGAGTTCCGGATCAACGGCGAGGATGCCGGTCGCGGTTTCCTCCCCGCGCCGGGCACCGTCACGACGATGCGCGTCCCGCAGGGCCCCGGGGTCCGCTGGGACTCCGGCCTGCTCGAGGGCGACACCGTCGCCGGGGCGTTCGACTCGATGATCGCCAAGCTCATCGTCACCGGTCGCACCCGCACGCAGGCCCTGGCGCGGGCGCGCCGCGCCCTGGACGAGCTCGTCATCGAGGGGATGCCGACCGTCACGCCCTTCCACCGCGCGGTCGTCGCCGACCCGGCCTTCGCGCCGGCCGACCCGGACCAGCCGTTCACGATCCACACCCGCTGGATCGAGACCGAGTTCGACAACACGATTCCCGCCTACGCCGGAGGATCGGGTGACGCCCCGGAGGCCCAGGAGCGCCAGAGCATCGTCGTCGAGGTCGGCGGCAAACGCCTCGAGGTCTCCCTCCCGGGTGGGCTCTCCCTCGGCGGCGGCTCCGGCGGCGGGGGTGCCCGCAAGAAGGCACCCCGACGGTCCGGGGGCGCGAAGGCGGGGGCCGCGGCATCCGGCGACTCCCTGACCGCGCCGATGCAGGGCACGATCGTCAAGATCGCGGTCGAGGACGGCGCCACGGTGGCCGAGGGCGACCTCGTCGTGGTGCTCGAGGCGATGAAGATGGAGCAGCCGATCACCGCTCACCGGGCGGGCGTCGTCACCGGCCTGTCCGCCGAGGTCGGCGCCACCGTGTCCAACGGCGCCGTGCTCTGCGAGATCAAGGACGCCTGACCCGAGATCACGGACGCCTGACACGCACCACCGGGTCGAGGGGAGGCAACACGCCGAGCGGGGTTCGCCCCACTCGGCGTGTTGCCTCCCCTCGACGGGCTAGGGCGAAGGGTCGACGTCGCGGGGCTGGGTGCCGGCGAACAGGGCCGTGAGGTCGAGCGACCGGACGTGCCTCTTCGACGCGAGCTCGACGAAGGTGCGCGCCAGGGCGTCCTTGCCGAAGCCCAGCACCGTGCTCAGCAGGCCCGTGGCCTCGGCGAGGTCCTCGGGTGCGGTCGACGTGACGACCTGGTGCCACATCGACTGCTCGAGGGCGTTGAAGGCCGCCTGCACCTCGCCGATGTCGAAGCCCTGGGTGAAGCGCTCCTCGGCGATCCTGCGCGAGAAGACGCTGACCTGCGCCAGGTCGCGGTCGCGGATCGCGGAGACGACCAGGGTGAAGAGGTCGTCCAGCCGCTGGCGCGTGAACTCCTCACCGGCGGCCTCGTAGTGACGGACGTGCGAGCGCTCGAGGGCTGCGTGCGCGTCCTCGAGGATGCTCGTCTGGGACTGGAGCAGCAGGGCTGCAAGATCCATGTCGGATGCACCTCCCGGTGATGACCTCATCCTCCCACCGTTCCGCGGTCCCGGATCGGCGATGAGCCGTGCGCCACGTCCTGCCTCAGGCCGCGGTCAGCACCCGTGGCAGCTCGACGGAGAGCTCCCAGCGCCCGTCGGTCGGGCCGGAGCGGGCGGTCCCCCCGAGCATGTGGGCTCGCTCCTCGATCCCACGCAGTCCGCGGCCGGTCGAGAGGCCCATCCGCGGGGCTCCCAAGTCGCTCCGGACCGTCAGGCGCAACCGTTCGTCCCCGGCCGTCAGGCGGATGGCGCAGCTGGCCCGTGCCGGTGCGTGGCGCAGGACGTTCGTCACGGCCTCCGTCAACACCCGACCCATCGCACGCTGCAGCACCTCGTCAGCCTCGTCCACCCCGGGCTCCAGGGTGAGGGTCACGTGGATTCCCCCCTCCTCCAGGGTGCCGGCCAGCGACCCCGCCGCGGACGAGAGACGCACGAACGAGTCCTCCGGGAGGCCGTTCGACGCGGCGGGACGGCCCAGCTCTGCGACGTAGCGCGCCAGCACCGTCCTCGTGGCTCGAACGGTCTCCGCGATCGCCGTCAACGCTCCCCTCAGCTCCTCGGGGTCGGTTGACCCGTGCACCTGCAGGGTCCGAAGAGTGATGACGGACAGCTCGTGACCGATCACGTCGTGAAGCTCGTGGGCGACACCCCGCCGCTCGTCGCGGGTGATCTGCGCCTCCTGGCGCCGGGCGGCGACGGCCTCGTTGCGCAGGGAACGCACCGACCGGACGTGGGTGACGAACCACAGGCCGGCGGTGCTCGCCACGGCCGCCCCCACCACCGTCAGGATGGCGCTGTCGGCCGCGTCGCCTGCCAGGACCCGAGCCGAGCACAGGGCAGCGGTGCCGACGATCGCGGTCACCGCGCGCCCGGTCGTGTGGCTGATCACGGCGTATGCCGTGAGCACGACGGCGCACACCGGCCCCACCCATCCCGGGTCCGGGAACACCGTGCCGAGGGCCGTCATGGCGACCACGGCCCACCAGCCGAGCCCGGGCAGGACAGCCACCACGGCGAGGGTCAGGAGGCACAGCGCGCCCATGGCTCCAGCTCGCTGCTCATCGGCCGTGAGCGCGTAGGACAACGCCCCGAGAACGGCGACGGCCGCACCGCTTCGCCGGGCGTCGACGGACCCCAGCCATTCCGCCAGCCGAAGTGACCTCGGCGGCGGGTCCTCGGCCCCGGGGGGCGGCTCGTGCTGCTCGGTGGCCTCGTCGAGGATGCCGAGCAGCAGGCGCAGGGCGCGCAGCGCTGCCCGGGCGTCCTGCTCGATGACGTCCATCGCCGCGCGAAGCTGCTCCATGGACGCCTCTCGCGGCAGCGCCGACAACGTCCGCTCGGTGGTCGTGAGGGCATGGGTCACGACGGCGCCGACGTCGACGGCCAGCTCGCCTCGAACCCTTTCCCGCGCCCGCGCGGTGTCCTCGCGCTGGCTTGCCAGCTGCACCGCAGCGGAGCGCTCCCACCCCAGCATCGCCCGGGCGAGCAATCCGACCATGACCGACAGGGCACCGAGAAGGGCCCAGCCCTGAAGCCGGGCGTCGAGGCCGGGTGCCGTCGTCGGGAGAACGACAGGCACCACGGACAGCAGGGCGAAACCGATCGCGAGACGAGGGGTCCCGACCGCCACGCTGACCACGAGGGCGATCATGAAGACGAGGACCTCCACACCCGTCTCATGACCCCTGACGCTCACCACTGCGACGAGCACGAGCGCCCCCGCGAGTGCGGGTCGCCATCGCGTCCACAGCACGGCGGCGATCGTCACGATCCCGAGTGCCGTCTGCGCGACGTCGCCGAGCGCGCTCCAGGTCGCACGCGGCTCCACGAGGATCGCGGTGGAGTCGAGAAGGACCGCAGCCAGGACGATGACCCTGATCAGCCCGAGCACCGTGGGGTTGCGGTCCGCGAGGGACGTTCCGGGGCGGACCGCGACCGGGAGCCAACGCGGCACCACGAGCGCCTCCCCACCGGCCTGCGCCGCCATCGCGAAACCCTGCCCCTCCACCCACAGGAGGTGTCGCGACACTACGCCTCTCGACGCGGCACCGCGAATGATCAGGCTGAGGGACAGCGCCGAATGATGATGCAGAACCACCCGTTCGTCAGCTCCCCGGACGGGGCAGCAAGGAGTTTGTGTGCAATGGGATGGGGCGACGCCGGCTCGAGGGCGGACGCTGGCGTGGCCATGGCGGCGACCACGCCGAATACGAGGATGAAGGACTTCACTGGACCTGACCTTTGTGAGAGGAATGTGCGTACCAATAGCCTGTCGCAGGCGATTCGCACCCACCATTGACGAATGGCCAGCAACGGCGCCGATATCCGCACCACCACCCCCCTCTACACTGGCCGGATGAGAGCACTGGGGGTTCTCGTCGTCGACGACGACGACGTGTCGCGCACCGCGTATACAGCGCTGTTGCGGCGAACGCCGGGGTTCACCGTCGTCGGCGAGGCGGTGAACGGGTCGGACGGCGTCATGGCCCATGCGCAGACACGTCCCGATGTCACGCTCATGGACCTCAACATGCCGGTCATGTCGGGAACCGAGGCGATCACCGCCATCCGGCGCACCGACCCCATGGCGTGCGTGGTGGTCCTCACGACGTTCGACGCCCACCGCAGCGTCATCACGGCGTTGCGGGCAGGGGCCGCCGGCTACCTCCTCAAGGACACTCCCCCTGCGGACGTCATCGCCGGGCTGCGCGACGCCGCGGACGGCGGGATGCCACTGTCGGCGCGGGTGAGGCAGGCACTCGTAGCCTCCGTCGTCAGTGACGGCACCACGGCGCACCCGGCATCCGCGGTGTCGCTGACCCCACGCCAACACGAGCTGGTGGGGTGGCTCGGCCGCGGGATGAGCAACGTGGAGATCGGCCGGCAGATGCACCTGTCCGAGGGCTCCGTCAAGCAGTACCTGTCGCAGATCGGGACCAGGCTCGACGCCACGAACCGCACCCAGATCCTGGTCCGAGCCGTGCAGCTGGGATTCGTCGACCCCCACACCCTCTAGCGGGACCGGGACGGGCGAACCTCATCCAGACGTGCGGCCTCGCCGTCCTGGTGGAGGTGCCGCGGCGGGGCGAGCAGGATGTCACGTGCGCGCGCGAGCGCCGGCGGTGGCTCGTGCGCCACGACGACCACGGCACGGTGTCCCGACCACGTGGTGATCTCCTGGCCCATGACGTGCCGGGTGACGTCATCCAGTCCGTTGAACGGCTCGTCGAGCAGGGCGAGCGAGAAGTCACCCAGCGTGCAGACGATGAACCACAGCTTGCGCAGGTTGCCCGTGGACAGCTCTCGGACCTCGCGTCCGAGCCACGGGGTCAACCCGTACGTGTCCGCGCGCGCGATCGCCTCGCCGAGGGAGGACCCGCGGGCCCGGCACGCGACGTCCAGGTGCTCTTCGACCGTGAGCACCGGGTACAGCGCCGGAGTCGTCCGACACACCCGTCGCCGTGATCGAGCGTCCGCCGATGCCGCGTCCACGCCGCAGACGGTGACCTGTCCGGACCACGGCGTGAGGTACCCGCTCGCCAGCTCGATCACCGTGCTCTTCCCGGCCCCGTTGGCCCCGCACAGGCGGAACAGCCCGGTCGTGGGCACGTGCACGGACACCTGGTCCAGCACCGGGGGCACCCTCGAGGAGTAGCCCGCCGTCACGCGGGCGAGGACGAGGGCAGCCGCGTTATCCGTCGGGTGAACCATTGCAAACCAACTCCTATCACTGTCGTTGCGTACACGAGGGCCACCAGGGCCCAGGCCCCACGGGCCGGGATCAGGACGACCGGGAGAGAGACGGCGAGCACCATCCACGCCGTCAGGGGGTGGTGGGTGATCGTGCCGTCGGCATGCTGGGTGACCTGCAGGCAGGACTCGGCGAGGACGGCGGCCCCGACGAGGGTCAGCCCGAGGGCCAGAACTCGCGGGGTCACCTCACCGAAGATCAGCGACTGAGCCGTCGCGAGCAGCGCTGAGGGCACGCCGATGGTCACGAGGGGATAGACCAGGCCTCGCCGCGCGACGGCGGATGCCGTGAGCCCCGAGTTCTCCCAGAGGTGGCGGTGGCGATCCGCCATGGCGCTGGGACCGACCACGGAGAAGACGACCCCGCTCGCGACCAGGACCGTCACGAAGGCGTAGCCGGTCAAGATCGGGCCGATGACCGCGCGCACGCTCTCCGGGAGCCCCAGACCGCCCGTGGCCAGGCCTCCACCGAGGGCCGCGAGGACGATGACCGAACGCCACACCCCCATGACCGCGCCCGCCAAAGGACTCGCGTCGACCATCGCGGACATCCGGGCGTACTCGCTGGTCGTCACGGCAGCCTGTCGGCGAGCGTGGCTCTCCGCAGGGACGGGTCCGGCCAGGGCCGACAGGGCTCGCCGCCCAGCCGGAGCTGCCGCGGCCGCGAGCACCACGAGGGCGACGCACCCGCTGAGCACCGCAGCCCGAGCGGCCCCCTGGTCCACGGTCCACGGCGAGCCCGACGCAGCCACCACCGTGCCGACTCGGCCCAGGACGTACCCCGCACCAGCTGCCGCGGCGGCAGCGCCCCCCAGCACGAGCGGCCCTCCACGCGAGCGGTTGGCCCGGGCACACGCTCGGGCCGACAGCGCGAGGGTCAGCACGAGGGTCGCCCCCACGACCACCACCAGTGACCACGCCCAGGGCAGGGCCCCGCCGGCTCCGGAGACCGTCAGCACCAACGCCACCCCCAGAGCGGTACCCAGGTGACCCATGGCCGTTGGGGCGACCACCGTCACGCGGAACCGGGAGACGGCCCCGATGTCGAGGGCGGTCAGCAACCCTCCCTCCGAGGGTGTCGTCACTCGGGTGCGCACCTGCAGGCTCAGCGCCCGTCGGGCCAGGAGCCCCAGTCCGACGAGCACGGCGCCGCAGAGGATGACCACGGCCGATGCGGGCGGCAGACGATCGCGCATCCACACGCTCGCCGCCGCAACGGCCATGACGACAACGAGTACAGCGGCCACGTGGGCGCCTCGGCGAAGCCGCAGGTACAGGGGTCCGTTGATGACCTTGCGGAAAGGGGCAGCCCGCTCCGCGGCCTGCAGCCGCCGAAGAGCGTCGCGCTCCTCGGCCGCCGAGCAGGCCCCGGCGGACCCGGTGACCAGGCCCACTAGGTCGTGAACACTCGAAAGGTGACGCGCACGATCAACAGCAGCGCGACACTCCAGATGAATGCGAGCAGCCACGACGTGGAGCCCGAGTCGGATCTGAGGGCGTGGAACACGAGAAAGGCGATCATGCCCAGACCGAGAACGTAGACCGACAACAACAATGCCTTCATGAGAATGTGCACCTTCTTCTCCATTCGCTGACCCTGACCATTCGCTTGGCCCAGCCCATTCGCTGACCCTGACCATTTCGCCGACCCTGTCCATTTCGCGGACCCCGGCCCATTCACGGGCTGGGCCTATTCACTGACCAGATCCGTTCTGATGAAGCTCCTACCCGCAAGGACCAGCGCCCCGGCCACGAAGACCGCGAACGTGAGGGCTGACACGAGCAGCCCTGATCCGGGCCCCGGTCCCACGAGGTCCACCACCGGGTCGACGACGACGAGGGGGTTGCGCAGCCCGTCCGCCGCGGCGAACGGGTTGACTCGCCACAGAGCGTCCATGACACCCTCGTGCGCACCGGACGCACGGGCGAGCCCGAGCGCTCGCTCGATCAACCACGGCCCCACCACGATCGTCAGGACGGCTGCCGGCGTCGCCCGCACCGCGAGCCCCACGGCGACCCCCAGGGCGGCCCAGCCGATGTGCACCGCCGCGTTCCCGAGGACGACCACGGTCCAGGAGGACACGTCGGTGAGGAAGAGCTCGTGCGGGTGCAGCCTGAGCGCCGCGACCAGGGCGTTGGTGGCCAGCCCGAGGAGACCCACCATGACCCCCACGGTGGCCGCGACCACCCCCTTGGCGACGACGATCCGGGCCCGATCGGGTTCGATGGCAGCAGCGACGGCCAGCCCTCCACCGCGACGGTCCGAGGTGACGCAGAGCACTCCGACGACACCCGCGACGAGGGCGGTCACCGTCGCCTTCGATGTCGTCATAACCGTTGCCTCGACGGCGGACACCGCCAGGTCCAGGTCCACCTGGATCACGACCCAGGAGTAGAAGACGGCGAGCACAGCAGACAGGACGACGGACCCGAGGCACAGGACGGCGATGAGCCGCAGGCTGGTCAGCTTGCGCCACTCCATGACCGTGGTCGCGACGAGGGCCGGAACCGTGGTGTTCATGACGCCTCCGCACAGGCGCTGAGGTACGCCTCGTGCAGGTCGCCCGACACCTGGGTCAGCTCGATGACGGGAGCCCCCACGCGAAACGCGGCCCTGCCCACGTCCTGCGCGGACACCCCGTGCACGACGAGCGCACCATCCCCGCTGGGCTCGACCGAACCTCCCAGCGCCCGGAGCGCGTGGACCACCAGGTCCGCGCCGTGGTCGAAACGCGCCAGCACCCTGGCGTCGCCGAACCTGGCCACCACCTCGCTCAGCGTCCCTGAGAAGCGCACGACCCCGTCGCCGAGGATGACCAGGTCGTCCACGATCTGCTCCAGGTCACCCAGTGCGTGGGAGGAGATGAAGACCGCAGCGCCGGCCGCGGCCTCGGCCGCGAGACGCTCGCTCAACCATCGGATGCCGTGCGGGTCCAGCCCGTTGGTCGGCTCGTCCAACAGGTAGACGGAGGAGCGGCGAAGCAGTGCCGACGCAAGGCCCAGCCGCTGCCGCATCCCCAAGGAGTACGAGCCGACCTGCCGACTGGCCGCGTCGTCGAGGCCGACGGCGATGATCGCCTCGTCGACGCCGTTGCGATGCACCCCTCTGCCCGCGGCCAGGGCACGAAGGTGCGCGCGGCCGGTCCGCTTCGGGTGCGCCCCGGCGGCATCGAGCTGCACGCCGATCCCCCCGCCGATCCGCACGGCGTCCGCGTAGCCGAACCCTCCGTAGGTCACCGAGCCCGACGACCGGATGAGCCCGGTCATGCACCGGATCGTCGTGGACTTCCCGGAGCCGTTCGGGCCGATCAGCCCCGTCACCCGCCCAGGTGCACACTCGAAGGAGATGCCGTGGATGCCCCGTCCGGAGCCGAACTCCCGGGTGAGGTCCTGCACCGTCACGCGTGCCCGCTCGAGCGTCATGACGGAAGGCCGGTCACCGAGGTGGCGAAGGCCAGTCCCGCCGTCGCAGCCAGGGTGAGCCCGACGCGACCGGCGACTCCGGAGCGGGCACCGAGCCACAGGAAGAGCACGCCGATGAGGAGGCCGGTCACCAGGGCCGCGAGAGCCGCGGCGAGCTGGGGTGGCACCGAACCCGTGACGGGAAGCACCATCTTGGCCTGCGCCACCAGGAAGCACGCTGCGACCGTCGCTGTCAGCACCCCCACCCTGACCCTGCCGTTCCCCAGTCGCGCTGAGTCCACGTGGCGCTCCAAGGCCTTGGCGATCCCGAGGAACACCGCGAGGGACAGCACGGTCACGGCGAGCCCGAGGGAGGCACCGATCGCCACGGCGAGGTTGAGCAGCGCGGGATCGCCCACCTCCTCGCGCAGCTGTGCGGGGGCCGTTCGCACGAGCTCCCGCACGGTGTCCGGCATCCGGGCCGCGAGCAGGGCGAGGACGGCGAGGATGACAAGGGCCTGGGCTGTGCCGGACGTCGACGGCACGAGGGTCGTGCCCGCATCTGGTCGGGCGCGGTGGTCGCTGGACATGAATGATCTCCTTCGCCTGACGATCAGGCACCAGTGAGGACTTCGGCGATCGCCGAGAGGCCGATGAGTAGGACGCTGAGCGCGAGCAGCCGAAGGCTGGTGCCCCATGCGTTGACGTATCGCCTCCACGCGGGCGGGGCCGTGGGTGAGGCATGGAGCAACATCGCGACCACGGGATGGATCCCGGCGGCGGCCGCGACGACGAGCGCGGCGAGCTCCAGGGGGAGGTACAGCCACACGTTCTGCAGCAGGGCCTGGCCTCCGACGTTCTCCACCGCGACGGCGAGCGTGGCTCCGACGTAGCCCGAGGTCCAGGTGGCTCCGGCGAGGGTGGCCAGGCCACCGGTGGCGACGCCGGCGAAGAGCAGCAGGGCTGCTCCGACGTTGGTCACGATGATCGCGAGCAGCCCGAGCTCACCGCCGCCCACGAGGTCGGTCTCCATCGCCGACGGCGCCCAGGAGCGATCCATCGCCGTGTACCCGACGGCACCGATGGCTGCTGCGTAGACGACCACCGCGGCGAGCGAGACCGCGAGCACTCGACCGTCGTCCCAGCGGTGGCCGGTGTCGTTGGTCGTCATCACAGGGACCTCCATCGTGGCGGGGGGACGGTACGGTGGCGAGTGGTCGGGCCCGAATCCCAGTCGGGCCCGACCAGCCACCGTCGGATGCTGGGTCAGGCGATCGCGGCGTTGCGGCCACGGCTGGAGATGATCGCGATGACGGTCGCGGCGATGGCACCGATGAGTCCGGCGCCGAAGATGATGATGACGGCACGCAGGGCCCACCCGCCCGCAGCGATCGCGGCGACGATCTGGGTGGCGGCCGCGGTGGAGATGCCCAGGGCACCTGCCACCCACATCCCGGCGAAGACGGCGTACGCGAGGCCGATCGCGGCGAGCGACGTGGCCCCCACGGTGGTGCTCAGTGCCCGGCCCTTGTTCGTCTGCGACATGATTGTTGGTCCTTTTCCGTTGAGCCCTGGCCGTTGAGCCCCAAGGCGCTGGTGCGCGCCTGATCCGGCGCACCTCGACCTTCGCAGCGGCACCCGCACCGCAACCACTAACTTCCGGCCAGAGTGCGGCCACGTGGTGCACCATCGCCGGCCAGATGGTCATTTCGGGCCACTGACAACGGGGCGAGGAGGGGGGAGACTGGGCACGTCGAGCACACCCGAGCAGGATGTGCCCTCCCGCGCTGGAGAAGGCAGGTCCCCATGAGTGCACCCGGACGCCGCACCGTCATCGCCGGCGCCGCGGCCGCAGCGGCCACGACGACGACGGTGGGTACGGCGTCGGCGGCGCACGCCGCCAAGGCGCCCGCCGACCTGATGCGTCGCTCGCGGTTCAGCCAGCACCTGAGGTCGACCTTCACGATGACGTCGAGCGCGGGGCGCTGGTCGGTCGTCCTCGCCTCGCTCGACGACCTCACCCCGGGTGGCGCGGCCGGCTCGGACAAGCAGTTCGCGGCGACCTTCACCGGTGCCGGTCCGGTCGACGGCGTCTACACCTTCACCCGCAAGGGGTTCACGGCCACCTCGCTCTTCGTCGTGGCGGGCAACGACGGCAGTGTCGCCACCGTGAACTGCGTCTGACGCGAGGCTGGCCCGTGGACCTCGCGACGGCCGGCCCCGCGGACTTCGAGGTGTTGGTCGGCACCACGTTCCGGTCGGCGACCGCCGACGGCGAACGGGTGAGCCTCATGCTCATCGCCATCGAACGCGGCCCGGACGACCCCGACGCCCGCCCGTTCCGCCTGCTCTTCCGCGGGTCGACGGCACGACTGCCCCAAGGGGTCGTCGCCCTGGCCCGTGACGGCGCGCCGACCATCGACCTGTTCCTCGTCCCTGCGATCCCCGACGCCGACGGACCCCTCTACGTCGCCGTGTTCGGCTGAGCGGCAGCCCGGTTCGTGGGTGGGCAGGTCATGAGCACGTGGCTGCCGTTGCCCGGCACGGGGACGAACCCGCACCGCTCGTAGAGCCGCCTCGCGGGGTTGTCCGCGACGACGTGGAGCGTGACCGGAACGCGCACGGCATCCGCCTCGTCGAGCACCCGCCGCAGGACGGACGTCCCGATGCCCTTCCCCTGCTCAGCCGGCGCGACCGCGAGGTCGACGATGCGGATGCCGTCCGCTCGCCTCTCGAGGACGAGCCGACCCACCGGGTCGTCACCGAGGAGGATGACCAGGTCGTCGGCGCCCGGCGAGCTCATGGCCCACCCGGCCTCACGCGCCCCGTACTGCTGGACCAGCAGCGCCCTCACGACCTGGGGGTCGGCGCCGAGCGCAGCGAACTCGTCAGCTCGGGTCGCGCAGTAGAGGTCGAGCAGGAACGGCCGGTCGTCATCGATGACGGCCCGGGTGGTCACGGGCACGGTCAGGGCCGCTGGGGAAAGATGCCTTGGAGCGCGATGCAGTAGTTCACGACCACGTACGGGGCGAGGTTGTTGTGCGGCAGGCCATTGCCCGACGCGCCGATGGCCGCCGCGGCCAGGAGGGCGGGCGGTGAAGCGGCTGCCGGGGCGTAGGAGTTGACCCCGCCGCTCTGGTTGGCCACGAGCTCCTGCGAGGGACCGCGGGAGTAGGCCGAGTTGGCGGAAGCGGCCAGGGGGTGCGTGTGCGCGGGCATCTCGCTCGCCAGCAGGGTGACCGTCTCGGCGCCCCCGGCCTCGCCGATGAAGCGCTGCGACAGCCCCGGGCCCTGGCCCTGGTGCACCGGCACGCGGCCCTGGAGGTCCGGCAGGGCGAAGGTGCTCTTGCCGTCGCCCCCGTAGAAGGTGCCGAGCAGCGAGAAGAGTGCAGTGTTCTGCGAGATCGGCAGGAGCTGGCCGTCGCAGAACGCCCAGCCCCTCGGGGGGAAGTTGAAGGGGAAGAGTCGGATCTCGGCGACGAAGGGGTCGGTCATGGTGTCCTCACGTCGGGGAAGGGAAGATGCCGAACAGGGAGATGATGAAGCCGACGCACAGGAACGGTTGCATGTTCTCGTGCGGCTGGGAGCCCCCGGTGGGGGCCACGCTCTGGGGTGCCATGGTCGTCCTCGGGGCGTCGCTGCCGTAGGCGGAGGTGGCCACCTCCGGCATGGTCGCGAGCACCCCGCCCGCAGGGCTGGTCGCCGTCGCGTTCGCGGCTGACCCGACGAGCGGGTGCACGTGCTGCGGCATCTGGTTGGTGCTGAGGGTCACCGACTCGGCTCCGCCCGTCTCGGCGAGCACCAGACCGCCGCCCTGGTGCACCGGAACCCGGCTTCGGAGGTCCGGCAGGGCGAACGTCGTCTGGCCGTCGCCGCCGTAGGTGGTGCCGATGAGCTGGAAGAGCGTCTCGTTCTCGGCGATCGGGAGCAGCTGTCCGTCGCAGTACAGCCATCCGAGGGGGGCGAAGCTGCCTGCGAACAACCTGATCTCCCCGACAAAGGGCGCCATGGTCTGCCTTTCGAGAGTCAGTTCTGGGAGGGGAAGATGCCCTGGAGGGCGATGCAGAAGCTGAGGCAGAGGAAGGGTTGCCGGTTCTCGTGTGCTTGGCTGCCCCCCATCGGCCCCAGCGCCTCGGTCGACATGGCCAGGGGCGTGGACGGCGGCGCGTAGGCCGCTGAACCCGTGCTCGACGCCAGCGCCTGGGTCGGCCCGGTCAGCCGCCCCGTGGCGGTGGCCGTGGTTCCGACCAGGGCGTGGGTGTGCACCGGCACCTCGGCGACCGACACGGTGTGGGCCGCCTCGCCCCCGCGCTCACCCAGCACGTGCTGCGCACCGTCGTGCATGGCCGCGCGGGCCAGCAGGTCGGGTAGCGCGAAGTTGGTGCTCCCGTTCCCGCCGTACGTCGTGCCGAGCAGGGAGAACAGGGCCTGGTTCTGGTTGATGGGCAGCAGTTGCCCGTTGCACAGGGCCCAGCCCTTGGGCGCGAAGAGGAACGACATCAGCCGGATCTCGGAGAGGAAGGGCTCGGACACGGGTGGCTCCTTGCGGTTGGTGGAGCGCTCAGAAGGGGAGGGTGCAGGGCACGTAGTTGTTGCCGCTGATGATGTAGGCCCCGCTCGTTCCGTACCCACCGGTCCCCACGGCGCTCGCGGGGTTGGTGCTCGAGACGTGGGCCACGACACCGGCCTGCAGAGTCGGGTTGGTGACCAGGCCGACCACGCCGAAGTCGTTGAGTGCCGGGTCGTTGCCCTGCTTGCGCAGCCCGATCCCGGGAGCCTTGTCGAGCGTCGCGCCGTTGATGCTGCCGGCAGTCGTGTTCGACTGGATCTGCAGGCAGACGGTCGAGTCCCCGGCGACCAGGTCGCCGGAGCGCACGACGATGCCCGACTCTCCGGCCAGCTCGACGGGGGCCGCGACGTTGTTGTTCTGCACCTTGGTCCGCAACGTGCCGCTGTCGCGCGTCAGCAGGAAGATGCCCGTGCTCTTGGTCGCACTCACCGTGTTGCCGTCGACGACGAGGTCGAGCACGGCGGTGTTGAGGTCGGTGGGCCCGACGACCGTCTGCTTCGAGGCACCGGCGGCGATCCCGAAGGCTCCGTCGAGGTGGCCCGGGCCGGGGCTGACCCGGTTCCCCGTCACGGCCGACGTCAACGTCGCCGCCCCGGTGGAGTTGACCGAGATGCAGTTGCCGCGGTTGGCGCCCAGCGGCTCACCCACCGTGCCGTTGTTCTGCACGTCGACGAACCCGGTTCCGCGCCCGGCCACGCTGACGTAGATGCAGTTGGTGTTCATCGGGGTCGCATCCGACGCGCCGCGAACGACGTTGCCCGAGACCACGACCTTGCTCCCCGCGTTGGTACCGAGGGTCGTCGGCGGCGCCCCCACGCCGGAGACGTTGCCGCCGTAGACGAGGATGCCGCCACCGGACGGGAAGTTCAGCACTCTGTTGCTGGCGATCGATGCGGCCGTCACCGCGGACGCCGCACCGGCCGAACCGAGCGACTGGACGATGACGCCGTGCCCCTTGGACGTGGCGCTCTGGACGAGGTTGCCGGACACCGTCAGCGAGGAGAGGGTCCCGCTCTCGTTGTAGACGTCGAGGCCGCTGCCGTAGGCGTTCTCGAGCACCGAGTTGCTCACCGTCACCGCGCCGGAGAGGTTCGAGACCCCCTGCGGAGACGCTGTTGAAGGCGAGGTTGGCGCTCTCGAGGCTGGAACCGGCAAGCCCGCTGCCACTGACCCGGCCGTTCGTGAACGAGAACCCGGTGACCGTCGACCCCTTGACGCCGGCCGCCGTTGCCACGCTGAGAAGCGACACGTTGTTGAACGACGGGTTCCTGGTGTTGGTGAGCAGGATGCCGGGGCCGGAGGTCCCGGTGATGGTGCCGCCGGAGGCGTCGCCTCCCTGCGCGACCGATCCCGTGCCCGTGACCGTGAGCCCGGCCGTCGCGCCCGTGTTGGTCAGCCGGATGCCGTTCACGGCACCGTTCGCGCTCGCCGACCGGAAGGTGATGCCGGAGGCGCCGATCGTCGTGTTCTCGACGATGACGGCACCGCCGGAGCCACTGGCGGCGGTGTTCGGGCTGCCGCTGGTCGACACGGTGCCGCCACCGGTGGCGGAGAACGCCCGGGTGGTGGTGGTCGTCAGCGCCAGCGCCCCGGTGAACGAGATGGTCGCGCCGGTGTTGGAGGACAGCTCGACACCTGTTCCGCTGAGACTGCCCGAGACGACGACACTGCCCCCGCTGCGGCCGCTCAGGGCCAGCGAGCGGGAGGTGCTCGTGGTGACGGTGGCGCCCAGGGTGAGCGGGCCCGAGCCGGCGCCGGACAGGTCGATGCCGTCCGATCCCGAGCCGGAGATCGTCATCGGCACCCCGGAACCGACGGACGCGGTCGAGATGGCAAGCCCGTTGACGCCGTCACCCGAAGCACCCGCGATGTCGATACCGGAGACGGTCGTGTCGTTCGCGAGGTCGACACCGTTGCCGCCGGCGTTCGTCAGCACCGGTGACGTCCCCGGCGCCGCCCAGCCCGTTGAGGGTCGTGAGGCCGGTCAACGGTGCGGTCGACCGTCCGTCAGCAGGCGCCACGCGGGAGGCGTTGTCGACCCACCAGACGAGCATCGTGCCGATGGCCACGCTGACGGTGCTCGTGGACTGGCCTCCCTTGCCGTCGGTCACCGTGTACTGGAACCTGTCGGTCAGG
>Ga0209477_1001223_pt1 | contig 15737 bp, 18 predicted proteins | sample KloWWTupernatant_FD_187180 | JGI IMG/M metagenome (GOLD analysis project Ga0209477, IMG submission 187180) | Active sludge microbial communities from Klosterneuburg, Austria, studying microevolution and ecology of nitrifiers - Klosterneuburg... | ecosystem: Engineered > WWTP > Aerobic digester >... | reverse complement strand
CGAAACACCCTGCCGCTCGAGCGCGGCATAGGTCTCCTTGCGGGTAAGGACCTTCCCGCGCAGGGCCTTGCCCAATACCTGTTCGGCGATGGCGAGGGCCGCGTCGTCGAGGCCAAAGCGGCGCGCGTCATTGACCGAAGCATGCGCGACCTGGCGCGGCCCAACCAAGTCGAGCAACCATATGACATCCTCGGCCGCCACGAATTGGAGCGTGCTGCGCATCGCCCAGGTCCGAATAAGGGTCCGATCCGCAATGGCTTGCTCGACATCGGCTTCGCTCACGCCGGCGCAACGAATTCCCACCGCCCATTTGGCGTGGCGGTAGTCCTGGCCCTGCATCGCCCCATACCAGGCGACCGCCTCCTCCGGCCGCGCAAAGGCGGTCCGGTCGAGGCGGTGGCTGCTCAGCCGATGGCGGAGGAAGTCGTTCATTGCCTATTCCGAGGCGATATCCCCTCAGCTTCGCCGGAGGGATATCGCCTCGGAAAACAGATTCTGTTAGGCATTCTGGGGTTGACCGGCGACAACGGCCGGATCCATCCAGAAAATCTCCCAAATGTGGCCGTCCGGATCGGCGAAGGCGCAGTTGTACATGAAACCCAGTTCGGTGCGTGCGCGCGGCTCGGTGCCGCCTGCCGCGAGCGCCGCGCCAACCATCTCGTCGACCTTGGCCTTGCTCTCGACCGACAAGGCCAGGATGGCCTCGGTGTGGGTGGTGGCATCGCACAAGGCGCGCGGGGTGAAGGTTTTGAAGAAGGGTTCCACCAGCAGCATCGCGAAGATGCTGTCGCTGATGATCATGCAGGTGGCATTCTTGTCGGTGAATTGCGGATTGAATGTGAAGCCGAGCGCGGTGAAGAAGGCCACGCTTCGGTCGAGGTCCTTGACCGGCAAGTTGACGAAGATTTGAGTGGGCATGTGTCTATGTACTTGCCTGGAATCAATCTCACCCGCGAAGCGGGTGAGATTGATTCCAGAATGCCTTTTGGCTATGCGGCCGCGTCGTAGGCCTGTTTGAACCAGGCCAGGACTTCCTTGTCGATCTGCTTCGGGTCGCTGATCCGGACCCGATGGGTGACCATCGCATTCCAGGTCCCGCCCGCCTCCAGCCGCTCGGTTGGCGCCGCGCCCTTGAGCTTGATCCCGAGGTCGATCCGCTCGGCGGCCGAGATCTGGGCGATCCCGAACTTCTTCGTGCCGCGCAGCAGGCTGATATAGGTACTGGTCGGCGCAACGGACACATCCGACCCAAACTTCTCGAGTTTGGCGATCAGGGCATCGTAGGGTTTGCGCCAGGCGGCCTTCGCGCCCGCAAAGTGGCTGCCGACCTTGTCGTCGACGGCGACCTTCGGCGCGCCGTGAGATTTGATCACGGCCACGACCGCCATGGCATGCCCATGCCCCAGTCCGAAATCGGCCTTGAGCCAGGCGACGATCTCGCCGGGCTTGACCAGGCCCTTCTTTTCGGCGAGCACCCGGAAGTCGTCGGCGGTCTTGCCGGTCTTGGCTTTGATGTTGTCGAGATAGGCTTGAAATGACATATTGTTGGTTTTTTCGGAGTTGATAGCCCCGCCCCGGCGAAGCCGGGGGAGACCGATTCTGGAAGGTTATTCGTGGTGTAGGTAGTCGGCCAGCCGGCCCAGAGTCTGCTTGGCGCCTTCGACCGCGTAGCCGACGACCGCCTCGCGCGCTTCGCGGCTGGGCAAGCGCGCCCGCATCGTCAGCCGGGTCTTGCCAATCTCCACGTCGAAGGTGACCGTGGTGACAAATGAACGCGGATCGTCAAGCGTGTCGTCATCCGAGTCATGAAGATACACCAAGCGCTCGGGCTTGACAACATCTTTGTACGAGATCCGATTGGGATAGTCGACGCCATCGGGCCCGTGCATGATGAAGCGCCACACGCCGCCGGGGCGCACGTCCATCTCATGGGTCGTGGTCGTAAAGCCATTCGGCCCCCACCACTTGCCGATCCGGTCGGGATCGGTCCACGCCTCCCACACCCGCTCGCGCGGGGCGTTGAAGACGCGGGTGGTGACGATCTCCTGATCCAACGCATTGATGAGCTCGTCAAAGCGTTCGTAGGTCTCGCGCATACCGGATTCCATGCCCGCGCCAATGTGGCCCTCCCGGTGCGCCATCGCCTTGTAGACCAGGGTGCTGGTGAGAGTGGTCTTGCCGTTTTGCTCCTCAAATGTCGTTGTCACGACGTAGTCCGTGCCCGGCATCCCTTCGTAGCCCTCGGTGAAGACCAGCCGCTCGTGCGGGACGATCTCGCGATACACCCCCGAAAATCCGTGCGTGCCGCCATCCGGCGCCTGCAGGACATAGCGCCAGGCCCCGCCCGGGCGCAGGTCGATCTCGCACACGGTCATGCTGAGATAGCGCGGCCCATACCAGCGCCGCACATGCTCGGGCTGGGTGAGGAGCTCAAAGACCAGCCGCCGCGGCGCGTTGAAGACCCGCTGGATGACGGCGATCGGCCGGACCGGGTCGAGGGTAAGGATGTCGTTACTCATGGATGGCGGTGATAGGTGAGAATGGCGACCCCCGAGCGGGTGATGGACGACTGGACGAGCGTAAGGCGCTTGAGCGCGTCACCCTCAGCAAACAGGCGCTTGCCGCTGCCGGCGATGACCGGATGAATCATCAGGATGAGCTCGTCGAGCAGGTCATCGCGCAAGAGCGAGCGAACAAGCGTCGGGCTGCCCGCCACCCCGATGTTCTTGCCCGGCTTCTGTTTCAGCTCGCCGATGACGCCGGGCAGATTCCCGCTCACCAGGGTCGAGTTCTTCCAGTCGACCTGTTTGAGGGTGGTCGACACCACGATCTTGGGGGTGTTGTTGATGTGGCTGGCATACGGCTCGTCGGTCGAGGTCGGCCAGTAGGGCGCCCACTCGGAGTAGGTCACCCGCCCGAGCAGGATGCTGTCCTCGCTGTCGAGGTGGGCGCTCATGGCCGCGCTCATGTCCTCGTCAAAGACGTCGTATTGCCACAAATGGGGCGCCTCAACCACGCCGTCCAACGAAATAAACAACCCCGATACAACTTTTCGCATGTGATTTTCTCCCTCAATTGAATTGACTAGAAGTCATCTTGAAATTCTGGGGCGAGATCACGATTCCCGCGCGAAGCGCGGGGATCGTGATCTCGCCGGATATTTGGGGATAACGTCCAGGCACTGCCTATTTCAGTGTTTCCAGATACGCGTCCAACTGGGCGAAGCTGCCGGCCATACCCTGCTGCAGGCCGCTGCGCCCGGCCGCATAGGTCTGCCGCTCGACTTCACTCGCGTTAACCGGGCCACCGCTCAGGGTCAGACTGGTCTTGCCGTCCTGCTCGGTCAACGTCAGCGTATTGTGGATTTCAAGCGGCCAGGTCGCGCTCATCGGGTGGCGGATCAGCCCGCCGTCCTTGTCCGAGAACGAGTTGACAAAGACCAGCCGCTCTGGCGCGACGACCTCTGCGTAGACCAGCTTGCCCCACATCTCCATCCCATTCGGGCCGCGCATGCAGTAGTGAAAGGCGCCACCCGGGCGCAGGTCCATGGTCGCGACAACGAAATCAAAGCCCTTGGGTCCCCACCACTTGGCCAGGCGCTCGGGCTCGGTCCAGGCCCTGAAGACGACGGCCCGGGGCGCGTTGAAGACGCGGGTGAGGGTGAGGGCGGCCTCGGATGTTGCGGGGGCATTGGGTTGATTCATGCGGGATTCTCCTTGTGTTGCAGTTCGTCGAGATAGTCGGCCAGACGATCGAAGCTTTCGTTCCAGAAGTGTTCGTAGGACTTGATCCAGTCGTGGATGGGCTTCAGGCCCTGGTTGGACAGCGCGTACCAGCGCTGTTGCCCGTCGGCCCGGACCGTGACCAGGCCAACCTGCTTCAGGACCGCCAAATGCTTGGAGGCCTGGGGCTGGGTGATGCGCAGCATCCGGGCGATATCGTTGACCGAGCGCTCGCCCTGAGCGATCAGGTCAAGAATCTGCCGGCGGCGCGGTTCTGCGACCGCGTTGAAGGCATCGGTGGTTGTCGGTGAGCGTGCGATGGCGAGAGTATATGCCGATATGGGAATATGTCAAGCGTTTGTAAAAGCGATATCCCGCGGCTCCGCCGCGGGATATCGCTTTTGGGCTCAGCGCTTCACATGGGGCGCATACACGTCAAAGCGCCTGGAGGCTGCCTCGATCGCCCCCATATCGCAGCGCGGGGTGTAGCCGCCGCTGGCGCTGCCATACGGGCGTGTGTTGCTGGATTGGTCCAGGGTGAGGATCGCCCCGCCAAAATCCGAGCAGCCGGCCAGGTTGCCGCGATCGACGGCCGGGCCAAATCGCAATGGGTGATACCAGGTCAGGCCATTGAACATCAACGGTCCCAGGCGAGGGTCGAGGCCAGGCGTCACCGCTTTCACCAGGTTTCCGGTCGAATTCCCGGCGATGGCGCACAGCGCGTTGGCAAAGCCGATCAGGTTGTAGCCTTCCGAGCTGAGCGTCCCATGGCAGTCGGGGGCGTATAGCTCGAACATGCTCACGGTGAGATCTTCGTTGCCGGCCAGGATGGTGTTCTTGAGTTTGATGATGCTGCTGGAGGCCTGATACACGCCGCCGCCCGTGCCGTCGCCGTTGTCGTCCGAATCGGCGGTGTTGTTTGAGATCGTTACGTTTGCCAGGCGGACCACGGCATCGTTGGACGAATAGATCCCGGCCCCATCCTCGGTCGCGGTGTTCCCGCTGATCGTGGTGTTGGTCAGGGTGGCCGTGGAATCGGCCGCGTAGAGTCCGCCGCCCTTCGTGGCGGTATTGCTGACGATTGCGCTGTTCTTGATCTCGGCCCGGTCCCAGTTGAAGATGCCGCCGCCAGAATTGCTGGCGTCGTTGTTCTGGACCGTCGACGAATTCATCAGGACCGTGGCGCCCGGGCCGATCAGGAGGCCGCCTCCCACACTGGCGCTGTTGCCGTTTACCACGCTGGCCAACATGTTGAGCGTGCCGGCGCCGACGTAGATTCCGCCGCCCGTCTCGGCCGAGTTGCTGCTGATTTCGCTGGAGACGATGACCAGCGCGCCATAGCTGATGATCGCGCCGCCAAAGGCGCTGGATGGGCCGGTCGCGTGGTTGTCAAACACAAGCGATTGGGCAATCGTGGTGATGGCAGTGTCGCGGCTGCACATGGCGCCGCCGATCGTGGTGGTCGCCTCGTTGCCATATACCTGCGAGTTCATGTCGATGACGAGCGTGCCTTCGGTGTGGATCGCCCCGCAAGCCGGCGACTTGTTGGCGTAGAGATAGGTGGTGTGAAAGCCGACAGCGCAGTTGTCGCAATAGTTGGTGAGGGCGCTCCCGCTCTCGCCGGTATTGGAGTTGATGTTGCCGCGCAGAGTGCTGTTGTAGACCTCGACCTGGCTATTCCCGGCTCGGAGCAGATAGATCGCTTTCGGGAAGTTGGTCAGGGTCAGATCATTCAGCTCGAGTGTGGTGGTGATGTCGATCAGCGCGAACCCATACGCGCCGGTGGATCCGGCCCCGGCAATGAGGGTGCCTGTCCGGCCGGCGCCATTCACCGTCAGGTCGTCGGTCACGTTCAAGCGCTTGGTCTGGCTGTAGGTGCCGGAGGGAATCGTGACGGTGTCCGCGCCGGGCCTGGCGTTGGCCTCCATGAGGGCGGCCCGCAGGCTGCATTTGCCGCCGGCATCGAGACAGGCGCCGTTGCCGGGATTGACGTCATCGGTCTCGAGGGTGGTGTTGACGGTAAAGGTCACGCTTGGCCTCGCCTGCGCGCGCGGCGCGGCGGGAAGCAGACCGACTAGCAGAATGGCGACGATGAGCGAGCGAAGCACAAACCGAGGGAGCATGATTGACTTCTCCTTGCCGCCCCCCTCAACGCGTCAAATACTACACCCGGGCGGACACGCGGATGTTCTGGGCCACGAATGATCACCCGGCGGGCTGGAAATGAACACCGCCGCGCCGCATATTTCTGTTATTCGCGTGCGCGTTCAAACAGGAGAGACACAATGTCCGCAAACACAACCACGGTCAATCAATTCTACGAGCTGTTCGGGCGGCAACATGACCTCGACGCCGTCGAGGATTGCTTTGCCCCCGGCGCGATCGTCCACTTCCACGACATGCCGGCCATGCCCTATATGGCCTACAAGCAGGTCGGGGCCATGTATCTGGGCGCTTTCCCCAATATGGGCGTCGTCATCGAGGACCAGTTCGAAGCCGGCGACAAGGTCGTCACCCGCGCCGTGTGGTCGGGGACACACACCGGCCCGCTGATGAATATCCCGCCCACGGGGAAGCCCATCCTCAACAACGAATTGTGCGTCGACCGAATGGCGGGCGGCAAAATCGCCGAGCGCTGGCAGATCAGCGACAGCCTCAGCCTGATGCAGCAGCTTGGCGTCATCCCCGCGCCATAGGGGATGTAGGACCGACGGCGGAAGCCCGGGCGTGGATATCGCTTCCTGGGGGCAAATCAGATTTGCCCCCATACCGGATCATCGTCCATGCGTTTCCGGCTTGCGCATACCGCCTGAAGCCAACCCTTTCATACAGGCGCAGGGCGGGGTTGTCCGCCTCGACGCTCAGGCTGATCGCCCGGATACCCCCACGCTCGACCTGCTCGAACAGGGCGGCGAGCAGCGCCGCGCCAATGCCCTGGCCGCGGAAACGCGGATCCACACCGATGCCGAGCTCGGGCGTCGCGGCGTCGATGTAGCCATACGAGTGCTCGGCGTCCGTCCACTGGCGAATCCAGGCCGCGCCGGCAGCCCCGGCGGCGAACTCCGCGACCACGGCAATGTCACCCGCGCGACCCCAATCCGCCAGCAGATAGGCATGCCCGGTCTCGGCGATGCGCTGTTCCGGCGCTGCGGCGGTCACGGGCGCGCGCCAGTCGATGGCCCAGGCGAGCGCGGCCTGCAGGGCGGACAGGTCGGCCGGCATGGCAAGCCGGATGTGCCATTCCTGGCGGGCGATCACCCATTGATCGACCCGTCCGTCCTCTTCAGAATCACGCTGGCCAATGTGGTTGAAGCCGGCCTTCTCCACCACCCGCCGTGAGGCCGGGTTGTCGACGGCGGTCTCGGCATAGACCTCGCGCACGCCCGCGTCAGCGAACGCGCGCACCAGCATCTGGCGCACGGCGGCGGTTGCCACGCCTTTGCCGCGGGCCGCGTCAGCGACGCCGTAGCCGAGCTCAATCCGGCCGGGCTCGGCCCGGCGCTTGAGCATGGCCGACCCGACAACCTGCGCGGGCGCCGCCGAAATGAAAACGAAGAGCGCGAAATCGGCGGGTGCCGCGCGCAGCAGGAACTCCGGTGGCGCGGCCCCGGCCAGGACCGGCATCCCATCAAGCTGCAAGGGATCGGCCAGCAGCGACGCGCGTTGCGCGAGATCGAGGGAGATCAACGTCGGGTTCATGCCCTTATTAACCTCGCGGGTAGGCGCTTGCGAACCCAGTTAGGCGCGGTTCTTTGGCGCCTACCCGCGAGGTTTCTGGCCAACATCAAAGTCATCCCGCCAGCGCGGACGGCAGTTCGACAAAATCGCTGATCTTGTCCGCAGACCGGACGGCCGCGAGCAGCGCATCGGGCGGCGCAACGAGCTTGCGCGCGACGAGGTCGAGCCAGCCCACGACGCTGGTCACCCGCGCGCAGAGCTTGCCATCCTCGCGCAGCAGATTGTTGCGGATCACAAATCGGCTGCCATCGGGCGCCATGCCAGCGATCTCGAGGGTGACCGTGAGCGTCTGCAGCAAAGTCACCTCCCGGCGGTATTCGAGCTCATCCTTTGTCACCACCGGTCCGAGCCGCAGCCGGGCAAATTCACTCACCGGGAAGCCGTGTTCGGCGAAGAACAGCATCCGAACATCAGATGCTTTGTCCAGAAAGGCGGAGTTCCGCATGTGGGCGTTTGAGTCCATATCCCCCCAGCCCGCGATCATCGACTTCGAGTACATTCAGTTGCCCTCCAGGGTGCGCGGCACGATCGCCAGAACTTCGAACACCGAGCACACGATCGGCATGGCCTCGCTCGGCGCGCGGCCGATGCGGGCGCACTCGCGCGAGAAGAAGGCCCAATGCGCGTCGCGCCAGTAGGCCAGCGAGCCGTCGCCTTCGCCCTCGATGGCGGCGTACTCGGGTGTGACCTCCGCATACGGCACAACGGCCACACTCGTGATGCGAGTGATGAGCGCGGGCGCATTGAGATGGTCAACGACGATCTCGACGTCGCCCACCGCGGGGAACACATCTCCGTCAGCTTCCATCGCCCACAGCAGACCCGTGCCGGCCCGCTTCTGGCCACTCCGGATCAGGGCGAGCAACGCCTCCGAGAGCGCGGGCGAATCACCATAGGCGTCGGCCCGCACGCGGCCGGGCGGCAGCGTGATGCCGAGCTCGGCGATCCGGGAAGTAAGGGATTCTACGGACGGCAAGGTTGACATAATTGAAGTGGGCGCCCCCGCGCCCGGCCACTTTAACTCGGCGTGGCTGCGCTCGACCAAAATATCTGCGTTATGCATTCCGCCCCACCTCCACGACCCGCGGCATGATTTGCGCAATTCGCTGGCCGTTCTCGATCTCGTTGCCGAGCTTGAGGTTTTTGCCAATCGACGCGCCATAGCGGTGGTACCGGGCGGCGGCTTGCTCTGGCTCGGCCTCGGCGAGCGCCTCCAGGGTGGCGAACCCCGCCCCGATGTAGTTGGAGATCGTGGCCGCGCTCGTCCACGGCAGTCGCGAGAAGTCCGCCCGCTGGATGAGTTCGTCAATCAGTGCCACGGGCGCGCCGATGCGCGCGGCCAGCGCGCGGCGGCCCGCGGGCGCGCGGCCGGCCTCGAGCAGATCAAGGCTGGTTCGCAGGTCCGTCTCACGTATCATCTCGACCACCTTCTGAATTTCGGCCCCTGGCCGAGCCAGCGCCCGCAGCGGCCGGGACATCGGGACGACCCAGTAGATCAGAAACTTCAGCCCGGCGGCCAGCGCGCCCGGGTCAATTTCGGTCTCCCGCGCGAGGGCAGCAAAACGGGCGCGGGTGTCAATGCGCTCGACCAGCGCCCGGACGCCTGGCACGCCCGCCCCGCCAAGCCGGCGAAACGTGGCGATGAGAGTCGCGGCGTAGTCGGTGTAGCGCTGGCGGGTGTCGCCGCCCAGCAGCCGGGCCGTGTAGTCGGCCAGGGCCGGCATTGTGAAGTCATATGCTTCGCGGACAAACGCGTATCCAAACGCGCCGCGCAAGCGGCGGCTCATGTCCTCGAAGGAGGGAATCGGCGAGAGCTCCCGGGTGATGGCATCCCAGTCAATGGTCATGGCGCGCTTCTCCTCAGCAATCGCGCGGCCTCTCACATGAACTCGGCCGTGATGCGCTCCAGGTCAAACGGGGTCAGACCGGCATCGACGGCGAACACCGTCTGGGCCGATTCGCGATCGGCGGCCGGCGCGCCGCGGGCGCGGATGTGCAGGTCGAACAGGGTGTACAGATCGGTCTTGCGCAGATCGGTCATCGCGCGAAGCATTAGGGACAATCCGGTCAGATTGGCGGCCACGTTGTTCTGGTAGATGGCATGGTTGGTCACCGCGACATCGGCCCAGATCGCCTCGCCGCGCTCGAGATCGAAGATCACAGGCGCGCATATCCGCGTGTTTGAGGCGATATCCACCTTGTCCACCACCGTCTTCGGCTCGTAGATCTCGCCGGAGGCGGGCGCCTGGCGAGACATCCAGCCGGCGAAGCACTCGGGCAGATCGCAGAAGGGCTGCTCGGTAAAACTGTTTAAAGTCATCACCACGAAGCGCACGCCACGAGCGCGGCAGAGCGCCAGGTCGACATCGATGAACTCGGACGCGCCGTGCGGCGCATCAACGATGTCGCCGCTGTGGTGGCCGCCAAAGTCCTTCAGGTTGTAGTAGGTCAGCGCGCTGATGTATCCGTATTGGGCGCTGTACATCACCGCCGACAGGTCGATGTCGGCCCGCCCGCGCCCGTTCTTCCACCACACAAAGAAGCGCAGCGTGCCGCCCTCCGGCAAGGCCAGCCGGCTGCCCCGGGTCAGGGTGCGCAGGGACTTGGACGCCGATCGCCGCGAAAACGGAACGAGGTAGTTCTTGAGGCCCGGGTCGAGATAGCACGGGCCAAGCGGCGGCAGCGCCGCGAAACGCTTCAGAAGCGCCCGTTCGCAAATCGCCGCAAATTCCAGGGCCAGACCCGGCGCCAGGGCAGGGAGCGCCTGGGTCGTTCCGAACAGTTTGCCGACCTCGCCCTTGGGGAAGAAGACGCGCAGATCGGCCGGCGCGTCGCGGCGCCGGAAGTGGGTCATGACCTGGAGCAGGACTGGGGTGGACACCCGCTCGGCCCGCCGCGCAAATCCATCGACCACGCGCTGGGGGGCCGGGCTGATTCGGGCGAGGTGGTCCAGGCGGCGGGCCAGATCGCCCGGCCGGGCGTCCAGCAGATCGAGGACGGCGGCGATGTCCCGGGCCGACAGCGCGGTCTCGATCTGAGCATTGAAGGTGTTGATGGGCCGGTTGTTTCGCAGGACATCGAAGGCGGCCGCGGTCTGGGGAAAACGTTTCGCGTATTCCCGGGGATGAAGGTGTTCCCCAAGCCGGATCCAGCGCGGCTTCCAGCGCAGCATGTCCTCGGTCCGGTTCGGCGCGCGCTCGATCCAGCCCAGCATCCGCGCGCGTTCGGCCCGATGGAATTTGCCGAGTTTGCCGGCCCCGGCCAGCGAAACATCGCCATTGCTCAGGGCGACCGCCAGGCGCAGCACATCAGTGGCGGTCTTCACGTGCCGATCGAGGACGGCAGCCGCTGCCGGCGCATAACGCATGAGCTTTGCGCCGAGGTAGGCCAGATTCTCCCGGCTCGGGATATCCTCGGGCAACAGGGGCTGGATGTCGTCGCGATACTGGGCGATGAACCAGGCCACATCCTCCTTGTCCTGGGGCGAGAACGGCGATTTTGAGCGGGCCAGCAGGGTGAAGATCGCGTCGAAGTCCGCGCGCTCGCCCAACTCGATGATGCGCCGGGGCGGATACGCCTCGAGGGCCGGCCGGTCCTCCGGCTCAAACGCGTGCCTCTGCAGCGTCCAGTAGTGCAGCAGCGCGTTGACGTACAACTCCGCCTCAGTCATCTCCATGACCTGAGCGGGGAAGTTGGGATACATGGGCTCGAACTTGCGGTGCGCGCCGACCAGCGTCCGCAGATCCTTGACCAGGCGCTGGTAGAAGGCGTCCACCTGGGCCAGGCTCAGCCGGGCCAACCCGTCCATGACCTCGCGCCCAAGCAGGTATCCCAGGCTCTCGAGGTTCTTCTGCAGCGCGGCGAGGGCGCCGAGCGAAGTCGTTCCCGCGCCCTCCGGCAGGATGAGCTTTCCGCGCCGCCGGATGTAGATGGCATTGATCGACATGATCGCAGTCGGGTCCGGCGGACGGCACGCCAGCCGGACCCATGCAGGCGGAGAGCGAGAACCCTAATTGGCTAAAGAGAAGGAAGGACCCTCAGAGCCGCCTGATCTCGATGCTATCGGCATTTGGCTGGCGTGTCAAATCGAGGCGGGTAGCGGCTATCATCGATCCGCCCGTGACGAATTCGCAATGACAAAACTCATCACCTTGCTGCTCCCCGCCAAAATCGACAACAGCATTCGCGGATCCAAAATCCCCTGGATCGTCTTCACCCTGCTGGCAATCGTCAGTATGGTACGGAGCTGCATTCACCTGCTTTCGGCCGATGGCGGGGCGGGCAGCATCGCCGGGATGGACCTGTCCGTGGCCGGGGCTGATGGCATCATCTTCGCCTTCGCCTTGTGGGGGAGTTCGCAAGCGCTGTTCGCCCTCGTCCAGCTTGCGGTGGTTGCTCGCTATCGCGCGCTGGTGCCGATGATGTATGTGATGCTGATCCTGGAAACGCTGCTCCGCGAGCTGGTCGGAAAGATGAAGCCGGTCACCTTCGCCCACACCCCGCCCGGCGCAATTGGCAATCAACTCATCCTGCCTCTGGCGATCGGGATGCTGGCGCTCGCCCTGTGGAGTGGCTATCGCCAGGCAGCTACGGCTTAGGTCTGGTGCCTGTTTGGAAGCGATCGGCCGGCTTCGCCGGCCGATCGCTTCCAAACAAACCCATTACCATGGCGTCATGACCACCGACAAGGACGCGCGACAGTCGATCTCGATTCAACTCCGCCGGATCGAGGATCTGTTTTCGATCCCGGCGGTCGATCCCTTCGACGCCGGGTATCAAACCGCCTCCGGCATCGAGCAGATCGCAGCCCGGCTCGGCGTCATGCGCCTGCGGCGCGGACTGAATATCACCGTTGGACTCCTCGTTTCGGCCGCTCGGCCGGAGGGGCTGACTGCCTCGGCGCAGGCGGCGATCCGGCGCTACTGCGACGCCGCCATTGCGGACAGACAGCTCGACCTGGCTTCCCGACGCCGGCGAACCTGGCGCAATCTCGGCGTCGGCCTGCTCATCCTGGCTGTGTCGCTCGCCCTGGGAGCCGGGATCACGAGCCTGGATTTCCTGAGCGCCGGCCTGCGGGCCCTGCTGTCGAACGCCGTCAGCATTCTGGGCACGGTGGCGTTGTGGACCCCGGTCGATGCCTGGCTGTTTGGGCTGCGCCCGCTGCAATCAACGATCCGGGTCTACACGGCGATCCGGAACGCGACCGTGGAGATTCGATAGGCCGAAGTGGCATGGCGCCAGCCAGGGGATCGTCTTCCTCTGGCGATATCACGTTCCTTTACAGGAGAAAGGGAGAACGGGAGAAATCTCCCCTTCTCCCGTTCTCCTGCAAAGCGCAGGATCGGACCCATCGCCGAGATCGCCGAACCACGATGCGGCAGCTTCGACCGCGTTATCATCGGTTTTCTGGCGGATGACGGACAATCCGCCCAAGAGCCACTAACAGAGCTTTCTCCGGAGGCCATATCCCCCGGCTTCGCCGGGGGATATGGCCTCCGGAGAATAGACTCTGTTGGGAGTTCAAAGGAAGCCCATGAGTCAGCCTGTGTCAGTCGGGATTGTGAGCGCCGGCATGTATCTGCCGGAAGGACGCGTCAGCGCGGCGGAGATCGCGGCGGAGAGCGGGATGCCGGAGTGGGTGGTCCGCGACAAGCTCGGCATCATCAGCAAGACCAAAGCGCGCCCGGATGAGCACCCCAACCAGATGGCCGTGTGGGCGGCCCTGGATTGCCTGAGTAAGACCGACATCAAGGCCGAGGAGATCGACGTCGTCATCTCCACCACCGAGGAGTGGCGCGAGTATCTGCTGTGGACGACCGGGGTGCACCTCGCCCACGAGATTGGCGCGACCCGGGCCTGGGGCATCGACATCCACATGCGCTGCGCCACAACGGTCGGCGCGCTCAAGATCGCCCGCGACATGATCATCGCCGACCCGGAGATCAACACGATCCTGATCGCCGGGGGCTATCGCATCGGCGATCTGATCGACCTGAGCAACCCGCGCACCTCGTTCATGTACAACATCAGCGCCGGGGCGGGCGCGCTGCTGCTGCGGCGCAACCACCCGCGCAACCACGTCCTCGGCGCGCATCTGATCACCGACGGCTCGATGAGCAAACACGTGCTCGTGCCGGCCAGCGGCACGGTCCAGTTCCCCACCGACGAGGCGGTCAAACGCGGCCTGTTCAAGTTCGATCTGGTCGAACCCGAGGCGATGAAGAACCGCCTGAACGCCGTGTCGATGGACAACTGGCTCAAGTGTGTCGACGAGGCGTTGCGCAAGAGCGGACCGCGGCCCGATGGCCGGCCGCGCGGGCGGGCCGACCTGGGTTTCCTGAACATGGTCCTGGTCAAGCCCTCGGCCTTCCGCGAGATGCTCGGCCATCTTGGCCTGAGCGAAACACAGGCCGTCTACTGCGCCGAGTATGGCCACATCGGCGAGCAGGACAGCATCATCAACATCATCGAAGGGCTGAAACAGGGCCGGCTGAAGGACGGCGACCTGATGGCCATCATCGGGGCCGGCATCGGATACGTGTGGGGGGCGGCCTGCGTGCAATGGGGGCCTGCGTCGTGAACGCAATCCTCAAGGCCAGACTGGAGCGGGCCTTCGCCCTCACCCACGACCTCGTGGCTCATCATGATGAAGGCGCGCTCGGCCTGGATCTGCCGAATCTGCCGTCCAACCGCATCGCGGGGCAGCTCTGGTGCATCGTGGGCGCGCGCGAGAGCTACCTCCGGGCCATCGAGGCGGGCGGCTGGCAGGGGTTCTCGTGCAGCCTGAGCGCGCCGCGGGTGAAGGGCTCGGTGCTGGCCGCGCTGGAGGCGACGCACGACCGCCTGGCCCCACTCGACTTCGCGCGCCTGAGCGCTGGGCAGCTCGGCCTGGCCTTTGATCTGCTCGAGCATGAGGTCCAGCACCACGGCCAGCTCATCCGCTTCATCTATGCGAATGGGCTGACCTTTCCCGACAGTTGGAACAAGCGCTATACGGTATAGCATGGCGCTCAACAAAACCACCTGCTGGAAGCGGTATCCCCCGGCTCCGCCGGGGGATACCGCTTCCAGCATCACGTCTCAAGGGTGAAGACCATGAACAACCTGATCGTCGACGGCGAGGATCTCGCCATGGCCCTTGAATCGCACAATGCCGAGCTGGTGTATGTTTTTGACCGTGTGACCGGCGAGGTCATCCCGACCGCCGATGAGAGCACGGGGCTGATGATGGACAAGGCCCAGCGCAAACTGATCAAGGCCAATAAGGGGAAGCGCTTCATCCCGATTGAGCCTGTGCCATCCGAGGAGGGCTTTGAGTTGATGGCCGGCTTCATCAAGCGGCTGCCCGAGGGGATTGCCGCGGAACGACTGGCCCGGGCCCTCGAAGGCCGGTCGCCCTTCCGGCACTTCAAAGACGCGTTGTTCGAGTATCCGGAGCTGCGCGAAGCGTGGTTCAAGTTCCACGAAGAGGCCTACTACGGGTTTGGGGAGGCCTGGCTCAAGAAACACGGCATCGAGGCGACCCTCACCCGAAGGCAGGCGTCCTAAACTGAAACCAACAATTGATTGCGCCAATGATATTCGCGATCTATCCGCAGATTACGCAGATTTCCGCCGATTTCCTTTCCCTGTCCGCGCGGCGGATGTCCAAATCCGCGGAAATCTGCGTAATCTGTGGATAAACGATTGGCGCCAGCCCTTCGACGGGTGTGTGAGGCGACATGCAGGTCACGACAACCTGTAAACCTGTAGACCGGGCCGGGTGGCGAATCTGGCTCGAACAACACCACGGCACGGCCAGCGAGGTCTGGCTGTTGTTCGATGACCGCCCGGACGTGCCGAGCGTGTCGTATCTTGACGCGGTCGAAGAAGCCCTGTGCTTCGGCTGGATTGACAGCACTCAGAAACGGTACTCTGTCTTCGAGCGCGCACAACGGTTTTCTCCGCGCAAGAAACGCAGCAACTGGACGGAGCTGAACAAGGCGCGCGCGCGCCGGCTGATTCGGCTGGGGCTGATGACCGAGGCGGGCCGGGCCACGCTGCCCGATCTGGCTATTTCGTCCGTTGTGCCGGATGATATCGCCCAGGCGCTCAAGTCGGAGCCAGGCGCCTGGCCCAATTTCCAGGCGTTTCCCGAGCTTTACCGCCGGGTTCGCCTCGGCTTCATCGAGGAGCAGCGCAAGGACAGGACCGAGTTCGAGCGCCGGCTGGGCAACTTTGTCAAGAAGTCCGCCGCGAACCAGATGTTTGGAAATTGGAATGATGGCGGGCGGCTCG
>Ga0209477_1001220_pt1 | contig 15744 bp, 8 predicted proteins | sample KloWWTupernatant_FD_187180 | JGI IMG/M metagenome (GOLD analysis project Ga0209477, IMG submission 187180) | Active sludge microbial communities from Klosterneuburg, Austria, studying microevolution and ecology of nitrifiers - Klosterneuburg... | ecosystem: Engineered > WWTP > Aerobic digester >... | reverse complement strand
TAAAGTTCTTCTCTTCAGGAGTTTAGACATCAACAAAATCAACGACTTAGCTTAGATATTCAGGATAAGTCAGAGATATTTTTCATGATTTAGCCGTGGTGGCCGCGAGATACCAAAGCAAGTTGGGGCGAGTACCCCGCAATTCGATCAGCTTGGCACGCCGCATACCCTGGAGCAAGTTCTTCACTTTGTTCGCCCTTTGCTGGTCTTGCAGCACATCAGGCAGCTTGGCGAGCAACAAGGCGTCCAAATCGGCGCGGGTGCCCTGTTATGGCCTTGTAGTGCTGCCGCATTGGCGAGGGCAGAAATGTACTGACCTATATCGCTTGGCATCTCCCAGTTTGACTTGAACTCCACGGTGGCCTGCTCGCGAGGCAGGCGCAAAAGACTCTGCAACACCGACGACAGGGCATCCGTACTCATTCGACCACCTCCAAACCCACTATTGTCCCTACCAATGCTGGAGATTCAAACATCACGTCCTGGATGGACTTGATGACGCTGGAGAGGTTGGACATGCAGTTTCTAGGTTCTTATGAATGAAATAGGGCTCTAGCCCTCGTGGAATGTGCGCAAGCAGCTATCAATTACGTAGCGTTTGTGGCGTACAGCTCGCGTTCCAGGGTTTGCAGGGCGGCCAGGTACTGGGGGCGGCCACCAAAGCTTCTGATGAGCTCACCGGGCCGACCCATGTCGGTGAAGGGCTGGACATTGAAAACCGTGTCGGCCTCGATGGTGGCAATGCCTTCGTCGGCGTATTTGTCCAGCATCGCGTCAATCACTTTGCGGGCCACGGGGCCGTATTGGGTGAAAACATTGCGCTTCTTGACGCGGCTGGCGCGCTCGCGCCGGGTTAGCGGGGGCATGTTGTACGCCACGTGCAGCAGCAGGTCGAACGGGTCCAGGTCTTTGCCGACCTCTTCTGCCAATGCCTCGATCAGCACGCCGCGCGACTCCAGTTCTTCCAGCAGCGCGGCTTTGCGGTCGGCGTCGTTCCAGGCCTGGAGAAACTTGTCCAGCGAGTCGTATTGCTTGGTGAGGTTGATGCGGGTGTAGTCGCGCAGGCTCTCGGTGATGAGCTTGCCCTGGGCGTTGAGGTATTGCACGCGCTCGCGGGCCACGGCGACGGTGACCATGCCACCGACCACATATTTCTTGGGCTCGTCGCTGCCGGGCGCGAAGGGGCCGAGCGGCTGCAGGTTGTCAAAGCCGGCTTCGACAGGCTCAGCCCGAACGGTGTTTTCACCCGTCGATACATCCGGCGGCGAAATAGGCTCGCCGGCCTTGGGTTCGTAAATCTGCACCGGTTCGCCGTCAAAGTCCTTGTCGGCAAACAGCTCCGTGGCGCGCTTGAAGTCGAGGATGGTGAACCAGGTTTTGCCCAAATCCTCGCGCAGGCGGGTGCCGCGGCCGATGATCTGCTTGAACAGCGTCATGGACTTGATGTTCTGGTCCAGCACAATGAGTTTGCAGGTTTGTGCATCCACCCCGGTGCTCATGAGCTTGGAGGTGGTGGCGATCACCGGATAGGGCTTCTCGGGGTCGATAAAGTTGTCCAACTCGCGCTTGCCGTCCAGGTTGTCGCCGGTAATTTGCACCACGTATTTGGGGTGGGTGGCGCAGATATCGGCGTTGGCATTGCTCAGCGCCTGGTGCATGCGGGCGGCGTGGTCGATGTTTTCGCAAAACACAATGGTTTTGGCATAACGGTCGGTGGCCTTCAGGTACTCGGTGATCTTGGCGGCCACCGCCTCGTCGCGTTTTTCCAGCACCAGTTTGCGATTCATGTCCGCGCCGGTGTAGATGCGGTCTTCAATCACATTGCCGTGCTTGTCGGTCATGCCCTCTGTGGGGCGCCAGCCGAAGGCGTCTTTGTCCAGATCGACACGAATCACTTTGTAGGGCGCCAGGTAACCGTCTTCAATGCCTTGTTTGAGGCTGTAGGTGTAGATGGGTTCGCCAAAGTAGTCGCTATTCGATATTTCTTTGGTTTCCTTGGGCGTGGCGGTCAGGCCAACTTGGGTGGCACTGCTGAAATAGGTGAGGATTTCGCGCCAGGCAGAGTCTTCGTCTGCGCTGCCACGGTGGCACTCGTCCACGACGATCAGGTCAAAGAAGTCCCGGCTGAACTGTTTGTAGATGTTTTGCGATTCTTCAGTGCCGCTTACGGCCTGGTACAGCGAGAGATAAATTTCATAGGCCTTGTCCACCAGCTTGGTGGTCTTGTTGATGGCGAGATCCACCTCTTCCACCTCGACTTTGCCTTGTTCGTTGATGCGCTCCACACCTTTGGCGTTGGGGCTGAGCTTGGCCATGGCGCCCTTGAAGGGGCGGAAGTCGTTGACCATGGTCTGGTCAATCAGGATGTTGCGGTCGGCCAGAAACAAAATGCGCTTTTGGCCGCCGGGCTTGTCCGCACGCCAGGGCGATTTCCACAGGCGGTGGATGATCTGGAACGCGGTGTAGGTCTTGCCGGTGCCGGTAGCCATGACCAGCAGCACGCGGTTTTGGCCAGCAGCTATGGCTTCGACGGTGCGGTTGATGGCGTTCAGCTGGTAGTAACGCGGGGTTTTGGCGGTGGTGGCGAGGGCGTAGTCAAACTCGGCCACGCTTTGCACTTCAGTGCTCCAGCCCTTCCATTTGCAATAGCGCGCCCAGAGCTCCTGGGGTGATGGAAACTCATCGAGCGTGAAGTTTTGCAGCAGCACGCCGGTGGAAAGGGTGGCGTCGCGAAACACAAAACCTTCACCATTGCTGGAAAAACTGAAGGGCACGCCCAGCAGCGCCGCGTATTCGATCGCCTGCTGTGTGCCGGCCTGCATGGAGAGGCGGGACTTTTTGGCCTCCACCACGGCCAGCGGGATGTTGGGCTTGAGAAACAGCACATAGTCGGCAAACAGCACAGTCGCTTTATCGCGCTTGGCGGTTTTGCCGCGCACCACCACACGCCCGGCACGCAGAGGGTACTGCGCATAAATTTGCTCAAGCGTGTGCCACCCGGCCTGCACGATGGCGGGGCGGATGAACTTGTCGCTGATGTCGCTTTCAGATAGTTTGTTTTTGTGCATGGCCGTCCCTGAATTGCCAGCTGCAGTTTGCCAGACAAAAAGGCATTGCTGTTACACGCCCCAGCGCAACCAGCCCCACACCACCGCCAGCGTCCCCAGCGTCACCGGGATGCCTATGACGCCGTGCTGTTTCCAGTCGATGGTGATGCCTTCGCGCCGGGCCAGGTCCACCACGATCAGGTTGGCGATCGAACCCACCAGCAGCAGGTTGCCGGCAAAGGTGGTCACCAGTGCCAGTGTGACGCCGGCCTGTGCGCCCTGGCCCAGGTGGGGCATCAGCAGCATGACCGCCGGCACGTTGGATACCAGGTTGGACAGGGCCACGCTGACCACCAGCAGCGGCCCGGGCTCGGCCAGATGCACGCCATGGGCTGCCAGCCACAGCACGGCCTGCGCGGCCAGGCCGGTGCCCTGAAACGCGTGGTTGACGACAAACAGGCCGATGAACAGCAGCAGCAGCGGCCAGTCCACAAAACCCATCACATGCGAGGAATGCAGGCGCCGGCTCAGGAGCAGCACCCCCGCGCCCACCAAGGCCGCCACTTCACGTGGCCAGCCGGTGAACAGGAACACCCCCATCAGCACGCCCGCCACCAGCAGGCCCTTGGCGGTCTGGAAGGCATCGAACTCCGGCTCTTCATCGCGGACCGGCAGCGGCTGGTAAACCGCAGGCGCCAGCGGGTCGCGCACCAGCTCGGCGCGCGCGCCGGGCCCGAACGCCAGCCAGAGCCAAAGCAACGCCAGGCTGACCGCCACGGGCACCACCGCCTGCGCCACGTACGCGCCAAAGTGCAACTGCAGTACCGAGCCAATCAGCATGTTCTGCGGATTGCCAATCAGCGTGGCCGCCGACCCGATATTGGCGGCGCAGGCCAGCCCCACCAGAAACGGCACCGGCGGCAGCTTGCGCTGCAGGCACAGGCGCGCCACCACCGGTGTCATGGCCAGGCAAATCACATCGTTGGAAAACACGGCTGACAACGCGCCTGCCACCACGATCAGCGCGGCCAACAGGCCGTTGCGTGACAGCGGCATGTCGGCCACCTTCTGCGTGACGGCGCCGTAGAAGCCACCGAGACGCATCTGCGCGGACACCACCATGAAGGCAAACAGCAACACGATGGTGGGCAGGTCTACGGTGCGCGCCGCTTCCTCGACTGACTCTCCGGTGATGGCGATCACCGCAATGGCGCCCAGCAGCGCCACGCCAGAGCGGTCCAGTTTGAGGCGCGGCAGCCCGCCGAGAAACATGCCCAGGTACACCACGGCGAACACGGCCACCACACCCCAGTCGGACGCGCTCAGGCCCGGCAGGCCGTCAAAGAGGGATACAGGCAGGGTGGGCATGCGGCAAATCATAGTTGCAAGGGATAATCGGGGGCTTCACCGGAACCCTATGGCACTTATCACCCTACTCGACGCCCAGCTGGCATTTGGGCACGTCCCCCTGCTCGACCACGCTGACTTTTCTCTGGAAACGCAGGAGCGCGTGGGTCTGATTGGCCGCAATGGCGCGGGCAAGTCCTCCATGCTCAAAATTCTGGGCGGCATGGAAAAGCCCGACGACGGCACCCTGCAAGTGCAAAGCGGCACCCGCATTTCCTACGTGGCACAGGAGCCGCAACTCGATGCAGACGCTACAATTTTCATAGCTGTCCGCGCAGGCTTGGAGAGGGTTATCGGCCTGATTGAGCAATATTGCGCAGGGGAAGGTGACCTCGACACCATGCAGAGCGAGATTGAAACCCTGGACGGCTGGAACTGGGAGCAACGCGTCAATGAGACCCTGCAGCGCCTGCACCTGAACCCCGAGGCGATTGTCAGCACCCTGTCCGGCGGTACCAAGAAGCGCGTGGCGCTGGCGCAGGCGCTGGTGGCTCAGCCCGATGTGCTGCTGCTCGACGAGCCGACCAACCACCTGGACCTGGACTCGATCGAGTGGCTGGAAGGCCTGCTCAAGGAATTCAAGGGCTCCATCATCACCATCACCCACGACCGGTCCTTCCTGGACAACGTGGCCACGCGCATCGTCGAGCTGGACCGCGGCAAGCTCATGAGCTACCCCGGCAACTTTGCGGCGTATCTCACGCAAAAGGAAGAACAGCTGGCGCAGGAAGCCGTGATCAACGCCAAGGCCGACAAGCTGCTGGCGCAGGAAGAGGTGTGGATTCGCAAGGGCGTGGAAGCCCGCCGCACCCGCGCCACCGCCCGCATCGTGCGCCTGGACGAACTGCGCTCCCAGCATGCCGCGCGGCGCAACGCCGTGGGCAGCGTGAACATGGACGTGTCCAGCGGCGACAAGAGCGGCAAGCTGGTCTCCGAGATGGTGCATGTGACCAAGACCTTCGGCGACCGCGTGATCGTGCGCGACTTTTCCACCACCGTACTGCGTGGCGACAAGATTGGCCTGCTGGGCCCCAACGGCGCAGGCAAGACCACGCTGCTCAAACTGATTCTGGGCGAGATCAAGCCCGACCCGGCACCCGCCAACGCACCGCCACCCGAACCGGGCCACAGCCCCTGGGGCACAGTGCGCTTGGGCAGCAATGTGACAGTGGCCTACTTCGACCAGATGCGCAACGCGCTGGACCTGGACGCCACGCTGGAAGACTTCATCAGCCCCGGCTCGGAGTGGATCGAGATTGGCAACCAGAAGAAGCACGTCAAGAGCTACCTGGGCGACTTCCTGTTCTCGCCGGCGCGCGCCAACTCGCCGGTGCGTTCGCTCTCCGGTGGCGAGCGCAACCGCCTGCTGCTGGCGCGCCTGTTCGCGCGCCCCGCCAACGTGCTGGTGCTGGACGAGCCGACCAACGACCTGGACATCGACACGCTGGAACTGCTGGAAGATCTGCTGCAAAACTACGACGGCACGGTGTTCCTGGTCAGCCACGACCGGACCTTCCTGGACAACGTGGTCACCAGCACGATTGCCTTTGAAGGTGATGCTGGCTGGCGCGAATACGAAGGCGGCGTGAGCGACTGGTTGATCCAGACCAAGCGGGCCAACGAAATCAATGCGGCATTGGGCAAAACCACGGCCAAGCCCTTTAACTATGAGCGCGAGCAGCTACAAAAACAGGAGCAGGCCGTAGCCCAGGTGTCGGCCGCCACTCCGGCAGCACCGCCACCGGCCAAGGCCAAGAAACTGAGCTTCAAAGAACAGCGCGAACTCGATGGCCTGCCCGACCGCATTGCCGCACTGGAAGCCGAGCAGAAAGACATTGCCGAGGCGTTGGCCGATGGCAGCCTGTTCTCCAGCGACAACACCCGTGCGCTGGCGCTGACGGCCCGCAACGCTGCCATTGACGACGAACTGATGGCAGCACTGGAGCGCTGGGAAGTGCTGGGCCGCCCGGCCTGAGTGCCTAGACGCCGCGGTCAGCGGCGTCCATCCAGCCCACATCCGGTCGCCACTGGCGCGCCCAGCCCGGCAGGTCGGCGGCGGGCATGGGCCTGGCGATGCCATACCCCTGTGCCAGATCGCAACCCAGAGCCAGCAGGGACTGGCCATGGGCCACGGTTTCCACGCCCTCCGCAATAACGCTGCGCCGGAAGGCGGAGGCCAGCCCGATCACCCCTTTGACGATGGCCAGATCGTCCACATCGGTCAGCATGTCGCGCACAAAGCTCTGGTCGATCTTGAGCAATTCGGCGGGCAGCCGCTTCAGGTAGGTCAACGAGGAATAGCCGGTACCAAAATCGTCGAGCGCAAAGCGCACACCGATGGCCTGGCAGGCATGCATCACTTGCGAAATCTGGGCCATATCCTCCAGGGCGCTGGTTTCCAGAATTTCCAGCTCCAGGCTCTGCGCGGGCACCGTGGGATGGGCCGCCAGCAGCGTGCCCAGACGCGCCACAAATCCGGTTTGCTGCAACTGCAGCGCACCGATGTTGACGCTGACGCCGATGTCCAAACCCGCACCACGCCACAGGGCCATCTGGGCCAGTGCCGTCTGAATCACCCATTCGCCGATTTCGATGCTGATCGGCTGCCCCTCTATGACCGGCAGAAATGCCGCCGGCGCCAGCAAACCGCGCTCGGGGTGCTGCCAGCGGATCAGGGCCTCGGCGCCGATGATGGCCCCGGTGCGCATATTGACCTTGGGCTGGTAGTAGAGGACGAACTCCTGCCGGTCCAGCGCCACACGGATGTGTTCCAGGCTCTCGCGCTGGCTCTGGATGGCAGCATCCTGCGCCACATCGAACAGGTGGAACCGGTTCTTGCCCGCCTGCTTGGCCAGATACATTGCCTGGTCGGCATGGCGCACCAGCTGGTCGGCATCCGCGTTGTCCTGCGGGTACAGCGTGACACCAATGCTGGCCGACAGCTGCAACAGTGCGCCATCCACCCGCACGGGCGTGGCAGCGGCCTGCAGCAGCCGCGACAGCAGCAGCTCGCAGTCCCTGCGCTCCCCGATATCTACCAGCAAGGCCACAAATTCATCGCCACCGATGCGTGCCAGCGTGTCGCTCTCGCGCAGACTGGCCTTCATGCGCTGGGACAGCGTCACCAGCAACTGGTCCCCCACTTCATGTCCGTGCTGGTCGTTGACGGGCTTGAACCCGTCAAGGTCCAGGTAGGCCACCGCCAGCGCACTGTTCCTGCGCTGGCTCTGCAGCATGGCCTGCTGCAGGCGGTCGGCCAGCAGCACGCGGTTGGGCATGCCGGTCAGGGCGTCGTAGTGGGCAATATGCTCCAGCTCGTCCTGGTGCTTCTTGAGGGGCGTGATGTCGGTGAACAGCGCCACGTAATTCAGAACGGCGCCTGCCGGGTCGCGCACCACGCTGACGGTGAGCATCTCCGCAAAGTCCTCACCGTTCTTGCGGCGGTTCCAGACTTCGCCCACCCAGTGGCCATGCTTTTGCAGTGCCTGGGCACGGGCTGCAAAAAAAGCCTTTTCATGCCGACCCGAACTCAGCAGGATGCGGGGGTTGCGCCCAATAGCCTCTTCCCGGCTATACCCCGTGATCTGGGTGAACATCGCGTTGACCTCAACAATATTTCCCTGGTTGTCCGTGATGAGGATGCCCTCGCGTGCGTGGCTGAACACGCTGGCGGCCAGTTCCAACTGCGATTGCGTCCGGGTGCGCTCCTCGATCTGCTGCTCCAGCATCCGGTTGGCGGCATTGAGCCGCTGATAAGGCGCCTGGATGTTGTCCACAAAAATACTCTTGTAGACAAACGCGTAAGCGATCACCTTGTACACATGGCCCAGCAGGTTGAAGATGTCTGCGACGTCGGAATACAGCGTAAAAAACAGCTCGCTCAATGCCATGGTGGACACCGCGGCAAACAGGCCTACGACGTCGTACGGTTGCTGCGTGCGCATGTTGCGCCAGAAGAAGAACGCCGCGGTAGCAAACGTGGCCACCAGACCGTATTCCGCTGCGACCTTGATGGCGGTCAGGCCCTGCCCGGCAATGAAGGTGCGCGGCAGCCATTCCACCCGAAACAAGGCCAGCCAGGCAACCAGTGCCACCAGCACGGTCACGCCCAGCAGACCCTGCCAGCGAACAGACAGCCGCGATACGGGGCGCCATGGCAGGACCGCCACCGCCAGCAAGCCCAATGCCGACAGGTAACGTGCAACCAGCCAGAAGTTGATCGCTTTCTCCGGACCGCTGGGGGTCACAAAATCCGGCATGCCGGCATAGGCGATGGTGTGGAGGAAGTCGAGCAGACCCACGCCGAAAAACACACACGCCAGCAGCAACAGGTTGCCCGGCCGCTCCCTGGAGTGCGCGGCCCAGCCCACGGCAAACACCAGCATGGACACCACAATGGCCGCCATCTCCATCAGGGTGTGCAAAGGGGCGTAACCGGCAATGCCTTTGACCGCCTGCACAGGCGGAGCCAGCCAGCTCATCACCAGCACCAAGGCCAATGCACCCAGCAGCCAGAGAACCGGCCGCAACCGATCCCGGTACACCGGGTGCAGCGCCATCATGGGGCATCCCCAAATTGCTGGATCAGCACGGCGCACGCGGATTGGGCGGCCGCGAAATCCAGTGCGGCCATCGCATCGTTGAGTGGCTTGAGCTCTTGCGCCACATGGGCTCCAAAGGTTGTGCGAATCAAGGTGTGTACTTCCAGCGCAACCATATCCGATTTGCCCAGCAGGGTCGACAACGCCTGCAGATCGCGCCTGAAGTGACCACGGTCCAGGGCACCAGATGCTGTCGCAACCTGGGGCGATGGCGCAAGCGCCTCCTGGTACTGCTGCAGCACTGGCATCAGCGTATCCGCCAGTGCGTCAATGGCGGTGCGCAGGGTGTCCACCAGGTTCTCGTGCTCTTCGGGCAGGGCACCATTGCGGACCTTGTGCTCCAGCCGCGCTGCCACGGCAGCGAGGTGCCGCGCACCCACGGTGGCTGCCAGTCCCTTGAGGGTGTGCAAGGCGCGTACGGCATCGGTGTTCTGCTCCGCACGCAGGTGGGCATGCACCTGGTCCGGGGCCAGCACCATCTCGCGGGCAAACGCCCCCAGCACGTTGGTGTACATGGCCTTGTCGCCGCCGACGCGGGCCAGCGCACCGGGCACATCCAGGTCGCCAGGCGGATGCTCGGCCGCTGGCGCTGGCTGAGGCGCTGGAGCAGCAACCACCGGGGCGGCTGCACCCTCCGGCAGGGTAAAACCGGTGTGCTTGATCAGCACGCTCACCAGATGGTCCAGCTCGAACGGTTTGCCAACGTGGTCGTTCATGCCCACAGCCAGGCAGGCTTCGCGGTCCGAGGCCATGGCATTGGCCGTCATCGCGATGATGGGCAGCCGGGTCAGGCCCAGCTCCTGGCGGATGGTGCGGGTGGCTTCGAACCCGTCCATCACCGGCATCTGCAGGTCCATCAGCACGGCGTCGTAGGCGGGCTGCATTGTTGCTACCGCATCCACACCCAGTCGGCCGTTGTCGGCCAGCGTGATGATGGCGCCCTCCTGCGTGAGCAGCCCCTGCGCGACGGCCTGGTTGATCTTGTTGTCTTCCACCACCAGCAGCCGCATGCCCTGCAGGCGCCTGGGTTTGCTGGCCTTGGCTAGCGGGGCAGACGGCTTTGGACTGCCGGCCGACTTGCCATTCATGACCGCGTCCAGCAACATCGAGGCTGTGACGGGCTTGACCAGGAAGCCGTTGAGCTTTGTGGCTCCTTTGGCCTCTTTTTCAGCCAGCATTTCCCTGCCGTGTGCGGTAACCATGATCACCATGGGGGACGGCAGGCCAGGTTTGCCGGCATAGGCATCGCGGATGCCATCCAGGGTTTGCCAGCCGTCCATCTCCGGCATCAACCAGTCCAGAAAGATGACTTCATAGGGTTTGTCAGCCACCAGGCTTTGCTGCACCAGCGCCACGGCCTGCGCACCACTGCCCGCAGTGTCCGTCTGCCAACCCATGGCCCGGGCCATGGCGCCCATCAGCTCCCGTGCGACGGTGTTGTCGTCCACGACCAGCGTACGTTGCCCATGGGTCTGCGGCGGAACAATCCCTGGCGCTTGCACCTCCTGCGGTGCCAGCCCCAGCCGGATCTGGAACGAGAATGTGCTGCCCTGCCCGGGAGCGCTCACCAGCTGCATGTCACCACCCAGCAGCCTGACCAGACGGCTGGAAATCGCCAACCCCAGACCGGTACCGCCAAAGCGACGGGTGGTGGAGGCTTCGGCCTGCGAAAACCCGCTGAAGATATGGGCCTGGCTTTCCGGGGCAATGCCGATGCCGCTGTCCTTGACCGAGAACTCCAGCAACACGTCCCCGGCGGTCTGCTCCACCACGCGCAGGCGCAGCACCACTTCGCCGTGGCTGGTGAACTTGATGGCGTTGCCACCCAGATTGATCAGCACCTGCTGCAGCCGCATGTCGTCGCCCACCAGGGCACGCGGCACGTCGGGGGCCACGTCGAACAGCACTTCCACATCCTTGCTGCCCACGTTGGACGACAGGATGACCGACAGGTCCCGCAACAGCTTGTCCAGACGGAAAGGGCGTGGGTCCAGCGTCATCTTGCCGGCCTCGACCTTGGAGAAATCCAGGATGTCGTTGAGCAGCCCCAGCAGCGAGCGCGCAGCGCCTTCGGTCTTGCTGGCGTAGTCCTGCTGCCGGTCGGTGAGCTCGGTGTTCTGCAGAAGCTTGAGCATGCCCAGAATCGCGTTCATGGGGGTGCGGATTTCGTGGCTCATGTTGGCCAGGAACTGGCTCTTGGAGCGCGAGGCGGCCTCGGCCGCTTCGGTGGCACGGATGAAGTCGGTGATGTCCACCCGGAATCCCAGGCTGTAGCCGTCAGGCATGCGGCGTTCGCTGACGCGCAGGATACGGCCGTCGGCCAGCACCTGCTGGAAGTTGCTCTGTGGCAGGCGGTGCTGGACCAGGCGTTCCGCAATCCAGGCTTCCTCATGGCCCTGGGCCTGCGGGTACTCGCCGCGCGCCATGGCGGTGCGGATGATGAATTCAAAAGTGTTGCCCGGCACGAACAGGTCTGCCACCAGCGGGTAGAAATCCCGGTGCCGCTGGTTGCACAGCACCAGCCGGTCCTGCGGGTCGTACAGCACATAGCCATCGTCCAGTGCGTCGATAGAGCCACGCAACAAGACCTCGGCCTGGCGCATTTCGGCTTCGGCCTGTTTGCGGTCATGGATGTCCTGGGAAGAACCCGATACACGGATCGCATGGCCTCTGGCATCACGGAACACCTTGGCCCGCGAGCGGAACCAGCGGAAGCCGTGGGTTTTGGTGCGCATCAGCATTTCCTGGTCGTAGGTGGTGCCGTGGTGCAGAGCGAGTTCCATCGCCTCCTGGATCCGGTGCAAGTGGTCCGGGTGCACCAGGGATGCAAAATTCGACCCGGTTGCAGGCAACTCTTCAAACGTGTATCCCAGCAACTGGTAATAGCTTGGCGACCACCATTGGGCGTCCTGCTGCAGGTCCATCCAGTCCCACAAACCATCACTACCCCCCTCAATCGCCAGATTGAGCCGGTTGGTCAACTCGGTCATGCGGGATTGCGCTGCCTGCAGTTCCAGCTGGGCCTGCTTTTGCGAAGTGATGTCGGTGCCCACCTCCATGAAGCCGGTCAGCACACCGTACGCGTTGTGCACCGGGTGCACATCGGTGTCGATCCAGTACTCGCGGCCGTCCTTGGCCCGGTTGATCACCTCCACCCGGCAGGCCTCGCCCGCAGCCGCGGCCACCTCCAGCCGCGCAATGGCTTCGGGCTCGCTTTTGCTGGTACCCAGCAATTCCCCCGGCGTATGGCCCAGCGCTTCGGCCAGCGTGTAGCCGCTCATGCGGGTGAAACCGTCGTTGACCCAGGTGATCTTCAGATCTGCATCGGTAATCACCACCGCGTTGTCCGTGGTCTGGACCACGCGGGCCATGGTGTCGAGTTCGGACGTCATGCGCCGCGCCAGGTTCTGTGCACGCACACGGCCCGACGCCAGCAGCCAGACCGCCAGCGCCAGCATGAAGCTGCCAAAGGTGCCGCTGAGCGCCATCAGCGTCACCGCCGATCGGTCCAGCGACGCGGCAAACGCCGGTGTGCTGCCGACCCGCAGGTTCAGCAGGCGCCCGCCAATGCGCATCACACGCGTCGTCTGGTACAGGCGCGCATCGCCAGCCGCGTGGGGCTGATCACCCTGGTGGATCACGAGCTGGCTGTGGGCTCCGAACAGCAGGTTACCGTTGTCGCGGACATCGCCATCAAACAACTCCACCTGAACCGCTTCCATGGCCACATCGGCCACACCGCCCATCACTTCCGATGCCACCATGGGTGCAGACAGAAGTCCGGCGAGCGCGGCGATGCGCTGCCGGTCTGTCACCGGATCAGTCCCCTTGCGGTACACCGGAAGGACATAGATGAAGCCGGTGTTGAATACGCCATCGCGCAAAAGAGTAATGCGGCCTGACAGGGACGCGTCCCCCGAACGGGCCGCGCGCTCAAGTGCCTCCCTGTGCACAAGATCCTGCCCCAGATCGATGCCCAAAGCCTCGTAATTGGATTCCAGAGGTTCAATGTGTTTGACCACATAGAGGTCATCCGAACGTCCCAGACTTTGGATGTGGAATTCCGGCATGCCTTCCGCCTGCTGGCGCTTGGCATAGGCATTTGCGTCAGCGCGCGCAATCCGCTCGACGTAGCCGAAGCCCCGCACGCCAGGAAATTGCTGTTCGATGTTCAGTGTTTGCACCAAATTGCGGAATTCGTTGCGGGTCACCCCATCGCTGGCTGCGTAGGCTGCGCGGATACCGGTGAGCCCGAATACCGGAAACTCCAGCCTGCGGCGTACTTCAGCCTCCACCCGGTCCACCGCCCGGTCGAACCGAACCTGACCTGCCACCTCAATATCACGCTGCTGCCACCACACACCCACAACCGTCAGTACCAGACCGAGTAACTGGGCCGTCACTGTCAGGATAACGGCAGACCGGATGCTCGGCCCCGGGGCGCGAGCGGCCGCCGCTGCGTTCCTGGTGATGGCCATGCTGCGCCAGTACACCGCAGGACCTGCCAGCAACACCAGCAATGCGACATCCAGTAATCCCGCGGCCAGCGGGCTCAGGCCAGACGCCAGCCGGGGCATGGAGACCATCACCACCACCTCGCACACTGCCACGATGCCGAGAATTTCGGTCAGAAGGCGTATCGGGTTATTGGGGTGTTTCATGCTGCGTAAAGACGTGCCATAGCGCCGCAATCATTGCAGCCGGTGGTCAGAATATCAGAACACCCCAGCCTTGCCGAGCCCCTGCGCGGGCTAGACCACGCCAGCACTTTTCAGGCGTGCAATCGCTGCGCCATCCAGTCCCAGCCCGGCCAGCACCTCGTCGGTGTGCTCGCCCAGCATCGGGGGCGCATTGCGCAGCACCGGCGGGGTGGCAGTCAGCCGCAACGGGCTGGCCACGGTTGCTATTGTTTTAATAGCTGATTGTGCATATACCACGGGAGCTACAGGCTGATTTACCTTCAAACCCCGGGCCAGAACCTGGGCATCATCAAAAGCCTGACCGATATGGTTGATGGGGCCACAGGGCACGGCCTTGTCTTCCAGCAGCGCCACCCAATCGGCCGTGGTGCGGGTGCGGGTCACGGCTTCCATGGCCGGGATCAGCGTCTCGCGGTTTTTTACACGCAGGGTATTGCTGGCGTAGCGCGGGTCCGCTGCCCACTCGGGCTTGCCCGCAGCTTCGCAGAAGCGCGCGAACTGGCCATCGTTGCCAATGGCCAGCAGCATGGAGCCGTCCTGCGTGGGGAAGTCCTGGTACGGTGCCAGGCTGGGGTGGCTGTTGCCCTGGCGCTGCGGCACCTTGCCCGTGTTCAAAAACCCAGCAGCCTGGTTAGCCAGAATCGCCATGCCCACATCGAGCAAGGCCATGTCGATGTGCTGGCCCGCACCGGTGCGGTTGCGCACTTCCAGAGCTGCCAAGATGGCGCTGGTGGCGTAGCAGCCGGTGAACAGGTCGGTCAGCGCCACGCCCACGCGCAGCGGACCGCCGCCGGGCACGTCGTCGGCACGGCCGGTGATGCTCATCATGCCGGTCATGGCCTGGATCATCAGGTCGTAGCCCGCGCGCTCGGCATACGGGCCGTCCTGGCCGAAGCCGGTGACCGAGCAGTAGATCAGCCGGGGGTTGAGCGCCTTGAGGCTCTCATAGTCCAGCCCATACGCCTTGAGCCCACCCACTTTGAAGTTCTCCACCAGGATGTCGCTTTGCGCAGCCATCTGGCGAATCAGCGCCTGGCCTTCGGGCTGGGCCATGTCGATGGTGATGGAGCGCTTGTTGCGGTTGCAGGCGGTGAAATAAGTGGCCTGCGTGGTGTCGTTACCGTCCGCGTCCTGGAGGAACGGGGGGCCCCAGTGGCGCGTGTCGTCGCCCGCGCCCGGGCGCTCGACCTTGATCACGTCAGCCCCTAGGTCGGCCAGCATCTGGGTGCACCAGGGGCCTGCCAGGACTCTGGACAAGTCGAGGACTTTGAGGTGGCCGAGGGCCGAGGGTTTTGTTGTCATGTCTGTAGGTTTAATAGGTGTTGCCAACGGTGTTGTTTGCGCCTGCGTCCTTGCCTGCCGTGCGGGGTATGGCCGGGGCGCTCATACTGCCAAACGCGCAGAAATCGCGCCCCAGCCACACCCCTCCCGGCGAGGAACGCATGGTGGTCTGTGAATGGTAAATACACGCCGGAGAGACTGCGCGTGCACGTTCACGGGCTCACCCAAGTGCACCGAATGCGCGAAGCGGGGTACCGGGACTCGCCGATTTCTGGCCAGCAGGACAGTATGAGGCGGGGCCCGGTACCCCGCTTGGCGCTACCCACCGTGCTGGCAAGCGAGGGGCCAAGAAACATCAGTTCCCGAACGCCGCAATCCCCGTCATCGCCCGGCCCAGGATCAAAGCGTGGATGTCGTGCGTGCCTTCGTAGGTGTTCACCACTTCCAGATTCACCAGGTGCCGCGCCACGCCAAACTCGTCGCTGATGCCGTTGCCACCCATCATGTCGCGCGCCATACGGGCGATGTCCAGCGACTTGCCACAGCTGTTGCGCTTGAGGATGGAGGTGATTTCCACCGATGCGGTGCCTTCGTCCTTCATGCGGCCCAGACGCAGGCACCCTTGCAGGCCCAGTGCGATTTCGGTCTGCATGTCGGCCAGCTTCTTCTGGATCAGCTGGTTGGCGGCCAGGGGGCGGCCGAACTGCT
>Ga0209477_1001217_pt1 | contig 15757 bp, 12 predicted proteins | sample KloWWTupernatant_FD_187180 | JGI IMG/M metagenome (GOLD analysis project Ga0209477, IMG submission 187180) | Active sludge microbial communities from Klosterneuburg, Austria, studying microevolution and ecology of nitrifiers - Klosterneuburg... | ecosystem: Engineered > WWTP > Aerobic digester >... | reverse complement strand
CAGCCATGGAAAGCGGACAACGCAATCTACAAGGCCGAGGAAGTCACCCGTCGTATCCGGAGCTACGAGCCAGAGGTGTCGGTCGACAACGCTGCCTTCAGCAACCTGGAGACACTGGCCGGCATCAGAGAGCCGGTGACGACGGCGAACCTGGAGCAGGTCCTCGCTCAGATCGACGAGTCGAACCCGAGCCTCGCCTCCTACTTGCGCGCGGCCAGCCGGATGACGCTCGTCGCGACGATGATCAACGCAGGGGTGAAGTCGAACTCGGTCGCTGAGAACTGCCTGATTACCTGCGACGTCCGGTCGCTGCCGCATCAGAGCGCAGCCTACGTCAAGCAGCAGATCGAATCGCTGCTGGCAGGCCTGGACGGTGTTCGCGTCGAGGTCATCGAGACGGCTATTTCCAACGCTTCCACTTACGATTCCCAACTGGCCGATCACGTGATGGCGGCTACTCGGCATGCGATTGGCCGCGACGATGTCGAGTTCGTGCCCGGACTGACCGTCGGCTTTACCGACTCGCGCTTTGTCCGTCCCCTGGGCAACGTCGCATACGGGTTCATGCCGGGCCACCCGGATTCAGACCCGAGCAAGTCGGGCGCGCACAACATCAACGAGTCAATTGACCTCAACACGATCGTCACGATCACCCGCTACCTCGTCGCTCTGGCGTGGGACACCGTCGTCGCGCACGACTGAGCGGATTACCGCGCGGGGAGGGTCAATCCCCTCTCCGCGCTGCAACCGGACCCGGTCGTTGGCTGTTGTGGCGAGGCCAGATGAGAGATGCACCCAGCTGTTCCGTGGTCCGCGGAACAGCGTTTGTCTGTTTGCTATTGGCAATCGCGCTCTCGATCGCGGCGGCCGGACCCGGCACGTTTGCGCTGGACCAGCGGATATCCGCCGCTGTTCAGCGTCACCCGTTTGCCGGCTCGCGTTGGATCGAGCTATTCGGACATGTTGTCGGGTCATCGGCGGTCCTGATCCCGGTCGCGTTGGTCGTTGCGATCTGGCTCTTCGTCCGGGGCCGGCCGGACGTTGCCTGGCTATTCGCGGGCGTTGTCCTGCTGCGGCCGCTGAATCTGTTGCTCAAGCTCATCATCGGCAGCCCTCGACCCACGTCGGATCAAGTTGATGTCCTGCGGCAGAGCAGCGGCAATGGGTTTCCGAGCGGGCATGTTACCGGCGTCGTGTTGCTGGCCGGCGTTGTATGGTGTGTTGCTCCGGCGCTTTTCAAACCCCGCTGGATCCGGCTCGCCGTTCGCGCGCTCGCTGTAGCGGCGATCGTCGCGACGAGCTACAGCCGGATCGCTTCCGGAGCGCACTGGCCGTCGGATGTGGCTGGGGGGTTGCTCTGGGGGCTGACAGAGCTCTTCGCCCTCTTCGCGTTCGTCAGTTGGCGGTATCGTCCGGAATCGTCGGGCTGAGACGAACTGAGCCGGCGGTATTGCGCTGGTTCCAGAGCCACGTCGCAACCTGCGCCGCTGATACGGTCAGTGGCGGCAGGAACATCAGAGCAACGACGATCAGCTCGACACGGGTGAAGGTGTATCCTCTCCAGCCCCAGATCCAGATGAGGAGTGGATATGCGGCCATCGCGCCGGCCGACCATGCGACGGAGCGTGCGACGGCCCAGTTGCTGGCGGCCATAGCGGCCAGCGCCACGAGCCAGATCAGATACCAGCCTCGGAAGTTGGTTGTCGCCAGCAGCAGGAATACGAAGATCACCTCGAATGCCGCGAGAGGCAGCCGTGCTGGTAGCGCGATGATGCGTCGAAGCCAGACGAGCATCGTCGCCCCAACAGCCGCGAGCCCGATTGCCTGGACGGCACGAAGCACCGTCTGCTCCGCAACGCGGCTCTGGAGCCAGTGGATTGCCACCGATGCGGGAGAGGTCGCGAAAAACGCGCCCTGCGACTGCACGCTCTCACGGATCGCCGCCAGGTCGTAGAACGGCGCCAGCGCCACCACGACGATCCCCACGCTTACGATCGTCGATCCAGCCAGCACGCGGCGCAATGTGCCATTTTTCCTGGCCTCAGTTACGACCGCCACGAGCGCCAGCGGGAGCAGAATAACCGCGACGTACTTCAGCAAGACCGCGGCAACGAGCGCGGGGATGACCCAGAGATGTCGTCCTCGCAGCCAGGCCGCCATGGCCGCGACAAGTAGCAGCGCAACGACCGCATCGTTGTGTCCATTTCCGATAGCCTCCCAGAGGACCAGCGGGTTCCAGAGATAGACGAGCGCGGCGCTTGCCGGCCGAGCGTCCTGCCTCGCGGCGAACGCTTTCGCAATCAGCCAACCCGTCGCGAGATAGCAGTTGAACGCCAACAGCTTGAACCCGAGGAGGGCACGAAGGAGGTTGTCACCCGCCAGCCAGGTGATCGGCGCGGCGATCAGCGTCCAGAGCGGTCCATACGGCGACGTGTGCCCCGACCACTCCGGGCTTACCAGCCTCATCCACGGGTCGGACGAGAACGTGTCGGGTGTGACGGCAATCGGGTCGACATGGTACGTCGTGAATAATCTCGACCGGGCGGCATACATCGCCATGTCGGTGGCATTGACCGGGTACATTGTGACCAGAAGCAGGCCGGCCACCGCTGCCGCGACCAGGGTAACCGCGAACGCCGCGCGCTGCTCGCAACGCCGGGCGACGAGGATGCCGGCCGTGTAGCAGATGAACCAGACGAGCAGAATCACGACAAAACGCCAGAACGATGCATGGGTGTAGCCGGAGAGCTTCCCGAGATCGGTGAGCTCGTTGGCGTGAGGCGCAAGCGGATACCGCCTGGCCAGGTACATTGCCGGGACGATCATCCCGACGCCCAGACCGCCGAGCGCGACCAGAGCAGCCGCGGATGACGCGGGAACGCCAGTGTGGCGGTCGGCAGTGGCGTCGATCCGCGACCGGCGCATGGGCATCCTTCCGGCGGTTACGAGTGCTGCGGCGCTGTCTTCAGCGTCGCTATCCTACCAGCGTCGGATCCAGACATATTCCGCCGGAACAGCCTGTGCGCGGACAACGTAAGATGACGGCGGCAGGGTGGCCCAGCCAGCCCCACGAAAGGTCGCGCGATGAGCGTCAGTATGCTCCGCTATCACCACCGATACCGCGAGATTGCCGGGGTTGTGTCACATCACGGGCTCTGGTGGCTCATCCAGCAGTTCGGGTTAGATCGCGTGCCCGTCCTCGGTCGGCTTGGCTTTCGGCGCGGGCGTGAGAACGGGGTGTCACAGGCACAACACCTGCGGCTCGCGCTCGAGGAGCTGGGTCCCACGTTCATCAAGCTCGGCCAGATCCTGTCGATGCGCGACGATCTTCTGCCGCCGGAATACATCGAAGAGCTGATTCTGTTGCGCGAGAACGCTCCTCCGGTCGATGCAGATGCCATTGTCGCTGTCATCACGGAGGAGCTGGAGCTGGAGATCGAGCGACTTTACGAGACGTTTGACCGTGTCCCATTGGCGTCAGCGTCGATCGGCCAGGTTCACGCTGCGACGCTCTCCGGCGGCCGGCAGGTTGTCGTCAAGGTCCAGAAGCCCGGCGTGCCGGAACAGATCAACGAGGACCTGCAGGTTTTTCAACAGCTCGCGGCGTTTGCGCAACGCCACTCCCCTCTGGCCGAGCAGTACGACCTGGTCGATCTGGCCGAGGAGTTCAGCTGGACATTGCGCAACGAGCTCGACTATCTCCGCGAGGGTCGCAACGCCGATACGTTCCGCGCGGATTTCGCCAACAGTCGCGACGTCATCATTCCCGAGGTGCTCTGGGATCTCACGACAACGCGCGTGTTGACGATGGAGCGGATCGACGGCCTGCGGATCAACGACCTTGCTGCGCTGGACGCGGCCGGCATCGATCGTAAGGAGCTGGCAGGTCGCGCGTCGCGGATCATCCTCGACGAGGTGTTTGTATACCGCTTTTTCCATGCCGATCCGCATCCCGGCAACTTCGCGGTCCAGCCGGACGGGCGTATTGCCGCCTATGACTTCGGCATGGTCGGCCGCCTCAGCGCTCGAGTCTCGCGGCAGTTGATGTCGCTGCTGTGGGCGGCGACGCGAGAAGATCCAGAGCGCATCATCGACGCGGCAATCGGTCTCGACATCATCCATGGGCGATTCGACCGGCCCGCGCTGACTCGTGACATCGAGCGACTGATCGGCCGATATGCGCGTATGTCGGTCGGTGAGATCGACATCGAAGTTGTCTTCCGTGACATCACCGGGCTGATCCGCGAGCATCGGTTGCGACTTCCCGGCGATCTGGCGCTGCTGATGAAGACGCTCGGGATGCATGAGGCGACCGCCAAGCGGCTCGATCCCGACTTCACTCCCGTCAAGGTCGCTGCGCCATACGCACGGCGGGCGGTCTTCGGACGTTATCAGCCGGCCGAGCTCGGGACTCGGCTGTTGTCGGGCGCCGAAGATGCATTCGAGCTCCTGCTGGAGGCGCCACGACGGCTCGACCGATTGATCAATATTCTGGAGAGTGGGAACTTCGAGACAGCGATCCGCGTCATCGACGCGGAGAAGTACACACGCGACTTGCAGGCGCTCGTCAACCGGCTGGTCGTTGCCTGGCTTATCGGAACCAGCCTGATCAGCCTGAGCGTGCTGCTGGCGATCTATCGGCCAAGCAGTGTCGAGGCTTGGCTTGGCCCGCTGTTCTGGATCGGCGCTGCGGTGACAGTCGCGGCCGGCGGCATCCTCTTTCTGATATTGATGCGCCGCCGGCGCTGACCGGCTTAGACGTAGCGGTCGAACCAGTCGAGGATCGCATTGAGCCGTTCGATCCGATGCTTCGGCTGACCGGTGCGCGACATGCCGTGGCTCTCGTCGGGGTAGAGCATCATCTCAACGGTCTTGCCGCGTCGCTTGAGCGCGATGAAGAGCTGCTGAGCCTGCCCGATCGGGCAGCGCATGTCTTGCTCCTGATGCTCGATCAACAGCGGCGTCTCGATCCGATCGACGTATGTGATCGGGGATAGCTCCCAATAGATATCGGGATCATCCCATGGGTCGCCGCCAATTGTCTGCTCGGACGCCGCGAAGTAAATGTCGTCGGTGCCGAAGGTGGAGTACATATCCGACAGGCAGCGCTGAGTGACGGCTGCCTTGAACCTGTCTGTATGGCCGATGACCCAGTTGGTCATGAAGCCGCCGTAGGACCCGCCGAGAACGCCCAATCGCTCGGGATCCACGTATCCCTGCCCGATCGCCCAGTCGACGGCCGCCAGCAGATCCGGCAGGTCGTGCTTGCCCCACCCACGATACAACGCGCCGGCGAATTCATCGCCGTAGCCGGCCGAACCTCGTGGGTTCGTGTAGAGGACGACATAGCCGCGCGCCGCCAACACCTGGAATTCATGCATCAGCGACTCACCGTACATGCCGAACGGTCCGCCGTGGATTTCCAGCAGCAGCGGGTACTTCGTGGCAGGGTCGAAGCCCGGCGGCTTCAACACCCAGCCGTGGATCTGGACCCCATCGGCGCTCGCGACGCGGAATGGCTCCGGATCCGGGAGCTCCACCTGCTCGCGCCACTCGTCGTTGAGGTTGGTGATTTGGCGCAAGCCTCCATCCGCGTCGAGAATCCAGATGTCCCCGACCGTTGTCGCTGTCGTGATCGTGATGGCGAGATCACCGCCCGGCAGGGGCGATGCGCCGCTGACCCGGTGGCGTCCGTCAGTCAGGAGCGTTACCCCGCCGTCTGGCGCCGCGATTCGGGCGAGTTGGACGGTTCCTTCGTCGCTGCATGGCGTCAGCAGCGATCGACCACCCGCTTCCCAACGAGGCGGAGCCTCAGGGAAGGCAGCCATGTCGCCGATTGCCTGGTCAGCCAGCCCTCGATCGAGGCTCGCGCTCATGGACTCCGGCGCGCCGCCGCCCGCCGGGACGATGAACAACTCCGTCCGTGGCGCATCACTCCCCAGGTTGCGCGTCCCCAGACAGGCGATGGTGGCGCCATCCGGCGACCACGACGGACGCCGAAAGCTGCCCGTCCCATCGGTGACCTTGCGCACCGAGCGCCCGGCTGGCCGGATCGTATGAATGTCGCGAGTACTCGAGAGTTCCCAGCCGTCGTCCTGATTGCTGCTGAATGCGATCTCATGGCCGGTCGGCGACCACGCGGGGTGCTGGTGCTCGAATGCGCCGTCGGTGAGCTGCCGCGCCTTTCCGCCCGGAACATCAACCAGGAAGACCTGGCGGTAGTGGTCGTCGAGGAAGCCCTCGCCATCGAACCGGAAGCGTATCGTCGTAATGACCCTGACATCCGTATCCGGTCGCTCTGGGCCGATTCGCACCTTCGAAACGAGCGCGATCTGCGTGCCGGATGGCGACCAGGCGAATTCCTCGACCGGCCGGGCGAGCGTTGTCAGGCGTTCTGGCTCGCCGCCCGTCGTCGGGATCGTCCAGATCTGCCCCTTGCCCTTCTCGTCCGCGTTGCGGTCGGAGACGAAGGCGATGGTGGCGCCGTCCGGTGACCAGCGTGGCGATCCATCGCGATGCTGGCCCGATGTGAGTCGCCAGGACTCTTTCCCATCGACGGCCGCGAGCCAGATCGCCGAGTAGTAGCGATTCTCCTTCTGGTCCGTCCGCGTTACGGTGAAGGCGATGAGCGTTCCATCCGGCGATGCCTGAGGCTCGCTCACTGTCTGAATCCGAAAAAGATCCTCTGGCGTTACCGATCGCGCCGCCACGTCACTTGCCATCGTATTGGTCTCCATCCCCGCCGTTATATCTCGCTCCGGCCGATCAATCCTTCGATCATCCAGGCGACGACCATGCCGGATAGGCCAAATAGCAACGTCATGAGCAGCGCAAGCAGGCCGAAGTTCGTTGCTCGGTCGATCAGCGTAACCCGAACCCCGGGGATCGCAAACCCCGGTGAGGCGATCGCCATGCCGAAAAGCGTCGATCCAAGCACTGCGGCCGCAATCAGCGCGAACGCGCTTCGCGCCAGATCACCGATCGCGAGAGTCAGCAGTGTGCCAACCAGGACAAGACCAGGGAGCAGCCAGATATCGCTGATGTGGACAGGCATCAGGTCGCGCAGGTCCGTCGTCGTGCTGGCGACGATCCCGGCGTTGGCCACGCTGGCCAGCAGCGTCGCGATGATGAGGCGAATGTACGATCTCATTCCGGCAAGTACCGCACGACAAACGGAACCCAGACCGGGTCGAGCTGTGGCTTCAGCTGAACCTGAACGCGGCCGGAGACTCTCCAGTCGATTGGTTGATTGGCGGTGCGGACATAATTCTTGTCATTGAGCGCGAGCTCGATCGGAACGGTCATCGACTCTCCACTTCGAAGAACGGTCTTCGGCCTGGCCTCGCCCCCGCCGATGTCGTGGACCCCAATCTGCACCCGTAATTCAATCGCGAGGACAGTCAGTTGCTCCCCGCTCGGGTTGTTGATGACAAACTCTGTCTGGACCGGATCATCCGGGCTGGTGAAATGAAACTGACTCAGCGACAGCTCGAGCCGATCGTAGGCATCATATGCGGCAACGAAGTGGCTGGAAGCCACCAGGATATTCACCCCGGCGAGGATCGCCAGTATCGCGAGCAGGATGAGCGCGAGGTTGCGTCCGCCTAGCCTCATGCGTCCTCTGTCAATGGGCGTGGCGGGTCGACCAGAATCGCTTCCAGCCGGCTTCCGGCAGGATGCGGAGAGTCGCCGGGCGGCACCACGAGGAACGCATTCGACCCGATGAACGACATCAGCCGCGCCGACATCTGCGATCCCGTATTGCGAGCGACGAGCGTGCCATCTGGCGACACGCTCACGATCGCCCGCTGGTACTCGATTCGGTCGGATGGCGCGACATCCCGGTCGATGGTCACCGACACGGTCGCGTCGCGATCGGGCGGCGCGGATTGCAGCGCTCGGAGAGCTGGCCGGACGAACATATGAAAACCGACGAGGCATGAAACCGGGTTGCCGGGCAGGCCGAATAGAAGTACCTCGCGTGGCCCGCGAGACACGGTCGCGAAGGTGAGCGGCTTGCCGGGCTTCATGAATAGCCGCCGGAAATGCACCGTCGCCATCTCGTCGAGGATCAGCTTGACGAGGTCCTTGTCGCCCATCGAGACGCCGCCGCTGGTCAGGACAACGTCTGCGTCGGCGATGGCGCGCTCGATCGCGGCGCGCAGCACCGCTTCGTCGTCGGCAAGACGCGCGGTCTGGATCACCTCTGCGCCGGCCCGCCGCGCGGCGAGCGCCAGTGAGAATCGGTTTGAATCGCGGATCTGACCTGGCCCTGGCAGTTCGCCCGGATCAACCAGCTCGTTGCCGGTCGACAGGACAGCCACCCGCGGAGCGCGCCCGACACGAACGCCGGCGTGTCCGAGGGACGCGAGCAACCCCAGCTCGGCCGGCCCGATCCGGGCGCCAGCGGGAATGAGCATCTCGCCGGCACGCAGGTCGGCGCCGATTGGCCGGATGTTTTCACCGATCCGGACCGACGACTGCTGGATTTCCACCCGACCGTCGATGCTCGCGGTCCGTTCGACCGGCACCACTGCGTCGGCGCCATCCGGCACTGGCGCGCCGGTCATGATCTTCGCCGCGCTTCCTGGCGTGACTGTGACTGTCGCCGCGTCACCCGCGAAGCCAGATCCGAGGATGAGCCGTGACGACGCGGGATCGTCATGGATGACGGCGTAGCCGTCCATCGTCGCGGCCGGGAACGTCGGAAGGCTTATATCTGCGACGAGTGCCTCGGCCAGGATGCGGTCACCGGCCGCGACGAGTGTCACGATCTCCGGGGTGAGCGGGACAGCATGTGCCATCACAATCGCCCGCGCCTCGTCGGGGTGCAGCATTCGCTCGGTTGTCGATCCTGGCATGACGCCATCTTTCTGAAGCTCCGCGAGTCGACCCGCGGAATGATAGCCGTTCTTCGTCATTCGCGACGGATTGCCTGCACGAGTCAGCGGTCACCAGCGATTATTGTCACATCCATGACGATAGCCAGGGCGAGGAGAGCCCGTTGTTGCGGCATGCGCGTCATTCGGGCTCGAAACCCAGCCGCTCGGCCCCGGTGTAGATATTGAAGCCGTCGTCGCGGACGAAGCCGCAAAGGGTGATGTTGAATCGCTCTGCCAGCGAGACCGCCAGGCTGGATGGCGCGCCCACCGCTGCGACGATCGAGATCCGTGCCATCAGCGCCTTCTGGAGTAGCTCAAAGCTGGCCCGACCACTCAGCAGCATGATCTGCGTATCCAGCGGGGCTCTGCCCAGGATCACCTGCCGGCCAATCAGCTTGTCGAGTGCGTTGTGCCGGCCGACATCCTCTCGGAGGTCGATCAACGTGCCGTCTGTGTCAAACAGCCCGGCGGCGTGCAACCCTCCGGTGGTGCGGAAGACCGGTTGAGCGGCTCGGAGCCGGGCGGGCAGCTGGCGGATAATGGCCGGCGCAGCGAATGGACCAGATGCCACTGGCTGGCAGGCCTGCAGCTCCAGCGCCTCCAGCGAGGCTTTGCCGCAGATCCCACAGCTGGAAGTCGTATAGAAGTTGCGCTCGACACGCGCGAGATCAATCGGTAGCTCTGGTCGGACGGTGACCGAGACAACGTTGAGATACTGTTCCTCACGCACGTCATCATCGAGGCAGTAGGAAATATCGAGAATATCCTCTCGCGCGCGAACGATCCCTTCGCCGAACAGGAAGCCGACCGCGAGCTCGAAGTCATCTCCGGGAGTCCGCATCGTGACTGCGATCGGCCGGCGGATCGATCCGCCGGCCGACTCCTGCACGAGCCGGATCTCCATTGGTTCCTCGACTGCGACGGCATCGTTGCCGGCGTCGTTGCCGCCATCGGAGACTCGGATTACGCGGATGGGCGCCTGCGCTGCCTGCTCAGTCGCCCGCGCCATCGGGCCTCGCCCCATCGCCCGGGGATGACTCCGCGCGGTTCTGGACGAATTCCCAGCCGAAGCGCCCCTTGATACACAGGTTTCCGAGTGTGATGTCATGGTCGGCCGGGGAGGTCACCTTGACGATGCGGTTGTCCTGTACGTGCAACGAGAGCGTGCAGCCGACGCCGCAGTACGGGCAGATCGTATCCGTGACGGTCTGCTCCTCCTCGTGCCAGGAGCCGTTCTGGCGCATCTCGTATTCGGTCGTGAACATCAATGCGCCGGTCGGGCAGACTTCGATGCAGTTGCCGCAGAAGACGCAGGCCGAATCCCCCAACGGAAGGTCGAGCTCGGTGGAGATACGGGCCTCGAACCCCCGGCCGGCGGTTGCGATCGCGAACGTGTTCTGGTGATCGACGCCGCACGCCTCAACACAGCGATAGCACAGGATGCAGCGCGAGTAGTCGCGGATATAGAGCGCGTTGTCGATCTTGGCAGGCTGGTCGACCGTCGCGGCGTAGCCTTCAGGCGCATCCTCGTGGTGGCCGGCCTGTGCCGAGTCGCGGGGGCCAAGCGTCTCCGGCGGCGCAGCTGGTCCGAAACGTTCGGGCTCGGCTGAATACGTCTCAAAGTAGCCCTGGACCTCGTTGCTCGCGTAGCCCATATCAACCGACGAGCCGAGTAGCTCCATGACCAGCTTGCGGCTATGGCGGACGCGCTCGCTGTCGGTGTGGACGACCATGCCCGGCTCGACCGGCCGGGAACAGGCCGGGACGAGAACCCGTGAGCCCTCGACCTCGACAACGCAGACGCGGCAGACGTTCACTGGCGTCAGCGTTTCTCCGTAGCACAGCGTTGGCGTGTCGATCGCGACCCGCTTTGCTGCGTCAAGGATGGTCGTCCCCTCTGGGACAGTCACCTCGTGACCATCGATCTGCAGCGTAACCGTGCGACGCAGTAGTTGGGCGCGTGTGATCAGTGTTGTCATGGGGTTCGTCCGTTCTGGAAGACCGGGAGCTTCTCAATCGCCGACTGGACCGCGTTTGCCGCAGCCTGGCCCAGCCCGCAAATCGACGCGTCGCGCATCACGGTCGCGAGGTCCGTAAGGCGCTGGTGCTCGTCTGCCGCGGATCCGATTGTTGCTCCAGCGGCCAGGCGTTGGAGCGCCTCTTGCTGGCGCACGGTGCCGACTCGACACGGCACGCATTGCCCACAGGACTCGTCTCTGAAGAATGCCGCGATGCGCATCACCGTGTCCGCGAGGTCAACTTTGTCATCGAAGAGCATGACGACGCCTGAGCCGAGTGACGCGCCGATCTCGCGAGTCCCCTCGAAGGACAGCGGGACATCGATCTCGTCCGGTGTCAGGAAGGTTCCAGCTGCGCCGCCGAACAGGATGGCGGTCAGTGTCCCACCGTCCTTGACTCCGCCGGCCGCCTCGATCACCTGTCGTAGGGTGACGCCAAAGGGGAACTCATAGACACCCGGTCGTTCTACCCTTCCAGCGAGACAGAACAACCGTGTGCCCGTTGATCCAGCCGTGCCGATCGCGGCGTAGGCCGGCCCGCCGAAGCGGACGATATCGGGGATATTGACGAACGTCTCGACGTTGTTGACCAGCGTTGGCTTTCGGAACAGGCCGGCCTGGGTTGGGAACGGTGGCTTGTTGCGTGGCTCGGCGCGTAGACCTTCGATCGAGTTGAAGAGCGCCGTTTCTTCGCCCGCGATATAAGCGCCGGATCCACGACGAATCGTGATGTCGAACGAGAAGCCTGAACCCATGATGTCGTCGCCGAGCAGCCCGCGATGACGGGCGCTGTCAATCGCGTCCTGCAGCCGTCGCGCAGCAAGCGGGTATTCGCTGCGGATGTAGATGAATCCATGGTCGCAGTTGGTGGCGTATCCGCCGATCGTCATTGCCTCGATAACGGCGAACGGATCTTCCTCCATCAGGATGCGATCCTTGAACGTGCCGGGCTCAGACTCGTCGGCATTGCAAATCAGATAGTGCGGGCGACCAGGCGCGCGGGCGACGTCGTTCCACTTCCGGCCGGTCGGGAAGGCAGCACCCCCGCGGCCCATCAGCCGCGATTCGGTCACCTCCCGAATGACCCCTTCCTGGCCGATCGCGAAGGCCACCCGCAGACCCTCATACCCGCCACTGGCGCGGTAGGCGTCGATACTCGTCGGATCCACTCGTCCGACTCGGCGCAGAAGTCGCAGTCCGTGTTCCTCAGGGTCGGCTGCTTGCGGCGCCGATGTCGCGCCGCCACTTCGGGGGACGATCTGTCCGGGCCCGTCCAGAATTCCGGCTAGCGTTGTCGGGATGTCGGCCGGCGCGATGACCACTTCGACTGGCGCCTCGCCTGCCTGCTGAAAGAGCACGGCCGGCGCCCGTTCGCATTGCCCGAGGCATGGACTTGTGTGCCAGGTGACAGCGCCGTTGAAGGCCGGCGCCCCGGCTGGCCCCAACCGCTGCTCAAGCGCAGCGCAGATTTCGAGCCCGCCTCGCATCCGGCAGGCGATATCGTCGCAGACGTGGGCCACGACCGGTGGTCGCGGCTCAATCGCCAGCAGCGCGTAGAAGCTGGCAACACCCCAGGCTTCGGCCGGCGCGACGCCCAGCCGCTGGCAGGCGTAGTTCAGTCCGCCCGGGCTGATGTAGCCGACGCGGAGCTGGAGCGCCTGTAAGGCCGGCAACAGCAGGTGGCGCTGATCGCGCAACTCGTGGCCGCCGTGCCCGACGTGGCCCTCATAGGGCGAGCGCTCGTCTGCCCCGCCCCAGTGTGTCTCCGGTGATCCGAGCAGCTCGTCGATGATGCCGCGCTCGGCGTCGTCCGCGATTGCCCCCGGTATCAGATGGAGGTCCACTTAATCCTCCCCCACTGCTGCCGCGACCTCGACCGTCTTCGACGCGGCTTCGACGCCGAGCTTCTCGATTCGGATCGCAGCCGCTTTAAATTCGGCGGTGCCGGATGCCGGGTCCACGGCATCGATCGTCAGAATGTTGGTTGCCGATTGATTCGAGAAATGGAACGACATGAACGCCAGACCCGGCCGCAGAGTCGGATCGAGATGGGCCGGCACTTCAATCGACCCCCGGCGTGATGTCACGAGGACGTTCTCGCTTTCGACAATCCCGATCCGGTCGGCATCGACCGGATGAATATCGATCGTCTCACCCTTGCGAAGTGGCGACGTATATCCGCCCGTCTGGACGCCGGTATTGAACCCATCGAGCCGCCGGCCAGTTGTCAGGCGGACCGGATACTCATCCGTCAGCTCGTCGACAGGCGGTGTGTGATCGACTGCATGGAACGCCGCGCGCGGCCCTTCGACAGGGTCGTGCCAGAGGCGCTCGTGAAGATATCTGCTCCCGGGATGATCCTCGGTCGGGCAAGGCCACTGCAGCCCGTCAAGCTCCTCAAGACGAGCGTAGCTCATCCCGCGGTGCCATTCCGATAGCTCACGCAGCTCGTTCCAGACGTCTTCCGACGATCCATAGTGCCAGTCATACCCGAGTCGACGGGCCAGATCCATGATGATGGCGCCATCCTCACGGGCGCCCTCGGGCGGCTCGAGCGCTTTGCGGACGCGCTGGACGCGTCGTTCGGAGCTCGTGACAGTCCCCTCCGACTCGCACCATGACGCGCTGGCCGGCAGGACGACGCTCGCCAGCTCAGCGGTTTTCGTCAGAAACATGTCCTGGACGACGACATGGTCGAGCCCTTTGAGCAGCCGGATCGTTCGGTGCTGATCGGCCTCGGACTGGGCGGGATTCTCGCCAACGATGTAGAGCGTTGTCAGCGCGCCACGTTCCATTGCGTCGAACATCTCCGAAAGGTGCCAGCCGCGCTTCGCCGGGATCGGATGGCCGTATGTGCGCTCGAACGGCTCGCGCTCGGCGAGAATCTCAACGTCGTAACCGCCCGGCAGCTTGTTGGGAATCGCGCCCATATCGCCGCCACCCTGGACATTGTTCTGTCCGCGGAGTGGCACCAGCCCCGATCCATAGCGGCCCACGTGGCCGGTCAGCAACGCGAGGTTGACCAGCGCGAAGACGTTATCGACAGCGTTGTGGTGCTCGGTGATGCCGAGCGTCCAGCAGAGCTGGGCTCGGTCAGCGCGCGCATAGGCGTGGGCAAGGTCGCGGATTGCAGCGGCCGGCACCCCGGTGATGCGCTCGGCATAGTCCAACGTGTATGGCTCTACCCCGGCGCGATATTTCTCGAAGCCGGTCGTCGCGCGCTGGATGAATGCCGGGTTGTGCAGACCGGCGGCGATGATCTCGCGTCCGACTGCATTCGCGAGAGCGACATCCGAGCCGACATCCAGACCAAGCCAGGTATCGGCCCATTGCGCGGAGGTCGTCCTGCGTGGGTCGACGACGTACAGTCGTGCGCCATTGCGGACGCCCTTCAGCAGGTGGTGGAAGTAGATCGGGTGCGTCTCCCGCGCGTTCGATCCCCAGAGGATAACGAGGTCGGTGTTCTCAACCTCCTGATACGAGCTGGTCCCGCCACCGGCGCCAAATACTGCCGTCAGACCGACGACACTTGGCGCGTGTCAAGTGCGGTTACAGGAGTCGACGTTGTTGGTGCCGATCGCCTGGCGAGCGAACTTCTGCGCGAGATAGTTGACCTCGTTGGTCGCTTTCGAGCAGGAGAACATCCCGAACGCATCCGGACCGCGCTGCTCGATGGCTGCACGGAATCCGGCTGCGGCACGGTCGAGCGCCTCATCCCAACTGGCGGGCCGTAACGCTCCTGCCTCGCGGACGAGGGGTTGCGTCAGGCGCGTGTACCGCATCTGCTTCGCCATATCCTTCTCCTTCCCGCTACGCACGACACCTCGTTGACCTGTTTGAATGGTCGCGATGCCATGGGCTTCGGGGGACGCACATGTAAACCCAGAGACGGTGACTCGCGCGGACGCGAGCCCTTCGGTTCAGGATAGCGCTGCGTGCCAGAAACGGCAACGCACCCTCCTGGCCGGCGAGGCGATGTTCTGGCTTGCGGTCGTCTGTTTGGCGTGGGAACGCTCCATCAGACACGGTCGCGAGACGCCGCGATCAGCTTGCGGAATCTGGCACAATTAGATCGCGCAACGACTGTATCCAGACGACCAGTCGGGACTTTGCCGAACGGCGCCGGGACGACTCGAATCGACGGCGGTGACTATGGCTATTCCAGCTTCACAGGACCTGCAGCAGGACGTTCAGCCCAACCTTGACTCGTTGCTGGAGATCATCCGGCGAGACAACACCGGGATGGACACCTCGCTCGTCGAGCGCGCCTACCATTTCGCCGAGTCGGCCCACAACGGAGTTGCTCGCAAGTCTGGCGAGCCGTACATCGTCCATCCGCTGGCCGTCGCGATGATCCTCGCCGAGATGCAGCTCGACCCGGAGACACTGGCGGCGGCGCTCATGCACGATGTCGTTGAGGACACCGACTATCAGATCGGCGATATCGAGCGGGAATTCGGGCCGCGGGTCGCAGCGCTGGTCGAAGGAGTCACCAAGCTAAGCCAGATACCATGGTCCGGCGAGAGCGATGATGACCGAGCCACTCGTGAGTCCGCGCGCCAGGCAGAGAGCCTTCGCAAGATGTTCCTGGCGATGGCCGACGATGTCCGTGTCGTGCTGATCAAGCTGGCCGACCGCCTGCATAACATGCGCACGCTCGATCATCTCAAGCCTGCCTCACAGCAGCGAATCGCCCAGCAGACGATGGAGATCTACGCCCCGCTGGCCAACCGACTCGGTATCTGGCAGATCAAGTCGGAGCTGGAAGATCTCTCGTTTCGCTATCTCGACCCGCAAGCGTACTTCGGTGTTGTCCGCGCACTCGAGCGACGTGGGACGGACGGTGAGGCATATATC
>Ga0209477_1001214_pt1 | contig 15777 bp, 13 predicted proteins | sample KloWWTupernatant_FD_187180 | JGI IMG/M metagenome (GOLD analysis project Ga0209477, IMG submission 187180) | Active sludge microbial communities from Klosterneuburg, Austria, studying microevolution and ecology of nitrifiers - Klosterneuburg... | ecosystem: Engineered > WWTP > Aerobic digester >... | reverse complement strand
ACCAGCGTTATCAACCGTAAGAGTGCTCAAAACCTTACCCACCTTACCAACGTTACCAACGTTACCAACGTTACCAACGTTATCAACGTTATCAACGTTATCAACGTTATCAACGAAACAGCCTGCCCAACCGAAACGGCGCAAGCGCCTTGACATCGCCGCCGAGGGCGGCCTGGGCGAGCAGCTTGCCAAAGATGAGGCCGAAGGGCATCCCATGCCCGCAGAAGCCGCCGGCGAACCAGATGTTCGGCTCGCCCGGGGCGTGATCGGCCAGAGGCACGTAGTCGGGGGTGAAGGCCATCGGGCCCGCCCAGCGCCGGGTGACCTGGAGTGGGGGCAGGGCGGGGAACAGGGCCGGCAGCACCGCCTCAATCCCGTGTTGCACGTCGTCGCTCGTGTCGTGGCGCAGCGCGCCGACATCCTTGTCGGGCCGGGCCGCCCGCGCGCCGCCGATGACGACGCTGCCGTCCAACGTTTGTTGCCAATACTCACCGGTCGGGGTGACGGCAGCGCCCATCCCCGGCCCAAACACCGGCGCGGTCGGGGCGTAGCTCAGGGCCTGCCCGCGGACCGGCAGGATGAGGTCGCGGGTCTCGGGGACGAGCTGGCTGATCCAGGCGTTGGCGGCGATGACGACGGCCCCGGCCTTGATTGCGCCGGCCGTCGTTGTCACCTTGCCGTGCTCAATTCGGGTCACGCTCGCCTCGACGAGGGCCGCGCCGCGGGTCTGGGCGGCCGCCGCCAACCCGCCCACGAGGCGTGTCGAATGCACGAGTCCGGCATAGGATGCGTAGCGCGCGCCGCGGATCATGGGCCCGAGCGCAGTGCCGACCAGGGCTTGGGTCTGGGCGCGGGTGAGCATCTCGGCCCCAAAGCCGTCTGCTTCCATCGCGGCAACGTTTGCCGTATCTTCGGCCAGCTCGGACTCGCTGAGCGAGAACTTGAGGTTGCCCGCTTCGCGATACCAGCAGTCCAGGCGCTCCTCGCCAATGATCTGGCGAGCCAGGGCCCGGTTGTCGCACGTGACCTGCCAGATGGCGCGCGCGGTGTCACGCCCAAAGCGCTTGATCGCGCTTGTGTACGACAGCGCCGCGCCTTCGGTGATGAAGCCGCCGTTTCGGCCTGACGCTCCCCACGCCACCCCCTTCTGCTCGAGCAGCGCCACCCGCGCGCCGCCACACGCGGCGAAATAGGCCGTGGCGGCGCCCAGCACCCCGCCGCCTACCACGGCCAGATCGACTTCGGCCGGAAGCGCTTGCCCAAGGGGCGCGATCGGATAAGTAGCCTGCCAGTAGGAGGTGGTGTCGGGATGGCTCATGCTTCGATTATCGCCCTGAGAATACGATCTCTCTGAGACCATATCCTCCGCCCCAAGGCTCCTGCAAAGTCGGCAGTTCTTCGGCTGAACCCGCGCTCCAGCAGCCATGCGCAAAGCAATTCGCAGGAGAACGGGAGAACGGGAGGGAAAATGTCCTCTCCCGTTCTCTCGTTCTCCTGCAATCGGTCATAGACGGTCGGCAAAGGTTGGACGAGACACGCATGAGGAAAACGTGAAGCCTTAAATTTCCCGGTGAAAGACAACTCTATTGCGCTGCATACGGATTGGGTGATATATTCCGTCCGCTTTTCGGACAAGTGACCCGCATGTGCGTGTAACGGTCCGCGAGGTAGGAGGAAAATAGTCATCTACTAAATGGAAGATATTGTTCGTCGGGCGCGCACCCCGCGTGCGCAGGTTACTGTCGCAACTGATATTTCTCCGATCCAGTCCACTGGCGCCCCTGTTCGTAAGTCCATCCGAACCACGCAGAGCGTCTACGCGGCCACCCCACAATCGCACCCTATTTGGGAGCTGCCCACGCCATCGCTTTTGATGTCGCCGGCCCGGGCCGTGGCCAATTACCAGTCCATTCAACGCGCGTTTCCCAACGCTCACGTTTGCTATACCGTCAAGTCAAACGCGCACCCCTCGATCCTGGCCGCGCTGGCCACCCTCGAGAACGCATGGTTCGAAGTCGCCTCGGCCGGCGAAGTCCTGGCCCTGGCCGCCTGCGGCGTGCGCGGCGAGCGGATTCTGTATAGCAACCCGGTCAAACAGGCATCCCATATCAAGATCGCCGTCGACCACGGTGTCACCTGCTTTTCGTTTGACTCCGAAGCCGAGATCGAGAAACTCGCCGTTCACGCCGATCGGGCCGAGATCGAAGTGTATTGCCGGATGACTGTTCCGCATGCGGGCGCGCTATGGCCTTTGACCCACAAATTTGGGGTCGAACCGCGCCGGGCCGTCGATCTGCTCAAACTGGCCCGCGGCCGCGGCCTCAAGCCGGTGGGCCTCGCCTTTCACGTCGGATCGCAGTGTGTGCGCCCGGAGACCTGGGGCGATGCGTTGCGGACGATCGCGCCCGCCTGGCATGAAGCCCAGGATGCCGGCCTCGATCTGGATCTGCTCGATCTGGGCGGCGGCTTCTCCGCCCCGTACACGGGCCCGGTCCCGCCCCCGTCAGCGATCGCCGCGGTGGTCAATCCGCTCCTGGCCGACATGGCCCCCGGGGCCAAGCGGATCATGCTCGAGCCCGGGCGCGGCGTGAGTGCCACGGCCGGCGACATGATCCTCGAGGTCGTCGGTGTCGCCGAGCGGCCGGACGGCCAGACCTGGCTGTATTTGGACGGTGGTTACTTCAGCGGGCTGTACGAGATTCCCGACGGCATTCGCCCGGCAGCCCGCCCGATCACCCGCGACACGCGCCCGGCCCGGATGCAGACCTATCGGCTGGCTGGACCGACCTGTGACTCGATCGACAAGCTCTTCGAAATGCGCTCGCCGGTGGAGATGAAAGTCGGCGATCGCCTATTGCTCAAGATGTGCGGTTCGTATGTCTACGGGGTGGGCTCGCCGTTCAATGGATTCGAGGTCCCGGCCGTGTTGAACGCCGACACGCTGGGGATGGACCTCGATGAACTGACGGGTATCTGCTGAACGTCGCGGCGAACACCCTAAGGGTGGACCCACATCGACTCATGGCCGGCAAAGGCGTGCAGGGGTCCACCCTTAGGGTGTCTTACGTGTCTTCTTCTTGCGTTGTTCTCCAACCTTAGGCGTACTTGCCGTGGCCCGCGGCCGCCTGGATTTCGGCGCGGGGGGTTCGACCGGCGCCGGATCGGGCGGCGGGGGCGCGCCAAGCATGTCATCCATCCCATCGCTGGCTTCCCCGCCAAAAGCGTCGCCCATGCTGCCCTCGATGGCTTCGGGCGACTCGCCGCGTTCCAGACGATTCACGACCTCGTCGAACTCAGGGCCAAAGGCCTCCGCGCCGTCATCGCGCGCTTGGCTGGCCACCTTGCGCATGAAGCGCCCCAGCGAGCGGGGGTCGCTTTCGTCGAGCGACGACATCTCTCGCTCCAGATCGTCCATGCCCGCGTCCTCGCCGGAAGGACCGGCGGACGTTGGCGTGCCGCGCAACACCCGGACCCGCGATACCAGGCGCTCAAGTCCGCGCCCTCCACAGTACGTGCAAGTCGCCTTCGCATGGTCGACCGCCGCGAGCGAGCGAAATAACACGGATACGCGGCGCTTGCAGCCTGGGCAGCGGTACTCGTAAATGGGCATCGAAAAAACATTCTACTGTAGAATCCGCGCACACCATGCAACGTGCGCACGCCGAAGTCCATCCTCCCATGGCGCCTGAAAACCCTTACGACATTGCCTCCTATCCGCTCCTGGTTGTCGTGTCCGGGCCCTCGGGCGTTGGAAAGGACACACTCCTGCAACGGCTGAAGGACCTGGGATCGGATTTCTGGTTCGTCGTCACCATGACCAGCCGCGCCCAGCGCCCGGGCGAAGTCGATGGCAAGGACTACTTCTTTGTCACGCGCGATGAATTCGATGACCTGATCGAGGCCGACGAACTGCTCGAGCACAGCCTGGTCTATGGCGAATACAAGGGCATCCCCAAGGAGCAGGTGCGCAAAGCGCTTTCTACCGGCAAGAACGTTGTCATGCGGATCGATGTGCAGGGTGCCGAGAAAATCAAACGGATCGTTCCGGATGCGGTCACGATCTTTCTGATGCCCGAATCGGAAGAGGAACTGATCCGCCGGCTGACCGAGCGGAAAACTGAAACCCCTGAGGGCCTGCAGCGCCGGATTTCCACGGCTCGGGAAGAGATGAGCCGGATTCAGGAGTTCGATTTCGTGGTCGTCAATCGCGCCTATCAGATGAACGACGCGGCGGCTGATATCGACGGCATCATGCGCGCAGAGCGCTGCCGGGTCGGGCGCCAGCCCATTCGGATTTAGGAGTTGATACGTGCGTCACATTCCGACAGTCCGGCCGTTGTGGACGTTTGTGATTCTGGCCGTCAACGTCCTCTTCTTCGCCGGGATGGAGTTGAGCGGTGGCAGCACCCGCTCGGCCGTCTTAATTGCTTTCGGGGCGAACTTCGCCCCATTGGTCGAGCGCGGTGAGTTCTTTCGGCTCGTGGTCGCCAACTTCCTGCACATCGGATTTCTGCACTTCGCCGTCAACTCCTATTCGCTATACGTGGTGGGCGCGCGCCTCGAGAATCTGATTGGGCATCCCCGCTTCGTCATGCTGTATCTCCTGACCGGCATCAGCGGGGCGGTCTTCAGCTTCGTCTTTACCCACGGCCTGTCCGCCGGCGCATCGACCTCGCTGTTTGGCGCGGTCGGCGGTTTGATTGCGTATTTCTTTCGGCATCGCAAGGCGCTGGGTGAATTTGGGCGGCAATCCCTGATCAACATGCTGGGGATTGTGGTTATCAACTTCGTGATTGGACTCTCGCCGGGCTCGGCGATCGATAACTTCGGGCATCTCGGCGGCCTGCTCGGCGGGCTGGCCCTGGGCTGGTTTCTGGCGCCCAAGTACGAAGTATCCGAGCTCGCATTTGGGGTCTATCAGGGGCGCAAGCGTGAGGTCGAGCCTGAGCTAGACAACGGCGAATTGATGGACGTCAATGGCCTGAATAAGCAATGGCTGCCGATCCTGGTGTTCTTTCTCGCGATGGCGGCGATGATCTACGCCCGGATCAACCTGTTCTGAGCATGCTCCAGCGCAGGCCTTTGAACGCCCAACACGAAAAATAGTCGGAGGCGATACCCCCGCCCCGGCGTACGCCGGGGCGGGGGTATCGCCTCCGACATCGATTTAACGTATGAAACCCATCCTTGTGCTTGGCGCGACCGGATTCGTCGGGGGTCAGATCGCCCTGGCGGCCGCTGAGCGCGGTTGGCCGGTGCGCGCCGCCCGCCGCCGCCCGGACGCGGTGGGGGCGCTGGCGGGCGTGCCGATAAACTGGGTTCAGGCCGACTTGGACGACGCCGCTTCGCTCGAGGCGGCCATGCGCGGATGCAGCGCGGTGTTTCACGCGGCCGCGCGCTATCCGCAGGACTTCCGCCACATCCCAGCCGGTGTGGCTCAGGCCGAATCTGAAATCCGGCGTGTCCTCGATGCGGCGAAGCGCGCCGGGGTCGACTCTTTTATCTACACGAGCTCGCTCACCACGGCCGCCGCGTGGCGGGCCGGGCAGGGGCCGGGGCGCCTGCCCGATGAGCGCGATTTCTACGTCCCCGGCAGCGCGCGAAGCGTGTACTACGAGGCCAAGCTGGCCATGGAACGCATCGTCCTGGCCGAGCGCGAAATTCCCGTCCAGGCGCTCCTGCCCACGGCGGTGTTTGGCCCGGGCGACGTGAAGCCCACCACCGGCGTCGTGCTGCGGGATGCCGCGCGCGGGCTCTTTCCGGTCTACTTTGACGCCACCCTCGACGTCGTCGACGGCCGCGATGTCGCTGCCTCGCACCTGGCCGCGCTCGAACGCGGCCGGCCGGGTGAGCGCTACATCCTGGGCGGGCACGCGGTGTCCATGCTTGAGCTGCTCTCGACCGCCTGCCGCCTCGCTGGCCGGCCACCGCCAAAAATCAAACTGTCACCACGGCTTTTTGCCGGGTTGATCCGGGTCGCCGATGCGGTTCCGTTTGTATCGCTCCCGGAGAACATCCGGACATTCGCCTTCTGGCAGCCTTTGTCATCGGCCAAGGCCCGCCGCGAGCTTGGCCATACCTCCCGGCCCTTTGAAGAGACCGTGCGCGATACCCTGGCTTGGTTCGCCGCGCACGCCGGGCGCTAGGCCCATCCGGGCGTGACAATCCTCTCCGCTTCTCGGGAGGCTGGCACTCCCGGACATTACAATCATTGGCCTGTGATTCGCCGCCTTGTGGCGGTCGTATTCGGAACCGCGTTGCTGGCCGCCTGCGCCGTGCCAACGCCCGAGCCGACCGCGACGCCGCCCCCGCCCACACCCGCTGAGGCGCCAACGCTCGCCGCGCCGACCGCGACGCCGCCGCCTGCCCCCGCGCTGAGCGTTGTGTTCTCTGTTCCGGCCGCGCCCGCGGACGTCGATCCCGCCACGGGCTTGTTTGCGAGCGCGGCCGCGCGGGCCATTGCCCTTGGCCCGCTGGCTGCGCTTCTCGACGCGTTGGAGGGCCAGCCGGCCGCCCGCATAACGGTGGCAATAGCACCATCGCTCCTGCGCCAGCTGCGCCTGATGACTGACCCGGCGACGACGGCCCGCGATGTGTTCTGGGAGCTGGGCAGCCGGCCATCGTCGGCCCTGACAGACGATGACAAACGGATCCTCCTTACCCGCTTCTTTGGCGGGCGCGCGCCGGCGCGGCAAGCCCGCGATGAGCGGGTCTATCCTCGCTGGGCGGAGCTTCGGCTGAAGCGTGACGCGGCGATGGCCGGCGGCCTCGACGACGCCGTCGCCGCGTTCAGCGAGCGCGACTACAGGGACCTGCAGGTTCTGTACAACCTGGCCCTGTTTGAACCGGGGGCCCTCGCCAAACCGCCGTTGGCTGCGCTGACCGCGCGCGGCGGCGGCTGGACCGAGGTTGACCAGCGGCAGCTCTTTGAAGAGACGAGATCGCTTCTGGCGCGGACGTTGATACGGCTGAGAGACGCCGCGGGCACAGGACAACTCGAGCTTGCCACGCTGCCCCATGCCGAGGCTTATGCGGTGTTTTGGCAGGCCGGCCCGGCCTACCCATACCCGGCGGATGCCGAACGATTGCTTGACATCTCAGGCCGGGAAATCGCGATTCTGACGGGCGCGCCGCCAGTCGGCCTCCTATTTCGGTTTGGCGACATACCCGACCTGCCTGCCCAAAAATGGCTGGCCGGCCGCCGGGCCTGGATTTTGCCAGGAGGCGAGGCGCGCGCGCCGGAATCGATCAGCGGCCGGTCCGGACTCTTGCCGGCGCCCACCGTGCTCGGGCTGGACAAGACGGGCGGCGCGGCGCTCCGGGCTCTCGCCGCATCGATACCGGCCGCGAGCTGGGCGGTCTCGCTGTCGCAACTTGGGGTGCCGGATGATCCGGACGCGCTCCGACAGGTCCTGGCCGATGTCGTGCAGGTGGCCGCGAATACGGCCCCGAACTTGCGGGCCCGCACGGTTGCCGGCGGGCTTGGGCTCGGTCTGCGGCCCGTCGCAGCGCCCGCGCCGTTGGCGTCCAGTCGAGGCGCGCCACCACAGGCGGCTGGGCTTGCGGCTGAGATTTCCCAGGCGCGTGGATTTGTCGAGGAGTATGTCACGGGGCGGCGGATTGCCAGCCTGGACGTCATCAACGATGCGCGAGACACGCTGCTGAGCGCGACAGATGTCGCCTTCTTTGAGCCGCGGCCTGATACCGATCTCGAAGCGCAACATCGGGCGGTCACTGGCCTGCTGCGCCGGGCGTATGCGCTCCTCGGCGCGCCCGCGCCGGAGTTTCTCGACGCGCCCCTGGAGTTGCCCCGTCGGGCGCGCCTTGAGCGGGGCCTGACGACGTTTTTTACCCCGACGATCGATGGGGTGGCCGATGATCGCGAGTGGGCGGCGGCGGCCCTGGCCGCATCCGACTTCAGACTCCCGACCGCCCTTGGTGATGATTTGAAAGCGTTGTTTTTTGGGATGAATGCGCGGTCGCTGTTTATTCGGGTGGACGGACGGGCGCCCTGGACGACCCTGGCCGAATCGACGGCGTTTCCCGCCCGTCTGGGCGTGTACTTGCAGCGGACCGGGGCGACACCCTCGGCGTTTGTCACCCGGGTGGGCGGCGACGGCGAGACACGCAGCCCGCTTGGGTTCACGGCCACCCATCTGCTCGAATGGACCGTGGGTGAACCCGTGCTGTCGGTGTATGCCGCCAACAGCGAAGGAGGCTGGGCGTTGCTGAATCAGGGCCAGGTCGGCGCGGCCGCCCTCGGATATGGCGAGCGCAGCCTGGAATTCAGCGTGCCGCTTGACGCGCTGGGGATCGAGAGTGATGCCGCGCTGGCGCTCGCGGCGGTGCTCCGCCGCGATTCCGCGCCGGTCACCCACCTGCCGCGCGGCGCGGTTGCGGCGATGGTCGTGCCTGACATCGGGACACCCCGTCTGGTCGGCCGGTTCGACGATCCGGCCGGCGATGACCACGGCCCAGGCAAATACGTGTATCCCGAGGACGCCGTCTTTCTGCCCGGGTCGTATGACCTGCGCCGGGTGACGATCCTGCGTGATTCGGCTGATTTGATCTTCTGGATCGATCTTGGGGCGGCCATCCGAAACCCGTGGGGATCGGCGATCGGGCTTTCGATTCAGACGATTGACATCTACATCGATCGCGACCCGGGCCGCGGCACGGGCCGGCGGACCTTGCTCGAAGGACGCAACGCGGCCCTTCCGATAGGCATGGGTTGGGAGTCAGCGCTGTGGATCGAAGGCTGGAATCAGCAGCTGTTCATCCCAGATGGCGAGACCGGGGTGACGTTGCGCGAGCAGGTCCGCGTGCGCGCCTCGGTGGACGCCCGCGGCCGGGTCATCGTGCGCGCCCCGCTTGAGGCGCTTGGGGAGGGCGATCCCGCCCGGTGGGGTTACAGTGTCGTCGTGCTCAGCCAGGAGACTTATCCCTCGGAAGGGGCACGGCGGGTGCGAGACGTCGAAGCACGGGCCGGCCAATGGCGTCTTGGCGGCGGGCCAGCCGATGCCACCCACACCCGGATCATCGATGCGCTGTTGCCCGCGGGCGCGACCCGCAGCCAGGAAACGCTGCTCGGGACCTACAAAGCGCTGCCGGACGGGACGGTGGGTGTGGGCGTCGACGACCTGCCCGTCGCGCCGTTGGTTACAATCGGCTCGAAATAGAAACTACGAATAGAACCGCTTTCCGGAGGCGATATCCCCCGCCGTCGGCGGGGGATATCGCCTCCGGAGAAGGTTCTGTTCGTGACGCCGGGACAGAGGACACAAATACATGCTTGGATTCAGGATTTTCGGACGCGCGCTGCGCAACATCTGGGAGGAAATGCTCCCTCTCGGCGCAATGAGCGGCATCACCTTTGTCGCCATCGCCCTTGCGCCGCTGCTCGTGGTGGCGGTTATCCTGGCGCCGCTGCCTCCTGCGCTGCTCATTCTCGCGATTCCCCTCGCGCTGCCCGGGCCTCCGGCCTGGATGGCGCTGCACGTGGTCGCCAATCGGGTGGCCAATCAATATGCGATCCGGTGGGATCAGTTTTTTGGCGCGTTCAAGGCCAATCTGCGCGTGCTGTGGCTATACACGCTGGTCGCCACCCTCGTGTCCGGGCTGCTTGTCTATAACATCTTCTTCTATCCCAATGCCTTTCCCGACGCGCAATGGGCGATGTGGGTCGCCGGAGCCTGGCTGGCTGCAGGTGTGTTCTGGATGGCGATTCAGTTGTTTGTCATCCCGTTCTTCGTTGAGCAGGAGAACAAGCGCTGGCGGACGGCGCTTCGCAATGCGATCCTGATTTCGGGCGCAAATCCGTTCATGACCCTTATCCTGCTTGCGCTGACGGTCGTGCTGCTCGTTGCCAGCGCGCTGTTGGCCCCGCCGCTGCTGGTGGTTTTTGGGCCGATCCTGTGGATTATGGTGGGTACGACGGCGGTGGTCGATCGCGTAACGGCGTATCGCAAGTCTCAGGAAGAGGCCGGGGCGTCGGACGCCGACAAGACCCCCGAGCGGATCATGGATAAGTGGCGCAGTCGCGGGGTGCAATAAAGAGCGTCGGTTCCTGAATGTCCCGGCCGAAAACGAAGCGCGCCCGACATTCTCTACGAATGCCGGGCGCGCCCATGTTGCTAGCGACTCGCGGAACTTACTTCGCGGGCGGCAACAGGACCGTGTCAATCACGTGAATGACACCGTTCCCCGCCACGATGTCGGTCGTGACGACGTTCGAAGCGCCATTGAGTTGAACCTTCCCGTCGGTCACCTTGATCGCAATGGCCTTGCCCTGGACCGTGGCTACAGACGAGTGCTTGATCACCTCGGCCGCCTTGACGGTGCCGGGAACCACGTGGTAGGTCAGGATGTCGACCAGCTTCGCCTTGTTCTCCGGCTTGAGCAGGTCATCCAGGGTGGCCTTGCCCAGCTTCGCGAAGGCCTCATCGGTCGGGGCGAAGACAGTGAACGGACCCTTGCCCTTGAGCGTGTCAACCAGACCGGCTGCGGTCAGCGCGGCGGCGAGGGTCTTGAAACTCCCGGCGGCAACGGCGGTGTCGACGATGTCCTTCGGGCCCATCATTGCGGCCGGCATGATGACGGTGTCGATGACGTGAATCACGCCGTTGCTCGACTCGATGTCGGTCTTGGTGACCTTGGCATCGTTGACCATGACGTTGGCTCCGTCAACCTTGATCTTGACCTCGGTCCCTTCGACAGTCTTGGCGCTGGTCAACTTGACCACATCGGCGGCCTTGACTGAGCCAGCGACGACGTGGTAGGTCAGGATGGACACCAGCTTCGCCTTGTTTTCGGGCTTGAGCAGGTCTTCAACCGTGCCCTTGGGCAGCTTGGCGAAGGCATCGTCGGTGGGGGCGAAGACGGTGAACGGACCCTTGCCCTTGAGCGTGTCGACCAGGCCGGCCGCGGTCAGCGCGGCAGCAAGCGTCTTGAAGCCGCCAGCGCCGACGGCCGTGTCAACGATGTCCTTCAGGGCCGGGGCCATCATGGCGGCGGGCATGATCACGGTGTCGATGACGTGGATGACGCCGTTGCTCGCCTCAATATCGGTCTTGGTCACCTTTGCATCGTTGACCATGACGTTGGCGCCGTCGACCTTGATCTTGACATCGGTGCCTTCGACGGTCTTGGCGCTGGTCAGTTTGACGACATCGGCGGCCTTAACCGAGCCGGCGACGACGTGGTAGGTCAGAATGGAAACCAGCTTGGCCTTGTTTTCCGGCTTGAGCAGGTCTTCAACGGTGCCCTTGGGAAGCTTGGCGAAAGCATCGTCGGTGGGGGCGAAGACCGTGAACGGACCCTTGCCCTTGAGCGTGTCAACCAGCCCGGCGGCGGTCAGCGCGGCGGCCAGCGTCTTGAAGGTCCCGGCGCCGACCGCAGTGTCGACGATGTCCTTGGGTGCCATAACCGGGGCGGCGGTCGGCTTGGGCACGTCGGTTGGCTTTGGCGCGGCGGTGGGCGGAACAGCGGTGGGCGGAACAGCCGTGGGCGCGGGCGTGGCGGCGGCGCCACACGCGCTCAGCAGCATCGACGCTACGGCGGCAAACAGCACTACTTTCTTAAACATTTGGCTCCTTTCAACTCCTGAACAATCAACGCAGGGGGGCCTGCGCTACTCAAACACTCTGCAAACACTGTGCAGACTTGGTATATTTGTATCGAGACCATCTGAATGTTGGGTGATAGCGAGGCAAAGCGCCGGTGAGCTTTCACCGAGACCCGACTCAGACTTGCATCACCGAACGCTCAACCGGCCAATTGCGATGACTGGCCCGGATTGGGAGTCGTTACAATCGGCCGGCCATGGGAATTGGAGATTTGGTGTTGATCCTTGGTCTTGCCGCGCTGTGGGGGTCAACTGCCCTGCTGGTCCGTATCGCGTCGGTCGACGTAAGCGCCGGATTCATCACCGGCGCGCGTATGTCAATCGCCGCGATCGCGATGATTGGCTACTCCTGGTATCGGGGCAGCTTGCCATCAATCCGGGCGCGGCCCGGTCAATATGCGTTGATGGGCTTGCTCAATGCCGCGCTGCCGATCGGGCTGGGCGCGTTTGCCGCCACCCGCATTCCGGTGGGCGTTGCTGCGATCCTGTTCGCGCCGACCCCGTTGTTCGCCGCCATCATCGCGGCGATTTGGCTGCGCGAGCGCCTATCCCCAGTCAAGGTCGGCGGGATTCTGCTCGGCTTGATTGGTGTTGTGATCCTGATTGGCTGGGTGCCGTTTGAGATTGACGGTCCGGCCGCTCTTGGGATTGCCGCCGCGCTGGGCTCATGCGTGTGCTATGGCTTTTCGTCAAACCTGGCCCGGGTCGGCTTTCCCGGGGAAGGCAGCCTGCGGCTCACGACCGGCCAGCTCATTTTTGCCGCGCTTTTGTCGGCGCCGGTCGCGTTGGCGTCACTGCCCGATCGCATGCCATCGCCGGCAACGCTTGCGATCCTGCTCGTGTTTGGGATCGTGTCAACGGCCATCGCCTACCTGCTCTTCTTCGGCCTGTTTGAGCGCATCGGCGCGGTTCGGACCCAGATGGTCGCCCTGCTCATCCCGTGTTTCGGGGTGATCTGGGGGGCGGTCTTCCGGGCCGAGCCAATTACCTGGAATGTCCTGGTCGGACTTGTCATCGTGCTCACGAGCCTGGTCCTTGTCACGGGCTTCACCTTCAAGCGTGTTTGAATAACCCACCCGAATCGGCATCCCCGCAACGGCGTTCGCCGGTGCGGGGATGCCGATTCGGGAATATTCAGCAATGACAACCGAGATATCGACCCTTCGCCGCCGCGAGTTCCTGGGCGGCGTGCGGGCCGTGCTGCCGATCCTGCTGGGCGTGGCGCCTTTCGGGATGATCTATGGCGCGCTCGCCCGCGATGCCGGGCTCGGGCCGGTCGAGGCGCAGGCCATGTCATCGATCGTCTTTGCGGGCTCGGCCCAGTTCTTGATCGCCGGGCTGATCAAAATCAATGCGCCGGCCTTCATCATCGTCGCCTCGGTCGTCGTCATCAACCTCAGACATGCGTTGTATTCGGCCTCGATGGCGCCGCGGCTGAGCGGATTGCGTTGGCCCGTCAAAGTCCTGATCGCCTACCTGCTGACCGACGAGGCCTATGCCACCGTCATCCCGCGCTACCGCGAGCGCGCGGACCCGGTCGGGCCCGACCTGAGGCACTGGCATTTTCTGGGGGTTGGCCTGTCGCTGTGGCTGTGCTGGCAGGCGACGACGGCCCTGGGGGTCTTTCTGGGGGCGGCGATCCCGGCGGCGTGGCAGCTCGATTTCACCCTGCCCTTGACGTTTATTGCCATCGTTGTGCCCGGGATACGCAACCGTCCAGCCCTGGCCGCGGCGGTAGTGGCCGGGGTGGTCTCGATCCTGGCCTTTGGGCTTGAATTCAAGCTCGGGCTGATCGTGGCGGCGATCGCCGGAATCGTGGCCGGCGGGCTGGCCGAGCGCGTCCTGGCGCGGGAGTAAGCGGATGGACCTGAACCAACTCCTGCTCTTCGCCCTGGCCGGGTTGGCGACCTTCCTGATCCGGCTGTCGTTCATCGCGCTCCTGGGCCGCATGGCGGTGCCGGTCTGGGTCCGCCGGATCTTGCCGTACGTGCCGACGGCGGCGCTGACGGCCATCATCGTGCCGGAGCTGCTCATGCGCGGGGATGTCGTGTTTCTGAGCCTGTCCAACACCCGGCTGATTGCCGGGCTGCTGGCATGCGGTGTCGCCTGGCGCACGAAGAATGCCTTTCTGACCATCGGGGCCGGGATGGTTGCGCTGTGGGTGTTGACGGCGGTGGTAGGGACATAAGTGATCTCGCCGAATCTGCATACGCCATGTGGGGCAGTTGATAATCCTCATGGGGCCGATTGGCTGTATCCCACTTGGAGAAACTTGAAAGTACAAAGACCTGCGAAGTACGCGATTGCGGCATTTCTAGCAACATTCGTATCACTTGCGGTGTCCCATGCGGAAGCTGCTTCTCGCCAATATGCTGACGTGGCGTGGCAACAGCTCGGTGTGGCAGGTTTTGGCGATAAGCAAAACACGAGTGTATTGCCGTTTGTTCTCGATGGCAAGCTGTTCGTATCTACGTTCAATTCCGCTAGCGGTACGCAGGTAATACGCTTCTCTGACCCATTTTCTTGGACCACAGTGATCACCGACGGTTTTGGCAGCAGTGATAATCGGTGGATCGGAAGTGTGGAGTCGATAAGCGACACGATATACGTTGGTTTGGAAAATCTGGTCTCGGGCGGTGAGATATGGCGCACCGATGACGGCACACAATGGACGCACGTAATGACCCACGGTTTTGGCGTACCGACAAACACATACGTCATTGATTTTGAAGTGGTTTCGGGTACGCTATATGCTGGGACGAGGAACGATGGTGGCGGCCAAGTCTGGCGTTCTAGTGATGGCGCTCAGTGGTCGCGTGTGAACCTTGGCGGATTTGGGGCTTGGAATTGGGGAGTATATAGTCTTGCGGCGTTTCAAGGTAGGATCTACGCTGGCACAGGCAACAGTTTTGGCGGCTCAATTTGGCGTTCCTCAAACGGAGCCGACTGGACTCAAGGAATCGCTGGTGGCTTCAATGATGCTGGAAACAGCACGATCTATAGGATGATCGTGTTCGACGATTGGCTTTATGCGGCCACCCACAATAGCGCGACGGGAGTCGAGGTTTGGCGCACCCCGAATGGCATAGACTGGTCACAGGCAAATATTGATGGTTTCGGAGAATCGAGCAATATTGGTGCACGCTCTCTGTTTGTCTTTGGTGGCGAACTCCATGTTGGACTGCGCAATGACTAAACAGGTGGAGCAATACGGAAGACAACGAATGGGGTGGATTGGACGCAAGCTACGCCAAAAGGTTTTGGCAACACCCAAAATGCCACCGTTTGGGGCATGGCCGAGCACAACGGAGAGTTGATTGTCGGCACAATGAACGCATTGGGTGGCCAACTCTGGCGACAGACACATTTGACGATGCTTCCTATGTTACGACGCTAAGCACGCACAATTTGCGACTATCCAACATGGGAGAGACAGTACACGGCGGATGATCCAGTCGGGCAGGCTGGATGTTCTTGCAGAGCATTGCCGATGTCGATGCGTCGACGTGGGGTGGGGCGCTCGTAAAATCCGCAACCTACGATACTGCTGGTTAATCAATGGAAAAATCCCCCCGCTACCCCCGCGTCATCCTGGCCGCGGTCTGCATTCCCTGGGACGCGCAGGGCGAGGTCCTCCCCGACCCCTTCCGCGAGCAGATCCGCCTGCACCTGCGGGCCGGCATCCGGCACCTCTATGTCTTCGGCACCGCCGGCGAGGGTTATGCCGTCACCGAGCGCCAATTCGACCAGATCGTCGATCTCTTCCACGCGGAGATGAAAGGGCCCGATGCGCACCCCATGATCGGGCTGATCAGCCTGTCGACCCGCGCCATCATCGAGCGGATCGAGCGCTGTCTCGAGCGCGGACTGAGCACTTTCCAATTTGCTCTGCCGGGGTGGGGGGCCCTCAACGATACCGAGCTGGCGACTTTCTTCGCCGAGGTGCTTGGCCGCTTCCCGCAGGCCCAATTCGTCCACTACAACCTGCAACGGGCTGGGCGCGTGCTCACCCCCGCCGAGTATGCCCGCCTGGCCGCCGCGCACCCCAACCTGGTCGCGGCCAAGAACGGGACCAGCGCCATCGTCATGCTGCGCGACCTGCTGGTCCAGGCCCCGATGCTGCGCCATTTCTACACTGAGTTGGGCTTCCCCCA
>Ga0209477_1001211_pt1 | contig 15790 bp, 15 predicted proteins | sample KloWWTupernatant_FD_187180 | JGI IMG/M metagenome (GOLD analysis project Ga0209477, IMG submission 187180) | Active sludge microbial communities from Klosterneuburg, Austria, studying microevolution and ecology of nitrifiers - Klosterneuburg... | ecosystem: Engineered > WWTP > Aerobic digester >... | reverse complement strand
CCGGCAAACAGCCCGACCCGATGCACATTGCGCCCCAGTACGCGACGGTAGCCACCGGCCAGCCGCTGGAACCGTGCATTGAGCCACTCGCTCACCTTGTTTTCATGCACCGCATGTGGGCCGGTATGCGGGCGCAGCAATTTGGACGCCATCATCGGGGTCAGGGTCAGCGCAACGAAGGCCGAAATGGCCACCGCCGCCGCCAACGCCACCGACAATTCGCGAAATAGCCGCCCGGTATTGCCCTGCAAGAATCCCACCGGCAAAAACACCGCGATCAACACCGCCGTGGTGGCCAATACCGCGAACGCCACCTGCTTGGTGCCGCGCCGTGCGGCGACCAATGCCGGCTCACCCAAGTCCACCCGGCGCTGGATGTTTTCCACCACCACGATGGCATCGTCCACCACCAAGCCGATGCACAGCACCAAGGCCAGCAAGGTGAGCAGATTGATCGAAAACCCGAATGCATACAGCGCGATGAACGAGGCGATCACGCACACCGGCACCGTCACCGCCGGGATCATCGCCGCACGCACGCTGCCCAGGAACAACCAGATCACCACCAGCACCAGCACGATCGCTTCGATCAGGGTTTCATACACGCGTTCCACCGCCGCCGAAATGAAGGTGGTGCTGTCGTAGGCGACGTAAATATCGGTGCCTTTGGGCAGCGATGCGCGAATCTTGTCGCCCTCTGCAATCGCTTTCTTCGCCACGTCCAGACTGTTGGCGGTGGACGTCTTGACGATGCCGATCCCCATCGCCGGTTCGCCATTGCTGTGGTAGTAGGCGCGGCGCTCGGTGGACTCCAACGCCACCTTCGCCACGTCGCCCAGTGTCACCACATAACCATCGCTGCCCTTGCCCAGCGGCATCCGTGCGAAGGCCTCGGGGGTGGTGTAGTCACGCGCCACGCGCAAAATGAAATCGCGATTGGTGGATTCAATCCGGCCCGCGCCCAGCTCCACATTTTCAAGGCGCAGCGCATTTTCCACATCGCTGGCGGTCAAACCGCGCGCCGCCAATTTATCGCCATCCAGCCACACGCGCATGGCGTATTGCTGGCTGCCGCCCAGAAACACCCGCGCCACGCCCTGCAAGCTGGAAAAACGATCCACCAGATAACGCTGTGCGTAATCCGACATCTGCATTTGGTTCATCGTGGTGGAGCGCAGATTCAGCCAGATGATGGCATCGGAATCGGCTTCCACCTTGCTGATTTCCGGTGGCGTGGCCTCGGTTGGAATGCGGTCGGAGACGCGGCTGACTGCGTTGCGTACATCGTTGGCCGCGGCCTCAATGTCACGCGATGCATAGAACTCGATACTGATCCGCGAGCTGCCATTCTGGCTGTTGGAATCAATCGTGTTGATGCCTTCGATGCCGGCCAGCGCGTCTTCCAGCGGCTTGGTGATGCGGGTTTCCACCACCCCTGCGGAAGCACCGGGATAGTCCACCTGCACCGACACGATGGGCGGATCGATGGCCGGCAATTCACGCAAAGTCAGGCGCAGGAACGACATCACCCCCAGCACGATCAGCAGCAGGCTCATCACCACCGCCAGCACCGGGCGCTTGATCGAAAGATCGGACAGATTCATGGCTTAGTGCTTCGCATCATCAGCCATGGGGGCAGCGCCTGCGGCCACCTTCGCCCCCGGCTGCAATTTGCCGGTGCCCTCGGTGACGATGCGGTCCCCTGCTTGAATGCCGCTGGCCAGCATCACCTGACCGGGAATGCGGCCACCCACCACCACATCCACCTTCTCCACCGTGCCATCACCCTTTGCTCGCCACACAAACGTCTCGTTGCCAATTTGCTGCACTGCCAATTCGGGCACCACCAAGGCTTTGCGGGTGCTGCGCAGCAAAGCCACACGTACCAGCATGCCGGGTTTGAGCAAACGCTCGAGGTTGGCAAACTCGCCGCGCACGGTGGCCGAACGCGAGCCGGCATCCAGCCGCGCCGCCACCGTCTGCACGCGTCCATCAAAACTTTTTCCGGGATACGCCCCCGCAGTACCGGTCAACGCCTGCGCTGGTGCCACGTCCGCCAGCTCGGTTTCCGCCACCGGGAAATCCACATACACGCGCGAAATATCATCCAGCGTGGCGATCACCGTGCCCGGTGTCACCAACGCGCCCGGGCTGACCTGGCGAATGCCCAACACGCCGGCAAACGGTGCACGAATCACCCGGTCACTCAGATTGGCGCGAATCTGGCCCACCTGCGCCCGTGCCGCGTCGCGGGTAGCGCGGGCGGTATCCACCGCGGAACGGGCCACCAATTGCTGACCGCCCAATTGGGTGAGCCGCTGCAATTGCGCTTCGGCATCTTTCAGCTGCGCCTGCGCCGAGGCCAACAACGCGTCTTGCTGCTGCCCACTCAAGGTCACCAGCGGCGCGCCTTTGGCAACGTCCTGCCCGCTTTCGAAATGCACCTGCTGCACGGTTTCGCTGACCTTGGCCGTGACTGTCACGGCCTCATGCGCACGCACCGTACCCAGTGCTTGCAAGCTGTCGTTCCAGTCCTGCAGGGCAATGGTTTGTACCACCACGGGTACCGGCTGATTGCCACGCCCACCGCCGGGGCCGCTACTGCCGGGCTTGTCTTGTTTACCGCAGGCAGACAGCGCCAGCACCGTGAACAGTGCAAACAGAAGAATGGAACGACCAGAGCGCAGTTGCATGAGATGGCTCGTACTGTGGACTGCGCAGTTTAGCGGGCGAAGATGACCGTCTTCCTGTGCCATCGGCTGGGGGGCAAACCACGACGGCGGTCAAGCTTCCCCACAAAGACGAACGCCAGCACTAGGCCGGCGTTCGATTTCATGGCGATGGCGCGAGCCGATCAGCCCTGCCACTGCCCCAATGCCGCCAAGCCATTGGCCTTGGCGCGTTCGAACACGGTGGCCTGTGCCTTGGCGTAGTTGCCGGCCATGTCGGCGGCCCACAGCTTCAGCGCAGCCTGCTGCATCGCCCGGCCATAGCTGAACGACAGCGGCCACGGGTTCGGGCCCATCTTGTTCATCGCGTCCAGATGCGCGGTGGCATCGTGATCGTTCTGGCCACCGGAGAGAAAGACAATACCCGGCAAAATCGCCGGCACCGCCGACTTCAAACACATCAACGTGGATTCGGCCACTTCCTCGACGCTGGCCTGCTCGTCGCACGCCTTGCCCGGGACCACCATCGAGGCCTTGAGGATGGTGCCTTCCAGCATCACGCTCTGGTTGTACAGCGCATCAAACAGCGAACGCAGCACCACTTCGGTCACTTCATAGCAGGTGCCGATATCGTGATCGCCATCCATCAACACTTCCGGCTCCACCATCGGCACCAAACCGCATTCCTGGCACAGCGCGGCATAGCGTGCCAGCGCGTGGCTGTTGGCCTCGATGCAGGTACCCGACGGAATGTCTTCGCCGATCGTGATCACCGCGCGCCACTTGGCAAAACGTGCGCCCAGCTTGTAGTACTCCTTCAAGCGGTCGCGCAGGCCGTCCAGCCCTTCCGTCACCAGCTCGCCGGGGAAGCCGGCCAGTGGCACCGTGCCCTTGTCCACCTTGATGCCGGGGATCATGCCGTTGTCCAGCATGTACTTGGCAAACGGCACGCCACTCTTGGTCGATTGGCGGATGGTTTCGTCAAACAGGATCGCGCCGGACAGGTACTGGTTGGCGCCCGGCGCAGTCAGCAGCAGCTCGCGGTAGGCGCGGCGGGTTTCTTCCGTGCACTCAATGCCCACACCCTCAAAGCGCTTCTTGCAGGTAGCGGAAGACTCATCAATGGCAATGATGCCCTTGCCCGGGGCAACCATGGCACGGGCGGTTTCGGCAAGTTGTTCGATACTCATGGCGTAGGCTCTGCTGGCGGTTGGAGTTATCCGCCAATTATAGCCGGGCCGGGCTTGCGACTCCCCACGCATGCCGGATACGCGCGGATTGCCACTTCATGGTTCGGATGGAGTCTGACTGCTGGCCAGCTGCCGACTATGACGCCTGCGACTGATTTCCAGGGTCATGCGCTGCCTTGACATGGGTCAGGGCAGCGGGATTTGGGGTGCGTAGCATGGCGCTGTCAATTGCAAACAGGAGTCATCCGCGATGTCTTTCCAATTTGATCCAGCCCCGAATGTGCATGTGTTCGATGCGCGCGGAGTCGCCCGTCGGTTTCGGCATTCCGCCATCTTTGGCGCATTGGGGGCGCTGCGTAATGGTGAAACCATGCGTTTCATCAACGACCATGACCCCATCCCGTTGCTGGGCCAAATCCGGCAGCGCTTTGGCGAGCATGTCACCGTTGAATATCGCCAGCGTGAGCAAGCCGGCGTGGTGATCGACTTCGGCATCGTCGGTTTGCCTGAGGAGTAAGTCATGCCGCTACCCGCCTTTTTTTCCGAGGCACCTGGAATCGTGCTGCGCGATCCATTGGCGGAATTATTAGGTGCTGCGGAAGGTGGTTTGATTGAATATGGCTACGCCGATGCGGTGCGCTTGGCCGGGCATTCCTGCCCCACGGTGGCCGGTGCGTATTTGATGGCGCGTGCCGCCCTGCGCGCGCTGTATCCCGATGCAGTGCCAGAGCGTGGTGCTGTGGTGGTCACCATGAGCACGGCAGAAGAGGAAGGCACCACCGGCGTTATCGCCCAGGTGTTCACTTTGCTCACGGGTGCTGCGGCTAATAACGGATTCCACGGGATCGGAGGACGCCATGCGCGGCATAACCTGCTGCGCTATGGCAGTGGCGACTTGTCCTGCATCGCCGGTTTTTGTCGCAGTGATACGGGCGACACCGTGCATGTCTCGATCGATCTGTCCAGCGTATCGCCTGCGCCGCAGATGCGGGTGCTGATGGGGCGCGCCTTGGCCGCAGATGCCACTGTCGAAGAACGCGCCGCCTTTGCCTCGGTTTGGCAAGACCGCGTGCGCAAGTTGTTGCTGGAACATGCGGAAGATGCCCGCGTAATCAAGGTGATGCGCCGCTAGCGGGAGTTCATCCACGCTAGCACTGCTGGTACGGCTACACTCAAGCACCCATCAGCGGAGCAGGCCTTCCGGCTACTGGAGACATTCATGCAACGCGTCACCGGCATTGGCGGCATCTTCATCAAGTCAAAAGACCCGAAAGCACTGGGTGCGTGGTACCGCGACCACCTTGGCTTTGACGTGACCGATTGGGGGGGTGCCATTTTCCAATGGGGCGGCCCCGACAGCACCCCCGGTATGACCATCTGGAGCCTGTTTGATATGGGCACGGACAAAATGGACCCCAGCCCCGCGCCCTTCATGCTGAACCTCAGGGTTGCCGACCTCGACGCATTACTGGCTGCATTGCGCACGGAGGGCTGCCATGTACTGGGCGATTCGGAGTCGTCCGAATTTGGCAAATTCGGCTGGGTGATCGACCCGGAAGGCAATAAAGTGGAGCTATGGGAGCCACCTGGCGGGCAATAGCCCGCAAGCCCGACAACAAGGGGAAGGAAGATGATCAGCGATGGGATATCGCCACGCCCGTTCTCCCTACAACTCCCCCAACCCCGTGGCGCGGCCGTCGCTGCCGATTTCCAACAGGCGCAAGGTATTGGTGGCGCCTTTGGTTTCCATGTGTTCGCCGCTGGTAAACACCACGCGGTCGCCGGGGTTCAATAAACCCGCTTCGACCAACAGGCGGATGCTGCCGCGGGCGGCTTCGCGTGGGGTTTGGCCGCGGCTGTCGTAGTCCATGGCGAACACGTCGCGCATCAGCGCCATTTTGCGGCGCGCACCGGCGTGATGGGAGAACGCATAAATCGGTACGGCGGAACGGAAACGCGACAAGTAGCGGGCGGTACCGCCGGATTCGGTCATCGCCACCACTGCGCGCACGCCGACGTGTTCGCACAGGAACATGGTGGCCATGGCGATGGCTTGGTCGGCGCGGGCAAGACCACGCTTGGCTTGTTCGAAATCGGTATCGGCTTCGAATTGTTTTTCCGCGCCCATGCAGATGCGCGCCATCGCCTCGACTGCGCGCACCGGCCAACTGCCGGCGGCGGATTCTTGCGACAACATGACGGCATCGGTGCCGTCGATGACGGCGTTGGCCACGTCCAACACTTCGGCGCGGGTGGGGATGGGGCTGTCCACCATGGATTGCAGCATCTGGGTGGCGGTGATCACCACCTTTTCACGCGCTACGGATTCACGGATGATTTTTTTCTGCAGGCCGGGCAGTTCGGCATCGCCGATTTCCACACCCAGATCGCCACGCGCCACCATCACCACGTCGCTGGCATCCACAATTTCGGTCAGGTTTTCGATGGCTTCCGCACGTTCGATCTTGGCCACCAGCGCGGCGTTGCAGCCATGCGCACGTGCCACCCGGCGCGCTTCGTGCATGTCTTCGGCATTGCGGCAGAACGACACCGCAATGAAGTCCACCTGCATGCCTGCGGCAATCACGATCAGCTCGCGGTCTTTCTCGGTGATCGCGCCCAGCGACAGCCCGCCGCCTTGTTTGTTCAAGCCTTTGCGGTTGGACAACACACAATCGTTGAGGATGGTGGTGACGATGCGTTCGCCCTCCACCGCCGTCACTTGCAACTGCACGATGCCATCGTCCAGCAACAGCACATCGCCGGCGACAACATCGCCCGGCAATTCCAGATAACTGACACCCACTTGGGTGGCATCGCCCGGCGGCACACCCAGCCGCGCCACCAAGTCGAAGCGGTTGCCGGCCTTGAGTTGCACTTTGCCGTCAGCAAACGTTTCCACCCGGATTTTGGGGCCGGGCAGGTCGGCCAGAATGCCCACTTCGCGCCCAAGCTTGGCCGCCATCGCCCGCACCGCTTCCCCACGCGCCACTTGCGCCGACGGATCCCCGTGCGAGAAGTTCAAGCGCACCACATCCACCCCGGCGCGCAGGATAGCCTCCAGCACCTCCGGCGGATCGGTAGCCGGGCCAAGGGTGGCGACGATGCGGGTGTGGGGGCGTTGTGCGTGGCTTGCGGTCATAAAAGCGCGGATGACATCGTTGTCCAAGAGGTGCCGCAACGCTACCACAGCCACACGTCGGGCCACCCATCCTGCAAACGATTAAATCGTGCGCGCCGCCAGTGCCGCCACCGCCGGCAGGGTTTTGCCTTCCAGAAATTCCAGGAACGCACCGCCGCCGGTAGAAATGTAGGACACCTGCTGTTCGATGCCGTATTTATCCACTGCGGCCAGCGTATCGCCACCGCCCGCAATCGAGAACGCGCTGGAGGCGGCAATGGCACGCGCCACGGCTTCGGTACCATGGCCGAAGGCGTCAAATTCGAACACACCCACCGGACCGTTCCAGACCACGGTGCCGGCCTTGGCGATCAGGGCGGCATAGGCGGCGGCGGTTTGCGGGCCGATATCGAGAATCATGTCGTCCGCGCCCACCGCATCCACCGCCTTCACTGTCGCCGGCGCATCGGCGGCGAATGCGGGCGCCACCACCACATCCACGGGCAGCGGTATTTCAGCCCCACGCGCCGTGGCATCGGCCATGATCTGCCTGGCGGTGTCCAGCAAATCCGGTTCCACCAGCGACTTGCCCACGCCATGCCCTAGCGCGGCGATGAAGGTATTGGCAATGCCGCCGCCGACGATCAACTGATCGACCTTGCCCACCAGATTGCCCAGCAATTCAAGTTTGGTGGACACCTTGCTGCCCGCCACAATCGCCAGCAGCGGCCGTGCCGGGTTGGCCAGTGCTGTGTGCAATGCATCCAGTTCGGCCATCAGCAACGGGCCGCCGCAGGCTTGCCTGGCAAACCGAATGGCACCGTGGGTGGAGGCTTGCGCGCGGTGCGCAGTGCCGAATGCATCCATCACATACACATCGCACAGCGCGGCGTATTGCTTCGCCAACGCATCGTCATCGGACTTCTCACCGATGTTCATGCGGCAGTTTTCCAGCAGCACCAATTGCCCCGGCGCAACCTCCACACCGTTCAAATAATCCCTGATCAAAGGCACATCGAAGCCCAGCAATTCCGACAAACGCGCAGCGACAGGTGCCAGCGAATCGGCCTCGCTCCACACGCCTTCCTTGGGTCGGCCCAGATGCGAGGTCACCATCACCGCCGCACCCTTTGCCAGCGCCAGCTTGAGGGTGGGAATGGAGGCGGTGATGCGCAGATCCGACGTCACGCGGCCATCGGCCACTGGCACATTGAGGTCTTGGCGGATCAGCACTTTCTTGCCGGCAAGATCAAGGTCAGACATGCGTGGGATGGTCATGGGCGGGGCATCACGGTGTGAAAAGGACGCCCATTGTCGCGTTGCGCTGCCGCAGGTTCAAATCCCGCGCCACGCCGCCATGCGCCATCAGGCACTGACGCCGTTGCGGCCTGCCGCCTTGGCCCGGTACAGCGCGGCGTCGGCGCGATGCAGGACCGCCTCGATGTCCCGATCACCGACTTGGCAAACCGCAACGCCGATACTGACCGTCAATCGCCCACTGGGGGCTTTGGCATGGGCGATGTCGGCATCAAGCACCCGCGAGCGCACGCGCTCCCCCACATGCAACGCCTGCTCGATGGTGCTGCCTGGCAAGAACACCGTGAACTCCTCACCACCCGGGCGCGCCAAAACATCATCGGCATGCAATAGCGCACTCCGCACCGCACCAGCGAACCGCCGCAAAGCACCATCGCCCGCAAGATGGCCATAGTGATCGTTATAACTCTTGAAAAAATCGATATCGAGTGCAAGCACGGCCAAAGGCGTGCCGGAGATCTTGAATTGTTGCCACAGGCGCTCGCCCTCATCGACGAATCCGCGGTAATTCAGGCATCCGGTCATCGCATCGGTTCGGCTGATCAGCCCAAGTTTCTGCACTGCCTGCCGCAACGATTCAGTGCGCTCTTCGATCTCCGCCTCACGCTCACCCAATACCTGATTCAACTCCTCGAAGGCGGTGTTCATGCGCCCGCCCAGCTCACCGATGCCGTCCGCCAATGGCTGCAACTCCTCTGGCAGGCGGCTGCGCAGTGCCGGATCCAGCTTGCCACCCAGGGCATACCCATGCAGGCTGGCCAACAGGTAGCCGATATTGTGCCGCAGCATTTTCCGCTGCAGCCACAGCGCCCACGCCATGCCCAGCAAGGTCACCACCATCAGCGCAAACAGCAACCACAAGCGCGGCCACAACGGTGCCAGCAAGATCTCGCGCGGTGCCACCAGTGCCAGCGTCCACTGGCTGCGCATGGCCACGGCTTCCACATAGGTATCGCCGGACTCACGCAACAAGTCGCGCCGAAGCTCTATGCGCCCACTGCGATCAGCGGAGAGCGCCATTTGGCGGAGTGCCATGCCCTGCCGGCCGGCGTCATCCAACGATTTCCAACGTAGACCTGCGCCGGCGTACACCACGCGATTACTGCGATCCAGCAATAGCAGTTCAAAATTCCGTCGCGACAAACTTTCAGCACTCAGACGGGCGATGCTCTCAACAGGAATGGCCGCCTGCAGCACCCCTTCGAAGCGATCCTGGCGCAGCAACGGCGCAGATACCGCCACCACCACTTCACTGCCATAAATCGGGCGTTGATAGGCATCTGAAATATAAGCACGAAACTGGTTGCGGTTGGCTTTGAACCAATCTTCAGCGGATACGTCGACTACCGCATGCGGCTGCTCGCGCATACGCGTATCGCGCATGACGACGACCCGCCCCTGCGCATCCACATGCAAGGCTCGCAACATCGAGGGGTAGATTTTCAGCAGCCGCGACAACTCCTCGCCACTTACAACTTGATCATCAGTCACCTGATCGGCCAACAGCCGCACACCGGCCTGTTGCGATTCAAGAAAATCATCGATAAGGCTGGCATTCAAGCGTGCGTTGGCGTCCAAACGCACCATCAAATCGTTGGAGTCGCGCTGCCATTGGCTCCACAACATGGCTACGCTGAACAACAGCGCAGGCAGCAGTGCGGTCAGCACCAGCCCCAGTGCCAGTCGTTTGCGCAGACTCCACCTCGATGTAGCCACGGCCTCCCCCTATAGCCCTGTTGTACCATGCAGGCCATCGGTTGGACGACAACATCGCCGAATCGTGACCGACTGCAAATCGACGCTTCAGCCCCCGCGCAGCAACGGCAGCCGTGGCCCCAGCGGAATCGGCGCCCGCCCCGGCTCCGGCAACCCCAAGCCATAACGCAAACTGCGGCCAATGCGACTGGCGTATTCGTGCACCAATTCGGCCTGGGTGGGGGTGAGCAGCTCATCGGCAGTGGCGCGCCACAACGCCAACCATTCGATGAAGTGCTGGGTAGTGATGGCATGGCCCTGGTGTTTTGCCATCGGATTGCCACGATAGCTGCCTGCACGCAGCAGTACCGATGTCCAGAATGAAGTCAGCAAGCGCTTGTGCGCGGGCCAATCGTGCACGGCAGCGTTGAACACCGGACCCAACTCGGGATGCACCTGGATGTGGTCGTAGAAGCGATCCACCAGCGCTTCAAGCTGCGCATGGGTAGGGATCGCGTTTTGCGTATTCGGTGGCTCCGTTGGTGCTTGTTTCATGGCTGCCATGTCAACAGCGCTTGCCTGCGCCCTTGCCACATTATCCTGCAGATGCATCCCGCAGTCTGCACAACGCCGGCTTGACGCATATCAGGGCAAGCTGCGGCGATTGCCAACACACTTGAAATCCCGCGTCGCGCCCATGACCCACGTCGTCACTGAAAACTGCATCAACTGCAAGCACACCGACTGTGTGGAGGTGTGCCCGGTGGACTGCTTCCACGAAGGTCCCAATTTCCTCGTCATCGACCCGGAGAGCTGCATCGACTGCACCCTGTGCGTGGACGAATGCCCGGTCGGTGCGATCTTCCCCGAGGAGGACGTGCCCGCGGGACAGGAACCTTTCCTCGCCATCAATGCCGAACTGGCCACACAGTGGCCGGTGCTTGCGGTGAAGAAGCCGGCGCTGGCGGACGCCCAAAAATGGGACGGGGTGCCGGACAAGCTGCGCCTGCTGATCCGCTCCGCCACCGGCGAATGAAGCAATAAAAAAGCCCCGCGCGGGGCGGGGCTTTTGCGGGGGGTAGGCGGTGGCAGCTTACTTGCCGGCCATCACCTTGACCATTTCCAAACACTTGTTGGAATAGCCCCACTCGTTGTCGTACCAGCTCACCAGCTTGACGAAGGTGTCGTCCATGGCGATGCCGGCTTCGGCATCGAAGATGCTGGTGCGGGCGTCGCCACGGAAATCGGTGGCCACCACTTTTTCTTCGGTATAGCCCAGAATCCCGGCCAGCGCGCCTTCACTCTGCGCCTTCATTTCCGCGCAGATTTCGGCATAGGTGGCGGGCTTTTCAAGTTCCACCGTCAAATCCACCACCGACACATCGCTGGTGGGCACGCGGAAGCTCATGCCGGTCAGTTTTTTGTTCAACTCCGGAATCACCACCCCCACCGCCTTGGCCGCGCCGGTGCTGGACGGAATGATGTTCTCGAGAATGCCGCGACCGCCACGCCAATCCTTGTTGGACGGGCCATCGACGGTCTTCTGCGTTGCAGTGGCGGCATGCACGGTGGTCATCAGACCGCGCTTGATACCCCATTTGTCATTCAACACTTTGGCGATCGGGGCCAGGCAGTTGGTGGTGCACGAGGCATTGGAGATGATCGCCTCGCCGGCGTACTTGGCGTGATTGACGCCGTACACGAACATCGGGGTGGCGTCCTTCGACGGGGCCGACATCAGCACTTTCTTGGTGCCGGCATCAATGTGCTTCTGGGCGGTCTCGGCCGACAGGAACAGGCCGGTGGATTCGATCACCACGTCGGCACTCACGGCATCCCATTTCAAGTTGGCCGGATCACGTTCGGCAGTCAGACGGATGCGCTTGCCATTCACCACCAGCGCGCCGTCCTCCACACTCACCTGCCCGTCAAAGCGACCATGCACGGAGTCGTATTTGAGCATGTAGGCCAGATAGTCCGGCTCCAGCAGATCGTTGATGCCGACGATTTCGATGTCGTCGCCAAAATTCTGCACGGCCGCGCGGAACACGCAGCGCCCGATGCGGCCGAAGCCGTTGATACCGACCTTGATTGCCATTGCGGGAAAACTCCTGGGGATTTTGCGCCAAACCTGACGCAGGGGCTTATCATTTTAGCGCCTCCCTTCCTTTCTTGCCGGCGATGCCATGACCAAATCCTTGCGTACGTTCTTGATTGCCAGCCTGTTCTGTCTGCTGCCGGTCACCGCCGCGTGGGCATGGGGCCAGTTGGGACATGCGCTGGTAGCCGAGTTGGCGCAGCGCCACCTGAACCCCAAAGCCCGCGCCGAAGTGGCCAAATTGCTCGCCGGCGAGCCCAATCCCACCCTGGCCGGCGTGGCCAGCTGGGCCGACGACCTGCGCAACGACGATCCGCCGCGCTTCAAGGAAACCTCGCGCTGGCATTACATCAACGCCAAGGGCGGCGGCTGCGATTTCGAGCTGATCCGCGACTGCCCGGATGGCGACTGCGTGGTGGGCGCGATCAATAAACAGCTGGCCATCCTGGGCGATACCCGCCAACCGCTGGAAGCGCGCCGCGATGCACTGAAGTTTGTCGTGCATCTGGTCGGCGATGAACACCAACCGCTGCACGCCGGCAACCGTACCGACAGCGGCGGCAACCGGTTCCAGATCAGTCTGCGTACCCCGATCGCACCGGAAGCCTATGCGCAAAAGAATTATGTGGATGGCGTGATGGGCACCAATCTGCACTCAATCTGGGATTACTACATTCTGGCCAACAGCAAATTGAAGCTGATCGACTATGCCAAGCTGCTGGACAAGCAGGCATGGGATCCTGCTGCGTCGGCAACCGGCACCGCGCTGGATTGGGCCGAAGAATCCTGCAAACTCATCGACGCCAAGGGCATCTATCCGCCGGATGACCAGCACAAAATGGATCATGTGTACCTCGACAGCATGCGTCCACTGGCCGAACAGCGCGTGCATCTGGCCGCCGAGCGGCTGGCCACGCTGTTAAATCAAACCCTGGGCAAATAACACGCAACGGCAAAAACGCTGAAGGAACGCCGCAACACGCTTTGGTTGCGGCGCGCCCATCTCTCTCCTGCGCTCAGCACCCTTCTGTAGATGGTTGTTGGCCTGTGACCCAATTGCCGCGCAGTGACTGCATCATCGCGTCATACCCGCCCCAGTTGGTGTTGACAGAAGTGCCTCCGCTGATCGCAGCAGAACGCGGATCGGTTGATGAAGATGTGGCTGGCGGCTCGTGCATCAGAAACTCCACCGGCACCCGTACTTGTCCCGCTACCGGTTTGCCGCTCTTCATCGCCGGGTTGAATGTCCATTTCGGCACGACGTTCAGCGCCGCTTGATCCAGCCGCGCATCCCCGGAGGAACGCGCCACCTTCGCACCGGTCACCACGCCCTGCGCATTGATGTCCACCACCAGCACCACCGTGCCTTCCTTGCCTTCTTGCATGGCATCCGCTGGGTACACCGGTGGATTGGTCATCCGTGAGGAAATATTCACTTTCGGCTGTGCACGGGGTGCGCTGGATGCATGTGGTACCGCTGACGGCACCGATTGCGGGTGTGCTGCCCACGCCACCAGCGAGACACCACTCACCAGCGTGGCCACCAGCAGACCACCGACTGACCGCCGCAGCCGCGACGGACTGGGTTGTTTCAACATGAGAATTCGCTCCTTGAGGGGATGACTGAAACCAAAGTGGCAACCCAACGGCGTGGCCTGCGTCGTGAGTTGCTGTTGAAGAAGCGTGTGGCCATACACGCTTCGAACTTCGGGACGTTGCGCCATCACGCAGGCATCGCAAGCCAATTCCTGGTCCTGCCGGTAGCGGTTTTGCGCAACATGGAGCAAGGGGTTGAACCAGAACACGCACTGCAGCAACGCAGACAGCGCATTCCACAGGTGATCGCCGCGGGCAATGTGCATCCGCTCGTGCACCAACATCAGCTGCTGCTGCCCCGGGCTGAACTGCGTCTCAAAATGTTTGGGCAGCAGGATTCGTGGCCGCAGCACGCCCACCGTTGCCGGCAAGCCTGCCGCATCGTGCTGCACCCGATAGCCATCACGGGCGCGCTGCAAAGTCCCCACGCTGCGCATGAATCGCAGTTGCACCACTGTCAGCCAGCCAAACAGCACCAATGCTCCCACCAGCCACAGCACCAGCAGCACAGCGCGCCAATTCACATCTGCTTGTACAGGCATTGCGACAACCGCCAGCACCGATGGCAATGCCAGCACCTGCGCTACCGGAACATGCACCTCGCGCAACGTGCCTGCTGGCAGCAAGGTTGCCACCAGCATCAACGGCACCAACACCCACAACACATACGCGACTTGTGCGCCAAACATGCGCCGCATCGGCAAGCGCAGCGCCAACACCAGCACAATCGCGGCGCTACCGGCCACGGTGGCTACGATCAACCCTTGCAATAGCTCATGGCTTGCCATCGTCAATCTCCTGCAATAGTTTGCGCAGCTCAGCCACGTCTTTTTTGCTCAATTTCCGGTGTGCGGAAAAGTGCGCCACCAGCGGCGCAACCCGGCCATCGAACAGGCGATCCAGCAGGCTACGGCTTGCTTCCAGCACCCAGTCTTCGCGTTTTAGCAAGGGCGAATACAGATAGCGACGGCCGTCTTTTTGCGCGCTGATCGCGCCCTTGTTGAGCAGACGATTGAGCAGCGTTTTGACGGTGGCCTCTTGCCAATCCTGCTGCCTGGCAAGCGCGGCCACCACCTCGTCCGCGGCGGCAGGGTGCTGCCGCCAGAGCACATCCATCACCACTGATTCGGCTTCGCTGATCTGCATCGTTTACGTCCGTAATTTTTCTTTAGATTACGAATGTAAACGCTAAAGTCAAGCGCCGCTTGTCGGCTGCCTGCCGCACGACTAGACGACTAGGCGACTAGGCCGCGCAGCCAACACTCATCAGCCCCCTGCGCTCAACTGTCGGCACCGACCCCGCGCACGGCAAAGGTCACCTTCACCTTGCCGGCGCGTTGGAACACCAGCGTTGCCTCAAAATGCCCCCCCTCGATCAGCGCCCGTGTTGGCCCAATCAACATCAAGTGATAGCCGCCGGGCTTGAACTCCAGCAGGCCTTGCGCGGGCACAACCACACCTTTCGGCAGTGCACGCATCCGCATCACTCCGCCATCGTTGCGCATCTGGTGAATTTCGATGCGCTTGGCAATCGGGCTTTCCACCCGCAGCAGCTGATCTGTGGCTTTGCCCGTGTTGATCACAGTGAAAAAACCACCTGCCACCGGTGCTACCGCTGGTACTGCACGCGCCCAGGCATCGACCACCCGCACATCGCGTTTATCCGCCGCCAATACCGCCAAGGGCAGCAGCAGCACCAGCAATCCCGTCACGATTGTTTTCATCATGTTTGTTCTCCGAATGCAGCGCAGCGATGCCGTGCACCGCTGCGCTGCTTGACTTCAATGTGCCTGAATTACAGCGCGAGGTTGAGTTTCAGCCATAGATTGCGGCCCGGTTCATTGATGCGCACCGGCAGCGCCGGATAGCCAAAATCCGCACTGCCGGCCAGATTCAGATGTTCGCTGTACGTGCGATTGAACAGATTATCGATGCCGGTCGTCAGTTGCATTCGCGCATTGATCCGATAGCCCGCATTCAGCGCCAGCGTGGCAAAGCCTGCGCTGGGGCCAAGATCACGACCCGTCACATTGCCTTGATTCAAACTGACCCGCGACTGCGCCGCCACCGCGCGCAGCAACACCCCTGCACTCCACTGGCCGTT
>Ga0209477_1001210_pt1 | contig 15812 bp, 8 predicted proteins | sample KloWWTupernatant_FD_187180 | JGI IMG/M metagenome (GOLD analysis project Ga0209477, IMG submission 187180) | Active sludge microbial communities from Klosterneuburg, Austria, studying microevolution and ecology of nitrifiers - Klosterneuburg... | ecosystem: Engineered > WWTP > Aerobic digester >... | reverse complement strand
TCCCCCGCAACTCGTCATAGTTGGTGCCGGTCGAGAACACCGGGGTGCCGAAGCTCCCGTCGCTGCGGCCGTCCGTGTAGAACCGCGCGGCGACGATGCGGAACAGCGTGTCGAAGGCGTTGCCCGCGACAAGGATGCGTTCGTCCGGGTAGATCGCGACGGCCCGCAGATCCTGGATCTCCGGCGAGCCCATGTCGAGCTCCGCGCGGCCGTCGGTGTCGAACGAGGTGTCCAGCGCCCCGTCGCGCTGGAGCCGCACGACCGCGCCGCGCACCCCGCTCGCCGTCTGCAGCGCGCCCGCCGCCACGATCCGCCCGTCGGCGAGGAGCGCCAGCGCGAAGGCCTGCCCGTAGCCCTGCGCGCCCGTCCCGGGGACGATGGCGAAGCCGCCCTCGCCGAAGGTCTCGTCCCACGCGCCGTGGGCATGCAGGCGCGCGACCGCAAAGAACTCCCCGGCGCTGTTCAGCACCTTGCCCGCCACGACGATCTTGCCGTCGCCCTGCCGGACGACCGCGTTCCAGATACCGCCGGTGCCGGGGGAGGTGTCGGTAAGAAGGCGCCCGCCGGCCCCGAAGGTCGGGTCGAGGGTGCCGTCGGAGCGGAAGCGCGCGAGGGCGAAGTCCGTGTTGTCGAAGGGGCTCGCCGATTCGGCGTGCGCGAGGACCGCGCGGCCGGCACCGTCGAGCGCGAGGCCGATGTGGAACCCGATGGCGCCGGACCGCAGGAACGACGGGCCGCCGCCCCCGAAGGAGCCGTCGAGGGTGCCGTCGGCGTTCAGGCGCACGACGCCCGCGACGCCGTTGGAGATGTCGAGGGCGGCGACGACGATGCGGCCGTCGGCGAGGCGGGCCAGCGCCCGGGCGCTGGCGACGGCGATCGAGATGCCGGCCGGGAAGGCGATGGCGCGCGAGCCCGTGCCGTTGAACGTCGTGTCGGGCGCGCCCGTGGCGGAGAGGCGCACGACGAGCGCATCGAGCCCGCCGGATGCGCTGAGCGTGTTGCCCGCGGCCACGATCTTCCCGTCGGGCTGGACGAGGACGTCGTAGCCGCTTTCGCTCGCGGCCGTGGGTGCGAGGGTGACGCGCCCGGCGGTGCCGAAGGAGGTGTCCAGCGCGCCGGTGGCGAGGTAGCGCGCGAGGGTGAAGTCCGTGGAGGTGCCGGCGTAGGTGACGCTGCCCGCGACGACGATGCGGCCATCGGCCTGCAACGCGGCGCGGTAGGCGAAGTCGGAGCTCGTCGTGACGTCGTCCACGACGAGCCCGGCCGTGCCGAAGGTGGCGTCGAGCGTGCCGTTGGCGAGGTAGCGGGCCATCGCGAAGGCGATGGACGAGGGCGCGCCGCCGCTCGCGGCGTAGCCGATGGCGACGATGCGGCCGTCGGCCTGGATGGCGAGGCCGAGGATCCCGCTCGCGCCTCCCGGGAAGGCCGTCACGACGCGGCCGCCGGTGCCGAAGGCGGTGTCGAGGCTGCCGTCCGCGTTGAGGCGCAGGAGGGCGAACGAGGAGCCGCTGCCATCGCCCGTGAAGCCGCCCACGACGAGGCGGCCGTCGGGCTGCAGGGCGATCGCGTGGGCGCGGCTGATCCGGCTCCCCCAATCGACGCGCAGGATGCCGCCCGCGCCGAAGCCGGCGTCGAGCGTGCCGTCGGCGAGGTAGCGCACCACCGATGCACGGGTTCCCGTGACGCCGGACGCGTAGCCCACCGCGACGATGCGGCCGTCGCCTTGCACGACCACGCCTAGCGCCTGGTCGAGCCCGTTCGCGGTGCCTTCCAGCACCACGCCGCCGTCGCCGAATGCGGGGTCGAGGTCGCCCGGGGCGGCGGTGGCCGGTGGGGCGAGCAGGGCCAGGGCGATGGCGGCCGTGGCGAGGATCGATGCGGGCGCGTGGATCATTCTTATCTCCTGCAATTGGACCGGGTCCTTGGGGACGGTTCCTTTACTTCCTTTGGGGACGGTTCCTTCATTTCACGGGACGCCGTGCCGAACGCACACTCCTTCACGCTTGCGTAGGTAAAGGAACCGTCCCCAAAGGAAGTAAAGGAACCGTCCCCAGACGTCAGGGAGCGATCTGCCAGGAGCCTCCCGGGTTGGGGATCTGCGGCGTGGAGACGATGGCTGGGCCGTTCATGATCCAGAGGTAGGTGGTGCCGTCGACGAAGCGCCAGACGATGTCCGCCTTCGCGTCGCCCGTGAAGTCGGCCACCATCCGCACCGTCCAGCCCGGGCCGGGGAGGACGCCGATGGAAGAGGCGCTCGTGACCGCCGCGCCGTTCATCATCCACACCCAAAGCGAGCCGTCGTCACCCTGCCAGAGGAGGTCGGCGCGCCCATTGCCGTCGAAGTCGCCCACGCCCGCGATCCGCCAGAAGCCCGCGTCGACCTGCCCCACCACCGTCGCTACGGGTGCCGCCGTGCCGTTCATCTTCCACAGCAGCACGCTGCCATCGTCGCCGTTGCGGAACACGAGGTCCGCCTTGCCGTCGCCGTCGGTGTCGCCGATGCCCGCGAGCGACCAAGCAGCCGCAAGCGCCCCGAGAGAGCCCTGCGCCGTGATCGTCCCGCCGTCGAGGAGGAAGGTGTAATAGAGCCCGTCCGTCGAGCGCCTGAAGAGCGCGTCCGCACGCCCGTCGCCGTTGAAGTCGCCCGCGCCCACCAGCGACCACTCCGCCCCGAGGATGCCGAGGCTCGCGAAGCCGCCCACGCCCGCGCCGTCGAGGAACCAGATGTAGCCCGAGCCGAGAGAAGCGTTCCACCAGAAGAGGTCGCTCTTGCCGTCGCCGTTGGCATCGCCCACCGCGTGCACCTGCCATTCGGAACCGACGATGCCGAAGAAGGTGCTCACGATGTTGGGGCCGTCCATCGTCCACAGCGCGAGCCCGCCGGTGGCATCGCGCCACACGAGGTCGGCCTTGCGGTCGCCGTTGGCGTCCCCGCGCGTGGGCGGCGGCACCATCACCGCCGTCACCGTGTGCGGCAGCGCGGAAGAAGTCGTCGAGGCGTAGAGCGCATCCCCCGCATACGCCGCCGTGATGGAACGCACGCCGGAGGGCAAGCCCGCCGTCTGCAGCGCCGCCTGCCCTGCCCCATCGAGCGCCACCGCGCCGATCACGAGAGCGCCGTCGCGGAAGGTGACCAGCCCCGTCGGCGTGCCGAAGATTCCCGTCACCGTCGCGGTGAAGGTGACGGAAGCACCAGCCACCGTCGGGTTGGCCGAAGCGGCGAGCGAGATGCCCGGCGCGGCCTTGCCGGTGGTCGAGGTGAAGCTCCCCGCGGTCGTGCCGATGAGGAGCGTCGTCGTGCTGGATGCGAGCGGCAGCGGGGAAGCGCGATGCCGCACGCACACGGTCGCGCTCGCGACGACCACGCCCGGCGCGTTCGTGAAGCTGCCGCCGCAGCCGATCGAGTACTCGCCGCCCGTCACGCTGATGGGCGCCGTTCCCGCGATGCCCGCCACGGTGATCGTGTTGGAGACGACCGTCGTGCCCGGCGCCACGCCGGCTTGCGGCGTGAAGGCGAAGGGCGAGGCCGACTCCTCGGTGAAGGCGCGCAGCACGAACATCTCCGGGGGGTTCGTCGAGTAGGCGACGCCGCCCGCGACCAGCCGCCCGTCGCGCGTGAGCGCCATCGCGAAGGCGAGGTCCGAATTCGGGTCGGCCGCCACGTCGACGACCACGACCCCCGAGCCGCCGAAGGAAGCATCCGCCGCGCCCGCCTCCGTGAAGCGGCGAAGCGTGGTGCTGCTGGCGGCACCGAACGACTGCCCGGCCGTGAGCACGCGGTTGGCCGAATCCACGGCGACCGCGTGGCCGCGGTTGCCGCCGCCGCCCGCGGGCATCACGAGCTGCCCCGTGCCGGCGAACGAGGGGTCCAGCACGCCGCCGGCCGTGAGCCGCGCGACGACCTCCGTGGTGACGAAGCCCACCGACTGCGACTCGCCCGCGAGCACGATGCGGCCCTGCGCGTCGAGGGCCATCGCGGCGGCGTACGCGCTGCTTGCGCCGGGGGGCAGCGGGAGCACCGCCTTGCCCGTGCCGTTGAAAGTGGCGTCGAGCGCGCCGTTGTCCGCCAGCCGCGCCGCTGCCATGTTCGACCCCGAGTGCCCCCCGAGGAGGATGCGGCCGAGGGCGTCGAAGGCGACGGCCGTGGCGCGGTCGTGCGTGCCGCCGAAGTCGACCAGCACGCTTCCGCCCGAGAAAGCCGTATCGAGGGCGCCGTCCGAGCGCAGCCGGGCGACCAGCATGTCCTGCGAGGGGCCGCTCTTCGCGCCCACGACGACGATGCGGTCGAGGAGGTCGATCGCGACGCCTTGCACGTAGATCCCGCCCGGCGTGGGCAGGTGCGTGACGAGGCCGTCGGTGCCGAATCCGGGATCGGGGGTGCCGTCGGGCAGGTAGCGGCGCACGGCGACCGCGGGCGCGTCGCCCTCCCCGCGCGCCTCGCCCACCGCGACGATCCGGCCCACGGAGTCGATCGCGACCCCCGTGGCCTGGCTGGAGTCCGTGGGGAACGGCGTCACCCGCAGGCCCATCGGCCCGAAAGTCTCGTCCGGGGCGCCGTCGGCGCCCAGGCGCCCCACCATGAAGTGGTAGTAGGTGAAGCCGCCGTCGTAGAGGACGCCCGCGAAGACGACCTTGCCGTCCGGCTGCGACGCGACGGCCGCGATCGAGCCGCCGATGAGGGCGAGGCCCGTGGAGACGAACTGCCCGCCGGCGAAGGCGGCATCCGCGCCGCCATCGGCCAGGCGGCGGATGAGGCCGAAATCCGTGTTCTGCTCGTTGGTGCGGTTGATGCGGCCGACGGCGACGAGGCGCCCGGCGCGGTCGAGCGTCATGGCGTTGCAGATGAACGACTTGCCGGCTTCCGCGGCGATCGCCTTGCCGCCCGTGCCGAAGGAGGGGTCGAGCGCGCCGTTGGCGAGCAGGCGCGCCATCACGAGGGCGTTGTTGTTGTTGCCGCCCGCGCCCGTGCCGGCGAGGACGATGCGCCCGGCGGAGTCGACCGACACCGCGCGCGACGACCCGCTCGTGCCGACCGGGAAGCTGGCCCGCCCGCCAGTGCCGAAGGTGCCGTCGGCGACGCCCGCGGCAGTGAGCCGGCGCGCGATCATGCTGGCGTCACCACTCACGGGCACGATCGCGAGCACGGGGCGATCGGCGGAATCCACGGCCAGGCCGAGGGCCATCTCGTTGGCGGCGGGGGTGAGGTACTTGCCGGTGCCGTTGAAGGCCGCGTCGAGCGTGCCGTCGGGCAGGAAGCGCGCGACCGCGGCTTCATAGGTGGCGCCGTTGCGCGCCAGGCCGGCGACGAGGATGCGGCCGGCGGAGTCGATGGCGATCGCGTACGGGTAGTCCTCGCCGGTGCCCATGTTGGTCGTGGCGAAGCCGGCGCCGCCGAAGGTGTTGTCGGGGGTGCCGTCGGCGTTGAGGCGGGCGACGTTGTAGCCGTTGGTGATGCTGCCGGTGAACACGGCGCGGCCGGCGGCGTCGATCGCGATCGCCTGGGGGTAGATATTGGTGCCGGGCGCGGGCGCGATGCCGCCGGTGCCGTAGGCGGGATCGTTGCTGCCGTCGGCCAGGAGGCGGATCACCACCGGCGCGGCCTGGTGGATGCCACCGACCAGGATGCGGCCGGCGGCGTCGATCGCCACGGCGTAGGCGGTGCCGGTCAGGGTGCCCGTGAGGACGCGCGTGCCGGTGCCGTTGAAGGTGGGGTCGAGGGTGCCGTCTGCGCGGTGGCGCGTGATGGCCACGGCGTTGTAGGAGCCGTTGTCCGCGTAGCCGACGGTGACCACGCGGCCCTGGGCGTCGATGGCCACGGCGATCGCGGCGTCGGCGCCTGCCGGGCCCTGGATGCGGGCGATGCCGGCGTTGCCGAAAGCAGGGTCGAGGCCTCCCGGCGCGGCGGTGGCGGCCGGGCTGGACATCGTCAGGGCTGCCGCGGCGGCGGCGGTGGCGGCGAGGCGGCGCAGGTCCATGGCGTTTCTCCCGGGGCGTGGGGTCCCTGTCCCGGTAAACGCAATCGGCGGCCCGGTTCCGCCATTCGGAACCGGTCTACGGAACCGGTCTACGGAACCGGTCTACGGAACCGGTCCATCGCCCGGGCCGGCTACAATTGGGGGATGCGTTCGATCCTGTTCGTCTGCACCGCCAACATCTGCAGGTCGCCGACGGCGGAGGGGGTGCTGAAGAAGCTGCTGGCGTCCCAGGGGGCGGCCGAGCGCTTCCAGGTGGATTCCGCCGGCACGCACGAGTACCACGTCGGCAAGCCGCCCTTCCCCCTCGCCGTGGAGCGGGCCAAGCTGCGCGGCTACGACCTCACGCAGATGGTCGCGCGGCGCATCCGCGGGGACGACTTCGAGCACTTCGACGCCATCCTCGGCATGGGGCGCGAGCACCTGGCGCACCTGCGGCAGATCGCGCCGACGCGGTGCAAGCACAAGATCGAGCTCTTCCTCGATTACGGGGACAAGTTCCACGGCGAGGACATCCCCGACCCCTACGGCGGGCAGGCGAAGGACTTCGACCTCGTCCTCGACATGGTGGAGGACGGCTGCAAGGGGCTGGCGGGGTTGCTGGCCCGTTAGACCGGTTCCGTGGACCGGTTCCGTAGACCGGTTCCGTAGACCGGGTCCGTTCAGCTGGCGAGGCGGGCGACGACCTCGCGCACGCGCGTGCGGGCCGACCAGCCGAGCACGCGGGCGGCCTTGGCGGGGTCGGCGCGGCTCTCGACGATGTCGAGCGGGCGAAGGAGCGCCTGGTTGGCCACGACGTGCGCCTTCCAGTCGAGGCCGAGGTGCTCGAAGGTGAAGCGGATGAAGTCCTCCAGGCTCACGCTCTCGCCGGTGGCGACCACGTAGTCGTCCGCCCTCTCCTGCTGCAGCATCAGGTACATCGCCTCGACGTACTCCGGCGCCCAGCCCCAGTCGCGCACCACGCGCGTGTTGCCGAGCTCGAGCTTCTCCTTCGACCCGGCCGCGATGCGCTTGGCCACCTGCACGATCTTCTGCGTGACGAAGCGCTCCGGCCGCAGCGGCGACTCGTGGTTGAAGAGGATCCCGGTGCACGCGAAGAGCCCGTAGGCCTCGCGGTAGTTGGAGACGAGCCAGTGCGCCGCGCTCTTGGCCACCGCGTAGGGGCTGTGCGGGCGAAACGGCGTGGCCTCGTTCGCGGGCACGGCGCCGGTCTCGCCGAAACACTCGCCCGAGCCCGCGTTGAAGAGCCGCATGCCGCCGCCGAGCGAGCGCATCGCCTCGAGCAGGTTCATCGTGGCGCCGAGCACGCTCTCCATCGTCGCGACGGGCTGCTCGAAGGAAAGCCCCACGGAGCTCTGGCCGGAGAGGTTGTAGATCTCGTGCGGCTGGATTTCGCCAAGCGCTGCGAGCACGCTGTGGAAGTCGCCGGGCGCCATCGAGATGGTCTGCACGCGGTCGCGGATGCCCAGCTTCGCGAGGCCGGTGAACGCAGCCGTTTGCACGTCGCGCGAGGAGCCGCAGACCTCGTAGCCCTTCTCGAGGAGCAGCTTCGCGAGGTAGGCGCCGTCCTGGCCGCCGACGCCGGTGATGAGCGCGCGCTTCATCGCGCGGGCGGCGGGCGGCGCGCCGTCACTCGTGGCGGCTCGGGGCGAGGTAGCCTTCGCGCTTCACGAGCTCGTCGCGCTCGGCCTCGGTCATGTCCGCCACCATCATCTCCGACACGAGTTCCTGGAAGGTGACCTTCGCCTTCCAGCCCAGCCTCTCGCGCGCCTTGGTCGGGTCGCCGAGGAGCGTCTCCACCTCCGCCGGGCGGAAGTAGCGCGGGTCGACGCGGACCACGGCGCGGCCCTGGCCGTCGACGCCGTGCTCGTCGACGCCCTTGCCCTTCCAGTCGAGCTTCATGCCGATCTCGGCCGCCGCGGCATTCACGAAATCGCGGACGCTGTGCTGCTCGCCGCTGGCGATCACGAAGTCCTCGGGCTTCTCCTGCTGCAGCATGAGCCACTGCGCTTCCACGTAGTCGCGGGCGTGGCCCCAGTCGCGCTTGGCGTCGAGGTTGCCGAGGTAGAGGCAGTCCTGCAGGCCCAGCTTGATGCGGGCGAGCGCGCGGGTGATCTTGCGCGTGACGAAGGTCTCGCCGCGGACGGGCGACTCGTGGTTGAAGAGGATGCCGTTGCAGGCGTACAGGCCGTAGGCCTCGCGGTAGTTGACGGTGATCCAGTAGGCGTAGAGCTTGGCCACGCCGTAGGGCGAGCGCGGGTAGAAGGGCGTGGTCTCCTTCTGCGGCACTTCCTGCACGAGGCCGTAGAGCTCGGAGGTGGAGGCCTGGTAGAAGCGCGTCTTCTTCTCGAGGCCGAGGATGCGGATCGCTTCCAGCATGCGCAGGGCGCCGAGGGCGTCGGAGTTGGCGGTGTACTCGGGCTCCTCGAAGCTCACGGCGACGTGGCTCTGGGCGGCGAGGTTGTAGATCTCGTCGGGCTGCACCTGCTGGATCACGCGCGTGAGGCTCATCGAGTCCGTCATGTCGCCGTAGTGCAGGAACAGGCGGGCGCCCTTGTCGTGCGGGTCCTTGTAGAGGTGGTCGATGCGGTCGGTGTTGAAGAGCGAACTGCGGCGCCTGATCCCGTGCACCGTGTAGCCCTTGTCGAGCAGGAATTCGGCGAGGTAGGCGCCGTCCTGGCCGGTGATGCCGGTGATGAGCGCGACTTTCTTCTGGGTCATGGCGGGGGCTCTCTGATGAAGCCCCATTCTAGTGCATTGTCTTTGGGGACGGTTCTTCAGAACCGTCCCCAAAACCTGTCCCGGAAATGTGTCCCCATCGAAATGGGATTTCGGGTGGATGGCGGGCACGGAGGGTGAGTCAATGGCGCATGCCCCGACACGCCAGAATCGACCTGCCCGGCCTTCCAGCCCACGTGTGCATCCGCTCGGTGAACGGGATGCCGATCCTGACCACGGATCTCGAGCGCAATGTGTTCTTCAAGTACCTGAGGATGGCGATGGAGGGCCACGACTTGAAGGTGCACGCTTTCGTGTTCATGACGAATCACGTCCACATGCTCGTCACGGCCGGAGAAAAGGGCGTCATGGCGGAGGTGATGCAGTCGCTCATGATCCGGTACGCGCGCTTCTTCAACGCCGCCCACGACCGCAGGGGCCCGTTGCTGCAGGGGCGGTTCTGGTCGAGCCCGATCGAGTCGGAGGGGTACTTCTACTGGACGATGCGCTACATCGAGCTGAATCCCGTCCGGGCCGGGATGGTGCTGCTGCCGGGCGACTTTCCGTGGTCCAGCTACCTGCACAATACGGGCGCGGCGCATCGGTTGGAGATCGTGTTCCACGACCAGTACCTGCGCCTCGGCTCGACGCCGGCCGAGCGCGCGAGGGAGTGGGCCGCGTTCGTCCGGCAGGGCATCAGCGCGGACGACCTGGACCGCATGCGCAGGCGGTTCCGGCGGAACCGTCCGCTCGGCAGCGACGATTTCGAGCGCCGCTTCAAGCCCGATCCCGAAATAGGGACAGGAATTGGGGACGGTTCTTCAGAACCGTCCCCAAAACCTGTCCCTACTTGAAGTCGCCGGCCTTGACGATGGTGAGGCGCGCCGGGTCGAGGTGCTTGCGCACCGCGGCGTTGACGTCGGCGAGGGTGAGGGCCTGGAGGCGGTCCTCGAAGGCCCTGGAGAAGGCGAAGGTGCGGCCGTGGTGGAGGTAGAAGGCCCAGCCGCCGGCGAGCGCGCCGTCCTGCGCGCGGGTCTGCAACCGCGTCTGCAGCGTGCCGGACTTGGCCGCGGCCAGCTCGGCTTCGGTGAAGCCCTCCGCCAGCGCGCGAGCCAGCTCCTCCTTCATGGCCGCCTCCGCCTTGGCGATGTTGGCCGGTGCGGCGATGGCATACACGCTCCAGCTCGCCGACCGGTCCACCGCCGGCACGTTCAGCCCCGACCCCGCCGCGTACGAGAGCCCGTCCTTCTGCCGCAGCCGCATCGCGAGCCGCGAATCGAGCCCCGCGCCGCCGCCGAGGATGTAGTCCGCCACGAAGAGCGCGGGGTAATCCGGGTCGTCGTCGCGCAGGTCGAGGTTCTGCCGCGCGAGCAGGATCGCGTTCTCCTTGTCGGGTGTCGCGATCGAGAGGTTGGCCGCCGCGACATTGCCGTGCTGCACCGGCACGCGCGCCCAGGGCTTCTGCGCCTTCCAGCCCGCGAAGAGCTCCTTCACCAGCGCGGCCACGCGCGCCTCGTCGAAATCGCCCACGATCGCGATCTCCGCGACGCCCGCGCCGTAGAACTCGCGGTGGAAGCGTTTCACGTCATCCAGCTTCGCCGCCTTCACCGCCTCGATCGATTCCTCGAGCGTGGGGGCATAGCGCCAATCCCCCTTCGGGTACGCGTTGAAGTGCCGCGAGAGCGCTTCCGATGCGCGCGCGTTCGGCTCCGCGAGCTGCGCCTGGATCGAGGTGATCGTCTGGTTGCGCAGCTGCTCGAACTCGCTCTCGGGGAACGCGGGCTCCTTCAGCACGTGCGCGGCGAGCTTCAACGCCTCCTCGAGGTTGGGCCGCGTCGTCTGGAAGCTGCCGCCCGTGCCGCCCACGCGGCCGGAGACCTTCAGCCGCTCCAGCTCGTCGGATAGCTGCGTGCGCGTGAGCTTGGTCGTCCCGCGCGAAAGCATCTGCCCCGCCAGCCCGGCGACCGTCTTCTGCCCGAAGAGGCTCTTCTCGTCGCCCATGTGCAGGTTGATGGTGACGTTCACCGTCTCGCCGCGGTTCTTCTTCGCCAGCAACGCCACCTTGAGCCCGCCGAATTCCAGCCGCTTCGTGCGCGCGTCGATGTTGGCCTGCGAGGGGTCGAAGGCCTCGGCCGCGGCCACCTGCGCCTTGCCCTTGAAGTCCTTCATCACCTCCGCCACCGTGGGCGCGGGCGGGATCTCGGCCCGCTGCGGCGCGTCCTCGGGCACGTAGATCCCCACCGTGCGGTTGTCGCGGCGGTAGTAGGCGGCCGCGGCCTTCGCGACCATCTCCGGCGTGATCTTCGGCAGGAGGTCGCGGGCGAGGAAGAAGAGGCGCCAGTCGCCGAGCGCGATGTACTCGGATAGCTGCACGCCCACGGACTCGTGGTTGGCGAGCGCCTTCTCGTACTGGTTCTCGTAGCTCTTGCGGGCGCGCGCGATCTCCTCCGCCGTGGGGGGCGCGGCGCCGAAGCCTTCGAGAATGCGGACCAGCTCCTCCTTCACGGGCTCGACGGGGTCGCCCTTCTTCACCGTCGCGCCGAAGAGGTGCAGGCCCGGGTTCACGCCCGTCAGCGGGAAGCCGAATACCTGCGCGGCCTTGCCCGTCTCCACGAGGGCCTTGTGCAGCCGGCCCGTGGGCGTGTCGGCGAGGATGAAGTTCGCGAACGAGATGCCGTCGCTGTCCGGGTGCAGGCCCGAGGGCACCTTGTAGGCCACGGCGACGATCTGCACGTCGCCCTTGCGGCGGATCATGAACTGGCGCTCGCCGTCCTGCGTGGGCTCGACGGTCCACAGCTCCGGGAGCTTGCGCGCGGGCTTCGGGATCTTCCCGAACGCGTCGGCCACGATGGCAAGGGCCTTCGCCTCGTCGAACTTGCCGGCGACCAGCAGCACGGCGTTGTCGGGCTGGTAGTACGTGCGGTAGAAGGCCTGGAGGTTCGCCTCCTTCACGTTCTCGATGTCGCTCTTGTTGCCGATGGTGGAGCGGCCGTAGGCGTGCCAGTCGAAGGCGACGCTCTGCATGCGCTTGAGCAGCACGCTGAAGGGGCTGTTCTCGCCCATCTCGTACTCGTTGCGCACGACGGTGAACTCGGTGTCGAGGTCCGACTTGCGGATGAAGGAGTTGACCATGCGGTCGGCCTCCATCTCGATGGCCCACCTGAGGTTGTCGTCGGTGGCCTGCAGCAGCTCGAAGTAGTTGGTGCGGTCGAGCCAGGTGGTGCCGTTGGAGCGGGCGCCGCGCTGGTTGAACTGCTTGTCGAGGTCGGGGTTCTTCGGCGTGCCCTTGAAGACGAGGTGCTCGAGCAGGTGCGCCATTCCCGTCTCGCCGTAGTTCTCGTGGCGGCTGCCGACGAGGTAGGTGATGTTGACGGTGAGGGTGGGCTTGGAGAGGTCGGGGAAGAGCAGCACCTTGAGGCCGTTGTCGAGGCGGTACTCGGTGATGCCCTCGACGGAGGTCACCTTCTCCACGCCCTTGGGCAGGGCTTGCGCCAGCGCGGGCGCGGCGGCGAACGCGAGGCAGGCGGCGATCAGGCGAAACAGGCGCATCTTCCAGCTCCTCTCTTTGGGCTTTCTCCCCTCTCCCTTGGGAGAGGGGTCGGGGGTGAGGGTCGCACGCGGCAATCGTCCACCCTCATCCCCTGCCCTTCTCCCAAGGGAGAAGGGAGATCTTCAGGCCCGCCGGCGGCGGGCCTCGTAGAGGCAGACCCCGCTCGCCACCGAAACGTTCAGGCTCTCGACCGACCCCATCATGGGGATGGAAACGAGGTGGTCGCAGGTGTCGCGCGTGAGGCGCCGCAGCCCCTCCCCCTCCGCGCCGAGGACGAGGCCGATGGCCCCGTCGAGCTTGGCCTGCCAGAGCGACTGCGGCGCGTCGTCGGCGGTGCCCACCATCCAGATGCCGCGGTCCTTGAGGTCGCGCATGGTGCGGGCGAGGTTCGTCACGACGATGTAGGGCACCGTTTCGGCGGCACCCGAGGCGACCTTGGCCGCGGTGGTCGTGAGCCCGCAAGCGCGGTCCTTCGGCGCGATGACGGCGTGGCAACCGGCGCCGTCCGCCACCCGCAGGCAAGCGCCGAGGTTGTGGGGGTCCTGCACGCCATCCAGCAGCAGCAGCAGCGGCGGCTCGTCGAGGGTCTCCAGCACGTCCTCGATGAACTGGGGCATGCGCATCTCGTCGGCCATCGCGATCACGCCCTGGTGGCGCGCGCCACCGGACATGCCGTCCAGGCGCTTGGCGTCCACGGCCATCACGCGCACGCCGAACTTCTCGGCCACGGCCTTCAGCTCGCGCATGCGGGCGTCCGACCGGCCCGCGTCCACGTAGATCTCGCGCACCGAATCGGCCTTCTGCTTGAGCCGGCCCTTCACCGCATGGAATCCCGCCAGTGTCTTCATCGCTTTCCTTTGGGGACGGTTCTGAAGAACCGTCCCCAATTCCTGTCCCTATTTGCGCTTCTTCTTCGCGCCGTCGCTCAACCGGGTGTCGAGCTTCGAATGCTTCTTGTCCTGGTCGCGCGGCTTCTGGACGACCGGGACGGGGATCGCGTGGGGCATCTCGTCCGCGGCCGTGCGCGGCTTGCCGGTGGAATCCACCAGCACGAAATCGATCTTGGAAGTCTCGATATCCACCCGCACCACGCGCACCTTCACGCGCGCGCCGAGCTGGTAGCGGATGCCGGTGCGCTCGCCCTTCAGCAGGTGGCGCTGCTGGTCGTACTGGTAGTAGTCGTTGCCGAGGTCGGAGATGTGCACCAGCCCGTCGATGAAGAGCTCGTCCAGCGTGACGAAGAGGCCGAAGCCCGCCACGCCGCTCACCGTGCCCTCGAACTCGTCGCCCACGTGGTCCTGCATGAAGTAGCACTTGAGCCAGTTCTCGACGTCGCGCGTGGCGTCGTCGGCGCGGCGCTCGGTCTCGGAGCAGTGCACGCCCAGCGCGTTCCAGTCGCCGGCGTCGTAGCGCGTGCCGGAAAGCACGGCCTTGATGGCGCGGTGCACCAGCAGATCCGGGTAGCGGCGGATGGGCGAGGTGAAGTGCGCGTAGCCCTCGTACGCGAGGCCGAAGTGGCCGACGTTCTCGGGGCTGTACACCGCCTGCCGCAGCGAGCGCAGCATCACCGTCTGCAGCAGGCCCGCGTACGGCTGGTCCTTGATGCGCGCGAGGAGCGCCGCGTAGTCCTTGGCGTGGGGCTCGTCGCCGCCGCCGAGGGCGAGGCCGAAGTCCTTGAGCATGGAGCGAAGCGCCTCGAGCTTCTCCGGCGTCGGCCCCTCGTGGATGCGGTAGAGCGTAGGCTGGTCGTTGGCCGCGAGGTAGTCGGAGGCGCACACGTTCGCCGCGAGCATGCACTCCTCGATGAGGCGGTGGGCGTCGTTCCGCTGCACGCGGACGATGCGCTCGATCTTGCCCTTCTCGTCGAAGATCATCTGCGTCTCGACGGAGTCGAAGTCGATCGCGCCGCGCTTGGCCCGCGCGCCCAGCAGCGCCTTGAAGACCGCGTAGAGGTGCTCGATCGCCGGGATGAGGGGCTTCGCGATGGGGGGCTCGGCGGGCTTGCCCTCCAGCACCGCGGCCACGCGCGTGTAGGTGAGGCGCGCGTGCGAGTGGATCACCGCCGGGTAGAACTCGTAGTGGCGCACGACGCCGCCGGGGGAGATCTCCATCTCGCACACCATCGTGAGGCGGTCGACCTCGGGCTTGAGCGAGCACAGCTCGTTGGAGAGCGCCTCGGGGAGCATCGGGATCACGCGGCGCGGGAAGTACACGGAGTTGCCGCGCTCGCGCGAATCGCGGTCGAGGGCATCCCCCGGCTTCACGTAGTGGGAGACGTCGGCGATGGCGACCCAGAGCTTCCAGCCCTTGTGCTTGCTCCCCTCTCCCTTGGGAGAGGGGCCGGGGGTGAGGGATTCACAATAAACCGCATCGTCGAAATCCTTCGCCGTCTCGCCATCGATCGTCACGAACGCGAGGTTGCGCAGGTCGCGGCGGCCCTTGAGGTCCTTGGCGAGCACCTTGGCGCCGTACTTCGCCGCCTGCTTCTCGGCATCCCCGGAGAACTCGTGCGGGAGGTCGTGCTTGCGCAGCGCGATCTCGATCTCCATGCCGGGGTCGGCGTAGTTGCCGAGGATCTCGGTCACGCGCGCGATGGGCTCGGCCTGCGGGGTGGGCTGCTGGACGATCTCGGCGATCACCACCTGCCCGTGCTTCGCGCCCTTGGCGCCGTCGGGGGGCACGAGGAAGTCCTGCGCGATTCGCTTGTCCTCGGCGACGATGAACATCACGCCCTGCTCGACGAAGAGGCGGCCGACGACGCGGGCGTGGGCGCGCTCGAGGACCTCCACGATGGAGCCCTCGCGGCGGCCGCGGCGGTCCAGGCCCGTCACGCGGGCCAGCACGATGTCGCCGTGCAGCGCCTTGTGCATCTGCTTGGCGGCGAGGAAGAGGTCCTCGCCCCCGTCCTCGGGCTTGAGGAAGCCGAAGCCGTCGGGGTGGCCGATCACGCGGCCCTTGATGAGGCCGGCCTTGTCGGCGACGAGGATGGCGCCGCGGCGGTTCCTCATCACCTGGCCCTCGCGCTCCATCGCGGCGAGGCGGCGCCCGAAGGCGTCGCGCTCGTGGGATTCGATCCCGAGCAGGGAGACGAGGTGGTCCTCGGCGAGGGGAATGCCCTCCCGGTCCAGCACCTCGAGGATCATCTCGCGGCTGGGCAGGGGGTGCTCGTACTTGGCGGCTTCGCGGTCCTTGTGGGGGTCGGCGTGCCGCAGGGTCTTGGTTTTGCTAGACAAAAAGTAATGTTCCTTCTAAAATCACGGGCTTGGCTCGCCCTTGGCGAGTCCAGGCCCAGATGGCGGAATTGGTAGACGCACCAGTTTCAGGTACTGGCGGGTAACACCGTGGAGGTTCGAGTCCTCTTCTGGGCACCAGCATTATGGGGCCGGGTCTTTCGACCCGGCCCTTTGTTTTGGGACAGGTATTGGGGACGGTTCTTCAGAACCGTCCCCAATACCTGTCCCCATTTGGGGACGGTTCCTTTACCCACGCCAACGCGGCGGAGTGCGCATTCGCCGCGGCGGTTGCGGGAGTATAGGAACCGTCCCCAAACGGCCCTCACCCCCGACCCCTCT